>Ga0315336_1000676_pt1 | contig 84046 bp, 37 predicted proteins | sample ASW5metaG_FD_204512 | JGI IMG/M metagenome (GOLD analysis project Ga0315336, IMG submission 204512) | Ammonia-oxidizing marine archaeal communities from Monterey Bay, California, United States - ASW #5 | ecosystem: Environmental > Aquatic > Marine > Intertidal zone | place: USA: California...
AGGCCGGGCGGCCAGTCCTTTCAAGCCGCACCACCAAGGCCGGCTAAACCGATGCAGCCTCACCCGGCCCACCCGGGTCACAGCACAACGTAACAACACGAAGTAACTGCACCTACGAACTTAAGGACGACCGATGAACGTCACTATCCCCAGCAAGCTCCGACTGCTAACACCGGCGGTCATGGTGGCCGCCATTGCCCTGGGATATCCCAGCCTTGCAGGCGCCGCACCGAGCGATCCATCCGGCGGCGGGGGATGGGATCAGCAGTATTACGACTGGTGCATGGCGTGGGCGGGGTTTGAAAGCGAAAGGCTGAAGTGCTGTATAGATGCTGGCGGCTCGAATGTTGCGACCGGATCCGAGCGGGGCGACACGGTGTGCGCGGCGCCGGGAGGTGCCGGGCCGGTTCCACCTGGTGGAGGAGCGGGACCTGCGCCCGCGGCGACCGCACCACCACCGCCGCCGCCAGGGGACGTCGTCCCACGCCCAACCGCGACGCCGCCGACGGAGCGCGCCACCGAAACCCCACCCACTCCACGGCTGCCGGTGGCGCCGCAGCCGTCCGGAAACGCAACCGTGGCACCCCCACCCGCGGCACCGCCCACGACATCGACGTTCGCGCCGCCACCCCTCCGCTAGGCGGCGCAACACGCTGACTTGTCGGACCCCCATGGTGTCATTTCGGCATGTCCGCACCGCACACCGATCTGACGCCGACCGCGCTCACCGAACACGGAATGCGCGGCGTGGTAAGGGTGCTCGGGGGAGCCGGCACCGGCAAGAGCACTCTGCTCGTCGATGTCGCTGCGGCCCACATCGCGGCCGGCACGGAGCCGGAATCGGTTCTGCTGCTGACGGGTTCGGCGCGCCTCGGCGTGCAGGCGCGCGCCGCGATCACGTCGGCACTGCTCGAGGCGGGCACTCGCGCAGTCGTCCGCGAACCATTGGTCCGCACGTTGCACTCCTATGCATTCGCGGTGTTGCGTCTCGCCGCGCAGCGCAAGGGTGATCCGCCGCCGCGGTTGATCACCAGTGCCGAACAGGACGGCATCATCCGCGAACTCCTCGCCGGCGATCTCGAAGACGGCGATCGGTCGGTCGTGGCGTGGCCCCCGCAGCTGCGGCCCGCGCTGAGCACCGTCGGATTCGCCAACGAACTCCGTGACCTGATGGCACGCTGCACCGAACGCGGTGTGGATCCCGTCGAGCTGCAGCGCATCGGGCGGCGGGCCGGCCGACCCGAATGGCTGGCGGCCGGACAGTTCGCCCAGGCCTATGAACAGATCATGCTGCTGCGTTCGGCGGTCGGAATGGCCGCGCCGCAGGCCACCGTGCCCGCGCTGGGCGCCGCCGAACTGGTGGGTGCGGCGTTGGAAGCGCTGGCGACCGACGACGATCTGCTGGCCGCCGAGCGTGCGCGCATCAAACTGCTCCTGGTCGACGACGCCCAACATCTGGATCCACAGGCGGCCCGGCTCATCCGGGTGCTATCAGTCGGAGCCCATCTCACCATCCTCGCCGGTGACCCGAATCAGTCGGTATTCGGTTACCGGGGAGCCGATCCCGCGCTGCTACGCGGTGACGAGCCGACGCTCACCCTGACCGAGTCTCGCCGCTGCGCGCCCGCCGTAGCGCGAGCGATCACCGCAGTTGCCCAGCGGCTGCCGGGTGCTGACGATGCGCGCCGTGTCGACGGCGTCGACGGAGACCGCGGCTCGGTGACCGTGCGCATCGCGGCGTCGCCGCACGCCGAATCCGCGGTGATCGCCGATGCGCTGCGGCGCGCTCACCTGATCGACGGGGTGCCGTGGTCCCAGATGGCGGTGATCGTGCGATCGGTGCCGCGGCTGGGGTCGGCGCTCGCGCGTGCTTTGGCGACCGCGGGCGTGCCCGTGGACGTGCCGACCCCCACCGGGCCGCTCGCCGACCAGCCGTCGGTGCAGGCCCTGCTGACAGTGTTGGAGGCGACCGAACGCGAGCTTGACGGGGCGCAGGCGCTGTCATTGCTGACCGGGCCCATCGGCCGGGTCGACCCCGTGTCGCTGCGGCAGCTGCGACGGGCGCTCCGTCGTTTGGACGGCTCCCAGCCGCCGCGCGAACTCGGCGACCTGCTGGTCGACGTCCTGCAGGCCGACGCCGACACCGAGGGACTGTCGGCGGAACTCGCCCGGCCCCTGCGCCGGGTCCGCGCAGTGCTGGCCGCCGCGCGCCGCTCCGCGTCCGAGGGTGGCGATCCGCGCTACACACTCTGGCAGGCGTGGCACCGGTCCGGTCTGCAGCGGCGGTGGCTGACGGCCAGTGAACGCGGCGGCGCGGCGGGCGCCCAGGCCGACCGCGACCTCGATGCCGTCACCGCGTTCTTCGACATCGCCGAGCAGTACGTGAATCGCACCGCGGGCGCATCGTTGCGCGGACTCCTCGATCATGTCAGCGCTCTCGGCCTGCCGTCCGCATCCCGCGAGGACCGCGCCGCGGCCGAGGCGGTTCCGGTGTTGAGCGCGCATGCGGCGCTCGGTGGGGAGTGGGAGTTCGTCGTCATCGCGGGACTGCAGGAAGGGCTGTGGCCCAACATGATCCCCCGCGGGGGCGTGCTGGGAACGCAGCAGCTGGTCGACGTACTCGACGGGGTGGTGACGCCGAACGACAGGGCGGTCTCGACGCGCGCGCCGCTGCTCGCCGAGGAGCGCAGGCTGCTTATCGCGGCGATGGGCCGCACCCGCAACCGGCTGCTGGTGACCGCCGTCGACAGCGATTGCGGCGACGAGTCGATGCTGCCGTCGCCGTTCTGCTACGAATTGACCTCGCTGGCCACCGATCCCGATCCCGAGCCCCCGGTTCCGGTGCACGCACCGAAGGTGCTGGCGCCGACAGCCGTGGTCGGGCGTCTGCGTGCGGTGGTCTGCGCCCCGTCCGACGATGTCGACGAGGGCGTACGCGCCTGCGCGGCAGCACAACTGGCCCGCTTGGCGCAGGGTGGCGTACCCGGTGCCGACCCTAGACAGTGGTACGCCACCACGCCGCTCTCCACCGACGAACCGCTGTGGTGCGGCGACGACCACACCGTGACGTTGTCGCCGTCGACGCTGCAGATGCTGACGGACTGCCCGCTGCGCTGGCTGCTCGAACGCCACGGCGGCAACGACGCACGCGATGTGCGGTCGGCGATCGGCTCGCTGCTGCACGCATTGGTCGCCGATCCTGGAAAGACCGAGAATCAAATGCTCAACGAACTCGAAAAGGTATGGGAAAAACTGCCGTTCGACGCGCAGTGGCATTCGGAGAACGAGTTGAAGCGCCACCGGTTGATGCTGTCGACGTTCTCACATTGGCGGGTGCAGAGCCGCGATCAGCTGACCGAGGCCGGCACCGAGGTCGACGTCGCGGGCGAGATCGTCGAACCGACGGGTGAAGGCCCCGGAGTGCGGATCCGCGGTCGGCTGGACCGGCTGGAACGCGACAGCGAGGGACGGCTGGTGGTCGTCGACGTCAAGACCGGCAAGAGTCCGGTCACCAAGGACGAGGCTCAGCGGCACGCCCAGCTCGCGATGTATCAGTTGGCCATCGCCGAAGGGCTGCTGCCGCAAGGGGATGAGCCCGGCGGCGGCAAGCTGGTGTATCTCGGCAAGACCAGTGGTGGCAATGCGGCCGAGCGTCAGCAGGACGCGCTGACGCCGGAATCCCACGCGGCGTGGCGGGCGAAGGTGCAGGCCGCAGCGGCAGCCACGCAGGGCCCGCAATACGTCGCGCGGATCAACGATGGTTGTGCGCACTGCCCGGTGCAGAAGATGTGCCCGGTGCAGACGCCGGCCGGAGGTCAGCGGTGAACCCGCGCTACAGCCCTGACGAACTTGCTTCGGCGCTCGGGCTTTTCGCCCCCACCGACGAGCAGGCCGCCGTGATCGCCGCGCCGCCGGGGCCGTTGGTCGTCATCGCCGGCGCCGGGGCCGGCAAGACGGAGACGATGGCCGCGCGGGTGGTTTGGCTGGTCGCCAATGGCTACGCCAGTCCGGGCGAGGTGCTCGGCCTGACGTTCACCCGCAAGGCGGCCGGGCAGCTGCTACGTCGTGTCCGGACCAGGCTGGCCAGGCTCGCGGGCGCGGGCCTCGTTCCCACCGGCCCCGGGCTGTCCGACATCACCGACGATCCGGCCACCGTCAGCACCTATCACGCGTTCGCCGGAAACCTGTTGCGCGAGCACGGCCTGCTGCTCCCAGTCGAACCGGATACCCGCCTGCTGAGCGAAACCGAAATGTGGCAGTTGGCTTTTCGGGTCGTGTGCGAGCACCCACAACGCCTCGACACCGACAAGACGCCGGCCGCGCTGACGGCGATGGTGCTCCGCCTCGCGGGCCAACTGGCAGAACACCTCGTCGACACCGAGCAGTTGCGCGACACCCACGTCGAGCTCGAGCGGCTGGTGCACACCCTGCCCACGGGCCCGTACCAGCGGGACCGCGGGCCCAGCCAGTGGCTGCTGCGGTTGCTGGCCACCCAGACGGAACGCACACAACTCGTTCCGTTGATCGATGCGCTACACCGGCGGATGCGCGAGCAGAAAGTCATGGACTTCGGCATGCAGATGGCATCGGCGGCGCGGTTGGCGTCGACTTTCCCGCAGGTCGGCGAGCAGCTGCGAAGCCGGTATCGGGTTGTGCTGCTTGACGAATATCAGGACACCGGCCACGCCCAGCGAGTCGCGCTGTCGGCGTTGTTCGGCGGCGGAGTCGACGACGAGCTGGCCCTGACCGCTGTCGGTGATCCGATCCAGTCGATCTACGGCTGGCGCGGTGCGTCCGCCACCAACCTGCCGCGGTTCACCACCGATTTCCCGCATTCCGACGGTAGCCCCGCGCCCACCCTGGAACTTCGCACCAGCTGGCGTAACCCGCCGGACACCCTGCATTTGGCGAACGCGGTGTCCGCTGAGGCGCGGCGCCGTTCCGTGGCCGTACGCGAGCTGCGGCCCAAGCCCAATGCGGCCCCGGGCACCGTCCGGTGCGCACTGCTGTCCGACGTGGTCTCCGAACGCGACTGGGTGGCAGACCATTTGGCGCGGATCTACCACGAGGCACGCGGTGGCGGTGTCGCCGCGCCAACGGCTGCGGTGTTGGTGCGGCGTAACGCCGATGCCGCACCGATCGCCGATGCGCTCACCGCGCGCGGCGTACCGGTCGAGGTCGTCGGACTGGCCGGGTTGCTCGGGGTGCCCGAGGTCGCCGACGTGGTGGCGATGTTGCGGATGGTCGCCGACCCCATCGCCGGTGCGGCCGCCATGCGCGTGCTCACCGGGCCGCGCTGGCGGCTGGGTGCGCGTGACGTCACGGCGCTGTGGCGGCGTGCCGTCGAGCTCGACGACATCGGCAAGCCCGAGGACGGTGCGGCGGCGGATCGGGTCGTCGCGCAAGCCGCACCCGATGCTGACACCGCCTGCCTGACGGATGCCGTCGGCGATCCGGGTCCCGCCGCCGCGTACTCACCGGCGGGGTATGCACGCATCGTGGAATTGGGCCGCGAACTGACCACGCTGCGTGGGCATCTGACGCATCCGCTGCCCGAACTGGTCGCCGAGGTGCGGCGGGTGCTCGGGGTGGATACCGAGGTTCGTGCGTCGCGGCGGGTTTCGGCCGGGTGGGCGGGCACCGAACATCTCGATGCATTCGCCGACGTGGTGGCCGACTTCGCGTGCCGTCCGGGCGCGACGGTCGCCGGCCTGCTGGCCTACCTCGATGCGGCCGAGCAGGTGGAGAACGGTCTGGCACCTGCGGAAGTGTCAGTCGCCGACGACCGGGTGCAGATCCTCACCGTGCATGCCGCCAAGGGGTTGGAATGGCAGGTGGTGGCGGTCCCGCATCTCAGCGGCCGGGTGTTCCCGTCGACCGCCTCTGCACGGACATGGCTCACCGACGCGGGCGATCTGCCACCGCTGCTGCGCGGCGATCGGGCAACGCTGTCGGAGCACGGTGTCCCGGTCCTGGACACCTCCGACGTCAACGATCGAAAGAAGCTGTCGGACAAGATAGCTGACCACAAGGACAGCCTGGCGCAGCGTCGCATCGACGAGGAGCGACGGCTGCTGTACGTGGCAATCACCCGGGCGGAGGACACGCTACTGCTGTCCGGCCACCATTGGGGAGCGACGGAGTCCAAGCCGCGCGGTCCGTCGGCGTTCCTCGACGAGCTCAAGGAGATCATCGAGCAGGCGGATGCGGCCGGCGAACCCTGTGGCGTCGTCGAGCAGTGGGCCCCCGCACCGGCCGACGGCGAACCCAACCCGTTGCGTGACAACGTCGTTGAGGCCGTCTGGCCCACCGACCCCGCGGGCACACGCCGCGATGACGTGGGTAAGGGCGCCGAGCTCGTCGCCAAAGCCATGTCGGGCGACAACGGTGACGCGCCCGCGGAGAGCGACGAGGGCTGGGCATCCGATGTCGACGCCCTGCTGGCCGAACGCAACAGGGCCGTCGAACGTCCGGTGCCGCCGCTGCCCGCACAGCTGTCGGTCAGCGCGATGGTCGAACTAGGTCGCAACCCCGACCTGGCGGCACAGCGGCTGCGACGCCGGCTGCCCAGCCGACCGGATCCACATGCTTTACTGGGCACCGCGTTTCATGATTGGGTACAGCGCTTCTACCACGCCGACCGGCTCTTCGATCTCGACGATCTGCCCGGCGCCGTGGATCACGACATGAATGTCGCCGACGAACTCGCCGAACTGCAGGCCGCGTTCGCGGTGTCCGAGTGGGCCGGGCGCACCCCGATCGACGTCGAGGTGCCGTTCGACATGGTCCTCGGCGGACGGGTGGTGCGCGGTCGCATCGACGCGGTGTTCGGCGACGACGACGGCGGCGCGACCGTCGTCGACTGGAAGACAGGTGACCCGCCGGACTCGCCGGAAGCCAAGCAGCACGCGGCCGTTCAGCTCGCCGTCTACCGGCTGGCGTGGGCCGCGCTGCAAGGGTGCCCGGCCGAATCGGTGCGCGCGTCGTTCCACTACGTGCGCAGCGGGCTGACCGTCACCCCCGACGATCTGCCCGGCACCGCCGGGCTGCTGGCGCTACTGGGATGGGCTACTGCGGCTTAGTCGAGCGATAAATCTTGAGCGCCTCGGTGATCATCGGGATCTGCAAAGGCAGGCGGGCGATCGCGCCCAGCCTCATGGGGAGCGTCTTGGCGGGGTCTTTGAACCACAGTCGGACCATGTTCACGTTGCCGGGGAACACACCGATGAACAAGGCGATGGCCGCCAGCGCGCCGAGGCGACGGGTCTTCGGTGCCAGCAGCAGGCCGCCCACCGCCAATTCACCGACGCCGGAGGCATAGGTATAGAAGCGTGCGCTGCCCGGCAGTTCCTCCGGGATGATCGAGTCGAACGGCTTGGGAGCCACGAAATGCAGGACGCCCATTCCGAGCAAGCTGGCGCCCATCAGGTGTGCTCGTTTCGGATTGGCGATCTGCTGCAGTTCGGGCAAGGGGGTGGTCATGGTTACATAATGGCGTGCGCCGACTTCCAGCGATAACGGGTTGTGATGGCTAAGGGACGATTGCGCCGTCGGCTCAGCAGAATAAATCAGTCGCTCGACGATCGGCCGGTCCACTCGCTGGTCGACCGCGTCCAGATTCCCGAAGACGTGCCAAGTCCGTGGGTGCGCATCACTAAGCGGATCGTGATCGCGATGGGCGTGCTGTGCGCTGTCGTGCTCATCGTCTATATCGACCGCGACGGCTATAAAGACACGCAGACCGACGGCCTTTCGCTACTGGATTGCTTCTATTACGCGACGGTGTCGCTGTCCACTACCGGGTACGGCGACATCACACCCATCACAGAGGGTGCACGGCTGGTTAACATCGTGATCATCACGCCCCTGCGAGTCGCATTCCTGATCGTGTTGATCGGTACCACGGTAGAGACGCTCACCACCGAATCGCGACAGGCATTCAAGATCCAGCAGTGGAGGAACAAGTTGCGCAACCACATCGTCATCGTGGGCTACGGCACGAAGGGCAGGACCGCGGCCGCCGCGATGGTCGGCGACGAGATAGCCCCTGCCGACATCGTCGTCGTCGACGAGGACCCGGTCGCGCTCGAACGCGCTAAAAGCGCCGGGCTTGTCACCGTGCGCGGCAGCGCGACCGACTCGGAGGTTCTGCGGCTGGCCAGCGCTCAGCACGCCAAGGCGATCATCGTCGCCACCAACAGGGACGACAGCGCGGTGCTCGTCACGCTGACCGCCCGCGAGCTGGCGCCCGCGGCCAAGATCATTGCCGCCGTGCGGGAGGCCGAGAACCAGCACCTGCTCGAACAAGCCGGCGCCGACTCGACGGTGGTCACCTCCGAGACTTCCGGTCGGCTGCTGGGTATCGCGGTCCAGACGCCCAGCGTTGTCGAGATGATGGAGGACCTGCTGACCCCCGATGCCGGCTTCGCGATCGCCGAACGCGAGGTTGGCCCGAAAGAGGTCGGCGGCTCGCCGAAACACAACACCGACATCGTGCTCGGAGTGGTGCGTGACGGAAAGCTGATGCGCGTCGACGACGAGCGCGTCGACTCACTCGAGAACGGCGACCGGCTGCTGTACATCCGCAGCGCGGACGCGGAGCGGTGATGACCGGAGGCTTCCGGCTCCGCAACATCCCGCTGCTGTCCCGCGTCGGTGCCGACCGCTCCGACACGCTGCGCACCGACGTCGACGCGGCGCTGGCCGGCTGGGCCGATGCCCGCGTGCTGCGGGTCGACCGCCGCAATCAGGTGCTGATCGCCAACGGCAGCGTCGTACTGGGCAAGGCCGCCGACTTGGGTGCCAAGCCTCCCGAAAACGCCGTGTTCCTCGGGCGGCTCGCCGACGGCTCGCACGTGTGGGGGATCCGCGCGGCGCTGGAGGGGCCCGAAGATCCGCACACCGAAACCGAGGTCCTCGACCTTCGTCGTGCGGGCCCGATCTTCGACGACGTCAGCGCGCAGCTCGTCGCGACCGCCACCGCCCTGCTGAATTGGCATGACAGCGCACGGTTCAGCGCCATCGACGGCGCGCCCACGAAACCGATCAGGGGCGGCTGGGCCAGGGTCAACGCCGCCGCCGGCCACGAGGAGTTTCCGCGCATCGACCCAGCGGTGATCTGTCTCGTTCATGACGGCCACGACCGCGCGGTGCTGGCCCGTCAGACGGTGTGGCCAGAGCGGCTGTTCTCGCTGCTGGCCGGATTCGTCGAGGCGGGGGAGTCGTTCGAATCGTGCGTCGTGCGAGAGATCGCCGAAGAGATCGGGTTGCACGTCACCGATGTCCAGTACCTGGGTAGCCAGCCGTGGCCGTTTCCGCGATCACTCATGGTCGGTTTCCACGCGATCGGGGATCCCGAGCAGGAGTTCTCGTTCAACGACGGCGAGATCGCGGAGGCGGCCTGGTTCACCAGAGAAGAAGTCCGTGCCGCGCTCGCCGACGGCGACTGGAGCAGCGACTCGCCGTCCCGCCTGCTGTTACCCGGATCGATCTCGATCGCCCGCGAAATCATCGAGTCCTGGGCGGCGCTGGACTAGCGCCCGAGCTTTTTCTTGACCTCGGCTCCGCTGGGATTGGTCAGCGTCGAGCCGTCGGGGAACTTCAGCGTCGGCACCGTCTGGTTGCCGCCGTTCGCGGATGCGACGAACTCCGCCGCAGCGGGATCGGCTTCGATGTCGACCTCGGCGAACGCGATGCCCTCGGTCTTCAGCACCTTCTTCAGGCGTACGCAATAGCCGCACCACGAGGTGGTGTACATGGTCAACTCAGCACTCATATCGCAGTCAACGTAGTCGATGCGCCGAACATGCCCGCGGCATGCCCCGGATTTGTCGGCCCACCCTGACAAGATGGTCCGCATGCCGTTAGAGGTCGCATGCGCGCGCATCATCGACGACCTCGACGACGAGCAGCGCGAGGCCGTGCTCGCCCCCCGCGGTCCGGTCTGTGTGCTGGCCGGCGCGGGCACCGGAAAGACGCGCACCATCACCCGTCGCATCGGCCACCTCGTATCCGCCGGGCACGTCGCACCGGGACAGGTGCTGGCAGTGACGTTCACCCAGCGCGCCGCCGGTGAGATGCGTGCCCGGCTGCGTGCGCTCGATGATGGCGTCGGCACCGCGTCGGTTCAGGCGATGACGTTTCACGCCGCGGCCCGCCGTCAGTTGGCGTATTTCTGGCCCCGCGTCGTCGGCAACACCGGGTGGGAGCTGCTGGACACGAAGTTCGCCGTCGTCGCACAGTCCGCCAACCGCGCCGGGCTCAATGCCAGTACCGACGACGTCCGCGACCTCGCGAGCGAAATCGAATGGGCCAAGGGATCTTTGATCAGTCCGGAGACTTATCCCGCCGCCGTCGCGAAGGCAGGACGTGACATCCCCTTCGACGCGGCCAAAGTCGCGGCGGTGTACGCGGGATACGAGACGCTCAAGGCCCGCCGCGACGGGACAACACTGCTCGACTTTGACGACCTGCTGTTGCACACCGCCGCCGCAATCGAGAACGACGCGGCCGTGGCCCAGGAATTCCGCGATCGGTACCGCTGTTTCGTGGTCGACGAATACCAGGACGTCACACCGCTGCAGCAGCGTGTGCTCGACGCATGGCTGGGCGACCGCGACGACCTCACCGTCGTCGGCGATGCCAACCAGACGATCTACTCGTTCACCGGCGCGACACCGCAGTATCTGCTCGACTTCTCGCGGCGCTTTCCCGACGCCGCGGTGGTTCGGCTGGAGCGCGACTACCGCTCTACTCCGCAGGTGGTGTCGCTGGCCAACCGCGTCATCGCCGCGGCCCGCGGCCGGATGGCCGGCAGCAAGCTGCACCTGGTCGGCCAGCGTGACCCCGGCCCGGTGCCCACGTTCGCCGAACACCGTGACGAGGTCGCTGAGGCCGCCGCCGTCGCGAAGAGCGTCAAGCGACTCATCGGGGCGGGTACCGAAGCCGCCGAGATTGCGGTGCTGTACCGCATCAACGCGCAGTCCGAGGTCTACGAGGAGGCGTTGACGGAGGCGGGCATCCCGTTCCAAGTGCGCGGCGGCGAGGGGTTCTTCAGCCGCCAGGAGATCCGCCAATCGCTGGTGGCGCTGCAGCGCGCCGCCGACCGCGATGTCGACGGACCACTGCCGGAGATCGTCCGCGCCGTGCTTGAGCCGCTGGGCCTGACCGCCGAACCGCCGGCCGGCACCAAGGCTCGCGAGCGGTGGGAGGCCCTGACCGCGCTCGCCGAACTCGTCGACGAGGAGGTCGCGCAGCGCCCGTCGCTGGACCTGCGCGCTCTGCTCGTCGAGCTTCGGCAGCGCGCCGACGCACGTCACCCGCCCGTCGTCCAAGGCGTCACGCTCGCGTCGCTGCATGCCGCCAAGGGTCTGGAGTGGGACGCGGTGTTCCTCGTCGGTCTCGCCGACGGCACGCTGCCGATCTCCCATGCATTGGCGCACGGGCCAGACAGTGAGCCGGTCGAAGAGGAGCGTCGGCTGCTCTATGTCGGAATCACAAGGGCGCGAATGCATTTGGCCCTGAGCTGGGCGCTGGCCAGAGCTCCTGGTGGGCGACAGAGCCGTAAGCCGTCGCGGTTCCTCAACGGTGTCGCACCGCAGGCGTCGGCCGACAGCAGCCCCAGCAAGCCGCGTCGGCCCAAGGGCGCTGCGCCGCGCTGCCGCGTGTGCAACGCCGCCCTGACGGCCCCTGCGGCGATCGTGCTGCGTCGCTGCGAGGCGTGCCCGTCCGATATCGACGAGAACCTGCTCGCGGAGCTCAAAGACTGGCGGCTGCGCACCAGCAAAGAGTTGAGCGTGCCTGCATACGTGGTGTTCACCGACAACACGTTGATCGCGATCGCCGAGACGTTGCCTGGCGACGACGCCGCGCTCGTGGCGATTCCCGGCATCGGTGCGCGCAAGCTGGAGCAGTACGGCGCCGACGTTCTCGCACTGGTGAAAGGCCGCAGCGGCCCGGCCGGCTACAGCGGACACCGCCAACCCTCGTAAAAATCGTGCCAAAGCCGCAGGTCAGAAAATCAGTTGTCAGTTTTCCCTGTTACGCTTAGCCTCAAGATCGCACACACCAGCCGTGTGATTTGTCGTGTGAAAGGAGGGTCCCGAGAACATGTCGAGCATCAATGCTTTTGACGCCGTAGGCATCGCCGGCGGTTCGTGGACCCTCCGTGTCCCCGCTGCCGCTGAGCATCCCGCCATGGCGTACGTCGCCGCGGGTGCCGCAGCTGCTATTTCCCCGCAGCGCAAGCGCCGCACCGCCACCGCGACTGAAGAGTCCGTGAATCGGGGCACCATCTAGGTAAGCCACGATTTCGCCCAAAGGCCACGGACCCGCAGTCACCGGATCCGTGGCCAAAGTTTTTTGGGAGTCAATCGGACACCGAAAGACCTGGTCAGGATCCATCGAAAAGACCGATGAGATACGAAACCGACGACCAGGAAGCTGGAGGACTGGACATGTCACTCGGGACATGCCGACAACGGACAAAGCTGGCGGTGCCCTGTCACCTGAACGACCCCGACCTGTGGTTCGCCGAGAGCCCGGTCGAATTGGAACGCGCCAAGTCGCTGTGTGGCGCATGCCCGATCCGGCGCGAGTGCCTGGCGGCCGCGCTCGAGCGCGCGGAACCGTGGGGCGTCTGGGGTGGCGAGATCTTCGATCGCGGCCTCATCATCGAGCGCAAGCGCCCAAGGGGTCGGCCACGCAAGAACACCGAGGACAGCCCGGCAGCGGCGTGAGCTCTGCCGGGTTGCCCCGGCCCGATCGCGGTATCACGCCGCTTCGTCGGCGAAGCCCGGGATCAGCTCTGTCGCAAGGCGTTTGGCTGGAACATGCGCGTCGAGCTGACACGCGATCGCCACATTGGACGCGATCACCCGCATCGGGATCGCCAGCTTGGACGGAATGTCCATCTGTCGCGCGGCCTTGAGCTGGCCCGCGGCGCGGTCGGGTGAAAGGTTCCCTACAGTGTTGCGCTGCAGCCATTTGCGCGTGTAGTGGAAGACCTCAACCTGGAGTGGCTCCACGTACTGCTTCATCATCTCGTCCATCTCGCGTTTGGACACATGCTCGCCCTTCTGGACGAAACCGATCGCCTGCATGGCCGCCAGCAGGTTGTCGTACTCATCGTTGAGCGCGTAACGCGTGGCCATACCGATTTCGGGGGGTATACCGCCCGGCATCGGCGCAACCGCACCGAAGTCGATGACACCCATTTTTCCGTCGGGCAACAGCATGAAATTTCCCGGATGCGTGTCGCCGTGCATCATCTCGAGACGCTTCGGCGCGTCGTAGGTCAGCTCGAACAATCGGGTGGCCATCAAGTCGCGCTGTTCCTGCGTGCCCTCGCGAATGATCACCGACATCGGGACACCTTCGATCCATTCCTGGATCACCACCTTGGGTGCGCTGGCCACGATGTGCGGGACCACGAAGTGAGGGTGCCCGTCATACGCTTTCGCGAACGCGCGTTGGTTGTCCGCCTCCAGCCGGTAGTCGAGTTCCATCTCCGTGCGTTCGATCAGCTCATCGACAACGCCTTGGATATCGGCTCCAGGGGCGAGCTGCTTGAATACGCTGACCAACCGCTGAATGGTCTTGAGATCGGCGCGCAGCGCCTCATCGGCTCCCGGGTACTGGATCTTGACCGCGACCTCGCGGCCGTCGGCCCACACTGCCTTGTGCACCTGACCGATGCTGGCCGACGCGACGGCCTTGTCGTCGAAAGAGGTCAACCGATCGCGCCACTTGGTGCCCAGTTGTCCGTCGAGGACGCGGTGGACCTTGGCGGCGGGTAGCGGCGGGGCCTCTCGCTGCAGTTTGGTCAGCGCTTCGCGGTACGGCTTGCCGTATCGCTCGGGGATGGCGGCCTCCATGACCGACAACGCCTGGCCGACCTTCATGGCGCCACCCTTGAGCTCGCCCAGAACGGTGAACAGCTGCTGGGCGGCCTTGTCCATCAGCTCCGCGTTGACCTCGTCCTTGTCTTTGCCGGTCAGGCGTTTGCCGAAGCCCAGCGCGGCACGGCCGGCCATGCCAGCACCCAGTCCCGCCAGCTTGGCGTTGCGCGCAGCTCGCCCCCGCTTGATCTCGCTCACCAGTCCATCATCCCTGACGATGCTGAGCGCACCGCAGCGACTTGCCTACGAGCGTTGTCAACAGCCGCAGCGCGGATGCTTCGGCCAATGGCGCGCGGCGATGGTGCCGACGTTCACGTCGAACTCCAAGGTGGTGTTCAACGTCGAGGGCGGCTCCGCGGTGTCGGCCATGTCAAGGCCGCCGTGCACCGCGCGCACGACACACTCGACCTGGTTGAGCGCCAGCGCCGCGGTCGCCAGCACCGTCGCCCGGTCGGCGCTGCCGACGGTGTCGCGTAGCTGTGCAGCGACCGCCGGCCACGCCGAATCCCGGTCGCTGCGATGCAGATCCGCGCATTCCAGGCAGGACGTCACCCCGGGTAGCACCAACGGTCCGACGAGGCCGACACCGTCGCGCACTCGCACCGGAAGATAGGGCACCCCGTCGGCGTGCAGGTCACGCACCACCCGCGGGTCTGACACCAGGAAGTCGGCCAACACCGCCAAGTCGGCGGGCGCACCGGCATGGGTGCGGCTGCTCTGCGTGATGAGGGCACCCGAGCACCGCAGTGCCGAGGCGAGCAGGTCCGACAGCGGACCTCGGCCGTGGATTCGGATGGACGCGGCCCGGGTGCGCCGTCGGGAAGTGCTCGTCACGACCGCGGCGTCGACCAGAGACGAGACCAGCTCCGCCACGGCGTGCGTCCCGATCCCATTGGCGTGTTCGTCGAGCTGTGCCAGGGTCGCGCCGGACTGCAGGCGGCGGAGCAGATCAGCCAGCGTGCGCGCGGTCATTCCCGTCGGTGGACGGACCAGGACCGCCCGCCGTGGATCCCAGCCCACCTGCACGACGCCGTCGGGCCGCAACAGCACCGGTCTCGCGGGGTCGAGGACGTATCCCGCCATGCGAGGAGTGTGGCACGTCGGCGGCCAACCGCCGCCGAGTTATCCACAGGCGCCGAATCAGCGCTCGGAATCGTCTGTGTCCGTGTCCTTTTCGGTGGACTTCTCGAGATCGGCCAAGGCTTGGTCGATGCCGCTGGTGTCACCGCCGATCATGCGGTCGATGAAGCCGGCCGGCTCGTCGAGGTCCTCCGCGCTGGGCAGGAGGTCGGGGTGTTGCCACACCGCGTCGCGGGCGTCGGAGCCGACGGCTTCGGTGAGCCGCTCCCACAGCGCCGCGGCCTCGCGCATCTTGCGCGGCCGCAGTTCCAGGCCGACGAGGGTGGCGAAGGTCTGTTCGGCGGGGCCGCCGGTGGCGCGTCGTCTGCGCAACGTCTCCGACAGCGCCGACGTGCCGGGGATCCGGTCGCCCAACGCATCGGTGACGACGGTCTGCACCCATCCCTCGATCAGCGCGAGCAGCGTCTCCAGTCGCTCGAGCGCGGCGGTCTGCTCGGGTGTCGCCTTGGGCTCGAAGATTCCCTGGTTCAGCAGTTGTTCCATCTGCGACGGATCGGTCAGCGCCGCGGGGTTGAAGCCCTGCGCAAGTTCCTCCAGGCCACTCATGTCGATCTTCATGCCCTTGGCGAACGCCTCGACTGCGTTGAGCAGCTGGCTCGCCAGCCACGGCACGTGACTGAACAGGCGATGGTGCGCGGCCTCGCGCGCCGCGAGGAAGGTCAGGATCTCGCTGCGCGGCTGCTCCAGCCCCTCGGCGAGTGATTCGACAGCGGCAGGCATCAGCGCCGCAATACCCTTGGGGCCCAACGGCAATCCGATGTCGGTGGAGGTGAGCACCTCCTTCGACAGCGTGCCCAGCGCCTGACCCAGCTGCGAGCCGAACGCCATGCCGCCCATCTGGGTCATCATCGACAGCAGCGGGCCCGCCATCGATTTGGCCTCTTCGGGCAGCGACGACGCCCACACCGTGGAGATCTGTTCGGCCACCGGGTCGCACAGGCGTTTCCACGTGTCGAGCGTGTTGTCGACCCATTCGGTCGGCGTCCATGCCACCGCTTTCGTGGTGCCGGCGGGCAGTGCCGTGACGCCGTCGAGCCAGGTCTCGGCAAGATGGACGGCGTCGGAGATGGCCGCGCTGGTCTTCTCGGCGACCGGGGCGACGAAACCGATCGAGCTCGACGCGAGCTGTCGTGCCAGGTCGTAATTGACCGGGCCGGCTTTGGCGCCGCCGGCCGTGACGTTGCCGGCACCGCTGAACATCTCGCCGAGACGGCTGAAGATCTGACCCAACTGGGACATGTCGAACTCGGACCCGCCGGTGAAGCCCATGCCGAACGGGTCGCCGGGGGTGGGGCCGCCGGCTCCCCCCGGGCCTGAGCCGGAACCCGAGTCCGGATCCTTCTTGCGTTTGTCTCGCTCGGGGTCGTCCCCGTGGGAGAAGCCGAAAGGCAGGTCAGCCATGCCCTCAACGGTACTCACAGGCGCCGCGCCATGTGAGAAGGCAGGTCACGCCGAGAGCGAAGTCTCTCGTTTTTGGAGCCAACCTTTACATTGGGCGGCGTGAACAGGCGCATTTTGACGTTGCTCGTCGCGCTGGTCCCGATTGTCGCGTTCGGAATTGTGCTGTCGATGGTGACGGTGCCGTTCGTGTCGCTGGGGCCGGGACCGACGTTCGACACACTCGGTGAGGTCGAGGGCAAGGAGGTCGTCGACATCGAGGGCACCGAGGTCCACCCGACGTCGGGACACCTGAACATGACCACGGTGTCTCAGCGCGACCAGTTGACTCTCGGTCAGGCGCTCGCGCTGTGGATGTCGGGCCGAGAACAACTGGTGCCGCGCGACCTGGTGTATCCGCCGGACAAGTCGAAGGACGAGGTCGACGAAGCCAACAACACCGACTTCCGTCAGTCCGAGGACAGCGCCGAATACGCCGCACTGCTCTACCTGAAGTACCCGATGGCTGTGACGGTCGAATCGGTCACCGAGGACGGTCCGTCGGCGGGCAAGCTGGAGGACGGCGATGCGATCGACTACGTCAACGGAAAGCCGGTGGCCGACCTCGACGCCTTCCAGGCGCTGATCAAGGACACCAAGCCGGGCGAGCAGGTGGTCTTGGATTACCGCCGCAAGAACGGTGACCTCGGCGCGGCGACCATCACGTTGGGTAAACACCCGGACAAAGACCAGGGTTACCTCGGGATCGGGGTGCTCGATGCGCCGTGGGCGCCGTTCACCGTCGAATTCAACCTGGCCAACATCGGCGGGCCGTCCGCGGGTTTGATGTTCAGCCTCGCGGTCGTCGACAAACTCACCACCGGTGACCTCAACGACGGCAAGTTCGTCGCGGGTACCGGAACCATCACCGGCGATGGCAAGGTGGGCGCGATCGGCGGCATCACCCACAAGATGCTGGCCGCCAGGGAGGCGGGCGCCACCATTTTCCTGGTCCCCGCCGAAAACTGCGAGGAAGCCAAGACGGCCCAACAGGATGGACTGGAACTGGTCAAGGTCGAGAACCTCGATCAGGCCGTCGCCGCGCTCAAGACGCTCTCAGCCGGTGGCGAACGCCCCGCATGCTGAGCGAACGCCACACCGTGCATGCGTAGAGTTGGGGCACGTCGGCAAAGACGTGTGGGAACGGTTAGAAACTGGAGTTGACGAGTGGGTATGCGGCCAGCGGCAAGAATGCCGAAGCTGACACGACGTAGCCGGGTCCTCATCGCGATTGCCGCGGTAGTCGTCCTGATCCTGTTGTTCGGGACGCGCCTGATCGATACATACGTCGAGTGGCTGTGGTTCGGCGAGCTCGGATACCGCTCGGTGTTCACGACTCAACTGTTCACCCGCCTTGTGGTGTTCCTGATCGCGGCGGTGCTGATCGGCGCGATCGTGTTCGCGGGGCTGGCGCTGGCGTATCGCACCCGGCCGGTGTTCGTCCCGACCACCGGCCCCAATGACCCGGTCGCGCGTTATCGCACCGCTGTGATGTCGCGGCTGCGGCTCGTCGGCATCGGTGTTCCGGCCTTCATCGGCGTCCTCGCGGGCATTGTCGCGCAGAGCTATTGGACCCGCATCCAGCTGTTCCTGCACGGCGGCAGCTTCGGGATCACCGACCCGCAGTTCGGTATGGACCTCGGCTTCTACGCCTTCGATCTGCCGTTCTATCGGCTGGTTTTGAGTTTCCTGTTCGTCGCGACGTTCCTCGCATTCATCGCAAACCTGGTGGGGCACTATCTCTTCGGCGGTATCCGGTTGTCCGGTCGCAGCGGAGCGCTCACCCGCGCGGCGCGCATTCAGCTGATCACGTTGGTCGGCGTTCTGATGCTGCTCAAGGCCGCCGCGTACTGGCTGGACCGCTATGAATTGTTGAGCCATACCCGCAGCGGCAAGCCATTCACCGGCGCGGGCTACACCGACATCAACGCGGTGCTGCCGGCGAAGCTCATCCTGATGGCCATCGCGGTCATCTGCGCGGCGGCCGTCTTTTCGGCGATTGTCTTGCGTGACTTGCGGATCCCCGCCATCGGCGTGGTCCTGCTGCTGTTGTCGTCGCTGGTGATCGGCGCCGGGTGGCCGTTGGTGGTCGAACAGTTCAGCGTCAAACCGAACGCGGCGCAGAAGGAAAGCGAATACATCAGTCGAAGTATCGCCGCGACCAGACAGGCGTACGGGCTGACCGACGAGACGGTCACGTATCGCGATTACAGCGGAGATGCGCAGACGACGGCTCAGCAGGTGGCCAATGACCGTGCGACGACGTCGAACATCCGACTGCTCGATCCGACGATCGTCAGCCCAGCGTTCACGCAGTTCCAGCAGGGCAAGAACTTCTACTACTTCCCGGACCATCTGGCGATGGACCGCTACACGGGCCGGGACGGAAACCTGCGTGACTTCGTCGTCGCCGCCCGCGAACTCAACCCCGACCGGCTGATCGACAACCAGCGCGACTGGATCAACCGGCACACCGTCTACACGCACGGCAATGGCTTCATCGCCTCGCCGGCCAACACCGTTCGCGGAGTCGCCAACGACCCCAACCAGAACGGTGGGTACCCCGAGTTCCTCGCCAGTGTCGTCGGCGCGAACGGCAGCGTCGTCTCGCCCGGACCCGCGCCGCTGGATCAGCCGCGAATCTATTTCGGTCCGGTGATCGCCAACACGGCAGCCGATTACGCGATCGTCGGATTGAACGGCGGTCCTCGTGAATACGACTACGAGACGAACACCGAGACCAAGAACTACACCTACACCGGCACGGGCGGTGTGCGGATCGGCAACTGGCTGGCGCGCAGCGTGTTTGCGGCCAAGTACACCCAAGGCGCGTTCCTGCTCAACCGTGACATCGGTGAGAACAGCAAGATCCTGTTCAACCGCGATCCGGCCAAGCGGGTCGAGGCCGCGGCCCCGTGGCTGACCACCGATACGACCGTGTACCCCGCCATCGTGAACAAGAAGATGGTATGGATCGTGGACGGCTACACCACGCTGGACAACTACCCGTACTCGCAGTTGACGACCCTTTCGAGCGCCACGGCGGACTCCAGCGAGGTGGCCGTCAACCGCCTGCAGGTGGACAAGCAGGTGTCCTACATCCGTAACTCGGTGAAGGCGACGGTCGACGCGTACGACGGCACGGTGACGCTGTATGCGCAGGACGAGTCCGATCCGGTGCTGCAGGCCTGGATGAAGGTGTTCCCGGGCACCGTCAAGCCCAGGAGCGAGATCAGCCCCGAACTGCAACAGCACCTGCGTTACCCCGAGGATCTGTTCAAGGTTCAGCGCGCATTGTTGGCCAAGTACCACGTCGACGATCCCGTGACGTTCTTCTCGACGTCGGATTTCTGGGACGTGCCGCTGGATCCGAACCCCACGGCCAGCAGCTATCAGCCGCCGTACTATATCGTCGCCAAAAACCTTGCAAGCAACGACAATTCGGCGTCCTTCCAGCTGACCAGCGCGATGAACAGGTTCCGCCGAGACTTCCTGGCGGCCTACATCAGCGCCAGTTCGGACCCCGATACATACGGCAAGCTCACCGTGCTGACCATCCCCGGCCAGGTGAACGGACCGAAGCTGGCGTTCAACGCGATCAGCACCGACACCGCGGTGAGCCAGGATCTCGGTGTCATCGGACGTGACAACCAGAACCGCATCCGGTGGGGCAACCTGCTCACGTTGCCGGTTGCGCAGGGTGGGTTGCTGTATGTCGCACCCGTATATGCGTCACCGGGCGCTAGCGATGCCGCGTCGTCGTACCCCCGCTTGATCCGGGTGGCGATGATGTACAACGACAAGGTCGGTTACGGCCCCACGGTGCGCGACGCGCTGACCGAGCTGTTCGGGCCGGGTGCCGACGCCACCGCAACGGGTCCCGCGCCGACGGGTCCGGTGAACGGGCAGGCACCGGCCGCGACGCCGGCTCCCGATGGGCAGCCGCCGGCCGCACAGCCGCCGGGCGATCAGCGTCCGCCTGAGGCGCAGGTTCCGGCAGCGGCCGTGCCGCCGGGTGGTCCCGTGCAGTTGTCGCCGGCCAAAGCCGCAGCGCTGCAAGATATCAACGCCGCGCTGGAGGCCCTGCAGGGCGCCCAGACCGGTGGCGACTTCGCGGAGTACGGCGAGGCCCTGCAACGCCTCGACGACGCGGTGAAGAAGTACCAGTCAACTCGCTGAGCACTCGATTTGGAGGTGCACCGGCGCCTTGGGTAACCTTGCGTTCACCCGTCGCGGGGTGGAGCAGCTCGGTAGCTCGCTGGGCTCATAACCCAGAGGTCGCAGGTTCGAATCCTGTCCCCGCTACTATGTGATGTCGCAAGACATCGGAATAGCCGCGGACCTACGTTAGGTCCGCGGTTTTTCCGTTTGGGGCCTTTGGGGGCGCCGGTGGGTTGGTAGTCCCTGGTGGGGTCCGCCCACTCCACGCACCACCAAGACCACCACCAGGACCGAGGAATCGCCATCGGCTGCGGCGAGCCGCAACCAGCGGTCGCTCGCATCTGGCGGAGCTCAAACTGGCCGCGGCCGCTGAAGCCTTACCGGCGGTGCTGGATCAGGCCACCGCCGAGGGGCTGTCACTGACCGTGGCATTGCAGCGGCTGCTGGCCGTGGAAGTCGAGGCCAGCACTGCCCGACGGCTCGCGGGCCGGTTGCGGTTCGCTTGCCTGCCCACCCCGGCCACCCTGCCGATTTCGATGTCGATGCTGCCGCCGGGATCGACCACAAGCTGATCGACGAACTGGGCACCTGCCGCTACCTGGAAACCGCGACCAACATTCTGCTCATCGGGCCCCGGGTACTGGAAAGACGCACCTGTCCGTCGGGTTGGCCCGCGCTGCTGCCCATGCCGGCTACCGGACCTACTTCACCACCGCCGCCGATCTGGCCGCCCGCTGCCACCGTGCCGCGATCGAGGGACGCTGGGTCACCACCATGCGGTTCTACGCCGGACCGACGCTGCTCGTGATCGATGAGCTCGGATACCTGGCGTTGCCCGCCGAAGCCGCGTCGGCGCTGTTTCAGGTTGTCTCCCAACGGTATTTGAAGACCAGCATCGTCATCACCACCAACCGCGGGGTGGGTGCTTGGGGCGAAATCCTCGGCGACACCACGGTGGCCGCCGCCATGCTCGACCGCCTGCTGCACCGCTCGGTAGTCATCAACCTCGACGGCGAGTCCTACCGGCTGCGCGACCACCACGCCGCCGCGGAAACCCTACGCCGAACCGCCACCGGCACCCGCCAACAACTACACTGACCGCTGCTCACAGGTGAGGATTTCGGCGAGCACACCTGGGGACTTTGGATGAGCGCCGTCATGGGTGCGCACCCTAGCGCCGGAGCAGCGGTTTCCGCACGCCCCTGCGGGAAGATCGCGGGTTCCCGGGATGCGACACGGGCAAGCACCCAGCGGTACGGAACACGACTTCAAGCATCTCGTCACAGCGTGGTCACTTGCGTGCGAGGACCTCGTTGACACGCGCCGTCACGTCGTTGGAGATGCCGTCCCCCGCAACAGTTCATCCGGGTGTGGGTCGTCATCGAGTTGGTCCAACTGATTGTGTCTCTGGCGAGTCTCCGTTACCGAGTCCACCCGGCCTCAATCACGCGGAACACGTCATCTCCGACATCCAGAGCGAGCCAATCGAGCATCGGGTGGTCGAAGTTCTGCAACTCCTCGGGGCCGAACGGCGTGTCCGCCATCTAGTCGTTGTCAACGCCGATCGCGGCGAAAGGCGCGGCCGGGCCCCTGCGGTCGCGGATCGCAGCCAATCGGAGGTGGCCCGTGTGTACGTGAATCTCTCATCGCGAGCTGCGGCTGACCTCTGGGCGCCTTAGCGCAATTCGGTAACTAATACGTTGCCGCTCTTCGAGCGAGCTGTCACCTCGGGGGCGCTTGGGTCGGTGGTCTCCGGCACGGTCACCGTCGTCTCGCCACGTGGCCTATTGGATTGGGCGCGCACACGGTACGGACCCGGGCTGGGCACCCCTACAGTCACGTCGTCGTCGGCGATGGCTTGAGTGGTACGTGGCGCCGCACGGAACTCCACCGCGATGCCGCCGGATTCAATTTCTGCTCTGAACGATTCGGTGACGGTGATGCTGGTGCTGGTGCTGATGTCACCGCGGCGGACGCTGACGTCGACTCGACGAGCCGAGCCGCCAAGTGTGACGGCGCCGTCGTCGATCTTGGCAACCAGCTGATCGAGGTCGGCGTCGGTGGATAGCGAGCCGGCCCGCTGGTTGACCGTCACCGTCAATCCTCGTGCGACACGTGGCGGGAGAATGACCTTGATCTCTCCGGTGCGCCTAAACTTCAGAAACCCTGAACCGCTGTCGCCGAGTGTGACCCGGCTGCCGCCGTCGTCGTCGTTGGCGACGTATAGCTGCGTGTCGTCGGTGCCTGTGAGCATACGCAGGTCGATGCGGGGGTCTTCGGCGTCGATGTCGGTGATGATGCGGACGGCCAACGGGACGTCGCCGGTGTCCACGGTCAGGAATTGCATGCTGGCTGGCAGCTCCTGCGTGTCGCTGACGACCCGACTGCCGCCGAGCCCGAACGCAAGGGCCCCGAGGCCGACCAACGTACCGAGGAGTACCAAGGCTGCGACGACGACGAGCGTGACGCGCATCGCGGTGCGGAGGCCGCCCGACATTATGGGCGGTGCAGTAGGCGGTCCCGGGACGTGGGGCGCCAACTGGTGGGCGGCGTCGCTGCTGCTCAGTACAGCTCCTGCGCATCGAGGTGGGCGGCGGCGCGTTTGAGCACCAGCACCGCGTCGGCCTTGGTGGTGTGCGGGTCGTCGTTGTAGGCGTGCAGACTTAGCCAACCCGGCGTGTCGACTGAGTTGGCCACCTGCAGCAGCAGATACTCTAGCCGGTCGACCTGCGCTTGTGCCTCGTGGGAATGTGCGGCGTGCCAATAGCCAGCCACGGCGCGCAACGCTCCTTGCAGGCAGAAGCTGCACGGCATGGCCCCGGGATCGGTGCGAACCCGGTAGCCCCCCCCGCCGACGTGCTGGGTGCGTACCCGCACCCATTCGCCTGGGGAGTCGACGGCGGGGTGCACCTCCGCGCCGGCGGCGTCGCGGCAGTATGTGCCCTGAGTCCACCCGTCGTGGACCTCGATGAGCGCCAGCGCGCCCTCGATCACCTCTCGGTCGGTCTTCATGTTCATCCTTGTCTTCTCAGCGGCTCGGTGGGCGGCGATTGTTGTCATGGGTTGATCCTTCTTTCGGTTATGACTCGAGGTAGCGCAGAACGGCGAGGACACGGCGGTTTTCGGTGTCGTCGGGCGCCAGCCCCAATTTTGTGAAGATGGACGCGATGTGCTTTTCGGCGGAACCGGTCGACATGTGCAGGATCGTGGCGATCGCCGAGTTGGTCCTGCCCTCGGCCATCAATTGCAGAACGTCGGTTTCGCGGGGAGTGAGCTGATCCAGCGCATTGCGGCGAAGCGATCGCGCGAGGATTTGGGACACGACCTCGGGGTCGAGCAGGGTCCCGCCACCGCCGACCACCGAGACTGCGTCCAAGAACGCCGGAACGTCGGCGACGCGGTCCTTGAGCAGGTAGCCGAAGCCGCGGGTGTCCGAAGTGATCAGGTCCGAGGCGTAGCGCTCTTCGACGTAGTGCGACAACACCAGTACCGGCGACTCGGGATTTTGGCTCCGCAACAGCGCGGCAGCGCGGATCCCCTCATCGGTGAACGTCGGTGGCATCCTCACGTCGACGATCACAAGATCAGGTTGGGTCTCATTTACCAGACACGGCAGATTTAAGGCGTCAGCCACACTCGCTACCACCTCATGCCCGGCGTCGACCAGTATGCGTTCGACGCCCGCGCGCAGGAGCGCCGAGTCTTCGGCGATCACGATGCGCATGGCAGCACCGCGGCGACAATCGTAGGCCCGGCGACGGGACTGGAAACCTTGAACGTGCCGCGGGCGGCGCGCACCCGCTCGGCCAGACCACGCAGGCCGGTGGCGGACGTGCTGTCGGTGATCTGGGCGCCGCCGCGGCCGTCGTCGAAGACCGAGACCTGAAGCGTGTTTTCGGCCTGGTCGAGGCGCACCGTCACGACGGCCCGCGACGCCTTTGCGTGTTTGGCGACGTTGGTGAGCGCCTCGGCGACGACGAAGTATGCGACGGATTCGGTCTCTTCCGGGATGCGCCGGGGTAGGTCGACGTTCAACGTTGTCGGAACGGCGGCGCGCTGAACCACCGATGAGAGCGCGGCGTCCAGGCCCCGGTCGGAGAGGATCGTCGGCGCGATGCCGCGCACGACGTTACGTAATTCGACTAGAGCGGTTTTCGCATCATCATGTGCCTCGGCGATCAGCGCCTTGGCGGCGGACGGGTCGGTGTCGAGCTTGGTTTGGGCGAGGCCGATCGTCATCGCCAGCGAGACAAGCCGCGGCTGCACACTGTCGTGCAGGTCGCGTTCGATGCGGCGTCGCTCGGTGTGCGCCGATGACACCGCGCCCAGCCTGGCGTCGGCGAGCGCGTTCACCTCGTGTTGCAGCACCGCAGTTGGCGACGGCGAGAGCAGCCAGCGGTCGATCTCGGCGTCGAGAATGGGCGCGAACACCACGATCGCGACCGCGGCCGCCAACGCGATCACGGCCAGCGGCCACGCCAGTGCGGGCGAAATGAAGGACAGTCCGGCGGTGCCGTCGCTGCGGTTAATGGCGATCGCGGCGGTCGGCGCAAGGAATGTGAACCCCAGCAGAACGAAAGCGAGCCCGACGGCTGCGAGGTCGTAGACCATACGCACGAAGTGGTGTGCGCAGCCCTCCCAGAAGCGGGCGCTACTGATGTCCAGCCACAATTGGTCGAGCCACCGCTGAAGGCCGGTGTAGTGGGACCTTTTTCGGGACAGTACCGGGATATCCATGCCGAAGACGGCCTCGCTACGTACACGCTCGAGCTGCGAGACGCCGCGCATCAGGTACACGAACACGACTACGGTGAGTGCAGGGCCGATCAGCGTCGGGATAGCCGCGATACCGACGATAAGGATCGCGATCGGCACCCACACCCAAACCACGGCAATCGCGGCGCCGGCGATCATCGACGCGCTGGGCACCAAGCCAACGCGGAGGTGCGTCGGCCGCGTGGTCGTACCGGCCATGATCGGGACGGCCTCTTGATGTGTGACTACGACCATGCCCTCAACGTACGGAACGCCGGGGCGAGGCAACATGCCGTTTACCGGAGAAGTTGACGGGGGTTAACCCCCCCAAAGAAAAACCGCTTGCTGCACGAGTGCACCTCGACTGCAGCCCAGCATCCGGCCGGAGTGCAGCGTGTGCCGCGACACCTCCAACTTCGAAGCGACCCGACAGAACAGCGAAACATGACGACCGCTGCGTGGCGCCGGGGTCGGTGGGCACTCACGGCTGGCCTATTGCGAGCTATTGGCCGACGAACGCGGGCAGACCGCTGCCGCCTTCTGGCTTCGTGGTGAAGCCCTGGTTCGCCGAACGCGACTTCACCAATCGAAAGGTGTCGATCAACATCGGATTCTGGTAGCGCGTCCATGCATTTGCCCGGCGCTATGGGCGAGAGTGAACATTGCTGGAATTGCCCGTACCGGCATCAGACCAACGGCCGTGTGGAGAGATTTCGCCGCACACTGACCGGAGCTGTCAGCCGACCATCGGTTATCCACGGCGCTACCGCAGTGGGACGCCGTACGCTGCGAGCGGTTCCACCATAGAAGCCCTGTGTTGCCTTAAACGCCAGCTAGCCCGCACCTCTACCGACTCCTGTACACCGACGAACACACCCGCCGAACCCAACCAACCGCGACACGCTCACTGCCGCATGACATAGGAGCAATGGTCGCGACGATTTCGACGTTCGAGTACCGTCCCAATGTGGTGAACCTGGCCTACGATGACCGCGGCAACGGGCCGCCAGTGCTGTTTATTGCCGGCCAAGGCGGTGTCGGACGGACGTGGCAGATCCATCAGACGCCCGCATTCCGTGCGGCTGGTTACCGCGTCGTCACCTTTGACAACAGGGGAGTAGGCGAGACGGCGAATGCCGACGGTTTCACGGTGGCCACGATGGTGGCTGACACCGCGGAGTTGATCGAGAGGCTCGGCCTCGCTCCCGTCCGACTTGTGGCCTTCTCAATGGGGTCCTACATAGCCCAAGAGTTGATGCTGGCTCGTCCTGAGCTGGTGACCCAGGCTGCGTTGATGGCCACACGTGGACGCCATGATCGCGCTCGCGAGTTCTTTCTCACAGCCGAAAGAGAGTTCGCCAATGCCGGCGTCCAGCTGCCACCCAGCTACGAAGCGAAACTACGTTTGCTTGAAGGGTTTTCACCGAAGACCTTGAACGATGACAGGGCCGTTCAAGACTGGATCGACACATTCACGATGTGGCCCACAGCGTCGACTTCAGGAGGCCGTGCCCAGTTTGCCATCGCGCCGGAAAGCGACCGAATGCCCGCCTACCGGGCCATCACCACACCCGTGTTGGTGATCGGATTCGCCGATGACATCGTGATGCCCCCACACCTCGGCGCCGAGGTGGCAGACGCCCTTCCGAATGGACAGTATCTGGAAATTGCCGACACCGGCCATCTGGGATTTTTCGAGCGGCCACACGCAGTGAACTCGGCGATTATTGCCTTCTTCGGCCACGGGCCGTAGAACTGCGGCCGTCGTACGGGTCCCGCGGTGCGTCGGTTCCCCACTCGTCGACAAGCCATCGCAGCTACCACCGCATACAGGCGCCTCTAGTGGGCGTGGAAGGGTGGAAGGTACACTGCCGAATCCCGGTAGCTGCGCCTTTTACTGTAGTTTGCGGGCGGTGCGGAATCTTCGTACCGTGCTTCTGCACAAGCGGTATGCATCGATCCCATCTCACGTTGGGAACAAGGTGAGATGGGGAGCTAATGGCATGCTTTACTCATGGCGCAGGGTGCGCTCGCCAACGCTCAGCTACGTTCGAGGTCGCTGCATTCCGGCGGGTGACCACCGACGTATTTTGACATGTGACGAGCGACGTGTCGCCAGGTACTGAGAGCAGGAGGGGTCGAACATTTTCCGGGTGTTGAGGCGGATGTGGATTCCGCTCCTGGTGTTGGTGGTAGTCGCCGCTGGTGGCTTCACGGTGTCGCGGCTACATGGCATCTTCGGCTCCGAGAATCGCCCATCGTATGCCGACACACGGGTCGATGACACCAAGCCCTTCAATCCCAAGCGCCTCACCTACGAGGTGTTCGGCCCAGCAGGTACTGTCGCCAACATCAGCTACTTCGACGAGAACGCTGAACCTACTTTTGTTGAGGGAGCAAGCCTGCCCTGGTCGCTGAAGTTCGATCTCACCGAAACGTCGGCTGTAGGAACCGTCCTGGCGCAAGGCGATAGCGGAAGCATTGGCTGCCGCATCCTCGTCGACGACGAGGTCAAATCCGAGAAGATCGTGAATCAGGTGAACGCCTTCACATCGTGTCTGTTGAAGGCCGCATGATCACCAAGAGCGTGGAGAGCCTCGAGCCGTCGAGAGTAGCGCGCACGATCTATCGGTTTTCTGTGCTCATTATTCTCGCCTGGGTCTTGATCACCGTCTTTCTGACCGTAGCCGTTCCGCCCCTGGAGCAGGTCGAGAGAGAGCATGCGGTCGCGCTGAGTCTTGACGATGCGCCATCGTTCAAAGCGTCACAGCGAATGGCTGAGGCTTTTGACGAGACGTCGTCCGGCGGTCTGGCTGTGATCGTGCTCGAGGGTGAACAACCTCTTGGCGACGACGCTCACCGGTACTACGACGATCTGATTCGGCAGTTGAGAGACGAGCCGGAACATGTGCAGCACATCCAGGATTTCTGGGGAGATCCACTTACCGCGGGAGCCGCGCAAAGCGCCGATGGCAAAGCCGCATACGTGCAGGTCAATCTTTTCGGTCAACCCGGACAGGCCGAGGGCAATGAGTCGGTCAAAGTCGTCCAGGACATCCTGGCGCGCACTCCACCACCTCCGGGGGTGCAGGCGTATACCACCGGACCTGCGGCGATTGTCGCTGACATGGGCGAGAGTGGTAACAGAACGGTCATCCTGATCACGCTCGTCAGCATCACTGTGATTTTTGTGATGCTGCTCCTGGTTTTTCGATCGATCACCACCACGGTTGTCATCCTGTTGACCGTCGCGATCGAACTTCAGGTGGCCCGAGGAATTGTCGCGTTTCTCGGACTTCATGGCATTGTCGGGCTAACTACCTTTGTCGTCAATTTGTTGGTTTCCCTCGGGATCGCGGCCGGAACGGATTACGGGATATTCTTCTTCGGCCGATATAAAGAGGCGCGTGAAGCCGGCGAGGACCCCGAAACGGCTTTTTATATCACTTACCAAGGTGTGGCCAAAGTCGTTTTGGCCTCTGGTATCACGATTGCCGGCGCGATCTTCTGCCTGAGCTTTACGCGTCTGCCGTTCTTCCAACCGCTGGGCGTCCCCGGCGCGCTGGGCATTGTGATCGCGGTCGCCGTGGCTCTTACGCTGGTTCCTGCCATTTTGGCTACCGGCAGTCGTTTTGGCTTGTTTGATCCCAAACGGCAGATTCACACTCGCAGATGGCGGCGGATAGGCACGGCGGTCGTTCGGTGGCCCGCGCCTATACTTGTCGCGACCGTTGCACTCTCGCTGATCGGATTGTTGGCGCTGCCGGGCTACGTACCCAGCTACAACGACCTCAAATCGCTACCCGAAGATATTCCCGCCAGTCAGGGCTATCAGGCCGCGGCGCGGCATTTTCCAGAGTCGCGAATGGTGTCGCCTGACTTGCTCCTGATCGAATCCGATCATGATATGCGGAATTCTTCTGATCTCTTAATATTGAACAAGGTGGCCAAGACCGTCTTCGCTGTCCCAGGCATCGCCAACGTGCAGTCAATCACTCGTCCAGAGGGCACCCAGATCCCGCATACGACCATCCCCTTCATGATGAGTACCCAAAATGCCGGCCAGCTACTGGGCATGCCGTTCCAGAAGGACCGCATGGAGGACATGCTCCTGCAGGCCGACGAGCTGACATCGACGATCAACATCATGCAGCGTATGTACGGTTTGATGCAGCAGATGGTTGCCACGACTAGCCGCATGGTTGAAACTACGCATGAACTGCAGGACGTCACGAACGAATTGAGAGATCACCTTGCGAACTTCCAGGATTTTTTTCGACCGCTCTTCAACTACCTTTACTGGGAGCCGCACTGCTACAACATTCCCCTATGCTTTGCAATCAGATCCCTAGCTGATTCGCTGAACGGTGTTGACGAGATCACTGGCAAAATGGAGCAGCTCGTGCAGAATCTCGATCAATTGAATGTGCTTCTACCGCAAATACTCGTGTCATTTCCGCAGATGATCGCGACCATGGAGAGCACCCGAACAATGATGCTGACTATGCACAGCACCATGTCCGGCACCATCGGCGCGATGGAGGAATCGAGCGAGAACGCAACTGCGATGGGAAAGGCTTTCGACGCCGCCAATAATGACGATTCCTTCTATCTGGGTCCGGAGGTATTCGAGAACGAGGACTTCAAGCGCATCCTGAAAATCTTTCTGTCCCCGGATGGGACCTCGGCGCGCATGCTGATCTCGCAAAAAGGCTATCCGGGGACGCCTGAGGGCGTCTCGAGGGTCGAACCGATATTGAATGCGGCTGAGGAAGCGCTCAAGGGCACCCCGCTCGAAGACAGCAGGATTTACCTCGCTGGCAGTGCGGCGGGCACGAAAGATATCGTGGATGGATCAAAATACGATCTTTTGATCGCGGGAGTTTCTGCGCTCTGTCTGATATTCATCATCATGCTGCTTGTGACGCGGAGTTTTATCGCCGCCTTGGTTATCGTCGGCACGGTGGCTCTTTCTTTGGGTGCGTCCTTCGGCTTGTCGGTTCTGATCTGGCAACATCTTCTCGGCATCCAGTTGCAGTGGATGGTCCTGGCGATGTCGCTGATGGTGCTCTTGGCGGTTGGATCTGACTACAACCTGCTGCTGGTGTCGCGAATGAAAGAAGAAGTCGGCGCGGGTATAAATACCGGCATCATCCGCGCAATGGGCGGCACCGGCCGGATCGTAACGGCCGCTGGTCTCGTATTTGCCGCCACGATGGCGTCGATGCTGGTAAGCGACCTCGTCAGTCTTGGACAACTCGGCGCCACGATCGCCGTGGGGCTGCTGTTTGACACGTTGATCATCCGGGCGTTCATGACCCCCTCTATCGCTGCCCTGCTGGGACGCTGGTTCTGGTGGCCGCAACACGTGCGCCCCCGCCCCGCGAGCGCACTACTTCGGCCGGTGGGCCCGCGCCCGCTCGTGCGTTCCTTATTGCTGAGGGACTAGCGAAGGCCGCATGAGCACCGAACACCGTCGGCCACCCTTCATACCGCGGACCATACGCAAGTTTTCGTCTGTCATCATCTTGGCTTGGCTCGCGCTGATCGTGATTTCGACGCTGGCATCCGTCAGTTGGAATTGGGCGGCGGCAATCCCGTCGCTGGAGCGGGTCGCCGAGGAGCACTCGGTGTCAATGATGCCCAAGGATGCCCCGTCCGTAAAGGCCATGACGCGCATCGGCGTCGTCTTCGAGGAGTCCGAATCGGACAATTCCGCGATGATCGTGTTGGAGGGGGAGCAGCCACTCGGTGAGGATGCGCAGCAGTACTATGCCGGATTGGTTCGCGAGTTAAGGGACGATCCGGCGCATGTGGGGCATGTACAGGATCTGTGGGGGGATCGTCTCACCTCATCAAGCGTGCAAAGCCCAGACGGCAAGGCCGCGTATGTGCAACTGAATCTGATCGGCGACCAGGGAACGCCCTTGGGAGACGAATCAGTGGACGCGGTTCGAGAGATCGTGGATCGGACGGCGCCCCCTCCCGGGGTCCAAGCATATGTAACGGGTCCTGGACCGCTCGCTTCAGACATGCAACGCAGTGGCAACGATTCCATCCTGAAGATCACTGCGGTGACCGTCGTGATCATCTTCGCGGTGCTCCTCTTCGTCTACCGGTCGATCGTCACGGTGATTGTGTTGTTGGTCATGGTGGGGTTCGAATTAGCCGCTGCCCGAGGAGTCGTCGCGTTTCTCGGCCACACCGATGTTCTAGTACTCTCAACGTTTTCGGTAAATATGCTCGTTTTCCTCAGCATCGCTGCCGGAACCGATTACGGCATATTCTTTTTCGGCCGGTACCAAGAGGCGCGCCATGCGGGGGAGGACCCGGAAACCGCGTTCTACACCATGTATCGCGGGGTCACGCCCGTCGTCTTGGCGTCGGGTCTGACGATCGCCGGCGCGATCTTCTGCTTGAGCTTTACTCGACTGCCGTACTTCCACAGTATGGCCATCCCCTGCGCCATTGGCATGCTGGTGTCAGTTGCTGTCGCGGTGACTCTGGTTCCGGCAGGCGTGGTTACGGCCAGCCGATTTGGCTTGTTGGAGCCCAAGCGAAGTATGCGCACGCGCAGATGGCGCGGAATCGGCACGGCACTCGTCCGCTGGCCTGCCCCCATTCTGGCTGCTTCTCTCGCACTCGCACTGCTTGGGCTAGCGACCCTACCGGGCTACAAAACGAGCTATAACGATCGGCTGTACATACCCGATGACCTTCCGGCCAATCAGGGTTACGTCGCGGCTGAGCGTCATTTCTCTCAAGCGAGATTGATGCCGGATATTCTGCTGATCGAGGCTGATCATGACATGCGCAATCCGGCAGATTTCCTGGTTTTGAATAGGTTGGCGAAGGCAATTTTCAATATTCGGGGAATTTCTCGGGTCCAGGGCATAACTCGGCCCGAGGGAACGCCGATCGGACACACGTCAATTCCGTTCCTGCTCAGCCTGCAAAATGCCAGCCAGGTACAAACGATGAAGTTTCAAGAAAAGCGAATGGACGACCTGCTCAAGCAAGCCGATGATATGGCGACTATGATCCGAATTTTGCAAAACCAGTACGCGCTGATGCAACAGATGAATGAGATTACTCATCGTACGGTGGAACAAACCCACGAGCTGAAGGTCGTTTTGGACGAGACACGGGACAATATAGCTAATTTCGACGATTTCTTCCGGCCTATCCGAAATTATTTTTACTGGGAGCCCCATTGTTTTAATATCCCTATCTGTCATGCCTTGCGATCAGCATTCGAGACGACGGACGGTATTAACCTTGTTAGCGAAAAGATGCAGGATCTTCTCGCAAACCTCGATCAGCTAGATGTGATAATGCCGCAGCTGACGGCACAGTTCCCGCAGTTGATTGCCGGCATGCAGAGCATGCGCACCATGATGCTCACAATGCACAGCACTATGTCGGGCATGCTCGCCACGGTGAGCGAATCTAGCGAGAATGTTACGGCGATGGGACAAGCGTTCGATGCCAGCCGAAACGACGATTCCTTTTTTCTGCCCCCGGAGGTCTTCGAAAACGAGGACTTCAAGCGAGCGATGAATTCGTTCCTCTCGCCCGACGGGAAAGCGGCCCGCTTCATCATTTCGCACCGCGGTGACCCCGCGTCAGCCGAAGGTATTGCCAGGATCAATCAGATAAAGACGGCGGCAGAGGAGGCGCTAAAAGGGACACCCCTCGCAAATGCCAAGACCTATGTCGCTGGTGCCGCGTCCACCGCCAAGGATTGGCACGACGGGTCTACGTACGACCTCTGGATTGCAGGAATTTCAGCACTCTGCCTTGTTTTCATCATCATGCTGTTTATCACCCGAGGTTTCATGGCCGCCCTGGTTATCGTAGGTACGGTAGCGCTTTCGCTGGGCGCATCGTTCGGGGTCTCCGTGCTCCTATGGCAGTACATTCTAGGCATCAATCTGCACTGGATGGTCCTTGCGATGTCGGTAATCATCCTTTTAGCGGTGGGCTCTGATTACAACTTGATGCTGGTATCCCGGATGAAGGAAGAAATCGGCGCCGGGATCAACACGGGGATCATCCGCGCAATGGGTGGCACCGGCAAGGTCGTCACGACGGCAGGCCTGGTGTTCGCGCTGACGATGGCCTCGATGGTGGTCAGCGACCTGCAGATCATCGGTCAGATCGGCACCACGATCGGATTGGGCCTAATGTTCGACACGTTAATCGTGCGATCGTTCATGACACCCTCCATCGCCGCTTTGCTCGGACCGTGGTTCTGGTGGCCGCAACGAGTTCGTCCGCGCCCTGCGAGCGCGCTACTTGAGCCGTTAGGACCACGTTGGGCGGCGCGGCGCTACCTGTTGGGGGAGAAGCGTCGAGATGAGGAGGATGCGGTCACCGCCCCGACCCCAAGGCCTTCCGGCTAGCGCAGCCAGACGCACGCGCGGCGTAACGTCGGCGGGACGCCAGCCGATACGGGTAATGCATCCATGATGTCCGACACCAGCGGGATGTGGTAGCTAAGCCGAAGATGGGTAATCTCAAGCCCGGCTGCGAAAACGGTGATTTGAGTGATGCAAACATATAATGGGAGGTTTAAACCAGATGGTGAAACTGTCGATGAACAGGCTGGCTGTCGCGGTTGGCAGTATCGGATTGTCCTTGGCCGCTGGAGCCGGAGTGGCGTCCGCAGCTCCAGATCTGGGGCCGGCTGTCAACACAACATGCAGTTACCCGCAGTTGGTTTCTGCGCTGAACGCGCAAGACCCGGCAGCTGGTGCGGCTTTTGGTCGGTCGCCGGTGCTGACTGCCGGTTTGCAGCAGTTCCTCGCCTCGGGGCCGGTTGAACGGCAGCAGATGGCCACAAAGATTGCAGCCGCGCCATGGGCGCAGCCGTATTTAGGATCAATCGAGCAGGCTTTCAATACCTGCGCCAGCTTCTGACCCGGTTGGTGCGGCTCTGACCTTCGCCTTCGTAATGCATCTTCGGGCGCAAGGACTCGGTTTGGCCTGATGACCTCCGCGGTACGTTTCCCTACGGCCGCGGAGGCATCGCTCGATCCGCCAGCGCCTGAGGCAGGGTCGGGTAGGTGTCGGACTCACCGTTGGGCTGTGTGGTGCTTCCGGGTTGAGGCTCGACCCGCACGCGCGCTATCAGGCCGCCTTCGCTGACGAAAGCTTCTCGCACAGCAGCGCCGCCAGTTCGCGAATCGAGGTGGTGGCGATGTCCCCGGCAGTTAGGCGCACTCCCGTTTCGGACTCGATGCGGGTACGCAGTTCGAGGGTGCCCAGCGAGTCCACCCCGTACTCGGCGAGAGCCCGGTCGGGATCGACGCTTCGACGCAAAATCAAACTGACTTGATCGGAGAGCAGACGCCGAAGTCGTGTGGGCCACTCATCTGGAGGCAACTCGTTGAGTTCAGCACTCAACCTGCTGTTGCCCGCAGCGTTCTCCCCGGTGGAACGGAACGCTTCGGCGAAGGGGCTGCGTTCAGCGAATGCGGTCAACCACGGCGTGCCCGTGATCGGCGCGTAGCCGGTGTAGTCGCGGTCGTGGCGCAGCAGCACTTCGAACGCGTACGCGCCCTCGTCGGCGGTGATCGCGACATCAGCACTCGCTGCCACCGCGGTGGCGCGCCCGACCTCAGCCCAAGCGCCCCAGGCGATCGACGTCGCCGGCAGGCCCTGAACCCGGCGCCACAGGGTGAAGGCATCCAGCCAGCTGTTGGCCGCCGCGTAGGCGCCTTGTCCAGGCGAGCCGACCAGCGCTGCTGCCGAGGAGAACGAGCAGAACCAGTCCAACGGCTGATCGGCGGTGGCCACGTGCACGTTCCAAGCGCCGTAAACCTTTGGCGCCCAGTCACGTTCGATGATCTCGTCGGTGATATTCACCAGTGTGGCGTCCTCGACCACAGCCGCCAGATGCAGAACACCGCGCACCGGAAGCCCGGTGGCGGTGGCGGTGGCCACTAACCGTTGCGCGGTGTGGGCGTCGGCGATGTCACCGCAGTCCACGACGACGTCGGCACCCGCCGCACGGATGCGCTCGATGGACTGCATCGCTTCGGGGGTCGGCTGCGAGCGCGAGGACAGCACGATCCGCCCACAGCCGCCTGCTGCCATCTTCTCGGCCAGGAACAGCCCCAGGCCCCCCAGCCCGCCGGTGACGACGTAGGCGCCGTCGCGGCGGAACACCGGAACCTGATCCGGCGGCATCAACACGCTGCTCGTCCCCTGACGCGGAATGGTGAGCACGAGCTTGCCTGTGTGCTCTGCCGCGCCCATCACCCGGATGGCGGTCGCGGCATCGGCGATCGGGTAGTGCGTGCTCGCCGGCATCGGCAATTCGCCGACTGCGACCAACCGATACACCGTGCGCAGCAGTTCCTGAATCTGCCGAGGGTGGGTCTGAGACATCAGCGCGAGGTCGAGGCCGTAGAACGTCAGGTTGCGACGAAAAGGGAAAAGTCCCAGCCGGGTGTCGCCGTAGATGTCACGTTTACCGATCTCGACGAATCGTCCACCGAAGGCCAGCAGTTCCAACCCGGCGCGCTGCGCTGCTCCGGTCACCGAGTTGAGTACGATATCGACGCCGTAACCGCTGGTGTCGCGCCTGATTTCGTCGGCGAAGTCAATGCTGCGCGAGTCGTAAACATGCTCAATACCCATGTCGCGCAACATCTGACGCCGCTCCGGGCTGCCGGCGGTGGCGAAGATCTCCGCTCCCGCGGCGCGCGCGATGGCGACTGCTGCCTGACCCACGCCCCCCATCGCGGAGTGGATCAACACCTTGTCGTCGGCGGCGATCTTGGCCAGGTCGTGCAGGCCGTACCAGGCGGTGGCGTGTGCGGTGGTGACCGCGGCGGCCTGTTCGTCGGACAGCCCAGCGGGCAGTTTGACGGCCAAGTTGGCGTCGCAGGTGATGAACGTGCGCCAACAACCGTCGGCGACACCGCCGACGCGGTCACCGATATGGTGATCGGTTACGCCGGACCCAACCGCGGTCACCACGCCGGCGAAGTCCATACCCGGCTGCGGCAGGTACCCCTCGAAGCTGGGGAACCGGCCCATGGCCAGGAGCACGTCGGCGAAGTTGATGCTGGACGCGCTGACCGCGACTTCAATCTGTCCCGGTCCCGGTGGAATCCGTTCGTAGGAAACAAATTCCATGGACTCCAGATCGCCGGGAGTGCGGATTTGTAGACGCACACCGTCGTGCTCGTAGTCGGCGACGGTGGTTTGCCGCTCCTCGGGCCGCAGCGGAGCGGGGGACAACCGTGCGGTGTACCACTGGTTGTTTCGCCAAGCCGTCTCGTCTTCCTCGGACTCGCTGAGCAGTTGCTGCGCCAGTTGCTTGGCATCTGTCGCTTCATCCAGATCGATCTGGGTGGCGTGCAGGTGTGGATGTTCAGCGCCGATCACTCGCATCAGGCCTCGCAGCCCGGCCTGCTCCAGATTGGCCACGTCGGCCGGCGCCACGGTTTGGGCATTGCGCGTCACGACGTAGAGGCGAGGCGATCCCGCTGCGCTTTCCGACAATTCGCGGGCGATGTGTACCAAGTGCTGCACGCTCTCGCGTCCCAACTGCGGGGACTGGTCTGCTCCGTCGCTGTCTCGCGGTCCCTCGAGGATCACCACGCCGCTGAATCCACCGGGGCGCAGGTGGTTTCGGAGCTCCTGGGCCATCGTGGCGACGTCGGCCTGCGGTGACCACGACATGCTGGTGCACTGTGCGCCCTGATCTTTCAGGGCGTCCGTCACCGCGGCGGCGGCCACCTCGGAGGCGGTGGCCCTGATCACCAGCCAGCTTCCAGCGTCGGTGTGGGGGAGGTCAGGCAACTGCGCCTGACGCCATTCGACGCTCAGCAACCGCTCGCCGAGCTGTCGATCCTTAAGGTGCTCCTGGGATGCGCCCGTACCCAATCGCAGCCCCCGCACGGACAGCAGAACGGTCCCGCGCTCATCGAGCAGATCCAGATCCGCCTCGATCTCGGAGCCGGCAGACTTGGTCACCTGCGTGTAGCAGTAGTGGGCGTTGCGCGCAGCCCCGTACAACCGCAGGCGACGGATGCCCAATGGCAACGCCAGGACGTCCCCGCCCTTGGCCTGTACGTCCGGATGAGCCGCGACGGACTGGAAACAGGCATCCAAGAGTGCGGGATGTACGCCGTAGGCGTCTTGCTGAGAACGGATTTCGCGCGGGAGGGCGACCTCGGCCAGCACCGTTGGGGTTTCGCCGTCTCCCGTGTGCACGATGCCGAGTCCGGCGAACGCCGGACCGTACTTGACACCACGATGGTCGAGGCGCTTACGCGACTCGGCGCCATCCTCCCGACGCGGGTGCTGGGCCAACAGCGCCGACATGTCGTACGAAGGTGGCAGATCGTCCTCGGCGGCATGGAGAACGGCGGTAGCTTGCCGGGCCTGCTCGTCGTCGTGGTTCGTTTCTACGCTGAAATCGACGACGCCCGGTGATGCGATCACTGCCGAGACGCCGATCGTGGTGTGTTCGTCCAACAACAGCGCATCCTCGAAACTGATGTCACGAACTTCAGCCGCTTCGCCCAGCACGGTATGCGCTGCACCCAACGCCATCTCACAGTAGGCCGCTCCGGGCAGCACTGCCACATCGCGGATTTGGTGGTCTCCCAACCATGGCTGGGTGGCGGTGCCGACTTCCCCTTGCCACACGTGCCGTTCGGGTTGCTCCTGCAGGCGCACATGTGGGCCCATCAGCGGGTGCACCGAGATGGTGGAGCCACCATGTGTCGGGATCTCCTGGGCGTCGGTGTCCAGCCAAAGCCGACGGTGTGTCCACGTCGGCAAGGGAACGTCCACCAATTGCCCATTCGGATACAGCACGGAGAAGTCCACCGCGGCACCCGCACTGTGCAGATCTGCCACAAGTCCGCTCAGCCCGGACGGCAGCGGTTGTTCACGGCGCATGCTCGCGAACGCCGCCAGCGGCATGTCGAGAGTGCGGGCGGTCTGCTCGAGAGCATGGGTGAGCAGCGGATGGGGCGCCAACTCCGCGAACACCCGGTAGCCGTCCTCCATGGCGGCCCGCACCGCCGCAGCGAATCGCACCATGTTGCGCAGGTTGTTCACCCAGTACCCGCTGTCGCATACCGGCTGTTCCCGAGGGTCGAACTGGGTGGCCGAGTAAAACGGCACAGCAGGCGTCATCGGATTGAGTTCAGCCAGTGCAGATTTCAACTCATCGAGAATGGGGGCGACCTGAGGTGAATGCGATGCGACGTCGACGGCTATCTCGCGGGCCATCACGTCGCGCTGCTCCCAGGCTGCGACGAGCTCGCGAACCGTCTCGGTGGCGCCGCCGATCACTGTAGATTCCGGCGAGGCCACTACGGCCACCACGACGTCTTTGATGCTGCGTACTGCCAACTCCGAAATCACTTGCTTGGCAGGCAATTCGACCGACGCCATGGTGCCGGAACCGGCGATGCGGGACATCAGCCGTGAGCGGCGGCAGATGACGCGTAGACCGTCTTCCAGCGACAGCGCACCCGCGACGACAGCCGCGGCGGCCTCGCCGAGGGAATGCCCGATGACCGCGCCGGGACGTGCCCCGTGGGCCTTCAGGGCGGCGGCGAGCGCGACCTGCATGGTGAACAATGTCGGCTGGACGCGGTCGATGCCCGTCACGATCTCGGGCGACGACATCGCCTCTGTGACGGAAAAGCCGCACTCACGAGCGATCACCGGCTCGATTTGCGCGACCGTGGCCGCGAACACCGGTTCGGTCGCCAACAGCTGCGAGCCCATCTGGGCCCACTGTGACCCCTGACCGGAAAACACCCACACCGGGCCGCGATCATCGCGGCCTATCGCGGCCTCGAACGGCGTATCGCCGTCGGCGACCTCACGCAAAGCCGCGGTGAGTTCCTGCCGGCTGCTCGCAGTGACGGCAGTGCGCACGGGACGGTGCGCGCGCCGTCGCGTCAGGGTGTAAGCCAAATCCGTCAACGCCACGTCGTCGTGACCGTCGACCCAGTCAGCCAATAGGCCGGCGGTTCGGCGCAGTTCGTCGGCGGAGGTAGACGACACTGGAAACAGCAGTGACGCGGCCTCCGCTTCTTCAGCTGCGCCGTGGTGGTCTGCATCGGTTACCGCGGTCGCGGGTGCCTGCTCCAAGATGGCGTGGGCGTTGGTGCCCGTCACCCCATACGACGACACCGCAGCGCGGCGAGGGTGGTCTCCACTCGTCGGCCAGTCTGTGATCGCTTGCGGCACAAAAAGTTTGGTGTCAATACCGGCGATGCCGTCGGGCAACCGGGTGAAGTGCAGGTTCGGTGGGACAACGCCATGCTGCAGAGCGAGCACGGCCTTGATCAGCCCTAGCGTCCCCGAGGCCGACTGGGCATGTCCGAGGTTGGACTTGATCGACGTCAGTGCACAAGCGCTCTCGACGCCATATATCTCGGCCAAACTGGTGTATTCGATGGGGTCACCGACTGAGGTGCCGGTGCCGTGCGCCTCGACCATGCCGACGCTGCGCGCGTCGACCCCTCCAGCGGCCAAAGCTGCCCGATAAACAGCCTTCTGCGCGTCCAGCGACGGCGTCGAGATGTTCACGGTGTGGCCGTCTTGGTTGGCGGCCGTGCCGCGCACTACCGCGAGGATTCGGTCACCATCCCGCAGCGCGTCCGGCAAGCGCTTGAGCAACACGACGGCAGAAGCTTCGCCACACACGTATCCGTCTGCCGCGACGTCGAACGCATGACATCGTCCCGTGGGAGACAGATGGCCCTGTGCCGTCCCCGCGATGAACTTGCGCGGTTCCAGCATCACGAAGGCGCCGCCCGCGAACGCCATATCGCTTTCGCCGTCGATCAGGCTGCGACATGCCATGTGCACCGTGACCAGACCCGAAGAACACGCGGTGTCCACCGTCAGCGCGGGACCCTGGAGGCCCAGGCTGTAGGCGATCCGTCCGGACGCCATGCTCAAGATGTTGCCCTGGTAGCCGTACGGTTCTTCCATGGCGGGGGAGTCGGCCGTCATCAATTGGTAGTCGAAATGCGTCAGCCCCATGAACACGCCGGTGAGCGATTCGCGCATGGTCTCGGGCGAGACGCCGGCGTGCTCCATGGCTTCCCAGGAGCTTTCCAGCAACAACCGGTGCTGCGGATCGAGCGAGGCGGCCTCGCGCTCGCTGATCCCGAAGAACTCGGCATCGAAGCCCGCGACGTCATCGAGGAACGCGCCCCATTTCGACACCGACCGACCGGGCACCCCCGGCTCGGGATCGTAGTAGTCGTCGGCGTCCCAACGCTCGGACGGAATTTCGGTGATGAAGTCTTCCCCGCGCAGCAGCGCGTCCCACAGCTGCTCCGGCGAACTGACTCCTCCGGGGAGTCGGCAGCCCATGCCTATGACAGCAACCGGAGTGACCGGTGTGTTATTCAGCGTCGGCGAAGAATTCGCCGACGCTGAACGGTGTTTACCGTCATCGATCGCTCCGAATGAGCCCATTCCGTCTCCTCACAGCAACGACCGCGTAACGTTGTCTGTTGCTTAACACGCGCCGCGGCACCTAACGCGACCCCCAACGACGCCCACGTCTCCGTCATCTATGACTACTCGTTTCTGGGCTTTCTCGCACGTCAGACGGGCTACGCGGCAGGAGCGAAGCTATTATGCAGGCGCGAACCACATAAGTAAACCTGCGAACCGTTACCTAATCGCAACTTTGCTAGCGCGACGGCGAAGTCAGATCATCGACGTTCTCTGCGCGGATGACGTTAACCTCGTGCGGTGACTGACTCACCCCTCTCGACTCTGGTGCGCGAGCGTGCCGGTCTGCAGCCCGACGATCGGGCATTCACGTTTATGAATTATGAGCAGGATTGGGACGGCATTGCTGAGAGCCTGACGTGGTTTGAGTTGTATCGGCGCACGCTGAACGTTGCCCGCGAACTCAGTCTGTGTGCATCACCTGGCGATCGCGCGGTGATATTGGCGCCGCAGGGATTGGATTACATCGTTGCTTTTCTAGGTGCTTTACAGGCCGGGCTTATCGCGGTTCCGCTGTCGGTGCCGCTCGGTGGCGTCAGCGATGAGCGAGTTGATTCGGTGCTGCGCGATGCGTCGCCGGCTGCCGTTCTCACGACATCTGCTGTGATCGGCGATGTCGCTCGGCACGTTGCGCAGGAGTTTGGTGGATCGGCTCCATCAGTCATCGAGGTTGATTTGCTGGATCTCGACGCTCCGATACGATCCGACGGTTGGGACGATAATTACCAAACCACCGCGTATTTGCAATATACGTCTGGATCGACCCGGCAGCCGGCTGGAGTAATGATTTCCTACCCGAACCTGCTAGCCAATTTCGAGCAACTCTTGTCCGGCTATTTCGCCGACCGCGGAGGAATCGCTCCGCCGGATTTGACGCTGGTGTCGTGGCTGCCGTTTTATCACGACATGGGTTTAGTTCTGGGAGTTTGTGCGCCGATTGTGCTGGGATCACCCGGTGTGCTCACGAGTCCGGTGTCGTTCCTGCAGCGCCCGGCCCGGTGGATGCAATTGTTGGCAACCAATTCTGACGCGTTTTCGGCGGCACCGAACTTTGCTTTCGAACTGGCGGCACGCAAAACATCAGACGCCGATATGGCCGGGCATGATCTCGGTGGTGTGCAAAGAATCGTCAGTGGTGCCGAACGGGTACAGCCCGCGACTCTCAAACGCTTTGCTGAGCGGTTCGCGCGCTGCAATTTTCCCGACACGGCGCTCCAGCCCGCATATGGTCTCGCGGAAGCAACGCTTTACGTGGCGACAAGCAGACCGGGGCAACCACCACAAATCGTCGATTTCGAGTCCGACCGACTTTCCGCCGGCCACGCGCAGCGGTGCGCAAGTGGAGGCGGCACACCACTGGTCAGCTATCCGTTGGGGCAGTCGCCCACCGTGCGGATCGTCGATCCCCAGACCCAGGCCGAGTGTTCTGAGGGAACGACCGGCGAGATTTGGGTGCACGGCGACAACGTTGCTTCGGGCTATTGGCAGAAGCCTGAAGAGACTGAGCGCACGTTCGGAGGCATGCTCGTCGCGCCGTCGGCCGGCACACCTGAAGGGCCTTGGCTGAGGACGGGGGACTTGGGTTTCATCGCCGACGGGGCGTTGTTCATCGTCGGGCGCATCAAGGATCTTCTGATCGTCTATGGGCGTAACCACTCGCCCGACGACATCGAGGCGACGAGCCAGGAGATCACCGGAGGCCGGGTCGCGGCGATAGCCGTTCCAGATGAGGGCGTGGAGCAGCTTGTCGTCATCATCGAAGTCAAGAAGCCGGGCGACTCCGATGAGGATGTGATGCACAGGTTCACCGTCGTCAAGCGTGAGGTCACCTCGGCGATCTCCAACTCGCACGGCCTCGGCGTCGCGGATCTGGTTCTGGTACCGCCTGGTTCGATCCCGATCACAACAAGTGGCAAGGTGAGACGAGCGGCGTGTGTCGAACAATACCGGCACGGTCAATTCGCCCGCCTAGACGCCTAGGCCTGCCCCCGGCTGAGGCCTGCTCCGATGAGAAAGCAGCCCTCGAACTCCCCGCCGCTCAGATGGTGCCTGTGCCCTTGGCCACCAGCCAGAACCCGACGATTGTGAACATCGCTATTAGGATCTGCCGAGGGTGAGCTCGCGCCCAATCGTGGAGCGGTCGCAGTACCGCTTCGGTTTTCGACGGCGCGACAAGATGGCAGAGCAAAGTGATCTCGACAACTGCAAGCATTGCGATGACGAAGGCGATGGCGGCGATGAGTTGTGTCGCGATCCCGGCCCCCGAGGCCACGATGGTCGTGTCTACAAGCAGAACGACGTAGGGCCCCGCCGTCCAACACATGCCCATTGAGAACGCAACCCACAGTGATCCGCTACTCCATGCGGTACGGGCGCGGCCGCCCAGCCGCCTGATTATCGAATAGTACTCCGCACCGTCGTCTTGGCTCGGGCTCCCCGAGGTCGCGGTCGGGGTATCCGAGTCCAATACCAGGACCGACGTGTCGCCGCCCCTTTTAGGCACATTCACCGGCCGATGCGCCAACAACCGAATTGTCATCAGCGCAGCAACTGATAATCCGAGCACACCCACGCCGATCTGAATGTAGGAGATGATGGCTCCCTGGACCGTGGTTCGGGTGGCCATGTCCTGCGCAAAACCGGCAAACGCTGGTGTCGAATGTAGCACTATTAGTGGAATCAGCATGATTAGGAGATTCACTGTCATGCTGCCGACCCAAAAGACCAATAGGTTCTGAATGGGTCGCGGCCGGGAAATCATGAGAAGGATAATGCCGATCAGCACAGGATTGACTGCAACCAGAAGCGCTAAGCCCAGCAAACCCCACATGGCCTACCACCCTACCCTTTCCAGTGTTGCGTGTTCAGTCCTTCCGAAGCTTCCCTAAGCAGTTCCCTCTGGCAGGCGCTTGGTTGCTGGCTGTGCGGACCGTGCGCACTTCCCTTGCTCTCGCGGGACTTATCAGCCAGGTTCAGCACCCGCGCCACTCGACCGATGGGTAGGCGAACGATTGAAGGAAATGAAACGGATTTGCAGAAACCGCGTCGTGACCGAGCCGTCCGAACCGAGACGATGTGACTGGCGTTCTGGAATCTAGTCGCCGCTCAGCCGGTTGGACACTCGTTCCCGAGGCAACGAGTCGCGGGCGTCGTCGGCCGTCGAGATGGCACGGGAACCATTCCTTAGTCGATCTCGCCAGTCAGGCCGAACTCAGCCAGCGCGCGCGCACACAGTTCACGCAAAGCGGGCTTTGTGTTCGTTGCGCCCAGTTGGTAGGCGCGAACGGAGATGCCAAGCGTGTCGCCGATGCGCCCCGCCTGCACCCTCATTAATCCGCCTGCTCGCTCAAGCCATTGTTGCGTTGCATTGCTGCCCCCTCGTGCGGTGACGTACTCGGCGTCGGTGCCATCGAGGCGGCACACCAGCGAGCCGAAGTCGCCGAGATTGGAACAAGCCACCGGAAGATCGGGGTCCTCGAGATTCGCTCGATCGTTCAGCCGTTTCAGTGCCCGCTTCGGCAGGAACGGGCTCAGCCACAGGAGCTGTAATGACTCATCTGGCGTCTCCCGCAGAGTCTTCACGGCCTGCTTGATGGTGGCGTGGACCTCCCGCAAATCCGTCGTAACCCGCGTTGGATCGATGCTGACGCGCGCATACGTCACCGTGATCGCACGTGTATCACCCCCGGCGCGGTCGCTCACAGGGAGTGTCAAGGTGACGGCGCCGTCACTGGCACGTCGACGCCCCCCGCGCTCCCCAAGCTTCACAGCCAACCCGGCGAGCAGCGTGTCACTCGTTCCGCCAAGAGCCTTCGCACGGTCATCCCAATCATTCGCGTCGACGCGGATAGTGATAGCCGGCACGACGACAGCCTCATCGCCGTCGCCTCCACGAATGGCGGCGGGTCGCGTTTTCGGTGATGGGGCAATATCTTGCCGGTTACGGCGGGCCAGTTTTGAATCGCGCCGGTTACGGCGGGCCAGTTTTGCCGCTGTGACAAGCGCCCGCGAAACCTCGGGCGCCTCTTGCGCTGTTTCTCGGGCATCCTGAACCGCCGCGCGCAGTCGAGTGCGTGAACGCGGCGGTGGGAGGCCGAGATCTCGCGCGTGGCCCAAGACCGCATCCTCTAGCGCGAGGGCGAGCCCGAGGCCGTCGATCAGGCAGTGGGAAATCACCAGGCTGACCGCGGTCGAGCCGTCCGCAAGGGGAAGGACGCCGAGATGCCAACCGGGTCCCCGTTCCGGGTCGGTAGGCAGCTGTGAGCGTTCATCAGCCCAGTCTGTGAGTTCAGCGCGTGGACGGGCGCACTCAGCAACATCGATGTCCGACTGCGCCTGATCTACGACCCACCGATGCCGGGCGAACGGCAGCGGCGAACGCTCGATGCGTCGTCCCAACAGCCCGTATGCGAGATTGCGGTGAAAACGCCTCAGCCCATCAAAGTCGATAGGGTGCTCATAAACCCACACGACCTGGATGATTTGGTCCTGGTTTATGGCGCGCTGCGCCTCAAAGTAGGTGTGGTCTATCAACGCGAGCCGATTGTCCGGCCGCGCATCACCATGTGCATCACCATTGGATGCGCGGCCGGTAACAGTGGATGCGCGGCCGGTAACGGTGGATGCGCGGCCGGTAACGGTGGATGCGCGGCCGGTAACGGTGGATGCGCGGTCGGTAGAAGATGCGGCTTGCGTGTGGGCCAGCTTTTCGCACAGTATCTCCGCCATATCGCGGATTGTGGCGGTCGCGATTTCGCTGGGCGTGATGCGTACCCCGGTTTCGGTCTCGATGCGGGTACGTAGTTCGAGGGAACCCAGCGAGTCAAGTCCGTATTCGGATAGCGGATGGTCGGGATCGATGCTGCGATGCAGGATCAGGTTGACCTGGTCCGAGATCAGACGCCGCAGCCGGGCGGGCCAGTCGTCCGGAGGCAGCTCGTCGAGCTCTGCACGCAGTTTGCTTGTGCCCGTTGGGGTTTGCCCGGTGGAGCGGAACGCCTCGGCGAAGCGGCTGCGCTGGGCGAGGGCGGTCAACCACGGCGTGCCGGTGAGCGGCGCATACCCGGTGTAGCCTCGGTCGTGGCGCAGCAGCGCCTGGAACGCGTAAGCACCCTCATCGGGAGCGATAGCGGTGTCACGCCAGTGCGCGATGGCGGTGCCTTCGCCGCTTTGTCCGGGAGCCACATCTTCGCCCGTCGCGGCTTGGAATTCGGCGGCGCGACCAACCTCGGCCCACAATGCCCACCCGATCGCAGTGGCGGGAATGCCCTGGGTTCGGCGCCATCGTGCAAACGCATCCAGCCAGCTGTTAGCCGCGGCGTATGCCCCTTGCCCGGGCGAGCCCATGAGAGCCACCGCCGAGGAGAACAAGCAGAACCAGTCCAATGGCTGGTCGGCGGTAGCGTTGTGTAAGTTCCACGCACCGTGGACCTTTGGTCCCCAGTTGCGGTCGATGAGCTCGTCGGTCATGTTAGCCAGCATCGCGTTCTCGAACACCGCAGCGGCGTGAAGCACCCCGCGCACCGCAAGCCCGGTGGCGGTCGCAACGGCTACCAACCGCTGCGCGGTACCGGCTTCGGCGATATCACCGCATTCCACCACGATGTCGGCACCCATCGCGCGGATGCACTCGATGGTTTCCAACGCTTCAAGGGTGGGCTGCGAGCGCGAGGACAGTACGATTCGCCCGCAGCCGGCCGCTGCCATCTTTTCGGCCAAGAACAGCCCAAGGCCGCCCAGCCCGCCGGTGATGATGTAGGCACCGTCGCGACGGAAGACATGGACCTGTGCCGGCGGCACCACCACGCGGCACGTCCCGGTGTGCGGCACATCGAGCACGAGTTTGCCGGTGTGCTGAGCGCCGCTCATCTGCCGAATGGCGGTGTCGGCGTCGGCCAGCGGGTAGTGGGTGCTTTCCGGCATCGGCAAGGCGCCGTCTGCGACCAACCCGTATACCGTGCGCAGCAGATCCTGGATCCGCTGGGGATGAGTGTGAGACATCAAGGCCAGGTCGACGCCGTAAAACGCGAGGTTGCGCCGGAACGGGAAGAGGCCCAAGCGGGTGTCGCCGTAGATGTCGCGTTTGCCGATCTCGACGAATCGTCCACCGAACGCTAGCAAATCGATGCCCGCACGCTGGGCGGCGCCGGTAACCGAGTTGAGCACGATGTCCACGCCATACCCGTCGGTATCACGGCGTATTTGCTCGGCGAACTCTAGGCTTCGCGAGTCGTACACGTGTTCAATGCCCATGTCGCGCAACAACTGCCGACGCTGCTCACTACCGGCGGTAGCGAAGATCTCGGCGTTCGCGGCCCGAGCAATGGCCATTGCTGCCTGGCCCACACCGCCCATCGCAGAGTGGATCAACACCTTGTCGCCCGATGCGATCTTGGCCAAGTCGTGCAGGGCGTAGTAGGCGGTGGCGTGCGCGGTGGTCACCGCGCCCGCCTGGCTGTCGGACAGCCCGGCGGGCAGTGTGACGGCCAGGTTGGCGTCGCAGGTGATGAACGTCCGCCAACAACCGTCGGTGACGCCGCCGACATGGTCTCCGACTTGGTGATCGGTAACTCCGGGGCCGACAGCGGTCACCACGCCGGCAAAATCCATACCTAGCTGCGGCAGGCGCCCCTCGAAGCTGGGGAATTTGCCCATCGCAATCAACACGTCGGCGAAGTTGATACTTGATGCGTTTACCGCGACTTCTATCTGTCCCGGCCCCGGCGCAACCCGGTCGCAGGCAACAAGTTCTATCGACTCCAGATCACCGGGCGTACGGATCTGCAGACGCATCCCGTCGCGCTCATGGTCCACCACCGCGGTTTTCCGCTCCTCGGGGAGCAGCGGGGTGGGGCACAATCGTGCCGTATACCAGGCGCCGTTTCGCCAGCCGGTCTCGTCTTCGTCGGACCCGCTGAGCAATTGCCGCGCCAGCCGCTCTGCATCGGTGGCCTCATCCACATCGATTTCGGTGGCGCGCAAGTGTTGATCCTCGGAGCCGATCACCCGCATCAAACCTCGCAGCCCGGCCTGCTCCAAATTGGGCACGTCACTCGCTACCAAGGTCTGGGCGTTGCGCGTAACGACATACAGGCGAGGCCGCTCGCCAGACATCTCTGCCACTTCGCCGGCAATACGCGCCAGATGCTGCACATACTCGCGGCCCACCAGCGGGGGCTGGTCCTCGGCATCGCCGTTTTCCGGTCCCATTAGGATCACCACACCGCTGAGTCCACCGGCACGCAGATGATTTCCAAGCTGTTCCGTGTTCGATGAGTAGTCGGCGCGCGGTGGCCAGCACATGCTGATGCACTGCGCGCCATGGTTTTTCAGGGCATCAGTTAACGCGGTGGGCACACCATCCGCGGTGGCGGTGGCGGTGATCAACAGCCAGGTTCCGGCGTCGGAGCTGTCCACCTCGGGCAATTCTTGTTGCCGCCATTCGATGGTCAGCAGCCGCTCGCCCAGCACTCGATCGTTGCGGGCGCTCTCGGAGATTCCGGTGCCGAATCGCAGCCCCTGCACGGCGAGCAGGACTTCCCCCTGCTCATCGAGCATATCGAGGTCGGCCTCGATCCCGGCGGTGTCGACTTTGGTGACTCGGGTGTAACAGTAGTGCGCGTTGCGGGCAGCACCGTAAGCGCGTAGCCGCCGCACACCCAACGCCAACAGGTCCCCGCCGATAGCCTGGACGTCCGGATGCGCCGCGACGGACTGGAAACACGCATCCAGCAGAGCGGGGTGGACGCCGTAAGTGTGTTGTTGGGAGCGGATTTCTCGGGGTAGCGCGACCTCGGCCAGCACGGTGCCGGTTTCCCCCTCGCCGGTGTGCACCGTGAGCAGACCGGTGAACGCGGCCCCGTACTGAACACCACGCTGGTCCAACCGCTTGCGCACCTCGGCGCCGTCCTCGCGACGCGAATGCGCGGCAAGCAGCGCGGACATGTCCTGCGCGGGCGGCTGCTGATCGTCTGCGGCATGGAAGACCGCGCTAGCGTGGCGCGCTTGTTCGCCCCCCTGATTGGTCTCCACCGCGAACTCGACCACGCCCGGCGTCAACAAGGACGCCGAGGCGCCGATCGTGGTCTGCTCATCCAGCATCAGCGCCCGCTCGAAGCGGAGGTCACAGACCTCAGTAGCCTCGCCCAACACAGCGCGCGCGGCGGCCAGCGCCATCTCGCAGTAGGCCGCCCCCGGAAGCACGGCGACATTGCGGATCCGGTGCTCAGCGAGCCAGGCCTGAGCGGTGGTGCCAACCTCGGCCTGCCAGACGTGGCGCTCGGGTTCCTCCTGCAGGCGCACATGCGGGCCCAACAGCGGATGCACTGAAACGCTGCACCCACCATGTGTTGGGGTTTCCTGACCGTCGCGGCTCAGCCAGAGTCGATGGTGTGTCCAGGTCGGCAACGGGGCGTCCACCAGCCGCCCATTCGGGTAGAGCACCGAGAAGTCGACCGCGGCACCCGCATTGTGCAGATCGGCCACAAAACCACGCAGCCCATGCGGCATTTCCTGTTCGCGGCGCATACCGGACAGAGCGGCCAGCGGCATGTCGAGACTGCGGGCGTTCTGCTCAACAGCGTAGGTGAGCAACGGATGGGGTGCGAGCTCGGCGAACACCCGGTATCCGTCCTCCAAAGCGGCCCGCACGGCCGCGGCGAACCGCACCGTGCGGCGCAGATTGTCCACCCAATACCTGCTGTCGCACACCGGCTGCTCACGCGGGTCGAACTGGGTGGCGGAGTAGAACGGAACCTCCGGGGTTCTCGGCTTGAGCTCGGCCAGCGCGTCGGTCAGCTCGTCGAGGATCGGATCGACCTGCGGTGAATGGGATGCGACGTCGACGGCGATCTCGCGGGCCATCACGTCACGCTGCTCCCAGGCCGCGACCAACTCGCGAACCGTCTCGGTGGCTCCGCCGATCACGGTGGACTGTGGCGAGGCCACCACCGCTACCACGACGTCCTGGCTCCTGGTTACCGTCAACTCCGAAAGCACTTGCTTGGCAGGTAGTTCCACCGATGCCATGGCGCCGGCACCGGCGATGCGCGACATCAGCCGCGAGCGGCGGCAGATGAGACGCACCCCGTCTTCCAGGGAGAGCGCTCCGGCGACGACGGCTGCTGCGGCCTCGCCCAGCGAATGCCCGATGACCGCCCCCGGGCGCACCCCGTATGCCTTCATGGCGGCCGCCAGCGCGACCTGCATGGTGAACAACGTCGGCTGGACGCGGTCAATACCCGTCACCACCTCAGGCGCCGTCATCGCCTCGGTGACCGAAAACCCGGACTCGCGGGCGATCAGGGGCTCGGCTTGCGCAACGGTGGCCGCGAACACCGGTTCAGTCGCCAGCAGCTGCGCGCCCATCGCCGCCCACTGCGAACCCTGCCCGGAGAACACCCACACCGGTCCTCGATCGTCTTGTCCGACAGCGGCCTGATACGGAGTATCGCCGTCGGCGACCTCGCGCAAAGCCTCAGTGAGCTCCAGTCGGCTGCTCGCCATGACGGCGCTGCGTACCGGGCGGTGCGCGCGCCGACGCGCCAGGGTGTAGGCCAGATCCGGCAATCGCACGTCATCGTGTGCTTGCACCCAGTCAGCCAGCCGGCCGGCAGTGCGACGCAACTCGTCCGCCGAGGTGGACGACAGCGCAAACAGCTGTGCTCCCGTGGTCGCCACTTCGGCCGGGATGTCCTCGGACACAGCGGATTCGGGAGCCTGTTCTGGTGCTTGTTCCACGACGGCGTGCACGTTGGTTCCAGACAGTCCATACGACGACACCGCCGCCCGGCGTGGATATTGGCCGTTTCTCGGCCACTCCGTGTTCTCTCGTGGCACAAAGAGGTTCGTCTCTATGCGGCTGAGCTCATCGGGCAGGCGGGTGAAGTGCAGATTCCGCGGAACGACAGCATGCTGTAGCGCGAGGATCGCCTTCATCAGCCCGAGCACTCCGGCGGCCGACTGGGCATGGCCGAAGTTGGTCTTCACCGACCCCAGCGCGCAGGCGTCGTCGCGGCCATAGATTTCGGCAAGGCTGGCGTATTCGATGGGGTCACCCACCGGGGTACCGGGGCCATGCGCCTCCACCATGCCGATGCTGCGCGCGTCGACGCCCGCGGCGGCCAACGCCGACCGGTACACCGCGGTCTGCGCGCTCTCCGACGGCGTCGAGAAATTCACGGTATGACCATCTTGGTTAGCGGCCGTGCCGCGCACCACAGCCAGGATCCGGTCGCCATCCCTCAGCGCATCCGGCAAGCGCTTGAGCAACACCACTGCACAAGCCTCGCTACAGACGTATCCGTCCGCCGCGACGTCGAACGCGTGGCAGCGCCCGGTGGGGGACAGATGGCCCTGCGCCGTCCCTGCGAGGAACTTTCGCGGTTCCAGCATCACGAAGGCGCCGCCCGCGAGCGCCATGTCGCTCTCGCCGTCGTTCAAGCTGCGACAGGCCATGTGAACCGCCAGCAGGCCAGAAGAACATGCGGTGTCCACCGTGAGCGCGGGACCGTGGAGTCCTAGGGTGTAGGAGATCCGGCCCGACGCCAGGCTGAAAGTGTTGCCGGTAAATCCGTACGGCCCGTCCATTTCGTGGGAATCGGCGGTCACCAACTGGTAGTCGAAATGAGTCAGTCCCACGAACACGCCTGTCAGCGAGTCGGCCACCATCTCCGGGGCGAGACCGGCGTGCTCCATGGCTTCCCACGACGTTTCCAGCAGCAAGCGGTGCTGCGGATCGAGCGCGGTGGCCTCGCGGTCGTTGATCCCGAAGAACTCGGCATCGAACCCGGCGACGTCGTCGAGGAACGCGCCCCATTTCGACACCGACCGACCGGGCACCCCTGGTTCGGCGTCGTAGTATTCGTCGCCATCCCAGCGGTCGGGCGGAATTTCGGTGACCAGGTCATCGCCGCGCAGCAGCGCGTCCCACAGCTGCTCCGGAGAGTCGATACCTCCGGGAAGCCGGCAGGCCATGCCTATGACCGCGATCGGAGTGACAGATGCGGTGTTCATAGTGGGCGAAGAATTCGCTGAAGCTGAGCGGCGCGCACGTGAGTCAAGCACCGGGCAAGGTTACCCGGTCGTTGCTGCGAGGGCGACGGAACAGTCTCGCTCCCGGCGATAGGTGGTCGCTGCAATAGGTGGTCGTTGACGGGGCACCTCCTCAATTGTTCAGGGTGCCTGCGTCCCTTGGGTCGAGCTTCCGCCGCAAGTCCCATTGGCGCAGGCTAACTCTGGTCTGGGCCGGCTGCTGAGCGAGGTTGCTACTTGACTTTTCCTTTCGAAGGCGTGGCGGCAACGGCCACGGTAGCCTGATGCGGTGATTGAGACGTCCCTTCCGGTTCTGTTGCGCGAGCGTGCCAGTTTCCAGCCCGACGATCGGGCATTCACGTTTATGAATTATGAGCAGGATTGGGACGGCATTGCTGAGAGCCTGACGTGGTTTGAGTTGTATCGGCGCACGCTGAACGTTGCCCGCGAACTCAGTCTGTGTGCATCACCTGGCGATCGCGCGGTGATATTGGCGCCGCAGGGATTGGATTACATCGTTGCTTTTCTAGGTGCTTTACAGGCCGGGCTTATCGCGGTTCCGCTGTCGGTGCCGCTCGGTGGCGTCAGCGATGAGCGAGTTGATTCGGTGCTGCGCGATGCGTCGCCGGCTGCCGTTCTCACGACATCTGCTGTGATCGGCGATGTCGCTCGGCACGTTGCGCAGGAGTTTGGTGGATCGGCTCCATCAGTCATCGAGGTTGATTTGCTGGATCTCGACGCTCCGATACGATCCGACGGTTGGGACGATAATTACCAAACCACCGCGTATTTGCAATATACGTCTGGATCGACCCGGCAGCCGGCTGGAGTAATGATTTCCTACCCGAACCTGCTAGCCAATTTCGAGCAACTCTTGTCCGGCTATTTCGCCGACCGCGGAGGAATCGCTCCGCCGGATTTGACGCTGGTGTCGTGGCTGCCGTTTTATCACGACATGGGTTTAGTTCTGGGAGTTTGTGCGCCGATTGTGCTGGGATCACCCGGTGTGCTCACGAGTCCGGTGTCGTTCCTGCAGCGCCCGGCCCGGTGGATGCAATTGTTGGCAACCAATTCTGACGCGTTTTCGGCGGCACCGAACTTTGCTTTCGAACTGGCGGCACGCAAAACATCAGACGCCGATATGGCCGGGCATGATCTCGGTGGTGTGCAAAGAATCGTCAGTGGTGCCGAACGGGTACAGCCCGCGACTCTCAAACGCTTTGCTGAGCGGTTCGCGCGCTGCAATTTTCCCGACACGGCGCTCCAGCCCGCATATGGTCTCGCGGAAGCAACGCTTTACGTGGCGACAAGCAGACCGGGGCAACCACCACAAATCGTCGATTTCGAGTCCGACCGACTTTCCGCCGGCCACGCGCAGCGGTGCGCAAGTGGAGGCGGCACACCACTGGTCAGCTATCCGTTGGGGCAGTCGCCCACCGTGCGGATCGTCGATCCCCAGACCCAGGCCGAGTGTTCTGAGGGAACGACCGGCGAGATTTGGGTGCACGGCGACAACGTTGCTTCGGGCTATTGGCAGAAGCCTGAAGAGACTGAGCGCACGTTCGGAGGCATGCTCGTCGCGCCGTCGGCCGGCACACCTGAAGGGCCTTGGCTGAGGACGGGGGACTTGGGTTTCATCGCCGACGGGGCGTTGTTCATCGTCGGGCGCATCAAGGATCTTCTGATCGTCTATGGGCGTAACCACTCGCCCGACGACATCGAGGCGACGAGCCAGGAGATCACCGGAGGCCGGGTCGCGGCGATAGCCGTTCCAGATGAGGGCGTGGAGCAGCTTGTCGTCATCATCGAAGTCAAGAAGCCGGGCGACTCCGATGAGGATGTGATGCACAGGTTCACCGTCGTCAAGCGTGAGGTCACCTCGGCGATCTCCAACTCGCACGGCCTCGGCGTCGCGGATCTGGTTCTGGTACCGCCTGGTTCGATCCCGATCACAACAAGTGGCAAGGTGAGACGAGCGGCGTGTGTCGAGCAATACCGGCACGGTCAATTCGCCCGCCTAGACGCCTGACGCGAAAATTGAGGACCCACAGCTGGTGACCACGGCGTGGTTGATTGCTCGGGCCGTCGGTGCGCATCGTCACCGAGACTGTCCAGCCGGCGATCTTGGAGGTGTAGACATCGGTGACGAACGCGGTGCACCAGAATCTCTGCCAGGGCCGCACGAGGGTGACATCGGCAACCCACAGACGATTCGGCGCCGGGGCCTTGAACTAGCGGTTGACCAGATCAGTCGGTCGTTGGACATACCGGGATTCGGGGCCGCGCGCTGGACGACCGTCTATTGTGTGGGCCATGAGCCAGAGCCGATGCACTGCCGTGGCGCGCGCCGCAGAATCGAATTTCCTCCGTCCGGCCACAACGCAGTCGCTCAGCTCCGGGTGGACGCACGCAAACTCGAAACGCTGCTCCAAGTGACGCGCCGACGGTACCGGGCCGGCCGGACGCCGGCCCATCTCAGTATGGGGGAACGCGCTGCCGCGTGGCCCGCCGCGTCGTGCGTGGAGTCGTGCTTGTGACGGCGCAGAGCGGGGCCGCGAAGCGTCCGGTCGCTCTGTTTGTGATGGGCGCGCAACGGTCCGGAACGTCGGCGCTCACACGGGTTCTGTCGTTGTGCGGAGGTACGCTTCCGCCCACCCTGTTGAGTGCCGACAGAGCCAACCCGCGTGGCTATTGGGAACCTCGCACAGCCGTCGATCTCAACGAAGCAATCCTGCACCGCAATGGCAGCCACTGGGCAGACCCGTCGCTGCGCCTGCAGGATGAGTGTGTGCTCGACGCCGAGGATACGGCCGCCTGCATCGCCGAGATTGGGGCGTTTCTCACCGGGCTGCCCACCACGCCGCTGGTGATCATCAAGGAACCCAGAATAACCTTGCTGTCGGGCATGTGGTTCGAGGCGGCGCGTCAGGCCGGATTCGACATCACGGCGGTGATCATGGTACGTCACCCGCAAGAGGTCGTCGCTTCACTAGGGGCGCATGGTGGAATCTCGTCGGCCCTCTCGAGTGCCCTATGGCTGAAATACAATCTGTTGGCAGACGAGCACACACGCGGGGTGGCGCGCGTGTTCGTCGAGTACGGCCAACTCCTCCAGGACTGGCGCCGGGAAATCATGCGGATATCCGCGACGCTCGCGATCGACATGAACACTCGGAATGCGGATTCGATCGAGGAGTTTCTCGCACCGGATCTTCGGCGCCAGCGGCATGACGGTCCGGTGACAGACCTCTTTGGCACACACTGGATTTCCACAGTCTACGAAGCGCTGTGCGCGGCCGCGCGAGACGAGCCATTGGATGAGTCTGCGATGGATCGCACTTTCGAGGCCTATCGGGCGAGCGAACACGATTTTCGGACGATCTTCGAGGATTACCGCAGCGTTCAGAGTCACTCATCGCGCAGGCCGCCCGTGCTGAAGCTGATCGGTAACGTCTTCGCAATGGCTCATCGGCGGGCCAGAACCGCGGGCGCCGTGTCCGGCTCGGTAGGTGGCCGAGTGCAGGCAGATCGACGCGGGGTGGCAGGATTGACGTCATGGATCTAAAGAAGGTCAACCCGTACTGGAGGAATCTTTCCGCGCCTGCAGTCAAATTGAAGATGCACCGGAGCTTCGTGGGCGGGCTTTGGGACGAGATAGGTCAGCTTCAGTTCGATTTCATGGTATCCAAGGGGCTTAAGCCATCCTCAAAACTTCTGGACGTCGGGTGCGGCGCCTTGCGGGGAGGCGTGCATTTCGTCCGCTATCTAGACGACGGTAACTATTACGGCATCGACATCAACAAGAGCCTGCTGAAAGCCGGCAAGCAGGAGTTGCGCGAATCGGGGTTAGGCAGCAAACAAGTTCACCTGCAGCGCACCGATCAATTCGACGCTACCGGATTCGGCGTGAAATTTGATTTCGGCGTCTCAGTCTCACTGATCACGCATTTGAGCGCCAACCAGATCATCTACTGTTTCATGCAGGTCCGACGTGTGATGCACGAGCACAGTGCTTTCTATTTCTCGTTTTTTGAAGTGCCCGAAGTGCCGATCCCGGATGCATATACACAGCCGCGGTGCCAAGGCGTCACGCACTTCCTGTCGGATCCATTTCACTACACCCGCGAGCAGATCGAGTTTTTTGCGCGTACCGCCGGGCTCAAACCGTGCTATGTCGGGGACTGGGATCATCCACGGGACCAGCAAATGCTGGAACTGCGGTTGGCTTAGCCTGAAGCTACCTGCAGAATGTTGGCGGAAGTGCGTCTGGAGCCAACGGTTAATGTAGCCGACCGCCACTCAAGGTCGAAGAACGAGGGATTGACCGATGCCCCTGATTTCGCTTACCCGTATAGCGGCTAGAGCCTGCGGTCTCCGATGAAGTTTGTGCTGGCGAGCTACGGAACGCGTGGCGATATCGAGCCTTGTGCTGCCATCGGCGGCGAGTTGGTGCGCCGTGGGCATCAGGTGTTCATGGCCGTTCCGCCCGACTTGGTCGGATACGCCGAGGCGACTGGGTCTGAGGCGGTCGCCTATGGTCCGGATTCGAAGGCCATAGTGGAGGTGTACCGCGACTTCTGGGGGTATTTCTTCGCCAACTTCTGGAAAGTTCGGGACCTGCGTAGGTTGTGGGCCGAACTCTGGGAGCCCGTCAGCCAGTGCTGGGGGGAGATGAGCCCGACGTTGATGTCGCTGGCCGATGGGGCCGACCTGTTGTTCACCGGCCTGGCATTCGAGCAGCCTGCCGCCAACGTCGCCGCGTATTACGACATTCCGTTGGCCACACTGCACTACGTCCCGGTGCGGAGCAACGGCCAGATCCTGCCGCTCGTACCGGCCCCGTTGGCCCGCTCGGCAATGACGATGCTCGAATGGGTCGATTGGCGCGTGGGAAAGAGGGTCGAGGACGCGCAGCGCCAGGAACTGGGCCTGCCGAAGGCCACAACCCCCGCGCCACGACGGATCGGCGAACGTGGCTCGTTGGAAATTCAGGCCTACGACGAGGTTTGTTTCCCCGGACTGGCGGCCGAATGGGCGAAATGGGACGGTCGGCGGCCCTTTGTGGGGGCGTTGACGATGGAGTCGCCGACGGACGCCGATGACGAGGTGGCGTCCTGGATCGCAGCGGGAACACCGCCCATTTTCTTCGGGTTCGGCAGCATGCCGGTCAAAGCTCCGGCCGACATGCTCGCCTTGATCAGCGCCGCGTGCGAACAGTTGGGCGAGCGGGCATTGGTGTGCGCCGGGTGGAGCGACTTCGGCGACGTCCCACATTTCGAGCACGTAAAGGTGGTCGGTGCGGCCAATTTTGCGGCCGTCTTTCCCGCCTGCCGAGCGGTCGTGCACCATGGTGGCGCTGGCACCACAGCCCTGGGCCTGCGCGCCGGGATTCCCACGTTGATCCTCTCGACTGACATAAATCAGACGATCTGGGGAATTAGGGTCAAACAGCTGAAGGTGGGCACCGCCCGGCGCTTTTCGAGCGTCACCCGGGATTCGCTGGTCGAAGACCTGCGCCGGATCCTCGCCCCGCAATACGTCACCCGAGCAAGCGAGCTTGCTACCCGGATGACCAAGCCCGCCGAAGCCATCACCGCCGCCGCCGATCTTGTGGAGAATTTCGCCCGCTCGCCGCGTGTCGGCTGATCGCGGACGCAAGCCGGCAACCTGTCTCGCCTACCGCGCCTACTAAGTCGGACAGGCGTGAACGGCGCCCATCATGTTCTACTCAGGACGGATGCGGGGATCGCTTGTGTCGAAAGGTAATTGGGCCTGCTCGTCGATCCATGAGAGCAGTGAATTCAGACCGTCCTCGAGTGTCCAAGTCGGGTGCCAATGGAGGGCGTCCTTCGCCGTCTCGATGGTGCAGCTTGCGGCGCGCACGTCACCGTCGCGGAATTTCGGTACGACGATCGGTTCGGGCGCCTCGCAAATGGCGGCGATCATGCAAGCCAGCTCATGGATGGTTGTCGCGATGCCAGACCCGATGTCGAGGCAGCGCGGCTGGCCCGATGGCGTTTGCACCGTAGCGAATAGCGCGTCCACGACATCGTTGATGAAGACGAAATCGCGCACGATACGACCGTCCTCGTAGACCTCCAACGCGTGTTGGTCGCGCGCTAGTCGCGCGAACAGAGTGACTATCCCTGTGTACGTATTGGTCATCGATTGGCCCGGCCCGTAGACATTCTGCAGACGCAGGACACTGAGATTGGTGTCGTGTGCGGCCGTCCAGGCCGCCATCATGTGCTCCTGGGCGAGCTTGGTCGCGGCATAGATATTGGTCGGCCGCGGCTCAGTCTGGCCTGCGCAGCTGGGAAGCGATACCGCAGGTTCGCCGTTAGGACCCTCGGGATCCCAGACACCAGCCATCAGCTGTGCGTGGCTGCGGGGCCGCGGATAGAAGGTTTGTGTGCCGTACTGCCAAGTGCCCTCGCCGTAGACGGCCCTTGACGACGCCAGGACGAGCTGTTCGGGCACGAGTGCCGAACGACCCAAGGCGTCAAGAAGTTGCGCGGTGCCCACCACGTTTACCGCGCCGTGGCGCGTCGCCTCGGAAAGCGACTGCGCCGTTCCCGTTTCGGCAGCCAAATGGACGATTTGGGAAGGGCGGAACAATCGGAGCACAGCATCCCAGTCCGGTGCATGAGTGACATCGCCGGTAAACAGCCGCACCGATGGCGGCAGGTCGATCGCTCCACCTCTGCCATGCACCTGCGGGTGCAGGACGTCCATGACCGCGACGTCATTACCGGCCGCGGCGAGACGGTGGGCGAGGGAGGACCCGATAAATCCTGCACCGCCAGTGACGAGCACGGATGTTGACAAGAGTAACAAGCCTCATATTTCATCTGTAGTGGAAGTAAGGGACGCGACGTGATGGCGGCCGGACGATCATAACCGGGATTCCCCGGACATCATCCCGAGGCTAGCGCTCAAATATTTTTACGAAGAGGCCATGCGGGTATCATCTGCGCTTCGCCTACCATTCAGGATTTGGAGCAGCTAGCGCGGGTACCGAGAGATGTGCTGTCGGCGGACGATTCAGCGGACGGTAGGCGGCCGCCGCTTTCACTTCGCTGAATGCATTTGCAGGAGTGGAAGGCTGAGGCACTCGCGAAGTTTATATAGGCAAGTTATGAAATGGTGGCGATGTTGGGTCCTGCGCAGCCATCGGCGGTGAGTCGGTCCGCCGGGGCACTGACCCGTGCTGGCCGTCCGCCCGACTTGGTCGGGTTTCGTCGGGTGTCTGGGCATGCGGTTGCCACGCGGATTCAAGGCCACGCCGGTGTACCGCGACTTCTGGGCTTGCTTTCATTTCCAGCGTCCCAGGTGAGATGAGCGCGACGCTGACGTTGCTGGCCGATGGGGGTGCCTTCGGCAACCTTGAGAGCGAAGTTCGGGGCCGAGGCGAAGAGCAAGGCGATTACCGATACGATGGCCACCGAGACAGCCGCCGAGCTCACTGGCGGCGACTGGGTGCGCACGCGACATTTCATGCGCCTTAACCCGCCGCGTGGTGCAGGCGAGGTTAGGCTGCTGGACTAACTAGGGGTTTGCAGGCCTTTGCTAAGCAGTGTCCGGTGAGCGAGACGGTGTTCGCTCGCGCCACCAATGAGTTAGAAAACTTCATCATCCGCGAGCCCCGTGTCTGGACGGTAGTGGCACGTCACAAGCGAAATCCATCGTCGCAGGTCACAGCCCGGGGTCGCAACTACCGAAACTTGAGCCGAAAAGGAGTTGCTGGGACAAATTAGAGTTATTCTGACAGTTCGCTAGGAACCTTTCGAAACCCGCGCTGGCCCTGTTAGCGTCCACTATGGTTTTAAACGGTTCCAATTACGTCGACAGACCGCTAGGAGAACCGATGAGCATGAATCCGTTCGACGACGACAGTGGCAGCTTTCTCGTCTTGGTGAATGACGAGGAGCAACACAGCCTGTGGCCGACCTTCGCCGATGTTCCCGCTGGCTGGCGGGTGGTTTACGGCGAAGCCGACCGCGCCGCTTGCCTGGACTACATCGAACAGAATTGGCCAGACATTCGGCCGAAGACTCTGCGCGAAAGGTTGGCAGGCCCGATCTCTTGATTCGTAGACCGTCTGGATTTTGGGAGTCGGTGGGGGATTCGGATGAAATTCGATGACCGTGCGCGTCCGCTGACGCGGGGGCAGCTCGACATATGGCTTGCGGATGAAACGGGTCATTCGAGCACAGAGTGGCAGGTTGGCCTGCTCGTGAACATCAAGGGCGCGGTAGACCGTGATGCGCTTGAGTGGACGATCCGCCGTGTCGTGCAGGAGGCCGAACCAGTCAGGGTCGTCTGCTTCGAGGCGGATGGCCAGGTTCTTCAACGGGCGGTCGATTACCCGGATGTGGAGCTGCCCTTCTATGACCTGAGCTCCTCACGCCATCCCGTGCAGGAAGTCCACGGAATGGCGTCGTCGATTCAACGGACGCCCATGCCGTTTACTGGTCCGTTGGTCAAATTCGCGTTATTCCAGACAGAGCTCGACGAATTTTACTTGTTCGCGTGCATCCACCACATCGTGGCAGACGCATCCGGAATTGCGCTGGTCGGCAACCGGATTGCATCTGTTTATTCCGCAATTGTTTCCGGCGCACCCATTCCGCCTGCCTTCTTTGGTGCGTTGCAGGACTTGGTCGACTGCGAATCGGAATACGAAGCTTCCACTGATTATCTCGAAGATCAGGCCTACTGGACTGACAACCTTCCACCGGAAAGTGGACTGCAATTCCGGTCATCCGAAGTCGCGGGCGAGCGTGATCTGTTTCAGTTTTCTGCCCCGGTTCAATTAGACCCCCTAGTACTTCGCCGTGTCCAAGAGCTATCCGACTCTTGGGACGTCCCTCGTTCATCCGTCATCACCGCAGCGTGCGCACTCTTGGTGCGGCAGTGGAGCGCCGAGGGCCCAGAAGTGGTGCTCGACTTTCCAGTCGGCAGGCGAGTGCGTCCGGAGTCGAAGACGCTTCCGGGCATGGTCGCGGGCGTCGTGCCGCTACTGCTGAGGGCTTTGCCGGACCTTACTGTTACCGATTTTTGTGACCACGTGGACACGCGGATACGGGAAGCGCTGCGGCATCAGCGGTTTCCGGTGCAAGCTCTTGAGCGCAAATCCCGCCGCCTCGGTACAGAGCCGGCCAATAGGGTAGCCATCGATTTCTTCCCGACCGCGTTCTCTCTTGACTTTGGTGGGGTTCCGGCATCGGCGACAATGACCAACTCCGGCCTTGTCGGCGGCTTTGGGTTGGTCTTCTCTGGCGTAGGTGACGAACTTTTCTTCAGCACGCTGGGCGCCGGACATCCGTTGTCCAAATTCGATGCCCCCGAATTGGCGGAGCGGTTACAGCAGGTGTTGTTGGCAATGACTGCCGACCCGCGGCGGGCGTTGTCGTCGGTGGATGTGCTTGATGCTGGTGAGTGTGATGTGTTGGGTGGTTGGGGTAATCGGGCGGTGTTGACGCGGGCGCCGGCGTCGGGGGCGGGGGTGTCGGTTCCTGAGGTGTTCGCTGGGCAGGTGGTGCGTGCTCCGGGGGCGGTGGCGCTGCGGTTTGAGGGTCGCTCGGTGAGCTACGGCGAGCTTGATGAGGCGTCGAGTCGGTTGGCGAATTTGTTGGTTTCCCGGGGTGTGGGGCCGGGCGGTTGTGTGGCGTTGTTGTTCAGCCGGTCGGCTGAGGCGATTGTGGCGATGTTGGCGGTGCTCAAGGCTGGGGCGGCGTATTTGCCGATTGATCCGGCGGTGCCGGCGGCGCGGTTGGAGTTCATGCTCGCTGATGCTGCGCCGGTTGTGGCGGTCACCACTGCGGGGTTGGTGGAGCGGTTGGCGGGTCGTGGTGTGGCGGTTATTGATGTCACCGATCCTGCTATTGCCGGTCAGCCCAGCACGGCGTTGCCGGCGCCGGCGCCGGATGATCTGGCTTACGTCATTTACACCTCGGGTACTACCGGGGTGCCTAAGGGTGTGGCGATCACTCACGACAATGTGGTCCGCTTGATGGGGTCGATGGGTGGTGCTGGTGTGCCCTCGGGTCCAGGGCAGGTGTGGTCGCAGTGGCACTCGTACAGCTTCGATATTTCGGGCTGGGAGATTTATGGGGCCCTTCTGCATGGCGGGCGGCTGGTGGTGGTCTCTGAAGAGGTCGCCGCTTCCCCCGATGACTTTCACGATCTGCTGATCGGCGAGGACGTCAGTGTGTTGTGTCTGACGCCTTCGGCGGCGGGGATGTTGTCGCCGCAGGGGTTGGAGTCGGCGGCTGTGCTGGTGGGCGGTGAGGCGTGTCCGGCGGAGTTGGTGGATCGGTGGGCTGATGGGCGGGTGATGATCAATGAGTACGGTCCGACCGAGACGACGATGTGGGTGGGTTTCAGTGCGCCGCTGAGCGCGGGTTCGGGTGCGCCGCCGATCGGCGCGCCGGTGTCGACGGCGGCGTTTTTTGTGCTGGATGGGTGGTTGCGGCCGGTGCCGGTGGGTGTGGTCGGTGAGTTGTATGTGGCCGGTGCCCAGTTGGCGGTCGGGTATATGGGTCGGGCGGGTTTGACTGGGTCGCGGTTTGTGGCGTGTCCGTTTGGGGGGGCGGGGGCGCGGATGTATCGCACTGGGGATTTGGTGCGGTGGGGTGTTGATGGGCAGTTGCTGTATCTGGGTCGTGCTGATGAGCAGGTCAAGATCCGCGGGTATCGGATTGAGTTGGGGGAGGTTCAGGCCGCGTTGGCTGAGCTGGAGGGGGTGGGGCAGGCGGCGGTGATCGCTCGTGAGGATCGGCCGGGGGATAAACGGTTGGTGGGTTATGTGACCGGGTCGGCTGATCCGGTACAGGCGCGCGCGGCGTTGGCTGAGACATTGCCGGGTTATATGGTGCCTGCGGCGGTGGTGGTGGTTGAGGCGTTGCCGTTGACGGTCAACGGCAAGCTGGACAAGCGTGCGCTGCCGGCACCGGAATATCAGGACAGCGATCGGTATCGTGCCCCGGGCAATGCCACTGAGGAGCTGTTGGCCGGTATTTATGCTCAGGTGCTCGGTGTTGAGCGGGTCGGGGTTGATGACTCGTTCTTCGAATTGGGCGGGGACAGCATCTTGTCGATGCAGGTGGTGGCTCGGGCGCGGGCGGCTGGGGTGGTGTGTCGGCCACGCGATGTTTTCGTCGCGCAGACGGTGGCGCAGTTGGCTTCGGTGGTCAAGGTTGCTGGTTCTGCGGCCGTAGTGGTCGATGAGGGTGTCGGTGCGGTGTTGGCCACTCCGCTTATGCGTTGGTTGCTGGGCGTGGCGGGTCCGGTCGACGAGTTCAATCAGACGGTGGTGGTGCAGGCCCCTGCTGGCGCGACCGAGGCCGATGTGCTGGTGGTGTTGCAGGCCCTGCTGGATCGCCATGGCGCGTTGCGGTTGCGGGTTGAGGATGACGGCGCCGGTGGCTGTTCGTTGGTGGTGCTTGAGTCCGGGTCGGTCGATGCCGGCAGGTGCGTGCAGACCGTCGATGTGTTGTCCGATGAGGCGTTCGTGGGTGCGCGCTCGCGATTGGATCCGGGCGCGGGGGTGATGCTCAGCGCGTTGTGGGTGTCTGGAACCGCTCACTTGGTGATGACCGTTCACCACCTGGTGGTCGATGGGGTGTCGTGGCGGATCCTGTTGGAGGACTTGAACATCGCCTGGGCCCAGCATCGCGGTGGGCAGCCGCTCGTGTTGCCGGCGGGAGGCATGTCGTTTGCGCGGTGGTCGTCGCTGCTGGCTGAGCATGCACATGATCCCGCTGTGCTGGAACTAGCTGGGGCGTGGCGGCAGGTGGCGGTTCCGACGGTGTTGCCTGCGCCCGAAGCCGGGCGCGATACCTATGCCTCGGCTGAGTCGATGACGGTGTCGCTTAATACCGAGGCGACCCGCCGGCTGTTGGGTGAGGTGCCGGGGGCGTTTCACGCTGCTGTGCAAGACATTCTGTTGATCGCGTTCGGGTTGGCGGTGGCGGAGTTCTTCGGTACTGGCGCTGGGCCGGTTAGTTTCGATGTGGAGGTCGACGGCCGCCACGAGGAACTGGCCGCTGAGGTGGATTTGTCGCGCACGGTGGGCTGGTTCACAACCAAGTACCCGGTGGCGTTGAACGTCGGTGGGCTGGATTGGGCCCAAGTCAAGGCCGGTGAGGCCGCGCTGGGTGAGGTCGTCAAGTACGCCAAGGAACAGCTGCGTGCACTGCCCGACGGGTCGACCTATGGTCTGCTGCGCTATTTGAACTCCGATGTCGATCTCGGTGGAGCGGACCCCACTATCGGGTTCAGCTACCTGCGGCGGCTGAGCGCCTCCGCAGGCGAGCCCTCCGACGATCTGTGGCGGATCGATGACTGCGTATCGGTGACCGCCGCCACGGCGACACCGATGCCGTTGATGCACACGCTGGCTCTCAATGCCGCCACCGTGGACACCGATGCCGGCCCGCGCCTTCAAGCCAATTGGACATGGGCGCCCTCGACGGTCGAAGAGAGCCAGGTCGATCGGCTGAGCCGGTTGTGGTTCGAGGCCCTCGAAGGTATCAGCGCCCACGTCGAACACGGTGGGGGCGGGTTGACCCCGTCAGATATTACGGCTCGGCTGAGTCAGTCACAGATCGAGGAGTTGCAGGAGCAGCATCGGATCGCCGATGTGCTGCCTTTGACGCCGCTGCAGCAGGGCTTGTTGTTCCACACCAGCTTGGCGCGGGGTGGTGATGACGACGTATATGCAGTGCAGCTGGATATCACTGTGGTCGGTGCCGTGGAGGCCGATCGCTTGCGCGATGCGGTGCACACCGTGGTCCTGCGCCACCCCAACCTGGCGGCGAGCTTCCCTGACCACATTGACGAGCCGGTGCAGGTCATCCCGGCCGAACCCGAGACACCGTGGCGGTATGTCGAGATCGATGCTGGCGCAGATATCGAGGAGCAGGTCCAGCGGGTGTGCGCGGCCGAACGTGAAGCGGTGCGCGATTTGGCCCATGGCTCCGTCTTTCGGGTGGCTCTCTTTCGTATCGCCGAGGACCGGCATCGGTTTGTGGTCACCAGTCACCACATCGTCATCGACGGCTGGTCGCTGCCGATCCTGCTGCACGAGACCTTCACCTGCTATCGCGGGCAGCACTTACCAGCCCCTGCGCGGTATCGCGATTTCATCAGTTGGCTTACCAGCCAGGATCACGTGGCCTCACAAGTGGCTTGGGGTGAGGTGCTGGCCGGCTTCGACGCCCCCACCCTGGTGGGCCCCCCGGACCGGGCCGGACTTGGGCGGCGAAGCGTGCAATCGTTCCTGGTCCCTGCCGAGACCACCCAGGCGCTGGGCGAGTTGGCGCGTTCTTGTCACACCACCATCAACATCGTGTTGCAGGCTGCATGGGCTCAGGTACTGATGATGCTGACCGGTCAGCACGACGTCGCCTTCGGCGCGGCGGTCTCGGGTCGCCCGTCCGAGGTGGCCGGTGCGGACGCGATGGTGGGGCTGCTGATCAACACGGTGCCGGTGCGCGCCGACATCACCGCCGCGACCACCGTCGCCGACCTGCTCGAGCAGCTGCAAAGCGCCCACAACCACACCCTCGAGCATCAGCATTTTGCGCTCAGCGAGATCCACCGCATCACAGGACACGACCAGCTGTTTGACACCGCCTTCGCCTATGAGAACTACCCGATCGACACCGCCGTCGTCGATGCCGACACAGGGTTGTCCATCACCGATATCGCCAGCCGCGAATTCACCCACTACCCGCTCGCGCTGCAGGCCGTGCCGGGTCAGGAACTGAGTATGCGCGTCCAGTACGACACCGATGTGTTCGACGCGGCGAGTGTCGAGTTGTTGGTTGAGCGGTTGCGGCGGGTGTTGGAGGGCATGATCGCGGATCCGGCGCGGCGGGTCTCGTCGGTGGACTTCCTCGATGAGGTTGAGCACGCCCGGCTCGATGGTTGGAGCAACCGAGCGGTGCTGACCCAGCCGGCCCAGCCGGTGGCATCCTCGGAATCGATTCCGGCGTTGTTCGCCGCGCAGGTGGTGCGTGGGTCTGAGGTGGTGGCGGTGACCGGGCCGGGTGGTTCGGTGACGTATGGGCAGTTGGATGCGGCGTCGGATCGGTTGGCCCAGGTGTTGGTGGCTCGGGGTGTGGGGCCGGGGCAGTGTGTGGCGTTGTTGTTTGACCGGTCGGTGGAGGCGGTGACCGCGATCTTGGCGGTGCTCAAGGCCGGGGCGGCGTATCTGCCGATCGATCCGGGGCATCCTGATGCGCGGGTGGGGTTTGTGTTGGCCGATGCTGCGCCGGTTGCGGCGTTGACCACGGCGGGGCTGCGGTCGCGTTTGGATGGGGCTGGTCTGTTGGTCATCGATGTCGATGATCCGGGTATGGACGGTCAGCCCGGTACCGCGTTGCCGATGCCGGCCGCCGATGATGTGGCGTATTTGATCTACACCTCGGGTACCACCGGTGCCCCTAAGGGGGTGGCGGTCACCCACCACAACGTGACCCAGTTGATTACGTCATTGGATGCCGGCTTGCCGTACCCGGGTGTGTGGCCGTTGTGTCATTCGTTGGCCTTCGACGTCTCGGTTTGGGAGGTCTTCGGGGCGTTGTTGCGCGGGGGGCGGTTGGTGGTCGTACCCGAATCGGTCGTGGGATCACCCGGGGACTTTCACGATGTGTTGGTGAGGGAACGGGTTAGCGTGCTCACTCAGACCCCGTCGGCGGTTTCGATGCTGCCGCAAGAGGGTCTGGAGTCGACAGCGTTGGCGGTCGTCGGTGAGGCCTGTCCGGTCGAGGTGGTGGATCGGTGGGCGCCGGGGCGAGTGATGATCAACGCCTACGGTCCGACCGAGACGACGATGTGTGTGGCGATCAGTGCGCCGCTGATACCGGAGGCGGGTGTGGTGCCCCCGATCGGCTCGCCGGTGCCGGGGGCGGCGTTGTTCGTGCTGGATAAGTGGTTGCGTCCGGCGCCCGCGGGTGTGATCGGTGAGTTGTATGTGGCCGGCGAGGGTGTGGCGTGCGGCTATGTGGGGCGCTCTGGGTTAACGGCATCGCGGTTTGTGGCGTGCCCGTTCGGCGGGTCGGGGACGCGGATGTATCGCACGGGGGATCTGGTGCGATGGGGCGCTGACGGCCAGTTGCGGTACGTGGGTCGCGCCGATGAGCAGGTCAAGATCCGCGGGTACCGCATCGAGTTGGGAGAGGTTCAGGCCGCGCTGGCCGAGGTCGACGATGTGGGACAGGTGGCGGTGATCGCGCGCGAGGACCGCCCCGGGGACAAGCGGCTGGTGGGCTATATCACCGGGACTGCCGATCCGGTCGACGTCCGCGCCCGATTGGCTGACCGGCTGCCGCCATATATGGTGCCGGCGGCGGTGGTGGCCTTGGAGGCGTTGCCGCTCACCGCCAACAACAAGCTCGACACCCGCGCCTTGCCAGCACCGGACTTCCGCGGCGCGGGTGAAGGATATCGGGCGCCGGCCAACGCGGTCGAGCAGATCCTGGCGGGCATCTACGCTCAGGTGCTCGGTGTCGAGCGGGTCGGTGTCGATGACTCGTTCTTCGACCTCGGCGGCGACAGCATCCTGTCGATGCAGGTGGTGGCGCGCGCCCGGGCAGCCGGTGTGCACTGCCGGCCGCGCGATATCTTCGTCGAACAGACCGTATACCGGCTCGCCCTGGTGGCCGGTATCAGCGGTGCCGAGTCCGCAGCCGACGATCAGGGCATCGGCCCCGTGGTGGCCACCCCGATCATGCGCTGGCTGCGCGACGTCGATGGACCGATCGACGAGTTCAATCAGACAGTGGTGGTATCGGCCCCGGCCGGAGTGACCGAGTCCGACGTGGGCGTCGTCTTACAGGTCCTGCTGGATCGCCACGCCGCGTTGCGGCTGCGGGCCGAAACGGACGACACCGGCAATTGGTCGTTGACGGTGCCCGATGCGGGTTCGGTAGACGCCGGTACATGCGTGCAGACAATCGATGTGTTGTCGGATGAGGCATTGGTTTCGGCGCGGTCGCGGTTGAATCCGGCCGGCGGCAGGATGCTCAGTGCGCTGTGGGCGACCGAGACCGGACAGTTGACTCTGGTGGTCCATCACCTGGCTGTTGACGGCGTGTCGTGGCGGATCCTGTTGGAAGACCTGAACATTGCGTGGGCTCAGCACCGCAGCGGACAGCCGGCTAAGTTGCCGGCGGGGGGTACGTCGTTTGCCCGCTGGTCATCGCTGCTGGCTGACCATGCGCGCACTTCTGGGGTGGTTGATCTCGTCGAGGCGTGGCGGGAGGTGACGGTCGTGCCCGCCGTCCTGCCGTCGCCCCAACCCGAGCGAGACACCTACGCAACTGCCGGCCAGTTGTCGGAATCACTGGACGCCGACACGACCCGCCTGCTGCTCGGAGAGGTGCCGTCGGCGTTTCACGCTGGGGTGCAAGATGTTCTGCTGACCGCGTTTGGGCTGGCATGTGCCGAGTTCCTGCAGAGCGCCGGCCGTCCGATCGGCATCGATGTGGAGGGTCACGGGCGCGCCGAGGAGCTCGGCTCCGATGTCGATCTGTCGCGCACGGTCGGGTGGTTCACCGCCAAATATCCCATATTGCTGACCATGCAACAGCTGTCCTGGGCCCAGGTCAAGGCCGGGGAGACAGCACTGGGTCCAGTCATCAAGAACGCCAAAGAGCAACTTCGTGCCCTGCCCGACGGTCTGACCTACGGTCTACTGCGCTATCTGAACCCGGATATTGAACTGCCCCAAACGGATCCGACCGTCGGCTTTAACTACCTCGGGCGCATTGGCGGCGGTGCGGATTCTCTCTCCGAGGATTTGTGGCGGATCAGCCCGCAGAGCATGTCGGTGGCCGGCGCGGCCGCGGCGATACCGATGCCTTTGGCGCACACCGTCGCGCTCAATGCAGGCACCGTGGACACCGACAACGGCCCGCGCCTGCAAGCCAACTGGACCTGGGCGCCTTCAGCGCTGGACCGCGCCGGGGTCACCCGGCTGAGCCGATTGTGGTTCGAGGCGCTCAAAGGCATCTGCGCGCATGTCCAGCGCGGCGGGGGAGGACTCACGCCGTCGGACGTTGTGCCGGCCCGGCTGAGCCAGTCGCAGATCGACGAGCTGCAACAGCGGTGCCGCGTTGCCGATGTGCTGCCGCTGACGCCCGTGCAGCAGGGGCTGCTTTTCCATTCCAGCTTCGCGCAGGAGTCCGCCGACGATCTCTACGCCGTGCAGCTCGGCCTCACGGTGACGGGTCGCCTCGATCCGGAACGTTTGCGCGATGCGGTGCAGGCGGTGATCACCCGCCATCCCAATCTGGCGGCGAGCTTCTGCGACCATTTCAGCGAGCCGGTGCAGGTCATTCCCGCCGATCCAGCGCTGGCATGGCGGTACGCGGAGGCAGCCGACGACGTCGATGCGGCCGAGCAGATCGAGCAGCTGTGTGCGGCCGAGCGCCTAGCGGTCTGCGACATCGCCGAAGCCACGACCTTCCGGGCCGCGTTGATCCGCATCTCCGACACTCGGCACCGGTTCGTGCTGACGCTGCACCACATCGTGATCGACGGCTGGTCACTGCCGATTCTGATGCAGGAGATCTTCGCCGGATACTTCGGGGACCGGTTACCTGCCGCGCCACCTTACCGCAACTTCGTCAGCTGGCTGGACAGTCAGGATCGCGTTGCTGCGCAAGCGGTCTGGCGTGAGATGTTCGCAGATTTCAGCGTCCCCACGCTGGTCGGTCCGCCGACCGCGGGCGGCCACCGGAGCGTCGAGAGCTGCCGGCTGTCGGTCGAGATGACGCGGGCCCTGGCGGAGTTGGCGCGCTCACACCACACCACCGTCAACACGGTTCTGCAAGCCGCGTGGGCGCAGCTGTTGATGTGGCTGACCGGCCAGCACGATGTCGCCTTCGGCACCGCGGTCTCGGGTCGCCCCGTCGACTTGGCCGGTGCGGAGTCGATGGTGGGCCTGATGATTAACACGGTCCCCGTCCGGGCCCGCATCAGCGCGGCCACCACCGGTGCCGAACTGCTCGAGCAGTTGCGGCGGGCACACAACGAAACCCTCGAGCACGATCATCTTGCGCTCAACGAAATTCATCGCATCACCGGCCACGACCGGTTGTTCGACACTCTTCTTGTCTACGAGAACTATCCGATCGACACGGATGCGTTGTTGAGCGCCCGCGAGCTGGCTGTCACCGATATCGCCAGCCGGGAGTACAACCACTACCCCCTGTCGGTGGTGGCCATGCCGGGAGACGAACTGCGGCTGCGCGTCGAATTCGACACCGACGCTTTCGACGCGGGCGCCGTCGAGGGACTGGTGGAGCGGTTCCAGCAGGTGCTGAGGATCATGACGACCGATCCGGGCCGACGGCTGTCGTCGATAGATCTGCTCGACGACGGTGAGCACGGCCAGCTGGACGAGTGGGCGAACCGGGCGGCGTTGATAGAGCCGTCTCGCACACTTCTATCGATCCCTTCGATGTTCGCTGTCCAGGTCGCCCGCACACCCGAGGCGGTTGCGCTCACGTTCATGGGTCGCTCGATGACCTATGGCGACCTGGAAGAGGCCGCGAACCGATTGGCTAATCTGCTGGCCGACAACGGCGCCTGCCCGGGTGAGCGGGTGGCGCTGCTGCTTCCCCGGTCGGCCGACGCCATCGTGGCGATCCTGGCGGTTCTCAAAACCGGGGCGGCCTATCTGCCGATCGACCCGGCGCATCCCGACGCGCGGGTCGAATTCATGCTCAGCGACGCCGGTCCGGTTGCCGCGGTCACCACCGCTAAACTGCGTACGCGTCTGGATGGATTCGATCTGCCGGTCATCGATGTCAACGATCCCACTATCGCGATCCAACCCGTCAGCGCCTTGCCGGCGCCCGCGCCCGAGGATCTCGCGTACATCATCTATACGTCGGGTACTACCGGTGTCCCCAAGGGAGTGGCGATAACCCACCAGAACGTCACCCGGCTCCTCGAGGCCGCCGGGGCAGGCATGGAGTTGGGTGGGCAGGTCTGGACACAGTGGCATTCGCTGGCCTTCGACGTCTCGGTGTGGGAGATGTGGGGCGCGCTGTTGTACGGCGGCCGGCTGGTGGTGGTGTCCGAAGAGGTGGCGCGCTCGGCGGAGGACTTCCATGCCTTGCTGGTCAGCGAACAGGTCAATATCTTGAGCCAGACTCCGTCTGCGTTCTACGCGCTGCAAACCGCTGATGCGCTCCAGCCTGAACTCAGGCATCAACTCAAGCTCGAGTCGGTCGTGTTCGCAGGCGAGGCGCTGGAGCCTGCGCGACTGCGAGCGTGGCTGGACAACCATCCCGGGCTCCCGCGCATGATCAACATGTACGGCACTACCGAGACGACGGTGCACGCCTCCTTCCGAGAGATCGCAGGCGCGGATGTCGACAAGGCGGTCAGCCCGGTCGGCGTACCTTTGACCCACCTTGCGTTCTTCGTGCTGGACGGCTGGTTGCGGCCGGTCCCGGTCGGCGTCGTCGGCGAGTTGTACGTGGCCGGCGCCGGCCAGGGGTACGGGTATGTGAACCGCGCGGGTTTGACCGGGTCGCGGTTCGTCGCGTGCCCCTTCGGCGAGCCCGGCGGGCGGATGTATCGCACCGGGGATTTGGTGTGCTGGGGCGCCGACGGGCAGCTGCAGTATCTGGGCCGCTCCGACGAGCAAGTCAAGATCCGCGGCTACCGGATTGAACTCGGTGAGGTGCAGGCTGCGCTGGCCGGGTTAGACGGGGTTGCGCAAGCGGCAGTGATCGCCCGCGAGGACCGCCCCGGCGACAAGCGGCTGGTCGGCTACATCACCGGGACCGCCGATCCCGGCCAGGCCCGTGCCGCGCTGGCCGAGCAGCTACCCGTGTATATGGTTCCGGCGGCGGTGGTGGTGCTCGACTCGCTGCCATTGACGGTCAACGGCAAGCTGGACCGGCGGGCCCTGCCGGCACCTGAGTACCAGGACGCCGACGACTACAGTCCGCCGACCACCGTGGTCGAGCAGATATTGACCGGCATCTACGCCCAGGTACTCGGCCTCGAGCGGGTCGGGGTGGACGAGTCGTTCTTCGATCTGGGTGGCGACAGCATCTTGTCGATGCAGGTGGTGGCGCGCGCCCGGGAAGCCGGTGTGCAGTGCCGGCCGCGTGACATTTTCGTCGAACAGACCGCCGCACGGCTCGCCTCGGTGGTTGAGATCGCCGATGGTCAGGTTGATCTGATCGACGCGGGCACGGGCCCGGTGATCGCCACCCCGATCATGCGCTGGCTACACAGCGCGGACGGCCCAGTCGACCAGTTCAACCAGACGGTGGTAGTACAGGCTCCCGCCGGAGTGACCGAGGCGGACGTAGTCGTCGTCCTGCAAGCACTGCTGGACCGCCACGCGATCCTACGGCTGCGCGTCGAATCCCTTGCTGACGGTGAGTGGTCGCTGACGGTGCCCGAGGCGGGATCGGTCGATGCCAGCGCGTGTCTGCGCACCGCCGACGTGTTTTCGGAGGAAGCGCTGATGGCTGCGCGGTCGCGGTTGAACCCGACGACCGGCGCGATGGTCAGCGCGCTATGGGCGACCGCCGCGGGCGGCCTCGCGTTGATCATCCATCATCTGGCCGTCGACGGCGTGTCGTGGCGCATTTTGTTGGAAGACCTGAACATTGCCTGGGCTCAGCATCGCGGCGGGCAGCCGATCGCCTTGCCGGGGACTGGGACGTCGTTCGCGCGGTGGTCATCTCTGCTGGCTGAGCACGCACATGATCCCGCGGTGGTGGAACAGGCCGATAGCTGGCGGCGGTTGGCGGCGACCCCGGCGGCGTTGCCTGAGGTGCAACCGGCAGTGGACACCTATGCCACAGCAGGGCAGTGGTCGATATCGCTGGATGCGGAGACGACGCGGCTGCTTCTGGGCGAGGTGCCCGCAGCGTTCCACGCGGGGGTGCAGGACATCCTGTTGATCGCCTTCGGGTTGGCGTTGGCGGAGTTCCTGGATGCCGGCGAGGGGCCGATCGGTATCGATGTGGAGGGGCACGGCCGCCACGAGGAGCTGGCCGCTGACATGGACCTGTCCCGGACGGTGGGCTGGTTCACCACCAAATACCCGGTGGCGTTGACCATCGGTGGCCTGGAGTGGGCCCAAGTAACAGCCGGCGACGCAGCGCTCGGTCCAGTGATCAAGGACGCAAAGGATCAACTTCGCGCCTTGCCGGGCGGACTGACTTACGGCCTGCTGCGCTATCTCAATTCCGATTTCGAGCTACCCGAGGCCGAGCCGACGGTCGTATTCAACTACCTCGGACGCATCGGCGGGGCGACGGACCTCACCGAAGATCTGTGGTGCATCAGTCAAGACACCGTGTCGGTGAGTGCCATGACGTCCCGTGTGCCAACGCCTTTGGGCCACACCCTGGGGCTCAACGCCGCCACCATGGAAACGGAAGCCGGCCCGAAATTGCAGGCCAACTGGACTTGGGCGTGTTCGGCGCTGGACCAGCAGCGGGTCGGCAGGCTCGGCCAGTTGTGGTTCGATGCTCTGGCTGGCATCTGCGCGCACGTCAGAAGCGGTGGAGGCGGGCTCTCCCCTTCGGATATCGCGCCGGCCCGGTTGAGCCAACAGCACATCGACGCGCTTGCGCAGCGTTACAACCTCGCCGATGTGCTGCCGCTGACGCCGCTACAGCAGGGGCTGCTGTTCCACGCGGGCACCGCGGCGGATTCCGGCGACGACGTGTACTCGGTGCAGCTGGACGTCAGTTTGAGTGGCCGACCGGACGTCGACCGGCTGCGTGATGCTGTGCACAACGTAGTCACCCGCCACCCGAACCTGGCGGCCCGATTCAATGACGAATTCGACCAGCCGGTGCAGGTCGTTCCGGCCGATCCCGAGACACCATGGCGTTATGTCGAGCTCAGCGCCGGCGATGTCGAGGAGCAGATCCAGCGGGTATGTGCCGAAGAACGCGCTGCGGTCTGCGACCTGACGCGTCAGCCGGCCTTCCGGGTGGCCCTCGTTCGCATCGCCGCGGACCAGCACCGGTTCGTGCTCACCAACCACCACATCGTGATTGACGGCTGGTCGAAGTCGATACTGATGAAGGAAATCTTCGTCAGCTACTTTGGCCAGCGACTGGCTGCGCCGGTGTCGTACCGCAGGTTCGTCACCTGGCTTGCCGATCAGGATCACGCCGCCGCCCAAGAGGCTTGGCGAGATGTGTTCGACGGCTTCGACACTCCGACCCTCGTCGGACCGCCAGCCCGGGTGGTTCTGGGGCCGCGTAGCACGGAGTCCTTGCAGGTGTCTGCCGAAACGACGAGGGCTCTCGGCGAGCTGGCGCGTTCCTGCCACACGACAGTGAGCACCGTTCTTCAGGCCGCGTGGGCGCAGGTGCTGATGTGGTTGACCGGTCAGCACGACGTCGCATTCGGCACCGCGGTTTCAGGGCGACCTGCTGAGCTGCCCGGCGCGGAATCGATCGTGGGCCTGATGATCAACACGGTGCCGGTCAGGGCCAACATCACCGCCGCGACCACCATCGCCGACATGCTGGGCCAGCTGCAGAGCGCACACACCCGCACGCTTGAGCATCAGCATCTTGCCCTCAGTGAAGTCCATCGAGTCACCGGGCACGAGCAACTGTTCGACACCGTCTTCGCCTACGAGAACTATCCGATCGACACCGCTGTGTTGGCGGGTGTCGAAGGATTGGCCATCACCGATATGACAAGCCGCGAATACACGCACTACCCGCTTGCGGTGCAAGTCGTGCCGGGTGACGAGTTGAGCATTCGCGTCGAATACGACACCACTGTGTTCGGCGCGGCCAAGATTGCCAAGCTGATCGAGCGGTTGCGACGGGTACTTGTTGCTATGACCGCTGATCCAGGGGAGGAACCATGAGCGTCAACGCCTCACGGCGGTTGCTGTCGATCGATCTGCTCGACGACAGCGAACACGACCGGCTGGATGAATGGGGTAACCGTGCCGTATTGACCACCCCGGTGAGTTCGGCCGTGTCGATCCCCGAGTTGTTCGCCGTGCAGGTCGACAGGGCGCCCGACGCAGTGGCGTTGGTATGCGGGGAGCTTTCTCTCAATTATCGGGAACTGGACGAGGCCGCCAACCGGTTGGCCAACCTGTTGGCCGGGCACGGAGCCGGCCCAGGGCAGTGGGTAGCGCTGCTGCTTCCCCGGTCGGCAGAGGCGATCGTAGCGATCCTGGCGGTGCTGAAGACGGGTGCGGCGTATCTACCGATCGACGCGGCTCACCCCGATGCGCGGATCGAGTTCTTGCTCGCCGATTCCGCGCCCATCGCCGCGATCACCACGACGGACCTGCAGTCGCGGCTGGCCGAGAGCGGGCTGACGGTCGTCGACGTCAACGACCCTTCTGTGGAGACCCAACCCGGCACGGCCCTACCCATGCCCGCGCCTGACGACATCGCTTACACGACATACACGTCGGGCACTACCGGCATCCCCAAGGGGGTGGCCGTCACCCACCACAACGTCACCCAACTGCTCGAAAACCTGCCAGCCGATCTGCCCGCAGGACCAGGCCAAGTCTGGTCGCAGTGGCATTCTCTGGTATTCGACGTGTCGGTTTGGGAGATATGGGGTGCGCTGCTGCACGGCGGCCGGCTTGTCGTGGTGCCGGAGACTGTGGCGACCTCACCGCACGACCTGCACAAACTCCTGGTCACCGAGAAGGTGAGCGTGTTGTGTATGACCCCCTCGGGGGTGGGGATGTTGTCCCCCGAACGCATGGAATCGACGACACTGGTGGTGGCCGGCGAAGCCTGCCCACCAGAACTCGTGGACCGGTGGGCCCCAGGGCGGGTCATGATCAATGCCTACGGTCCCACCGAGGCCACGATCTATGCCGCAATGAGCCGGGCGCTGACTGCGGGGACGAGCCCGGTGCCGATTGGTTCGCCGGCGCCCGACGCCGCCTTGTTCGTGCTCGACAAATGGTTGCGCCCGGCGCCAGAGGGTTCGGTCGGGGAGTTGTACGTCGCCGGGGCCGGCGTGGCGACCGGCTATGCGCGTCGTCCCGGGTTGACCGCGTCGCGGTTCGTGGCATGCCCGTTCGGAGCGGCGGGAACGCGGATGTATCGCACCGGTGACCTCGTGCGGTGGGATGAGGAAGGGCAGCTGCTCTATCTCGGTCGCGCCGACGAGCAGGTAAAGATCCGCGGGTACCGCATCGAGCTCGGTGAAGTGCGAGCAGCGCTCGCCGGAGCGGACGGGGTGGAACAGGCGGTGGTGGTCGCCCGCGAGGACCGCCCCGGTGACAAGCGTCTGGTCGGATACATCACCGGGACCGCCGATCCGGCCCGCGCCCGCGCCGCGCTGGCCGACCGACTGCCCACCTACATGGTCCCGGCGGCGGTGGTGGTACTCGACGCGCTGCCATTGACGGTCAACGGCAAATTGGACACCCGCGCATTGCCGGCGCCCGAGTATCGCGGCGCCGATGGGGACTACCGGGCCCCGTCGACGACGGTCGAGGAGATTTTGGCCGGTATCTACGCCCAGGTGCTCGGGGTGGAGCGGGTAGGGATCGACGACGCGTTCTTCGATCTGGGTGGCGACAGCATCTTGTCGATGCAGGTGGTGTCCCGCGCCCGTGCTGCGGGTGTGTTGTGCCGGCCTCGTGATGTCTTCGTCGAGCAGACCGTGGCGAGGCTAGCCGCGGCGGCCGTGGTCGCCGGAGGTGAAGCCGATGTGATCGATGAGGGCACCGGTCCCGTCCTGCCCACCCCGATCATGCGCTGGCTGCATAGTGTCGACGGTCCCATCGACCAGTTCAACCAGTCGGTGGTCATACAGGCTCCCGCAGGGGTGACCGAGGCCGACGTCGAGATCGTGTTGCAGACGCTGCTGGACCGCCATCCCACCCTGCGACTCCGGGCGCACAACGACGGCGACGGCGAATGGTCGCTGACGGTGCCAGAGGCCGGCTCCGTGAGCGCCCGGGACTGCCTGCTCACAGTCCACATGCTGTCGGAAGAGGCGTTCGTAGCGGCCCGGTCGCGGTTGAACCCTGCGGCCGGGGCAATGGTCAGCGCCCTGTGGGTGCTAGACACCGGCCAGTTGGCGCTGGTGATCCACCATCTGGCCGTCGATGGGGTGTCCTGGCGAATCCTGTTGGAAGACTTGAATATCGCTTGGGCTCAGCATCGCAACGGGCAGCCGGTGGCGTTGCCTGGCGGGGGCACGTCGTTTGCCCGCTGGTCGTCGTTGTTGAACGACTATGCGAACAGTCAAGCGGTGGTCGAGCTCGCCGATGCGTGGCGTTCGGTGACGACGGCTCCGGCCGTGCTGCCTTCGCCCCGACCCGAGATCGACACCTATGCAAGTGCCGGGCAGTTGTCCGTTTTGCTCGACGCTAGGACGACGCGTCGGCTGCTCGGTGAGGTGCCAGCGGCGTTCCACGCGGGGATACAGGACATCCTGTTGATCGCGTACGGACTGGCCTGCGCAGAGTTGTTGGCGAACAACGGCACTTCGATCGTCATCGACGTGGAGGGCCATGGCCGCCACGAGGAGCTGGCCGCCGACGTGGACCTGTCGCGGACGGTCGGCTGGTTCACCACCAAATACCCGGTGGCGCTCGACCTCGCCCGGCTGCCCTGGTCGGATGTGGCGGCGGGCGAAGCGACGCTGGGGCCGGTGATCAGGGCCGCCAAGGAACAACTCCGCGCGCTCCCCTACGGCCTGACCTACGGTCTGCTGCGCTATCTGAATCCGAATGTCGCTCTGCCCGAGACCGATCCGCCCATCGGGTTCAATTACCTCGGACGCCTCGGCGCGGGTGCCGCCGACCTGTCCGATGATCTGTGGCGGATCGATCAGGCTGGCTTGGTGTCGGGCGGTGGGGCCGCGGGTGTGCGGATGCCGTTGATGCATACCCTGGAACTCAATGCCGGGACCGTGGACAGTGATGCCGGTCCAAGCTTGCACGCCGCCTGGACATGGGCGCCAGCCATTGTCGATGATAGTCAGGTCCAGCGGCTGAGCCAGCTGTGGTTCGAGGCTTTGCAAGGAATTTGCGCGCACGTGCGCAACGGTGGTGGCGGTCTGACCCCGTCAGACATCGCGCCAGTTCGGTTGAGCCAGCAGCAGATCGACGTGCTGCAGGAGCAGTACCGAATCGCCGACGTGCTGCCGCTGACGCCGGTCCAGCAGGGACTGCTCTTCCATATGACCTCCGGCCAAAGTGCCGGGGACGACGTCTACGCGGTGCAACTGGACATCACCGTGGCGGGCCTTCTGGATCAGCACCGGCTCCGCGATGCGGTGCATGCAGTCCTTGGGCGCCATCCCAATCTGGCCGCTCGCTTCTGCACAGAGTTCGGGGAGCCGGTGCAGATCGTCCCCGCCGAACCGGTGATGGCGTGGAGGTATCTCGATCTGCGAGAGCATGACCGGAAACCCGATGACGAGATTCAGCAGTTGTCGGCTGCCGAGCGCGCCGCAGTCTGCAATCTGGCTGATCGGCCGACGTTCCGGGCGGCCCTTATCCGCACCGCAGGCAACCGGCACCGGCTCGTGATGACTTTCCACCACATCGTCATCGATGGCTGGTCGTTGCCGATCCTGCTGCAGGAGGTCTTCACCAGCTATTACGGTCAGCGGCTCCCGGCGCCAGCGACGTACCGCAGCTTCGTGGACTGGCTCGGTAGCCAGAACCGCGACGCCGCCATCGCAGCGTGGCGGAAGCTGTTCGATGGCTTCGAGACCCCAACCCTGGTCGCTCCGCCGGCTCAGGCAGGATCACGCGGCGTCGAATCCTATCGGTTGCCCGCCGAACTCACGCAGGAACTCGGCCAGCTGGCACGTGCTCAGCACACCACCGTCAACACGGTGCTACAGGCGGCATGGGCGCAGCTGCTGATGATGCTGACCGGTCAGCATGATGTCGCGTTCGGTACGACCGTCTCCGGACGGCCGGCGGAATTGGCCGGCTCCGACGAGATCTTGGGACTCTTGATCAACACGGTGCCGGTGCGGGCGCAGACAACCCCGGCCACCACCGTGGCCGACCTGCTCGACCAGTTGCAAGGCGCGCACAACGACACCATTGAGCACGAACACCTGGCGCTCAACGAGATTCACCGCGCTACCGGTCACGCTCAACTGTTCGACACCTTGTTTCTGTACGAGAGCTACCCGATCAATACCGGCGCGCTCTCGGGGGTGCACGAGTTGGCCGTCACCGAGATCACCACCCGGGAGTTCAACCACTACCCGCTTTCCGTGATGGCACTACCAGGGGTCGAACTGGTCCTGCGCGTCGAGTTCGATACCGAGGTGTTCGACGCGGCGAACATCGAAACGCTGATCGAGCGGTTCCGACGGATATTGACTTTCATGTCAGCGGATTGCACGCGGGCGTTGTCGTCGGTGGATGTGCTTGATGCTGGTGAGTGTGATGTGTTGGGTGGTTGGGGTAATCGGGCGGTGTTGACGCGGGCGCCGGCGTCGGGGGCGGGGGTGTCGGTTCCTGAGGTGTTCGCTGGGCAGGTGGTGCGTGCTCCGGGGGCGGTGGCGCTGCGGTTTGAGGGTCGCTCGGTGAGCTACGGCGAGCTTGATGAGGCGTCGAGTCGGTTGGCGAATTTGTTGGTTTCCCGGGGTGTGGGGCCGGGCGGTTGTGTGGCGTTGTTGTTCAGCCGGTCGGCTGAGGCGATTGTGGCGATGTTGGCGGTGCTCAAGGCTGGGGCGGCGTATTTGCCGATTGATCCGGCGGTGCCGGCGGCGCGGTTGGAGTTCATGCTCGCTGATGCTGCGCCGGTTGTGGCGGTCACCACTGCGGGGTTGGTGGAGCGGTTGGCGGGTCGTGGTGTGGCGGTTATTGATGTCACCGATCCTGCTATTGCCGGTCAGCCCAGCACGGCGTTGCCGGCGCCGGCGCCGGATGATCTGGCTTACGTCATTTACACCTCGGGTACTACCGGGGTGCCTAAGGGTGTGGCGATCACTCACGACAATGTGGTCCGCTTGATGGGGTCGATGGGTGGTGCTGGTGTGCCCTCGGGTCCAGGGCAGGTGTGGTCGCAGTGGCACTCGTACAGCTTCGATATTTCGGGCTGGGAGATTTATGGGGCCCTTCTGCATGGCGGGCGGCTGGTGGTGGTCTCTGAAGAGGTCGCCGCTTCCCCCGATGACTTTCACGATCTGCTGATCGGCGAGGACGTCAGTGTGTTGTGTCTGACGCCTTCGGCGGCGGGGATGTTGTCGCCGCAGGGGTTGGAGTCGGCGGCTGTGCTGGTGGGCGGTGAGGCGTGTCCGGCGGAGTTGGTGGATCGGTGGGCTGATGGGCGGGTGATGATCAATGAGTACGGTCCGACCGAGACGACGATGTGGGTGGGTTTCAGTGCGCCGCTGAGCGCGGGTTCGGGTGCGCCGCCGATCGGCGCGCCGGTGTCGACGGCGGCGTTTTTTGTGCTGGATGGGTGGTTGCGGCCGGTGCCGGTGGGTGTGGTCGGTGAGTTGTATGTGGCCGGTGCCCAGTTGGCGGTCGGGTATATGGGTCGGGCGGGTTTGACTGGGTCGCGGTTTGTGGCGTGTCCGTTTGGGGGGGCGGGGGCGCGGATGTATCGCACTGGGGATTTGGTGCGGTGGGGTGTTGATGGGCAGTTGCTGTATCTGGGTCGTGCTGATGAGCAGGTCAAGATCCGCGGGTATCGGATTGAGTTGGGGGAGGTTCAGGCCGCGTTGGCTGAGCTGGAGGGGGTGGGGCAGGCGGCGGTGATCGCTCGTGAGGATCGGCCGGGGGATAAACGGTTGGTGGGTTATGTGACCGGGTCGGCTGATCCGGTACAGGCGCGCGCGGCGTTGGCTGAGACATTGCCGGGTTATATGGTGCCTGCGGCGGTGGTGGTGGTTGAGGCGTTGCCGTTGACGGTCAACGGCAAGCTGGACAAGCGTGCGCTGCCGGCACCGGAATATCAGGACAGCGATCGGTATCGTGCCCCGGGCAATGCCACTGAGGAGCTGTTGGCCGGTATTTATGCTCAGGTGCTCGGTGTTGAGCGGGTCGGGGTTGATGACTCGTTCTTCGAATTGGGCGGGGATTCGTTGTCGGCGATGCGCCTGGTGGCTGCGGTCAACGCGGGTCTGGATGCCGGGCTTGGGGTACGGACGCTGTTCGAGGCGCCCACGGTGGCGCAGTTGGCGCCGCGCATCGGTGGTCCCGGTGCTGGGTTGGAGCCGTTGGTGGCGGTGGAGCGCCCGGCGGTGGTGCCGTTGTCGTTCGCCCAGAGGCGGTTGTGGTTCATCGATCAGTTGCAGGGGCCGTCACCGGTTTACAACATGGCGGTGGCGTTGCGGCTGGGTGGGCGGCTTGATGCTGAGGTGTTGGGCGCCGCGTTGGGTGATGTGGTGGGCCGTCATGAAAGCCTGCGCACGTTGTTCCCGGCGCCGGAGGGGATACCGCAGCAGTTGGTGGTGCCGGTTGAGCGGGCCGATTTCGGTTGGCATGTCGTTGATGCCACCCAGTGGCCGACCGACCGGCTGGCCGAGGCCATCGATGAGGTGGCGCGTCATGTGTTTGACCTGACCGCTGAGATCCCGCTGCGGGCACGGCTTTTCCGGGTTGCCGATGACGAGCACGTGTTGGTTGCGGTGGTGCACCATATCGCCGCGGACGGCTTGTCGATCACGCCGCTGGTACGGGATCTGGGTGTGGCCTATGCCAGCCGGTGCGCGGGGCAGGCCCCGGCTTGGGCTCCGTTGCCGGTGCAGTACGTCGATTACACGCTGTGGCAGAACGCGCAGTTCGGTGATCTCGATGACCGCCATAGCCGTATCGCCGCGCAGTTGGAGTACTGGCAGGACGCTCTGGCCGGGATGCCTGAGCGCCTCGATCTTCCCACCGATCGACCCTATCCGCTGGTCGCCGATCAGCGCGGTGCCCGGGTGGGGGTCGACTGGCCGTCCGAGCTGCAGCAGCGGGTTGCTCGGGTGGCCCGGGAGCACAACGCCACCAGTTTCATGGTGATGCAGGCGGCTTTGGCGGTGTTGTTGTCGAAGCTCAGCGCGAGCGCCGATGTGGCGGTGGGGTTCCCGATCGCGGGCCGGCGTGATCCGGTCCTGGAAGAACTGGTCGGGTTTTTCGTCAACACCTTGGTGTTGCGGGCTGATCTGGCTGGTGACCCGACTACTGCCGAGTTGCTGGCCCAGGTGCGGGCGCGGAGCCTGGCCGCGTATGAGCATCAGGACGTGCCCTTCGAAGCGTTGGTCGAGCGGCTCAACCCGACCCGGAGCCTGACCCATCACCCCTTGGTCCAGGTGATGCTGGCCTGGCAGAACTGGCAAGACAACGACTCGGCCGCCAGCCAGGGTTTGGCTGATTTGCAGGTCACGCCGCTTTCGGTGGATACCCGAACCGCCCGCATGGACCTCACAATTTCCCTGAGTGAACGCTGGAGCGAGGCGGGTGAGCCCGCCGGGATCGGCGGGGAGGTGGAGTTTCGCACCGATGTGTTCGACGCGGCGAGTGTCGAGTTGTTGGTTGAGCGGTTGCGGCGGGTGTTGGAGGGCATGATCGCCGATCCGGCGCGGCGGGTGTCGTCGGTGGACTTCCTCGATGAGGTTGAGCACGCCCGGCTCGATGGTTGGAGTAACCGGGCGGTGCTGACCCAGCCGGCCCAGCCGGTGGCATCCTCGGAGTCGATTCCGGCGTTGTTCGCCGCGCAGGTGGTGCGTGCCCCGGAGGCGGCGGCCCTCAGCTGGGGGGAGCTCTCGTGGACGTACCGGGAAGTCGATGAGTCGGCGAATCGGTTAGCGCATGTGATGGCAGGTCTGGGGGCGGGCCCGGGTGAATCGGTGGCGCTGCTCATTCCGCGTTCTGCCGAGGCGATCGTGGCGATCTTGGCGGTGCTCAAGACCGGGGCGGCGTATCTGCCGATCGACCCGGCGCATCCGGATGAGCGGATCGGGTTCATGATCGATGATGCCGCGCCGGTCGCTGCGATCACGACCGGGGAGCTGTGCGCGCGTCTGGATGACACCGATGTGCCGGTCGTCACCGTCGATGATGCGCGTATCGCCGGTCAGTCCAGCGCGGCTTTGCCCCCGCCGGCTCCTGATGATCTTGCGTATATGACCTACACGTCGGGGACCACAGGTGTGCCCAAGGCGGTGGCTGTCACTCACCGCAATGTGACTCAGTTGGTCGGTTCACTGCCGGCCGGTCTACCGACAGGACCGGGGCAGGTCTGGTCGCAATGGCATTCGCTGGTGTTTGACGTGTCGGTGTGGGAGATCTGGGGCGCGCTGCTGCACGGTGGTCGGTTGGTGGTGGTGCCAGAGACGGTGGCGGGCTCACCGGATGACTTCCACGATCTTCTGGTCACCGAGAACGTCAGTGTGTTGTGCCAGACGCCTTCGGCGGCGGGGATGTTGTCGCCGGAGCGGTTGCAGTCAACGACGTTGGTGGTGGCCGGTGAGGCCTGCTCGGTGGAGTTGGTGGATAGGTGGGCGCCGGGGCGGGTGATGATCAATGCCTACGGCCCGACTGAGGCAACGATCTACGCGGCGATCAGTGCGCCGCTGACCGTGGGCTCGAATGTGGTGCCGATCGGTTCGCCGGTGCCGGGGTCGGCAGTGTTCGTGCTGGATAAGTGGTTGCGCCCGGTGTCGGTGGGTGTGGTCGGTGAGTTGTATCTGGCCGGTCGTGGAGTTGGCGTCGGCTATGTGCACCGGTCGGCGTTGACCGCGTCGCGGTTTGTGGCGTGCCCCTTCGGAGGGCCGGGGGCGCGGATGTATCGCACCGGGGATCTGGTGCGGTGGGGTGCTGATGGGCAGTTGCAGTATCTGGGCCGTGCCGATGAGCAGGTCAAGATCCGCGGCTTCCGCATCGAGTTGGGCGAAGTCCGGGCCGCGCTGGCCGACCTCGATGGGGTGGAGCAGGCGGCGGTGATCACTCGGGAGGACCGCCCCGGGGACAAACGGCTGGTGGGCTACATCACCGGGACCGCCGATGCGGCCCAGGTCCGCGCGCAGCTGGTTGAACGGCTACCCGCCTACATGGTGCCCGCCGCGGTGGTGATGTTGGAGTCGCTGCCGCTGACGGTAAACGGCAAACTCGACAAACGCGCGCTGCCGGCCCCCGA
>Ga0315336_1000677_pt1 | contig 83940 bp, 65 predicted proteins | sample ASW5metaG_FD_204512 | JGI IMG/M metagenome (GOLD analysis project Ga0315336, IMG submission 204512) | Ammonia-oxidizing marine archaeal communities from Monterey Bay, California, United States - ASW #5 | ecosystem: Environmental > Aquatic > Marine > Intertidal zone | place: USA: California...
GACAGCCGTCGTCGGCTCATCAGCAATCAGTAGGCGGGGTTCGTTGGCAAGTGCCATGGCAATCATGACCCGCTGACGCTGGCCGCCCGAGAGCTGGTGCGGCCAGGATTTGAGCTGGCGCTCGGGGTCGCGAATGCGCACCTGCTGCAGCAGGCGCAGCGCCCGCTGCCGGGCATCGTGATCCTTCAGTCCTTTGTGCAGGATCAGCGTCTCGCAGATTTGTTTCTCGATCGTGTGCAGAGGGTTCAAAGACATCATCGGCTCCTGGAAAATCATGCCGATGCGGTCGCCACGCATACGCCGCAGCACTCCCTCGCCGGCACCCAGAAGTTCTTCCCCCTCGAACCGGATACTGCCGCCAGGATGACTGGCGCGGGGATAGGGCAGCAGCCCGAGTATCGACATGGCCGTGACCGACTTGCCAGACCCTGATTCGCCGACCAGCGCGACCCGCTCGCCGGGGTCAATATGCAAAGAGACCTCCTGAACGGCATCAATGTGATCTTCGGGCATGGCAAAGCGTACCGACAGGTCGTGTATGTCCAGCAGCGGTCTTGCCTGTTGGTTGTCGGCCATCATGAATCCAGCGTCTTGCGCGGGTCGAAGGCGTCGCGGACTGCTTCACCTACAAAGATCAGCAGGCTCAGCATGGCGCCGATAACGAAAAAGCCGGTGAGGCTGAGCCACGGCGCCTGCAGGTTGGCTTTCCCCTGTGCGAGTAGTTCGCCCAGTGATGCGGACCCGGGTGGTAGACCGATGCCGAGAAAATCCAGCGAGGTCAGCACCGTGACCGAGCCGGCCAGGGTGAACGGCATAAAGGTGATGGTCGCGACCATCGCGTTCGGCAGCAGGTGGCGGAACATGATGACCGTGTTACTCACCCCCAGTGCCTGGGCAGCCCGGACATACTCGAAGTTGCGCGCACGCAGGAATTCCGCGCGCACCACACCGACAAAGCCCATCCAGGAAAAGAGCAACAGTAAACCCAGCAGCCACCAGAAGTTGGGCTCGACCACACTCGCGAGGATGATCAGCAGGTACAGCGTTGGCAGCCCCGACCAGACTTCGATAAAGCGTTGCGCCAGCAGATCGGTCCAGCCCCCAAAGTAGCCCTGCACCGCACCGGCAGCGACGCCGATCACCGCGCTGACAATGGTCAGCGTGAAGCCGAACAGCACTGATATTCGGAAGCCGTAGATCGCCCGGGCCAGTACATCCCGGGCCTGATCGTCGGTACCCAGCCAGTGCTGCCGATCGGGCGGTGCCGGTGCCGGCACGGGAAGATCCCAGGCCACCGTCTGGTGGTGATACCGGATCGGCGGCCACAGCATCCAGCCTTCGGTATTGATGAGCCCTGCGAGGAAGGGGTTGCGATAATCCGCCTCGGTGAGAAAGTCACCGCCAAAGGTGGTCTCGGGGTAGGCCTGGAAGATCGGCATGTAGACCTCGCCGCGGTACACCACGACAAAGGGTTTGTCGTTGGCGACAAACTCGGCGAAGAGTGACACGGTAAAGAGGATCAGAAAAATCCACATCGACCACCAGCCGCGCCGGTTCGCGCGGAAGTTATGCAGCCGGCGTCGGGTCAGGGGACTGAGTCCTTGGCCGTCCACCTAGGTCTCCCGGCTTTCAAAATCGATCCGCGGATCGACGATGGTATAGGTGAGATCTCCCAGCAGGCTCATCACCAGGCCCAGCAGCGAGAAGAAAAACAGCGTACCGAACATCACCGGGTAATCCCGGGCAAAGGCCGCCTCGAAGCCGAGCAGACCAAGGCCGTCCAGCGAGAAAATGATTTCGATCAGCAGCGACCCGGTGAAGAGGATACCGATGAAGGCGCTCGGAAAGCCGGCAATGACGATCAGCATCGCGTTGCGAAAGACATGGCCGTAGAGCACCCGTCGCTCGCTTAAGCCCTTGGCCCGCGCGGTCAGCACATACTGCTGGTTGATCTGATCGAGAAAGGAGTTTTTGGTCAGCATGGTGAGCGTGGCAAAGCCGCCGATCGTCATTGCCAGCACCGGCAGTGCGATATGCCAGAAGTAATCCAGGATTCTTGATGGCCAGGACAGCGTTTCCCAGTTTTCCGATGTCAGTCCGGCGAGGGGGAACCAGTCGAGATAACTGCCCCCGGAAAAGACCACCAGCAGGAAGACAGCAAAGAGGAAACTCGGGATGGCAGTTCCGATGACCACCAGCACGCTGGTCCAGACATCGAAGCGGCTGCCGTCACGGACCGCCTTGGCAATGCCCAGCGGAATCGAGATCAGGTACACCAGCAGTGTGGTCCAGATGCCGAGCGAGATGGATACCGGTATTTTGTCCAGCACCAGATCCACGACCGCACGGTCGCGGTAAAAACTTTCACCAAAGTCGAACATCAGATACTGCTTCATCATGGCGATGAAGCGCACATGGAGTGGCTTGTCAAAGCCAAAGCGTGTTTCAAGCTCGGCGATGAAATCCGGATCAAGACCCTGGGCGCCGCGGTATTTCCCGCCGAAGGCATCACTGCTGCCAGCGCTCGAGAGGGTCTCGCTCGTGCCGGTACGTGTGACCCGTTCCGTGATGTCTGCCCCGACGCCGGTCAGCTGCGAGATGATCTGTTCGACCGGGCCGCCGGGGGCGACCTGGATGATCACGAAGTTGATCACCATGATCGCGAACAGGGTGGGGATCATCAGCAGCAGTCTGCGGACGATGTAGGTGCTCATGATCGTGGCAAAACGGGGGTTACTGGCGGTCCTGTTCGAGCGCAGCGGCACGCTTCGCATCAAACCACCAGCGGTCGGTCATCACGCCGGTACGCACCGGTATCTTCGGCATGCCGAATTTGTCCCAGTAAAGCACGCGGTCGGCGCGGATGTGCCAGTGGGGGACAACATAGTGGCCCCACAGCAGTACCCGGTCGAGCGCCCGGGTCCGCTGGTTAAGCTGTTCGCGGGACTCAGAACGCAGCATCAACTCGATCAGTTCGTCCACCACTGGATCACGGACACCGGCGAGATTGCGGCTGCCTTGAGAGTCAGCGGCAGCCTGGCTCCAGTATTCATACTGTTCATTGCCTGGTGTTTCGCTCTGGCCCCAGACCCACACCATCATGTCAAAGTCGAACTGACGGAAGCGATTGATGTACTGGTTCTCATCGACCAGACGTACCTTGGCTTCGATACCGAGACGTTTCAGGTTGCGTACGTAGGGGAGCGCGATGCGCTCAAACGCCGGGCTCACCAGCAGGATTTCAAAGCGGAAGGGCTCGCCGGTGGCGGCGTTCACGAGTCTCAGATCCTTGACCACCCAGCCCGCGTCCTGCAGCAGCGCATTGGCGCGGCGCAGGTTGTTGCGCAGCCAGCCGCTGCCATCCGTGACGGGCGGTGTGTAGGCCTCACCGAAAACCGGATCCGGCACCTGTCCGCGGAATGGCTCCAGCGCCGCGAGTTCTTCACCCTGGGGCTTGCCGCGGGCAGCAAGGTCTGAATTGGAAAAATAACTGCCGGTCCGGGTGTACTGCCCGTTAAAGAGGTTGCGGTTGGTCCATTCAAAATCAAAGGCCAGGGTGAGCGCCTCGCGTGCCCGGCGATCGGCAAACTGTTCACGCCGGGTGTTCATGACAAAGGCCTGCATGCCGGTGGGCATCCGGTGTGCTACCAGTTCCTTTTTCAGCCAGCCTTTCTCCACCACGGCGACGTCGTAGTCTTCCGCCCAGGCTTTCGCCTGGTTCTCCAGCCGAAAATCGATGTCACCCGTCTTTAGGGCCAGACGGATCGGTGTCGCATCGCGAAAAAAAACAGTCCGGATGGAATCAAAATTGTTCAGCCCTTGCCGTACCGCAAGGTCTTTGCCCCAGTAGTTCTGAACGCGCTGGCGCACCGTGAACCGGCCCGCTTCAAAATCGCTGATCTGGTAGGGTCCGCTGCCAAGCGGTGGGGTGAGTGTCGTTGCACCAAAATCCCGAGTGGCCCAGTAATGTTTGGGCAGAATCGGCAGCTGGCCGATAATCAGCGGCAGCTCGGGGTTATCGGATTCGCTGAAGGTAAAACGCACCCGTGCGGTATCCAGTGCCTCAACCGAGGCGACAGCGCCATAGTAAAAGCGGTACTGCGGGTTACCCTGACTGACCAGCGTTTCGAAGGACCACGCCACATCCTCGGCGGTGATCGGCGTGCCATCGTGCCAGCGCGCCTGGGGGCGAATATGGAAGATCACCCAGGAGCGGTCACGGGGCCATTCAATTTGCTCGGCGATCAGCCCGTAACCGGTAAACGGCTCGTCGGCGCTCGTGACCAGCAGTGTCTCCACTGCGCCCGTGCTGACCGCGTTACCCTTGGGGATGAACGGGTGAAAACTGTCAAAGCTGCCCTGGGCCGCAAGCCGTAGACTTCCCCCTTTGGGCGCATCGGGATTGACGTAATCAAAATGGCGAAAGTCGGCAGGGTATCGGGGGGTTTCGGAATCAAACATCGAGATGGCATGCCCGCGCAGCACATCGGCCGCCAGCACCGGGATCGGACTCAGGACGAGCCATACACAAAGGAGCCATCGCATGGTCGGATCATTATATCTGTCCGCACCTGATGGTCCGTCTGAGACCTGATCCGGTGACTGGAAAAAAATCGGCGGCGAGCCCACGAGGAAAAGCGAAAAGTTCTCCCAGAGCTTTTGGCCGATCCGTGTTGCGCTGGTATCGTGTGCACGGCCGCCATGACCTGCCCTGGCAGGTCAAAGGGGATCCTTATCGGGTCTGGATCTCGGAAATCATGCTGCAGCAGACACAGGTCGCTACGGTGATTCCCTTCTATGAGCGCTTTGTCCGGCGCTTTCCCGATGTCACCAGTCTCGCCCGAGCGAAGATCGATACGGTGCTGGGTTACTGGACAGGACTTGGATATTACGCGCGGGCCCGCAACCTGCACCGCGCGGCGCGCATGATCCTGCGCGAGCACGGTGGGGTATTCCCCGACCGGCTGGAAACCGTCATGGCATTGCCCGGGGTCGGCAGATCAACCGCCGGTGCCATATTGAGCCTTGCCGGCGATCAACGCCACCCGATTCTTGATGGCAATGTCCGCCGGGTCCTGGCACGGTATTTTGCGGTCTCAGGAGATGTCTCCCGCCAGGAAGTCCAGAAGAAACTGTGGCAACGGATCGAAGTGGTCCTACCAAAAAGCGGGGCGCAGGCGGCCCGGTTCAATCAGGCCATGATGGATCTCGGCGCGCTGTTGTGCAAGCGCAGCCGACCGCAATGCGCGATCTGTCCGCTCGCCGAAGGCTGCCGGGCGAGAGCGCTTGGAGCACCGGAAGCGTTCCCCCATCGCCGGCAAAAACGGGTCAGGCCGACGCGTGAGGTCACTATGCTGATCATTACGGACCCGCAAGGACGGGTACTGCTTGAGCGCCGGCCAGCCTCAGGGATCTGGGGCGGTCTGTGGAGTTTTCCGGAGTGCCTGCGGGGGGAAACACCGACACGCTGGTGCCAGCAGACTTTCAACATCCGGGCGACGAAATCCCCGGGGTTACCCATCATTCATCATGCCTTCACGCATTTTGTCCTGAAGATTCAACCGCAGCAGTTGCGGGTCAGTGCCGCCGCGGGCGCTAGAATCGGGAGCCGGGGCCGCACGTGGGTATTTCCCGGGACGCCAGGAAGACGCGGACTGCCCGCCCCGGTCAAGAAACTGTTAGAGCAACTGGATAGTCAATCATGAGCGAGAAGATTCAATGTGTGGTGTTGAACCGCCTGGCAGAGCCGCTGGGCACAGCCCCCTGGCCCGGAGACCTGGGCCAGCGCATCCTGCGCGAGGTCTCGCGTGAGGGCTGGCAGCAGTGGTTGTCGCGCCAGACCATGCTGATGAACGAACAGCGCCTGAGCCCCATCAACCCGGAGCACCGGGCGTATCTAGAAGCGCAGATGACCGCATTTCTTTTTGGCGATGGCGGCGACCAACCCGAAGGCTGGGTGGCGCCGGAAAGCGAACAAAATTGATATACTCATCCGCTTTACCGAAGAGTTCTCCGACTTAGTGGCCCGCCTGACATAACGACAATGCCACTCGACCGCGCCAGCGCGGTTAGGGGTCCGGCGTCACCCGAACCCGCAATCGTGCTGTGCCGTCGGACAATAAAGCCCGGCAGCGGCTTAAAGCCGCTACGATGCTCATAATAAGAATGCCCACGGCGCTCTGATCAGGCGTATTGAGCTTGGAGTGATGAAAAAGGAGTAACCATGACCGACGCCAAAGCCCACAGCGCTTATGGCCTTGAAAACCACGGTCTTCGCAATCCGAAAGCCGTGTACTGGAACCTGACCCAGGCCACCCTCACCGAACATGCGATCCGCAAGGGCGAGGGTTTCCTGACCCGATCCGGACCGCTGGCGGTCAATACCGGACAGCATACCGGTCGCTCGGCCAATGACAAGTTTGTCGTACGCGACGAAAACACGGAGAACGAGATCTGGTGGGGCAAGGTCAACGTCCCCTACAGTCCCGAGCACTTCGAAGCGCTGTTTGCCCGGATGGTTGATTACCTTGAGGGCAAAGAATGGTTTGTTCAGGATTGCTTTGCTGGCGCTGACCCCGACCGCCGTCTGCCGGTACGAATCATCAACGAGCTTGCCTGGCACAGTGCATTCGCCCGCAACATGTTTATCGTCGGGACCGATGAAGAGCGGGCCAGGCATGAACCCGGCTTTACCGTGATCAACGCGCCGGGCTTTTCTGCTGATCCACAGACCGACGGCACCCATTCGCCCACGTTTATCATTGTGAATTTCTCCCGGAAACTGGTCATCATCGGCGGGACCAGTTACGCGGGCGAGACCAAGAAGTCCATCTTCAGCGTCATGAATTATCTACTGCCCCGACAGGGCGTGTTGTCGATGCATGCCTCGGCCAACATCGGTGATGATGGCAGTACCGCAGTTTTCTTCGGGCTGTCCGGTACCGGCAAGACGACACTTTCGGCGGATGCATCGCGCACTCTGATTGGGGACGATGAGCATGGCTGGAGCGAAAGTGGCATCTTCAACTTTGAGGGTGGCTGTTACGCCAAGGTAATTAAACTCTCGGCGGAACAGGAGCCCGAGATTTACCAGACCACACGGACCTTCGGCACGATTCTGGAAAATGTGGTGCTGGACGAGTCGACCCGTTCAATCGACCTTGATGACAGTTCGCTGACCGAAAATACCCGGGCGTCCTACCCGATCTCCCAGATTCCTAACGCCTCCATGACCGGCCGTGGCGGCCAGCCGAAGAATATTGTGTTTCTGACCTGTGATGCATTCGGTGTTTTGCCGCCAGTGGCCAGACTGTCGCCGGCACAGGCCATGTATCATTTCATCAACGGCTATACGGCCAAAGTGGCGGGCACGGAAAAAGGGGTCACCGAACCCTCACCGACGTTCAGCCCATGTTTTGGCGGTCCTTTTCTGCCGCTGCACCCGCGCCAGTACGCGGAGCTCCTCGGCAAAAATATTGAGACGCATCGGGTCAAGGTCTGGTTTATCAATACCGGCTGGACTGGGGGCGCCTACGGGACGGGCGAGCGCATGGCTATCAATCACACCCGGGCGATCGTGAATGCTGCGCTCGACGGTAAGCTCGATGATGTGACTACGGTGACCGATCCGATATTCGGGCTTGAGGTGCCCACCGAATGTCCCGGGGTCCCAGCCGAGGTGCTGAATCCGCGAAACACCTGGAAGGACGCCGATGCCTACGACACCCAGGCCAGAAAACTTGCCGGGCTCTTCCAGGAGAACTTTGCCAAGTACGCGGATGATGTCCCGGATTCTGTAAAGGCCGCCGCGCCGCCAGCCGCCTGAGCGCTCGTGACAGTCGGTGTGGGCAGGGCAGCACCTGCAGTGCGCTAATCTGCCCATGTGGTGGGCGCGCCATTGATGGAAGCATCATCAGGACCACTTGCTGAGCGCTTATGGGCGCGCGATGCTGCACTCTGGTCGGGCGATGAGGCAGGCCAGGCGGTTATCCGTGATCGTCTGGGCTGGCTGGACAGCCCCCGCTGGCTGTCCGATAACCAGGCATCCCTGACCTGCTGGGCAAACGACATCCGCGCCCGCGGATTTAACCAGCTGATGCTGGTCGGTATGGGCGGTTCCAGTCTGGCTGCCGAGGTGCTGGCCGAGATCTTTGGTCCGTCCGGGGATGGTCTGTCGCTCACCATTTTGGACAATACTCACCCTGATGCGATCACAGCAGCGCTGGGACACCGGGCGTGGTCCCGTATCCTTTTTGTTTTCTCCTCCAAGTCCGGAACCACTGTCGAGGTTCAGGCTCTGTGCGCCTGGGTACTCGATAACCTGGAAGCACAGGGGGTCGCGGAACCCGGTGCACAATGTATCGCGATCACAGACCCGGACAGTCCGCTCGCCCATCTGGCCGTGCAGCGCCATTTTCTGGACTGTGTTGAAAACCCAAGCGATGTGGGGGGGCGCTTCGCGGCCCTGACTGCATTTGCCATGGCGCCAGGGGCACTGCTCGGCATCGATCTTGAGGCTATCGCCCAAAGCGCCACTGCCATGGCCGAGCGTTGCGCCGCGGATGACGTTTACGCGAATCCGGGTGTTTCACTTGGAACCTGGCTTGCCGAGCAATATCTCGACGGACGTGACTGTCTGCAGCTTTGTATCGATGAACAGTACAGTGCGTTTGGGGGGTGGCTTGAGCAGCTGATTGCAGAGAGCACCGGCAAGGAAGAAAAAGGAATCCTGCCGTTGGGAGGCTTAGATCCAGCCGCACCGGCATCCCGGCTCGCGAGGGTTATCGTGGGCGGTGCAGACAATACCGCTTTCTGGCAGCAACACCCGGAAGCCGGCGATGTGGCTATCCCATCGCAGCGGATCGCTCTTGAAGCGGCTGCCGATCTTGGCGGGGAGTTTTTCCGATGGTGTTTTGCCGTGGCGATTGCCGGATCCATCATGCAGCTGAATCCGTTTGATGAACCAGATGTGGCGGCAACTAAGACGACAACCCGCCGTTTGCTTGATGGAGACGGCCCGACCGAAACCAGTACGGCGTTGACACTCGGCGAACTCGGGTCCTGCCTGGCGTCGGCCGGCACTGGAAGCTACCTCGCCATCCTGACGTATCTGCCAGCGGAACCGGCTTTTTTCGATGTGCTTGAAGACTTTGCCCAGAGGGTGCGCGAGCGGTTCGCGATTCCGGTGACCGTCAACAGCGGTCCGCGATACCTGCACTCCACTGGCCAGCTGCACAAAGGCGGCAGTTCGATGGGGATATTCCTGTTCGTACGTTCGGCCCCAGAGCACGATCTCGATATCTTCAATGAAGATTTTGGTTTTGCACACCTCAACCACTCACAGGCTGAGGGTGACCGCGCTGTTCTGACGGGCCGGGGCCGGTCCGTGAGCGGTATCGATCTGGTCGGTTCTACAATGTCGTGTGTCGCACAACTGCGCAGCGACCTCGCGGATGTACTGAGTACATGAAATCTCTGCGCGCCATTTCTTTTGACTTGGATGATACGCTGTGGTCAATCTGGCCGGTCATCGACAGGGCGGAGGCTGCGCTCCACGAGCATATCTGTGCACAGTTCCCGCGTATCGGCGCATCGCACGATGCAGGTGATCTGCGCCTGCAGCGTAACGAGATTTACCAGCAACGCCCGGATCTCGCACACGATCTGACGGAGCTGCGGCGGGTTTCCTTTGAATCTCTGTTGGAACGTTATGGCTATGATCCCGCGGCGTCGCACGATCTGATCGCGCGTTTTCTTGATCTTCGCCACGATGTGACGCTCTACCCGGATGTTGTCCCGGCGCTCTCCCGGTTAAGTGAGAGATTCAAGTTGGTGGCAGTATCCAATGGCAATGCCGATATCTCTCGCCTTGGCATTGCAAGGTTCTTTCAAGGCCAGATCAGTGCCCGCGCGGCTGGCGTGAAAAAGCCTGATCCCGTGATTTTCGGGATGGCGTGTGAACTCCTCGCCGCAAAGCCCTCCGAGGTGCTGCATGTGGGAGATCATCCCGTCGAGGACGTCATCGGTGCCCAGCAGGCAGGGCTCAAGGGCGCATGGGTCAATCGCAACGGAGACTCGTGGTCGCATGAGACCACCCCGCATGCGGTAGTCGAGGATCTAGCGCAACTCGTAGATCTTCTCGATCAGACAGAATAGTCAGCACTCAGGATAGAAAGACCTCGTGGAGCGCAACGTAGATGTCGTCGTCATCGGTGCCGGTACAGCGGGACTCGCCGCCGTGGGTCAGGTTCACCAGGCAAAAAAAACCTTTTTATTGATCAACGGCGGTGAACTGGGCACGACCTGCGCCCGGGTCGGTTGCATGCCCTCGAAGGCGCTGATTCAGGTGGCGCACGACCTGCACCGGCGTGACTTGTTTGAGCGGGAAGGTATCGATGGCGGTGCCGGACTGTCCGCCAATCTGCCGGACATTCTCGAGCATGTCCGCGACCTGCGAGACATTCTGGTAGACCGGGTGTTGGGCAACAGCACCGACCAGATGGATGATGAATTCCTGGATGGCTATGCGCGTTTTGTTACGCCGGGCGTCCTGCAGGTGGGTGACGACGTGATTCATGCCGAGAGCGTGGTGATTGCCTGCGGCACCCGCCCGGTAGTGCCTCCTGCTTGGGTGGACTTTGGGGACCGAATTCTCACCAGCGATACATTGTTTGAGCAGGAGGATCTGCCGGGCGCAGTCGCCGTTGTCGGTCTTGGAATTATCGGCCTTGAACTGGGTCAGGCGCTTGCACATCTGGGAGTATCGGTGACCGGTATTGACCAGCAGGAAACTATCGCGGGCATTGCTGATCCGAGTGCCCGGCAAAGCGCGATCGAAGTGATGTCCCGCACGTTTCCCCTGTGGCTCGGAAACGACGCCGAGCTGCATGAGAAAGAGGGGCGCATCCGCGTCAGTGCCGGTGATCAGTCGGTGGTGGTCGATAAAGTGCTGGCTGCGATGGGCCGGCGAAGCAACTTGGACTGGCTGGCGGTTGAGAACGCAGGTGTGGAACTGGATGATCAGGGTATGCCGGTCTTTAATCCAACGACCATGCGCTGTGGTGACAGCCGGGTATTCATCGCAGGGGACATCAGCGGCACCGATCAGGTGCTGCACGAGGCGGCCACCGAGGGACGCATCGCCGGCTACAACGCGGCCCGCGAAGCGAGCGTAGCCTTTGCCCGGAAAACGCCACTGGCGATCACCTTTACCTCACCGAACATCTGTTCGGTCGGAACGGCGTTCGATGCCCTTGATCCTAAAGAGATTGAGACGGGGGAGATGCGTCTTGGCCCGGTGGGACGGGCGCTGATCATGGGCGCCAACCGGGGCATCATTCGCCTGTATGCGGACAAGAAGAGCGGCGTGCTTCTGGGCGCGACGCTGATTGCTGAGCGTGGAGAACATCTGGCGCATCTGCTGGCGTGGTGTATCGACGAGCAGATGACCGTGCTGCAGTTGCTGCGCAAACCCTTCTATCACCCGACCATGGAAGAGGCAGTACAGGGCGCGCTTCGAGATCTATTGCAGAAACTGAAACTGCCAACCAACCCGACGGACGCGCCGGCGGACCTTGAAGCGCTGGACTGAACCCGTGCGGCCTGTGCTAGCGCCGTATTGGGGCTACCGTATCCACAAAGGACGGAAAGTGATTGTTGGGCCGGTCTGAAAAATAGCGGCGCAGCGACTGGATCACCACCGGAAAGGCCATCTTTGACCAGGGAATCTGGTCTTCGTCAAAAAGCGCGGTTTCAAGGCTCTCTGCGCCGGGCGCGAATTCACCGTCACACAAGCGGGCGCGGAAAATCATGTACACCTGACTTACGTGGGGAATATTGAACACGGCATAGAGTCCGCTGATCTCCACCCGGGCGCAGGCCTCTTCGAAGGTCTCCCGCATGGCGGCCTGCTCGATGGTTTCACCGTTTTCCATGAATCCTGCAGGGATGGTCCACAGACCATGGCGCGGTTCGATGGCCCGCCGGCAGAGCAGGATCCGCCCCTCCCACTCGGGAATACAGCCGGCTACGATTTTGGGGTTCTGATAGTGGATCTGCCCGCAAACATCACAGACATGCCGCTCCATGTTATCCCCTTGGGGTATCCGGAGGCTGACTGGGGCTGCACATTGGCTGCAGAATTTCATAGTCGGGCGGTCTGGTGGCTTGCAAACACTATAGCACTGCCGGTGTGGCGTCGACGAAGCCCCGGCGCGAACACCGGCCCTGGAAAAGAGGCATTGAAAGTTTGCTCACACAGCGTAGAGAATACGACCTCTTTCAAATTAGATCCTCATGGAAGTGATGCATGACCGAAACTGATAAACCTGCCCAGCACAATGTCTTTGGCGAACCCCTGGAGTCGTGCTCGGAGAAGCCCCTGACCGGCTGGTTCAGGGACGGCTGCTGCAATACCGATGATGCCGATGTGGGCGCACACACGGTGTGCGCCAAAGTCACCGATGAATTTCTGCAATGGCTGAAGACGGACGGTAACGACCTCATCACACCACACCCGCAGTTTGGTTTCGCGGGGCTGAAGTCCGGTGACTGCTGGTGCGTGTGTGCGGGTTCTTATGCCAGAGCGCTAGAAGCGGGTGTTGCCTGCAAGGTCTATCTATCGCGGACCCACATCCGTACGCTTGAACTTATTCCGATCGAAAAGCTCAAGCCTTACGCGCTCGATCTTTCTTGACACTACCGCATTCGAGATACCCCGCGCTTGACGAAACCCCGTGGGTGATTTGTAATCCGTCTCCCGCTTGTGGTTCCTCCCAAAGGCCAGGTAGCTCAGTTGGTAGAGCAGTGGACTGAAAATCCTCGTGTCGGTGGTTCGATTCCGCCCCTGGCCACCATCTAATCAACAGTTTACGTAGCGGGTAGTAGACGTTCATCTTCCACTGTCGCTATATTGTCGCTATCTTTGGAACGGTCGAAAGTTACATCGGTGAGCCGGGTCAGAAAAACGGTGTAAAGCTGGAAGAAATGGTACGCATCGGATCCACAGGTTACGAGCTTGTCGCAAATTTTCCGTTTGAAGAAGAGTTGCTCGTATAGCAGTTCCGTGTACGTCAAAGAGAATTAGAAGATGGCTATCAGTAACACTGACAGTACAGTTGAAGAATTGGTGTTGGGCACACCAGCTGGCGAAAGCGCAAGTTGGAACTGGCATCCTGATATTCCAATTAAAACCTCCCCACTCTTCGAATTTCCTCTAGATCTTGTTGCGATCGTCAAGTGGTTTGTCGGAGCCTGGTTACCGATAACAGAATTCGGGGTCTATCTGCTTTTGGCTATTGGTGTCTGGTTTTGGCTTATCCCCCCGCTCCCGGAAATGGAAACATTAGCGGTTGGATGGGTCGGAGCAATCTGGGCACGAAACCTGTTCATGATGACAGCATTTGCCACTTTGTTACACCTATGGCTTTACACCTGGAAGGGGCAAGGTGACAACACGCGCTTCATGCGTAGTGCGCCAACAATGAAGCACCGCCGGTTTCTTGCCGGCGATCAACTCAAGGACAACGTCTTTTACGTTCTGGTAAGCGGCGTTACTGTCTGGACTGTTTACGAAACTGCGATGTGGCTTGCCTATGCCAATGGTCTTATTGCCGTAATAACTTTCTCTGACAATCCAGTCTGGTTTGTGTTGTTGTTTCCACTGATCGCAGTTTGGCAGGCATTTCACTTTTACTGCATACATCGTTTTCTTCACTGGAAGCCGCTGTACGACCGCTTCCATTCGGTACATCACCGTAATGTCACGATTGGTCCGTGGTCTGGCCTATCAATGCACCCCGTTGAACACCTTTTGTATCTATCTTCCCTTTTTGTGATGTTGGTGGTACCTTCACATCCGCTACATATGCTGTTCCTGGCCTATTGGTTGACGCTCGCAACTGCGACCTCGCACTCCGGTTATCAGGAATTCATCGTCGGTAATTTTCGGACGACGATTTCGGCCTTTCATCACCAGTTGCATCATCGTTATTTCAATTGCAACTACGGCAATATTGATATGCCATTAGATCAATGGTTTGGATCCTTCAATGATGGGACTTCAGATGAGACAAAGAGGCTACTGAGAAAATAAAGAATAGAGATATTTAGAGATCAGAACGCCATGTGTCGGTGGTTCGATTCCGCCCCTGGCCACCATCTGAGCATCTTTATTTAATTTTGGCGCGCAAAAAGAGCAGGACCGTCACCCAACACGGTTCAACGGTAGTTATCCCAGTCTTTGACAAAGTCTCTTAAGGTTGCCTGCAGGCGGCGTAAAAGTTCGTCGCACTCGTCTTGGGTGATGGTCAGCGGGGGCGAGAGCAGGAACCAGTCGCCATACTTGCCGCCGGCCGTTCTGCGCGAGTAGATCATCAGACCGTTGTTGAGGCCGTGGATGCGGATCTTTTCCGTCGGCAGAAATGCCGGCGTCATTGATTGCCTACTCTTCGGATCCGCCACTAGTTCGATGCCGAGCAGCAGACCCTGGCCGCGGACATCGCCGATCACGGGGAATTCATCCGCCAGCGCCCGGACACGTTCCTTGAGATAGCGGCCCATGGTGGCTGCGTTATCGATGAGATTGAGTCTTTCGTATTCGTCCAGTACTGCGAGTCCCGTCGCACAGGTAATCGGATTGGCGTTGTAGGTATGTGAGAAGTTGAACCCGGTGAGCGCCGATAACCCGTCTACTAGGTTTGCCGGAAACAGCGTTGCCCCGAGCGGCGCGTAGCCTGACCCCAGGCCCTTGGCCATGACGACAATGTCCGGCAGCGCATCGGGATAATGATGCGCGCTCAGGAACTTACCCCCGCGGCCGGTGCCGCATAGAATCTCATCAAAAATCAAAAAGATGCCGTGGCGGCTGCAGATGTCGCGAATGCCTTCAAAGTATGTCGCCGGCGGGACGACACAGCCAGTAGCGAGACCGCCGACCGGTTCAACGGCAAACGCCAGCACGGTATCCGGACCCAGTTCCCGGATTTTTTCCTCGAGTGCTTCGAGCGCAAACTGGGTATAACTCTGCAGCGTATGGGACTCAGGCAGGCGGTAGGTCAGCGGAGCCGGTACCTTGTGGCTCGTCATACCGAAGCCATCGAAGAAGGCGCCCAGCGCATCATCTCCCGACATGCCGAGGGTCGCTATCGTCCCCCCATGGTAGGAGGGCAGGCAGGTAATGAGATGCCGTCGATTAGGCGCGCCTGTCGCAACGGTATACTGACGGACAAACTTGATGGCAATTTCCATGGCTTCGCTGCCGCCGCTCGACAAGGCGACCCGCTCAAACCCGGGTCCGGCGAGTCTCGCAATTCGGTCGGTCAGCGCTATGTTCGGCCCATGCCGGGCGAGTCTCGAGTAGGCAAAATCCATCTGTTTTGCCTGTTCGGCCATGGCATCGGCGACATGAACATTGCCGTGCCCGATATTACTGATTACGGGCCCTGAAGAGGCATCGATATATTCGTTGCCGTCTTCATCCCACATATATATGCCTTTGGCGCGGGTAATCATGGGCAACGGCACGATATTGCTGTTGGCGTAAAAGACATCCTGGGCGCCTCCGACCGAAGGCGCCGCATCGGGCCATTGAGGGGCTTGTGTGTTGCTCATTGAAAGAGGGCCGCCCAGAAAATCGGGATCGTGTCCAGGTTGATTTGTTCGCCGGGAATTATATGATCAGGCAGCGGGTTTGGAACGCAATTTATCCTGTAGGGGGAGAATTGCAGGCGCAACGGAAAATCATGACGAGCACATCCAGCAGGGAATTTCATGAGTACCACCTCGGTTGATGCCGAAGGCCCCGTCGCCATCGTCACCGGCGCCGGATCGGGCATCGGGGCCGCGTGCGCCACAGCGCTTGCCGCCAAAGGCTGCCGGGTCGTTGTCAACTACCAGCACAGCCGCGAAGGTGCGAGCGACACTGTTGCCCAATGCCAGACCCTCGGTGTCGAGGCGGTGTCGGCTCAGGGAAGCGTTGCCGATGATGAAGACTGCGGGCGGATCCTGGATGAGACCATGAATGCTTTCGGCCGGGTGGATCTTCTCGTCAATAACGCCGGCGTCACCCGGTTTGCCGATCAGAAAGATCTGGACGCACTTAATGCCGCTGATTTTGAGCGCATCATGTCGGTCAACGTGGCCGGCAGCTACCAAATGACCCGCGCGGCCGTACCATATCTTGAAAAGTCAGACCGCGCTGCGGTGGTGAATGTCTCATCGCATTCAGGAATGAGTGGTATCGGGTCTTCGATCGCCTATGCTGCATCCAAAGGTGCACTTAACACGATGACCTTGTCATTGGCGCGGAATCTAGCACCATCAATCCGGGTTAACGCAGTCTGTCCGGGTTTTGTGGATACCAAGTGGCTGTCGGGAAAACTTTCAGACGAAGCACTGTCCGCATTCAAGGAAAAAGTCACAGCTGCCTCGCCGCTGCAAACGATTGTGACGCCGGCCGATGTTGCCGAGGCTGTATGCTGGCTGGCGCTGCAGGCGCGATCCATTACGGGACAGCTGCTGGTAATTGACGGCGGAACACATTTGACAACAGCGAACCCGCTTTAGGGTTTAGCGGAGAAGATCATGACCAACCGAGAAGACTATCAACCCGTCGACCCTTCCGTGGTGCCCCGCTTCGCGGGCTTTGCTACTTTCATGCGTACAGTGACCCGGGAGATCATCGAAGAGGTTGATGTGGGCCTCGTTGGGGTGCCCTTTGATCTGGGTCTTAACCACCGCACCGGAGCGCGGCACGGTCCGGCCGGTGTGCGGGAGATGTCACGACTGATTCGCCGGGTACATCCCACCAGCGGTATTCGTCCTTTTGAGATCTGCAACGTGGCGGATCTTGGTGATGCCCCGGTGAATCCGATGAGCAAGGATAAATCGATCGACATGATCAGGGACTTTTTCATCGAAATGAAGGGCGCGAACATCGTGCCGATCGCCTGTGGCGGTGACCACACGATTCCGTTGCCGATTCTGCGGGCAGTGGCGGCGGATCAGCCGGTCGGCATTCTGCATTTCGATGCCCATGCCGATACGCTGGATGAGATCTGTGGCGACAAGGTGAACCATGCAACCTTTATGCGTCGGGGTTATGAAGAAGGATTGATTGATCCCAAACGCGCTATTCAGGTGGGCATGCGCGGCAGCCGCTTTACGCCCGAGGATATCCAGTACGGGTACGATGTCGGTTACAGCATCATCACGATGGATGAGTACGAAGAGATGGGTCGCGCGGCTGCGATCCGCCAGATTCAGGAAGTCCTGAAAGGCGGCCCGGTGTATATCTCGCTCGATATCGACGGTCTGGACCCGGCCTATCTGCCGGGAACCGGGGTGCCAGAAATCGGAGGCCTAATCCCGAGGGATGTTCAGGTCATCCTGCGCTCACTGCAGGGCATGGACATCGTCGGCGCGGATATCAGCGAGGTGTCTCCCTGTTATGACCCCACAGGGATCACCTGTGTCACCGTCGCCAACCTGATGTTCGAGATGCTGTGCATCATCGCGGATTCGATTGCCGCCAAAAGATAAATCTGGGCGCCGGAGTTCGGCGCCTCAATTCAGGTCCCGGGGGAATTTTCTTTCCCATTCGCTGAAATAGACCCGGTCCTCACCTTCGAATGCCTCCAGCGACGCGCTGAAGTGAAACTCGGTTGAGGTTGACTGTAGCGTGGAATGGGTTTCGGTTCGGACATCCAGCCCCGCGTCAGGCCGGCGAAAACGCATCGTCCAGTGCAGATGCTCTTTATTGGAGTTGGGTTCGCCGTCAGTGATTTCGTAGAACTGTCGGGATACGGAACCGTGTTTCCAATCAAGTTCGGTCAAGCTCACCATACCCGTATCACTTTCGACATGAAGCCGTGTAATGCCATTCGCCTCGTCGCGCTCAATCTCGCGCAAGAAGGATTCGGGTTGCAGTTCCTGTGCGGACTGAGGGATCGCACTTTCGGGGGATTCGAAAGCGGTCAGGTCGTCGTCGCCGCTACAGTCTGTTCTCACCGGAAGACTCAGATGACTGCTACCACTTTCGAGCGTCAGCGCCACAGGTTCGGGTGATGGCCAGAGCAGCGGCCAGAGTGTGTTCGATAGGCTGATCCGGATCCGATGCCCAGCCTTGAATGCATGGGCAATATCGTTGAGCTGCAGGTGGATCTGATAGGTTTCGCCTGGCACGAGTGCCTCGGGATGCTCGTGATCGTTGCGGTGTGTCAGGTTCAGCACGCCATAGCTGACCCGGGTGGATGCCCCATCGGGCGCGACGTCGTTGAGCCTTGCGACGATAAGCGCATTGGGTTTATCGGAGGCGAGGCGCAGCTGGAGCACGGGAGCGCCGAGGATCTCAAGTGGGGCGTCCAGAAATTCCGAATCAAAGATCACAGCGTTGCCGTCATCTTCGCGCTGATCTGTCGGTCCATCAGGATCAAGCCCGTGCGCGCACCACTCACCCTGGCGGGCGCCGGTATTCTGAGGCGTCTGGATCAGGAGCAATTGCGGCGCTTGTGGTGCATCTGACAGGGCGCCATGGTTGAGAAACCATTCCCTGTTCTGAATTCGTGAACTGGGCCAGACGGGTTCGGCTACCCAGCGGCCGGACCGGTCGGCGTAGTACGGCAGTGGTTCGACGCTGTCCTGCATCCAGACCCGGTATTGAGGTTCGTCCATGATGCCGGTGTTCTCTCCCTTGAGCCAGTGATCCCACCAGCGTAGGGTCTCTTGTAAAAAGCCGATGCGTGGCCCTGGCCGGGCAAAGTGCGGATACTTGTGTGCCCAGGGGCCCACCAGACCCTTGCACGGACTTTTCAGGTTGGCCAGTAATCGGGGCACGGCATTGGAATAGCCGTCGGCCCAGCCCCCCACCGCATAGACCGCGCACTCGATATCATCGTATTGTTCGCAGACCGATCCGTGCTGCCAGAACGCATCGCGGCGCTGGTGTTCAAGCCAGTTCAGTGCCCAGGGGTCGTTGGCTTCAAGGCGGGCCATCCACAACTCACGCCATCGGTCGCCCACGATGGCAGGATCAGGCGGCCGCGAGTTAAAGGCAAACATAGTGGCGCCCCATGACATGTTGTCATTGATCATGATGCCGCCCATGTAGTGGATATCATCACTGTACCGATCATCCGTCGAAGCAATGGTCACAATGGCCTTGAGGGACGGCGGCCGGCGGGCGGCAATCTGCAGTCCGTTAAAGCCACCCCAGGAGATCCCGATGATGCCGGTATTTCCCGAGCACCACGGCTGCGCTGTTATCCATTGCAGTATCTCAAGCGCGTTGTCCTGTTCTATCTTGAGATATTCATCTTCCAGGATTCCATCAGATTCGCCGGAACCTCTCATATCGACGCGTACACAGGCGTAGCCATGCCCGGCGTAATAGGGGTGAGTCAGCGCATCGCGTTCGGATGTGCCATCCCGTTTCCGATAGGGCAGAAATTCAAGAATTGCCGGCACGGGTCTTTCCAGAGCGTCCTCGGGCATCCAGATGCGAGCCGCCAATTGCACACCGTCTGCGAGAGGAATAAAGGTGTTCTCGATCTCCCGTACGTCCCTCGGAAATTCGTGTACGACTTTGATGTCGTCTGTGTCCATGTTTTCTCCTGTTTAGAGCGAGAGACTGACTTCTGGTTAAATCTTTGGGTCCGTGATACTACCGCGCTTAAAGACCATCTCGGGGGATCTCGGTACGCCATGTCCGCGAGAAGACCTCATCCTCTCCTTCAAAGGCCGTCAGTTCGACCTCGAGGATAAGGTCCTTGTGATTGCAACTGACGCTGAGCGAACTGACAGTTCGGGTCACGGTGGATGTGCTCCCAAAAATTAAGGGGCCCGGTGGTGACACCAGGGCCCCTTAACGGGCATCGTCAATTAGCGTGCCATCAGGCTTTGCGGAAGTGTTTCAGCAGCGGGTGCCCGTCCGGGCGCACACCAGGAACGATGGTGTTTCGGTAAATTGCGGGCGTCGCTTCATGGGTGATGAAGCGATAGGCACCCGACTCTTCCATCATATCCTGCAGTTTCTGGTACATCACATCCCGCTTGGCGCTGTCGAGTTCAACAACGGCCTGTTTGTGGAGTTCGTCGAACTCTTTATTGCAAACGCGCTCCCAGTTCCAGACACCGACCTGGTCGCAGGTAAACCACATCGTTGCCCAACTCGGGTCAGGTGACATGGAGTAGCGCTGATAGAAGAGCTGCACATTCTTCCACTGATCTCCTGAGGATTCAGATCCCAGCACCCAGAAGGAGCCCGAATCATGCACATTAATCTGCACGTCGATACCGATCTCCGCGAGATTTGCCTGAATGATCTGAACCGCCGCCATGTAGGTGGGTTTGTTCAGGGTATCCAACGTAAGTTTCAGTCCGCTCTGTCCCGCTTCTTCCAGTAACTTCCTGGCACCTTCGTAGTCAGGCTTTGCTGGCGTCAGATTGGCGTCCCGGTGTCCTATAAGCCCGGGTGCAACGATCCCCGTCGACGGCTTGGCGACCCCGAAATAGGCGGCCTCCATAATCGCATCGACGTCGATGGAGCGCTGGATCGCTTTGCGAACGCGAATATCCTGCAGCAGCGGGTGGTCGACATTCATGCCCAGCCAGACGTAATAAAGAGAGGGGCTTTCCAGCAGCACGCCTTCAGCTGGCGGTGTTTCCCGGTAGGTGGGGAGCGACGACACGCTGACCCAGGTCCAGTCAAGGTCTCCCGCCTCAAAGCCCAGTTCGGCGGACTTTTCGTCGTCGATGGGCAGAAGCTGAATCTCATCAAAATCGGGCTTGGGGCCGTTCCACAAGGGATTACGTTCCAGCACGAGTTTCTGCTTCTGGATCCATTCCTTGATCTGGTAGGGCCCAGAAACCGCAGGCACATCCATACCCTTAAAGGAGCCGCCTGCTGCCTCGGTTGCTTTCTTGGAAATAATGTCACCAGAGCCGTAGGGCAGTGTGCTCCACCACAGCGGAGCAAAGGGTTCCTTGAGCACGATGGTGCCGGAGTACTTGCCCGTTATCTCCACGTGATCCAGAGTGGCCCAGTCACCGCTGTAGGCCGACTCCATTTCCGGATCAATGATGCGCTCGTACGAAAATTTGACGTCTTCAGCGGTCATTTCACCGTAGCCGTTACTGAACATGATGCCCGGACGCAACCTGAACTTGATGTGCGTGTCGTCTACCTGTTCAATGTATTCCGCTGCATCAAGTTCGGTTTCCCATTTGCTGCCGGGCTTGAAGGCGACCAGCTTGTTGAAGATGGCGCCGCCGACCCATCCCTCCACAGCAGCGAGGGTGAAAGCGGGATCCAGTATCTGAAAAACTGAATAACTACGCAGCCTGAGTACGCTTCCGTCTGCGCTGAATGAAACACTCGGGTTTACCATTGCCGTGGCCCCAAGGGCGGCGGATCCCTGCAGGAAGCGGCGGCGTGAGAAAGGTTTATGCAACATGACAGCTCCTTATCCTCCTTCAATAGATTTGTTTTGGTATATGCCTAATCAGTCTCTCATAGAAACGGCGCCTCCATCAACCGTTACCGCAGTGAAATCAACGCTTTTTTGATGTTCCGAAACGACCGCTATGAGTGGTTCCTGGGGATGACCGGCCGCCACTGGCGCTCGCAGATCAAGGCGCCGTCTTCGTGCACTTTCAGGGTACCAAAGACGTGGTAATGCGTAGGGCTGCACTGCAGTCTGGCTGTTCCGAGCACTTCAACGATTGAGCCTGAGCGTTTGAATTGCAGCTTATGCTCGAACTCAGAGTAGGCACTGTTGGGATCGTCAAGGGTGATCTGGTGCCGCGCTTGGGTTTCATATGCATACTCAACCGCGATCTCGTGAAATGCAACCCTTGTAAGCGGCTGATGCCATCCGCTGGCGATGCTATGGCTCATGACATCGCGTTGTGACCATCGCTTTAAAGGCGCGCCTTCAATCCGGGCTTTGGGTGAGGGCGTTTCTGACTCAGGATCAGTATGCAAGACCACAGCACTTTCTGGCGAATCTGTCTGGCGGCAGGGCAGGGACAACCGTGTTTGTCCAGGGTAAAGCGTCATCCGCGCGAGTTTCGGCGTCGGCCAGATCAGAGGCCAGTATGAACTCGAGAACGCGAGACGAATCCGATGCCCCTCTCCAAATCGGTAGGCGGTGTTTGGTAGTTGAATCTCAACGACTCTTGGGGAATTGGGCGGGTGGTCGTTATCTGGCGCTCCCCCTGGATCAAGAGCGAGGTTGCCAATACCGAAGACCACGCGGCTGGAGGCGCCGTCGGGCGCCACATCATTTAATCTAACCACCAGGGTCGCGACGGGTTGATCGACTTCCAGCGTGACGGTGACAACTGTGTGACCAAGAATATCGAGGGGACTTTCCAGAGGTGCAGTATCAAAAACCAGGGACCGCGCATCATCTTCTCGCTGGTCCAGTGGTAACCCGCCATCGCGGCCAAAGTAACCGGTGTCGCCAGAGGCTGATCCAATCCGCAGGTTGTTGGGGACGAAAGCCGTCTTGCCAGAGTCAACCTCGGCAGAGTCGCTGAGCACACCAGAGCCCAGTCGATACGTCCGGGGCGTAACGTTGGATGACGGCCACTGGTCTTCACTGATCCATGTCCCGGGGCGCTTGTGTATTTTGTTCTGGGGTGACGTGTACTCCTGTCGCCAGACCCGAAGCCTAGGTTCTTCTTCTATTCCGTTCTGTTGGCCGGACAGCCACCGGTCCCACCAGCGCAGCGCCTCTGCTTGAAAGTTCATGCCGGGCCCGGGCATACCGATATCGGGGTAATGATGTCCCCATGGCCCGACGATGCCCCAGCAGGGGCTTTTGCTGCGCGACAGCAGGTTCATGACGGTATTGCTGTAGCGGTCGACCCACCCGCCAACCAGCAGCATCGGGCATGAGATGGCTTCGGGGGTCTCAAAAACAGACCCGCTTCGCCAGTAGGCGTCCCGGGTCTCATGGCGGATCCAGCTCTCCAGGGGAAATGCACAATGATCCAGGCGTTGCTGCCATATCTGTCGCCAGTTTGGGCCGACAGTTTCCGGGTCAGGCGGGGAGGTCAGAATCGCGGGTAGCGTCGCACCCCATTCGAGGGTATCGGTCAGCAGGCACCCTCCCATGTGATGAATATCGTCATCAAATCGGTTGTCGGTTGCGCATACGGCGATGATGGCTTTAAGGGAGTCAGGCTTGCGGCTCGCCATCTGCAGGCTGCTGGTTCCTCCCCATGATGTGCCCATCATGCCAACCTGTCCGTCACACCAGGACTGCTCCGCTATCCACTCGATCACCTCGAGCCCGTCGCTGATTTCTTCGGGGCTGTACATGTCAGCCATCAGGCCTTCGGAGTCACCCGAACCGCGCATGTCGACTCGAATGCAGGCGTAGCCGTGGCGGGCGAAAACCGGGTGATTTCGCTCATCGCGCAACCGGACCATATCCCGTTTTCGGTAAGGGATATATTCGACAATTGCGGGTGTAGGGCTTTGTTCTTTTTTTTCAGGTAGCCAAAGGCGAGCAGAAAGGCGGATTCCATCACTCATTGGAATCCAGCAATGCTCAATTTCAATTACAGCGGGCTGCATGTTGTTGACGTTGTGTACGAGCCAGGTCCGGAACAAACGTGAATCCGCCTTCGGATGATAAATCATCTGCTTTTACTCCCCATTCGGAGAATATCGCCGGGCTGCTGCACCAGCAGAACGCCACAAAGAGAAGCACCAGGACACGATAAGTTCTGCAGCATGTTACCGGCTGGGATCGGACTGCTAGAATCATCGCGGTCAAATTACGGATTGATTTATCGATGTGGGTGTATTTTCTTAAGCGTCTGGGTTTGTCTCTTGCGATCATCGCGGTGGCGATGTCCATCCTGTTCGTCATTACCCATATGATTCCCGGTGACCCCGTGTCTGTTGCCCTCGGGCCGCGGGCAACCACCTCGATGAAGGAGGACTACCGCGCCCGCATGGGAATTGATCTGCCCGTGTACATACAGTACGGGCGGTTTGTCAGCAATGTCCTGCGGGGCAATCTTGGCCAGGACGTATTCAGCGGGTTGTCGGTGCTCGACATTGTCAAACGCCAGCTGCCGCACACGGTAATTCTGGTCTGCGTGGCCATCGGCTGGTCTGCAACGCTTGGGATTATTCTGGGCTGTTTCTCGGCGGTGCGCCGGAATAGCATTCTCGACCGGATCATCGGCGTAATCACGGTGGGCGCAATTGCGATTCCCTCTTTTGTCGTTTCGCTTTATGCGCTGTTGATTTTTGCAGTGACGCTCAGGGTGCTTCCGGCGCTCGGCGCTGGCGAATCTGGAGACATCGTTGATCAGCTCAAGCATCTCGTGCTTCCGGGGTTTGCGCTCGGCCTCGGCTGGGTGGGGTACATCGCGCGTCTGGTGCGGGCATCCATGCTGGAAGTAATGGGTGAGAACTTTATCCGGGCGGCACGGGCATATGGCCTGCCGGAGCGGGCCATCATTGCCCGGTACGCATTGAAAATTGCCATCATTCCCACGGTCACCCTGCTCGGCGTCGGCATCGGAAACATGCTGTCGGGCGCCCTGTTCGCAGAGATCGTTTTTGCGCGGCCCGGAATAGGCAAACTGATCTACGACATGGTGTTGATGCGCAACTACCCGGTGGTGCAGGGCGCGGTTCTGGTTACCACAGCGTTGTTCGTCGTGTCGGCGCTGATTGCAGACATAATCAATTCGTACTTGGATCCTCGTGTCCGCGCCAGCCTCTAAGCCCGTGCGTAGTGCACAGCCTCGGTTTCCCGGGCTCAGGCAATTTTTCCGCGAGCCGTTGGGCATCTTCGGCCTTGTCATCGTGGTGATCCTGGTGTTCGGTGCCGTCTTTGCACCCTACCTGACGGACTACGCCCCCAATGCGCTGGATATCAAAGCACGACTGGCCAAGCCCTCGGGCCAACACTGGCTCGGGGCCGATCATCTGGGCCGGGATACATTCACCCGCGTGCTCTACGGCGGCCGGGTTGCGCTTAAGGTCGCGGCCTGGTCGATCTCTCTTGCATTGCTTGGCGGGGTGTTTCTGGGCATGCTCGCCGGATACGGACCCCGCTGGCTGGATAACCTGCTTATTCTGATATTTGACGCGGTTCGGTCATTTCCGACGATCATGTTCGCTCTGGCCATCATTACGCTGACCGGTCCAAGTATCAACATGGTGATCATGGTCATTGTGATCACGTCGATTCCGGTTTACGCGCGTATTGTCCGCGCGCAGACCATGGCGCTTCGAGAAAGCGAGTTTGTACTGGCAGCCCGTTCTGTCGGTACGGGCTGGTTCCGGATGCTCTATCTGCATATTCTGCCGAACGTCATTGGACCCCTCTTGATCCTGGCAAGCATGGATATCCCCGTGGTGGTGACCATCGAATCCGGGTTGAGTTTTCTCGGGCTCGGAGTGCGTCCCCCGACTGCAAGCTGGGGCACGGTGCTTGCTGATGGCTATGCTTATGTTAGGAATACACCCTGGTTGCTGGTGGCCGGCGGTGTGCCGCTCGTTCTGACCACGCTCGGCTTTACGTTTATGGGCGAGGCGCTGCGGGATGTGTTCGATCCTACTTTGAAAAAGCGGGACTGATTCCAATGGCGCCTGTACTTTCGGTCAAGAATCTGTCCATCGACTTTCTCACCTCGGGCGGGCCGGTTCATGCATTGCGTGAGGTCAATCTCAGCGTCCCGCAGAAAAGCATCGTAGGCATCGTCGGTGAGAGCGGCTCGGGCAAAAGCACGGCCGTGTCGGCGGTTATGCGGCTTTTGGCGAACAACGCCGAGGTCCGCACCGGGGAGATCAAGTTCGAGGGCCGCGATATCCTGGCAATGAGCGAACGCGAGCTCCGCGCGCTGCGCGGTGAAGAGATTGCGATGGTGTTTCAGGATCCGATGACAGCGCAGACGCCGGTTTTGTCCATCGGCCAGCAGATGATCGATATCCAGTATCGACGATCGCTGTCAAAAAAGGAAAAGCGCCAGAAGGCAATCGACATGCTGGTCCGTGTCGGGATCCCTGACGCCAGTGAGCGGATGGATCAGTATCCCCATCAGTTCAGCGGAGGTATGCGTCAGCGTATCTCAATTGCAATGTCGCTCATGATGAACCCGAAACTGCTGATTGCGGATGAGCCTACGACAGCACTCGACGTAACGCTGGAAGCGCAGATCATTCACCTCTTCAGGGAGCTGAGAAAATCATTCGACGGGTCGATTATTGTCGTCTCGCATAACCTCGGCCTGATCGCTGAACTTTGTGACGAGGTAGTGGTCATGTACGCGGGCGAGGTGGTTGAGAGGGCAACGGTCGATGACATCTTTAACCGGGCAGCCCATCCCTATACCCAGGCATTACTTGATTGTGATCCGGCCCGACTCGACGAGCTGACCGAAAAACTCCCGTCCATTACGGGCGATGTGCCCGACCTTCAGGACGTCCCGGCGGGGTGTATCTTTGCCTCGCGATGCGATCAAAAACTGCAGCGGTGTGCCTCTAAGCGGCCCCCTGTGGTCACGATCACTGAGGCGCACGACGTACGCTGTCATCTCCTCAACAATGACTGAACTGCTGACCATCTCCGGGCTGGGCGTTCGTTTTCGAGCGTTATCCCCCCTTGCCGCAATGCTGCAAAACGTGAGCGATCCCTGGCTGGATGCTGTCCTCGATGTTTCCCTAAGCGTAGGATCTGGCGAGACGGTCGCGCTGGTTGGTGAAAGCGGTTCGGGAAAGACCACCCTCGGCCGGTCTGTCATGGGTCTCGTGCGTCCACAAAAGGGCAGTATCCAGTTTGAAGGCATCGAACTGTGTGGTCTAAGTGAAGCGGCCTACAAACCCGTGAGAAGAAACATCGCGATGATGTTTCAGGACCCGGTTGCCTCTTTGAGCCGGCGAAGAAGCATCAAGGCGCAAATATCCGAACCCTTCAAGGTGCACGGTATACCCGTTGATGACGATGAGACGGCTCGACTTATGGAGCTGGTTGGCTTAAATCACTCCTTCAAAAACCGGTTTCCCCACGAGTTGTCGGGCGGACAGGCAAGAAGGGTTGGCGTGGCCCGCGCCCTGACGCTGTCACCCAAGCTCATCATCGCCGATGAGCCCACCGCCGGACTCGATGTGTCGGTGCAGGGAGAGATTCTCAACCTGATGCGGGACTTGCAGAAGCAGCTCGGGATCAGTTATCTGATTGTGACCCATAACCTTCCGGTGGTGCGCCACATCAGTGATCGGATTGCGGTGATGTATTTGGGCCGGCTGCTGGAACAGGGCGACACCCGTTCGATCTTCAAGAGTCCGGCCCATCCCTATACTCGGGCCCTCCTCGACGCGGTCCCACAGCCCGACCCGGCCAAACGCCGAGAACTTGCCTCGATAGAAGGCGAAGTGCCAAGCCTGCGTGACCGTCCCGCCGGCTGTGAATTTCACCCCCGCTGTAAGTTCAAGCAGGAGCGATGTCTGTCGGAATCCCCAGAATCGCGGCCGCTTGCCGATGGCCGGGTTGTCCGGTGTCATTTTCCCCTGGAGGGGGGATAGGTAAGATTTATCGATCACCTTCGAGAATGTGGTCTTAACTGAGGATCCAGTTATGCTTTTGAGAAACGCCAATATCTACGATGTCAGAGCAGGCGCCTTTAAGTTGGGCCACCTCTTTATCGAAAACGGCCGCATCGCTGATATGGGGTTTGATGCTCCGCCGCAGAACGCCGCCATTGATATGGAGGCGTCGTATGTGCTGCCGGGATTTATTGATGCACACGTGCATCTTTGCGTGGACACCTATAACCCGGATCATTCCCGCCTTTGGGCAGGCGCCAAACCGGGCGCGATCGCACTTTCGGCCGCCCGGGCCGCCTATCGGACGTTGCTTTGTGGCGTGACCTCTATTCGCGAGGTCGGTGGCTGGGATTATCACGAGATCGCGGTGCGCGATGCAGTCAACGCAGGCACGATCGCCGGTCCCAGGATTTTCTGCTCGGGCAAGATCATTTCCATGACCTCTTCATCCACGCCTTACTGGACCGGCATGTATGAAGAAGCCGATGGCCCGGACGAAGTCCGCAAGGCGGCGCGTAAGCAACTCGCCAACGGGGCGGACCTGATCAAGATCCTGGCGTCGGGCGCGATGACCTCATCGCAGCAAGAACGCGCTGATACCATTCAACTGCGCCCGGATGAAATCAAAGCCGCGGTGGAGATTGCGCGGGACAATTTCACACACGTGGCCTCGCATGCCCACGCCTGTGAGGCCATTATCAACTCGGTCGAATGCGGGTGCGCAAGTGTTGAGCACGGCTCTTTTGGCGACGAGAGAGCCTACAAAATGATGGCAAAGGCAGGGACGTATCTGGTGCCTACCTTGTGCGTGCACCCCGGGTTGCTGGATGACGAAGACTTCGCCAGCCAGGCGCCGGCCCACATCCGGGAGCGATACGCTTCGTTGCGGGCAATCCGCATCGAGAATATGAGACTCGCCCACAGTCTCGGTGTTGCAATTGCCATGGGGACGGATGTCGGTACGCCCGGTAATCACGCGGGCAACAATCTTCTGGAACTCAGTCTGATGGTCAATGACGTAGGTCTTTCACCCGAGGAAAGCCTGCTGGCCACCACCCTGCACGGGGCAGATCTGCTGGGCCGGGCCGATGATTTCGGCAGCCTAGAGGTCGGCAAGCGGGCCGATCTCATCGCCATGCGTACCAACCCGCTTTCGGACATCAAGGCCGTCGATGCGCTGGATTTCGTGATGAAAGATGGCGTCGCGTATCGGGACGATGACCGACGCCTGGGTGAAGATTGCCCAGATTTCTGGGCCCCGGGCCGCGCCGGCGGGTTTTACTGATGCGCCGCCTTATCGCGTGTCCACTTCTCGAGAATCTCGCGGGGATCGCCTTCATCCCCCACACTGTCTTCGTGGCCGGGGCGTCTTGCGGTAAGTTCAATCACGTAGCCATTGGGATCGCGAAAGTAGATCGAGTCAATAAAGCCGTGATCTGAAATGCCGCGGGACTCGATGCCCGCCTTGCGGCCCCGCTCCAGCATCGGCTCCAACTGCTCATGGTCGACCTCAAGGGCAATATGCAGATCAAAATCCCGCTGCGCCTTGAAATCAAAGGATGTGTCGGGGTCATCGAAAAAGGCAAGAAACGAGCCGTCGTCCATCTGAAAGAACGTATGCAGCACGTGGGTGCCGCGCCCGGTCTTGGTGGTGCTGATCCCCAGCGCACCGGCAAAAGGCAGGCCCAGAAAATCCTCGTAGAAGGCCCGCGTCTCTTCCGAGTCGCGACAGCGGTAGGCGTTATGGTGCAGTCCTTTGATCATGAATGTGTTGGTGCTCTGGCGGTGGTTCAGTCCATCAGTCCGTCTGCCCTAACGCGCTGGGCTTGCGCCTCAAGATGCCTTTCAGTGACTTTACCGTAAAGCTCCTGAGTGCGTTCGACACTGCCGATCATCCCGGGTTTTTCCGCAAAAGACATGATCAGCAGCAGGCGGTCGCAGGGAATGCGTGATTTTCACCAGCAATTGCCGGCATCAGCGCCGGTTGCACCCTGAACGCCCAGGTGGGTGAGCGTCAGCGTTGTACAGTCGCTGTCGTGAGTGGCTTGGGCGCCCTGGGGCGTAGCGGTGAGGGTAAAGCCGCTCGCCGAAAGGGCAGTGCCGGTCGCGGTAATTACATAATAACCCTCCGAAGACGTTTTACCTGCAGGGAGTAGGGTCGTCACCGGGGTAAGGGCACCCGCATCATTTTGGAGTCTGCAATTCGTATTGTTATACGCCGAGAACTGCGTGTAACAGCGCTCCAGTTCCTGGGCAACCTGCAGCAGGGTGCTCTGCCCATCGGTGCGCCGGCTGCGGGTGACATAGTCCGTATACTGCGGCACGGCAATCGCGGCCAGGATACCGATGATGGCGACCACGATCATCAGTTCGATCAGCGTAAATCCTCGCGAGCCGGAAATGCTGCTTATACCCATGAAGCCCCCAAATCAGTTTTTAAGTACCGCAAGGCGGTGTAGATGATAGAGCCTTATTGCCGTTGCGGGTAGAGGCAACCCCGGGAGGGAATAGTTCACTTGTTGCGGTTATCTTCACGGTTTTCCGGGCTATCTGCAGCGTCCTGTTTGATCTGGGCGACTTCCGGATACACTTGCTGCCAGGCAATTCTTCCTGCGAGACCCTCTACTTCGTTCAGCAGTGCAGCATCGATCTTGTCAGTTTCTTCGCCCGCGGTATAGCGCATGTAGCGATCCTTAGTCGCGACCAGTGACGGGCCGGCGGGTGTGCCGCCACTATCGAACATCTTGCCGGCGTAGGCATAACGGCGATCACGAAATACCACGGTATCGCCTGCCTGCCTGATCGCACCGTTTCCATCAAAATCAAAAGCCGGGTGGCGTTTCTCAGGGCTGCCGCCGTTGTGCGTTGCAACCGACATCATCCAGCCTTTGCCGCCGAATCCACAGCTCGCGTCATCCGGGATGGTGGTGTTGAAAAAGACCGTGCCAGCAAGAACCTTGGGGTCGCTCACCACACGTTCGCCCTTCTCCGGCAGGTCGAGATACCAGCCATAGTGGGTGTCGTCTTTCCATTGGTAATCGACGTTAAGGTTTGGGTCGGTTACCCGGCCCTTGCCTCCCGCGCGCACGCTCTCGAAGAGAATCTTCTGGCGGGCAAGGGCATTTCTGGCCAGGTTACCCTGGCGCCTGTCCCAGACTCCGTAAAAGGTCTGCGTAGCCGTGTCCGTTTTGTCACTTTCGAAGATATGCCTACCGGTCCCGAAATACACCATCAGGTTGGGCGGCGGTTGTCCCGGGGCGAGACTTTGTCGAGTGACCACCGGTTCCACTGTAATCGGCTGCGCCGTTCCGTCTTCAGATCGGGCCACAAACACCGGCCTGGGTTTGGCCTTGGAGCCATAGGCCACCTTCCAGTTGGCCGCAACACGCTTCGATAGATCAAAGGCCCACAGATTGCCCTCAAGATCGCCCGCATACGCCCGGTCTGCGGTCCCGTCCCCGTTCAGGTCAACAACAGCCGGGGTGGCAAGCCCGTTGCGGTTTGCCGTGGACCCGACGCCCGTGCTGATGCGCAGGTAATCACGGCCCTCGGTCCATTCGCCGTCCATTGCGCCATCGAGGTAGATAATGAAAAGTTGTGCCTGCCCGCCGGTATCGCCGTCAGCGGTGTCCTCGTAGCCGTTACCGGTAATCGCTGCCCAGCGGCCGTCATTCATTAGAGTGATGGTCGGTTCACTGAAGGTATATCCGAGATGCGCATCGTGGGTGTTGTTGAATTCCCACATCACGATGGACTTGGCGTTGGTCTCGGTAAATGCGGCCGGGTTGGTCACATCCAATGCGAAAAGGCCCCGCCCCCCGCCGCGGAGCGTCCCCACCAGCACCGTGCGCCACGATGTTCTGCCGGTTGCCCTGTTGTTGATAAAGACATCGTTCACCACCGGCGTGCCGTCAATCAGGTAACTGTGTCGGTATGCGGGGTCGGTGAAGTAGTGCAATCCTGAATCGGCGCCAGTATCGAACACACTGGCCGGGAAGTAACCGATGACCTCCTGGCCGTCTTTTGCCTTAAAGCCGTGCAGGGCACCATCGTTGGCGCCCACATAGATGATGGGTTCGCGGTCACGGTGGGTTGTCCTGAACTTTGCGTATTTCGCTCCGGGCCAGCCCAGCATCGGCTCGCCCACATAAACCGCGCGCGAGTGCACAATGGCACCCAGAAGGCTTTCGCGTTTTCGAAACTGGTAACCTTTGTTGCCCTCGTTGCTTCTGTCTCCGCGCAGGTAGTCAAGGCGGGCCGTGGCTCTTTCTGCCGTACCGCAACTGTCATCAACCTCAGTGCGCAGATCGCTCTGCTGGGAAGGCCAAAGATTATCCCAGCGGAAGGCCACCCCGGCAGAGTCGGTTCTTGGGTCTTTGCCCCCGACAGGTTTGCCCCAGGTCAGCAGGACCCGTGAATTGGGTGCAGGAACGCCGCGGTCCAGCTGCGCCGCGGCGCTCCATAGTTGACCACCCGGATTGCCTTCATCATCTATAGCGAAACTTTTTAGATCGCCGGTCCAGTTCCGGGCGTCGTACTGCGTGAGATGTAACGTAGTGCTGCCGCCTTTCCCACGCGCATCGACAGCCACAGGCGCGCCGGACCCAATTGCACTTGGCTCGCAGTTGGGGATGATGAAGGGGGGTTTGGAGGAACCACCGCTGCCGATGGCAAGGCCGCCCGGCTCCCATGTTCCATAGTTCCATATCGCTTGATGATTCAAGTTCTCGTCAAAAACCTGAACTCGGTGTTTGTCTATGTCGCCGACAAATATTCTATTGTCGGGTCCAACCGCAATTCCAACGGGGGTTCGGTATTGATCATTCCCGGGACCGCTTCGCCCGGGCGCTTTAACGGATTTACCCGATGGACTGTAGATATAGATCCCACGCGTATCCGTTACGAGCAAATTTTCGTCGTTGTCCAGAGCAAGCCGTTGGGGATGCCAATATCCGCTCTGGGAGATGAACTTAATAAAATTCCCGGCATTGTCCATTTTCTGAACGTCGCCGCGATACTTTCCGTCAAGCACATAAACATTGCCTTTGCTATCGATCGATACGTCTGTGGGATAGATAAATCTCGACCGATAATTTCCGTTATATAGCCAGTTGCCTTTTTTTACAGTCATTAACTGCGTGCCGTTGTTGTCGTACTTCACAACGGCTTGGTTATAGGCTGCTGCCACCCAAACGTTCCCTGCAGGATCGACAGCAATTCCGCCTGGGCAGTCCTTGGCATTCCAAGTTCCTGCAGAACTTTTCCCTGGACCCCACTTGGCAATTAGCGAACCCTCGGCATCGAATTTCGTCACTTGCGGCCACCATCGTCCTTGCGCCTCAACCACATAAACATTGCCTTTATCGTCTGCTGCCACATCACATGCTGAAGAATCAGTGCGCCATTGTTTGATGAATTGGCCATTAGCGTCGTATTTAGTAACCCCGCCGCTGAGGTTCGCCACATAAACAAAGTAATCCTCCTGGATTTCTTTTGAGGTACATTGGCTTTCCTGTGCTGCCGGGGTAGTAACAGACAACTCAGTGATCGTGAGGTATCGATCGCAGGAGTTGCGAGGCGGGTGTTGTGGACTGATCCGGAAGAACTTCATTTTCGGATCGTTGATCTCGAAAACAAACTTGTGCCCCGGCGCACTCCAGTTGAAATTGAAGTTATTGCGGATGGCTCCGGGAGTAAATACACCGACTTCTTTCCAGTTGTTGTATTTGCCGTCAGCAGATATCTCTACTTTGCCGGCAGCGAAACCCAAGCGTGCTGCAACCACTGTGATGGTTCCAATCCCATCTTCTCTGGGTGCGGTGTTCTCGATCCACGAGTAACTGCGGTCACCCGGAAAACCTGTGTTGGGGCACATCAGTCTGATGGCGCCCGCCTCGACCGACCAGTAACCACATGTCATATTTGCGGCCTGGTAGCGTTTCTTTGTGTCGGCAGATGCACGGAATGACAGTGGCACCCCACTGGCGTTCAGTTCATAGAAATTCTGACTGCATGTTCGGCCGCCTGAGTAAAAGTTTGCAGTCCAGTCATCAGCCAGACTAATAGATGTTGCCAATGCCACGGCAAGGCCCGCAAGCAGGACCTGCCTTGCAGGGCGGTGCGCGTTTTGCAATGCCAGGGTGGGTGGTTGTGACATGGTTTTATGCTAGTGGATGCATACCCCCGTGGCAGCGCTCAGTCATCGAGGTTTGTGATCTGGGTCACAAACTTTTGGCAAAAGTCGCCCATGTGGTTCCCTTTGGCTGTGTGAGCGGATTGACTTATTACTGGCTGGCAGGGTTGGGCCAAAAGCTGAGGTGAGAAGGACAACAGCTTGCAGAGGAGTTCATATGAATGTAGGCCCCTTAATCAGGAAATAACTGCTCCCAGGAAAGCCGCCCGGTTACGGTTGCCTCGTTGGTGATCAGCAGTGTCTCTTCCATCTCGGCGCCCTCGTCGGTGGCGCTGCCCGGGGTAAAGCGGCGGTTGCCGATGATGGAGGGACCTGCCGGCATGCCCTTTTCTTCCTCGAGTTTCTTGCCGGCATAGGCGGTGTTTTCTTGACCCTTGGCTCTGTTTCGTCTGCTAACGCTGGCGGTATCACCGCTGACGGCGATGACACCATCTTCATTGAAGTCGAACACCGGTGCGTCCGGGCTGCCGCCATTCTCCACATTGACCGACATCTCCCAGCCCCCGCCGCCGGAAGCGCAGACACTGACATCCGGGATGATGCTGTTGAAATAGACAATCTTCCCCCTGACCAACGCTTGGGACACGACTCTTTCGCCCTTGGCCGGCAGATCGATGTACCAGCCGTACTGGCGCCTCCTCATCTTTTCATAGTGAACCTCGAGGTAGGGGTCCAGCACCCGGGCCCGCTTACTGGCATCGTTGAGGAAAAATGTCTGGCTGGCAAGATCTGCACGGGTGAGACCAGCAGTGCCGTTATCCCAGACACCATAAAAGGACTGGGTATCACCGCGGGTTTTGTCAGCATCGGCGAGGAACCGGCCGGTCCCGAAAAGCACCATCAAATTGGGGGCGCTGCCGTCGGTTACCGTCGGGTGGTCGATAACAGTCGGTCTGGTTGTCACGGCCTGGCCGGAGGTCCCCGAAAATAGCGCTTGTCCCTTATGCGCCAGGCTCCATTTGGTATCGGCGCTGTTCGACACATCAAAGCTCCAGAGACTGCCATTAAGATCTCCCGCATAGATGCGGTCAGCGGTGCCGTTGCGGTCAAGATCCACCACGGCGGGACTGAACAGCCCATTGCGGCTACTGGTTGATCCTGAGCCAGTCGGGATGCGCAGGTAATCGCTGCCGTAGGTCCAGGTGCCGTCGATGCCGCCATCGAGATAGAGGATAAAAAGCTGGGCCTGACCGCCACTGCGGTCAGTCGCTGTGTCTTCCATGCCATTGCCGGTGATCAGCGCCCAGCGCCCGTTATTCATCAGGGCGATAATCGGCCGGCTGTAGGTATAGCCAAGGTGAGCATCATGTCCGTTGGCGAACTCCCACAACACCGTCTTTGCCGCATTGCTTTCACGAAATGTCGATGGATCCGTGACATCCAGTGCGAACAGACCACGACCGCCGCCGCCCAAAGTCCCGGCAAGCACCGTGCGCCAGGTCTTGGTTTTGGTGTTGCGCCCGGCAAAGAAGGCATCGCTGACGGCGGGTGTACCGTCAACATAGAGGTTGTTATGGTTGAAGTTAGGATCGCTCAGGCGGTGATAGCCGGCACTGATGCTGTTGCTGAAAAGTGTGCTGGGCGCATAGGCCATCACCTCTTTGCCGTTACTGGCGTGAAAGCCGTGCATAAATCCGTCATTGGCGCCCACATAGACCACCGGTGTTCGACTGCTCTGAGCGGAAGCGAAAACCGAATATTTGTTCGACCCTTCAGGAAATCCCCCGCCGCTATCCGGCCAACCTCGCGCGGGCTTGCCCACATAGACGGCACTGGAGTGCCAGATGTCTCCCAGCGCGCTACCCCGTACCCGAAAGCCAAAGCCCTTGCCTTCATGGGCGCGGTTTCCCCTCAGGTACTCGAGGCGGGCTACACCTTTGGACACCGGTCCGCGCGCTCCATCCGGGTCGGTACGAAGGTCATTTTGTTGGTCTGATGTGATCAAGCCCCAGCGAAATGGTACGCCCACGGCCGTGCCCTTTTTTGATCCCAGGGTCATCATGACACGACTGCCGGAGCCGGTTGCATCGAGTTTCTTTGCAGCACTCCAGGCCTGACTGCCAAGCGATCCGTCGCTCTTCAGTTGGTAGGCGACGAGATCTCCCGACCAGTCCTTGGCATTGAACTTGGTTTGGTAGAGCTGGCTGCCTTCGGTCAGTGAGCCGGTGCTAAAGGAAACCGCAGCCGCAGAGCCTGACTGGGCAATACCGCCAGCGACCGCATCGAGGATGGCGTTGATGGTGTCACCTGTACCCCGGACATTATTCGTTAGCGTACCGCTGGTCGCGTTGGTGATGACAGAAGCCTGGCCATCGGGCGCGCCCGAGCCGAACATACAGCTGCCGGTCGCGCTATGGCTTCGGTAGTCAATGCCCCGATCTTTGCTGTGGGTATTGATTCCTGCGACGATCACATTATTGGCCAGCAGGGCAGCGGTGACTTCACTTTTATCGACGGTCGTACTCCAGGAACAAGCGTCTCCAAACCAGAGGATGATCCGCCCGGAATCATCCCGCCACTCGACGTCATAACCGCTTGCAAAACCCTTATCTGTACAACTTCCGGCAGATGGCAGGCCATCATGACCGCCGAGCGGATCTATACAGGTGCCATCGGTGGATGTGCCTTTGGTAGCAAGCTGATGCAGCGCAAAAAAATTGGCTTCCGGCCAGTCTCCACCGCAACCGCCCGGATAACTGCAGGGGCGCCACTGGCCCATGCCCCGCTGCACAAGGCTTTTGGAATCAGTGAGCGCCTGATTGATCTTGAATGCCGTCTGCGCGGCCCGGGTTTTTTCGGCTTCGGAAAATTCCCTTTCCGAGCATTCCGAAGGCAAGTATTTCCTGCAGATGCCGGTCGGATTCTCACAGTAGTACCGACTGCACCAGGACCAGGGACAGGACTCACGATGACACCAATATACGCGGCGCAGACCCGGCAGATATTCGCGTGGATCGCCCCAGTAGGTGGCCACGCCATAGCGGGTGTCAATGCCCGCAAAACGGGGATCACCACCGGAAATCGCATCGAGGATGGTCGAGGCATTGCGCTTGGTGGCAGTGATCGGTCCAGACATACTGCCGGTGTTATCCATCAGAAAGACCACATCCGCTCGGCACGACCCGGCATCGGATACCGACTGGGCAGGTACCGACTGCGATGAGACCAGCGCCACGAGAGAAAGCGCAAAGAGCGCGAGCCGGCCAGTCATCCGCCATCGCTGGTGCCGGCCGTGACCGAGATCCGGACGGGTCACAGTTTCAGCGCCGGGTTAATCGCGAAGATCACCTGCTGCCCGTCCGGAAAGGCAAAACCGTCCATTGATTCAACCGGGATCTCGGAAAAGAGGGTGATACCGATGGCATCAATGGCAGCTGCATCGGCGCAGATAAATTCCCATCCGGCACTGATGCCGGGCCCGGACCCGGAGTCGCTGAAGTGACGGATGACTTCACCTTCGTTCAGCTTACAGCCGGCGTCCTCGGGCAGGGCGAACACACTCGATACGTCGCGCAGAGCGATTGCGAGTGTCTGCAGCCGCGAATTGGCGGCGCTCGCCGAGCCTGCCACCGCGGCCGCGGGAATCTCTGCCGTCAGCAGAAGGTTCGCACCAATCCGGGCCGCGGTCACGGTGATGCGCCCCGCTACGCCAGACTGGGCCCAGCTAGTATTGCAGCAGAGCAGTAAGGCAATGACAGAGGTGATCAGTCGCTTCATTTACATCATCCTCGCAGGGTCAGATCATAAACCACCCCGACCAAGGGCGTGAAAATCAAGCCGATTTATCGGCGTCGGGGGCCTCTTGTATAAGGGGGGGGTTATTGCGGTTTCAGTTGATCCCAGGACATGCGCCCGGTAATGGCGGCATCGATGGATGCAATCGCGGTGACATCCATCTGGGTGCCCTCTTCTCCCGGATGCTGTGCTGTCTGCGTACCGGTGGTATAGCGCTTGTCGCCGATGATGGCAGGGGCTGCTGGCAGCCCCTTGCTGGAGGAAAATTTTTCTCCGGCCGGAGCGTATTCTGAGCCCTCGTAAGAAACCGTATCCCCACTGATGAGTACCTCACCGTCGTCATTGAGATCGAATTGGGGTGAATCCGCATCGGGGTTGGAGCCGTTGCTTGCCTGGATCGACATCAGCCAGCCGCTGCCGCCAAAAGCGCAAGGCCGGTCATCGGGAATCTGGGTATTAAAGTAGACGATACCAGCCCGAACCAGGTAGTCCGACACCACGCGTTCGCCGGCCTCGAGATCAAGATACCAGCCGTATTCGAGGGCGCCAACCTCGCCGGTGTAGTTGACGTCGTTCTCGCTGATAAGGCGTACCGAAGCGTCAGTGCCGGGCAAGAGGGACTGTGCCTGCAAGTTCGCCCGGAAGCGGTTTCCTGTGCCCCGGTCCCACACGCCGTAAAAACTCTGGGTATCGGTGCTCGCCTTGTCGGCGTCAACCAGATACTGACCGGTTCCAAAAAGAACCATCACATTGGGGTCGGGCGCATCACTGACGCTCGGATGGCGGACGACCCGCGGCCGGGTGGTGATGGGCTGGGGATCACCAGCAGGATTGATGGCATGAAAAAGCGGTTGCCCGCTATGTGCGGTGCCCCAGGACGCCGGGTTGGTACTGCTGAGGTCAAAAGCCCAAAGACCTCCGTGCAGACTGCCGGCGTAGGCCCGGTCAGCGACTCCATCGGCATCAAGGTCAATGACCGCCGGGGTCGACAGCCCGTCCGGGTCAGAAGGGGAGCCCGAGCCGGTGGAAAGGCGCAGATAGTCAGAGCCGTAGGTCCAGCTGCCGTCAAGGCCTCCGTCAAGATAAAGCACGAAGAGTTCTGCGTTTCCACTGCCAGTGTTGCCATAGCCATTACCGACAATGGCCGCCCATTTGCCGTTATTCAATAGTGCAATCGTCGGCTGGCTGAAGGTGTATCCCATGTTGGCATCATCAGCGTCGCTGAATTCCCAAAGGACCGTCTGGGCGGCCTTGATCGAGGCGTCCGTAAAGTCATCGGGGTCAGTAACATCGAGCGCAAAGATGCCCCGGCCTCCGGCGCGGTCGGTACCGAGCAGTACCGTGCGCCAGGCAGCGCTTGCTGATCCGGCCCCTTCGATGAAGGCATCGCCGACCACGGGCGAGCCATCCACAAAATAGCGGTGACTGTAGTCGGGGTCCGTCAGATAGTGGTAGCCGCTTGCAAGGTTGGTATCAGCCAGGTGGGCCGGGTAGTAGGCAAGAACCTCGACCCCGGTGTCTGCATCGAAGCCATGCAGTGCACCATCGTTGCCCCCGGCATACACGGTGCCCGAACGGTCCGCCACGGTGCTTGCGAAGTCCGAGTAATGCTTGCCACTGCCGTAGTCGAATGCGCCGGTATCCGGCCAGTTAAGCTCTGCGCCGCCGACGAAGACCGGCTTTGAATGCACGATGTCACCCAGGATGCTGTCGGCGTTGCGGGCTCTGAAATCATAGGCCGATGCGGATGATTCCTGGTTTCGACTGCCCAGGAGATAGGCAAGGCGTGCTGTCGCCTGGTCGGTTGCCGGCGCTTCGCTGGTGCCGTCAGTGTCTGTCTGGTAGTCGGCCAGAAGATCAGCGACGTCGAGTGTGTTCTTCATCAGCACACCGCTGGCGAGGGTCGGATTCCAGCTGTAGGCCACCCGGCTGCTGCTGGTGGGATCATCAAAGAAGGTATCGACGAAGGTTTCCTTGGCGCTCCAACTGGCTATTGTTGAAACCTCGCCATCTTCGCCAAGGTCAAAAGCCAACAGGTCGCCGGACCAGTCCGAGGAGTTGAACTGCGTTAAAAAGAGCAAACTGCCTGCTTCAATGGCGCTCGAGGAAAAAGAAGCACCAGCAGCAGCGCCGATCTGATCGGTGATGTCGCGGGCGATGTCGGCAAAGGCCTGGTTCAAATCCTCGGTGCTGTCCGCCGTGAAATACAAGCCACCACTTTGTTCGGCAGCATCACTTAGGAGGGGATGGTCTATCGCAAAGCCTACGGTATAGGTCACGACGCTGTTCTTTGCGCTTTCCCCGTCGAGGTCGTCGATGTCGGGTCGCAGGTCAACTTCAAAAAGCGCCTGCGCCACGTCATCGAGATAATCACTGCCGTAGGTGCCGTAATCACGATCGCTCTTGCGGTCGTAGGCTTCACAGCCGCCTCCGGCACAGTCACCGTCATAATCGCGAAGACCGCTGCCGGCGCTGATGTTATTGTCATAGTAGGGCTCGCCGTCGGTCAGCAGCACCACGAAGTTCTTCTGACACCAGTAACAGATCGGTGACGTGCCCGAGACTCCTGACGAGAGGGCGGGCGTATCGTGAAAAGCGGTGTCATCATCTTTCACGAGGGCAGACCCGCCAGGATGCAGTGTCAGCGGGCCATCGTACTGCCCGTTCATGGTACAGGCGCTCTCCTGATTGCCCGGATTAATGGGGCCGGCAAAACCGGTGAAGTAACGGCCGATGTCGTGCAGGGCCTCGGCCAGCGGCGTCCAGCTGGACGGCGTGAGATCATCGATCGCGGCCCTGATCGCACTTTCATGGGTCGCAAGATCCGCCACGCCGTGATGAATGCGCGCTCCCGCACCGCCGCTAAATCCGGCTATGCCTACCCGCACGTTGTTCATTGAATCAAGCAGTTGGTGGGCCGCGAGCTGTGCCGCCTCGATCCGGTTAATGGCCGCGGGCTTGCGGGTGGCTCCCGCGCCGAAAGGGTTACCGCCATCATAAGGGCCGAAGTACCAGTTCAGATAGTTGCCGCTGTACTGGGCCGCGTAGCCTTCGAGATAGGCGTCATAGTGCTGCGCCGGGTCAAAGCAGTACTGAGGGTCTGAGGCGTAGTAGTTGAGGTTTCCCCATTCGCCCCAGCCGCCGAAACTCATGTCCGGCTCGTACCAGTAGAACCGGGCGTAGCCATCCCAACTACGGTAGTCGGCATAAAGAATACCGATCGACCCCGGATCCAGCGTAGTGGCAGACGGGCAGGAATAAGTGGTCGTTGAATCAAACGGCGCTCCCGGCGCGATGGCCTTCATTGAACCTGAATCATCCAGAAGCAGCATGATGTTGGCTTTGGTGACTCCGGCGACGAACAGCGGCACCTGTGACGGCGTGGTGATTCCCGCTTTGGCTGGCAGACTCGCCACGAGGGCGATGCTAATGCCCGGCAGCGCGGCTTTCAGTATCTGACGCAGGAGATTCATTTCGGCGCCGGGCGTCAGTACGCCCTCGCATAGTGGCTGCGCAGAACCGTCTGGGTGCTGTCATTGCCGCCGGTGCCGCGCGCGGTGATCCGGTAGATCACCGATTTCTGGGTGAGGTCAGTTTCACCATAGCCGCCGATGTTAAGAGAACCCTCACCACCGCTTTCACCGACTTTCTTGATCATGTAGCGAGGTGCGCTGGTAACGCCGGCAGGGGCGCTGGACAGCACCTGTGAGTTGTCGTCACTCCAGTTGGTGCCAAAGGGCGCCGGCTCGATATCACCGGATACGGTTCCCTGGGCATACAGACCGGCGTTGGTTGTGGTAAACGCACTTTCATCACTCTGGCTTTCGATGAACGTTTCGGCACCTCGCAGAGCAATCTCAGCGGCCTCAAAAGATAGGTTGATATCACGGCTGGCGCCGGCCATCTTCTCTTCGAGCAAAGTGGTGCGCATCAGTGCCATGGCGATGATGGTCAGCATCACCAGCACCATCAGACCGATCATTAGAACCCAGCCCCGTTGGCTGGACTGATCAGGGATGTTGTTTGTCGACTTCATAGACCTATCCCGCTTTATTGCGCAGGGTAATCGTTGTCGTGAACACCTTGCGCAGGTATCTGTCATCTGGTGTCACGGTGTTGCCGTTGAAGGTGTAGGGTGCGGGTTCGGTGGTCAGATTGTTGTTCAGCGAACGCACCAGCACGGAGATGCGGACACTGACGATTCGGTCTGTGTCGAGGCCCGAAGTACCAAAGGCCACATAGCGGTTGGCAGTGCCGTCTCCGCTGGCGCCGTCGGTATCAGCGTCGGTATCCTCGCCGTAGAGGATCTGCATGTTTTCGATCCCCTCGAGCAGTTCAAGGCCATTGCTGGTACAGGTCTGACCGGGGGTAGGATTAACCAGACGTCGCAGTGCCGGCTGGTTCGGGTCTGCGCCGGGGGCAATACAGAAGGTTGCCTGCCGGGCTTCGTAGACCCGGGCTCCAGCAGCGTAGGCTTTGCTGAGGTTCGGCGAGGCGTTGGCGCCGGCGGCGTGAGCCAGTGCGGTGCCGGAAATACCGGTAATCTGAAAGACATCGCCGTTTTCACAGTCGCTGATCAGTGCCGCCGTGCCGGTTGAGAAGGCCCCCGTGCTATCCAGGGTGACGCTGTCCCCGGTTCCTGACATGCCGACTGTCACCAGGGAACCACTGCCGGTTGCGCTGCGAAAAGTGATGCTGTCGGCCTCGTTAAGACCATCATCGGAAGTGCCGGTGATGTGTCCGGCTGCTACGTTGATGTAGGCGTCGCTGGTCGCCGCGATGCCGTTAGAGAGCGCCGCATCGCTGTAACAGCCCCAAAAGCCCGCGACGCGGGCATCTCGACGAATGAATTCAAGCACGAACCGGCCGTTTTCCTGCACCCGGGCGAGGCCCTCGTTGAAGCGGTACATCTGGCTGGCATCAACATAAACCTTGAGCATGGCGACCGTGACCAGCAGGCCGATCGCAAGGGCCACCATCAGTTCAACCAGCGTAACGCCCCGCTGGCGGTGAAGCCCGGAATCGCAACCGGGGTAGGTTATCGGTATCTGCACGTACATCATGGCTGGAAGTCGAAGACGAAACTGTCGTCAGCGGTGCCGTCACGATCGTCGTCCCAGGTCAGGGTGATGCGGTAGGTGGTGCCGGACCTGGCGACAGTGCCGCTGCCGCCAGGGAGTACAAGTGCATTGACACTGTTCCAGGCCCAGCCGTCGTACTGCGCCATCTCGGCAGGCGTGCAGCCGCTGGCGATGCAGTCGGGATCGGTTCCTGCGCCCGAGACTGAGTCGTAGTTATCGTTTTCAATACCGATGCGGTTGGCCCGCATCCGGTCGGCCATGTCGTAGGCTTGGCTGGAAGCATAGGAGCGATGCAGCGCACTGGTGTTGAACTGCAGCCCCCTGGCCATCAGCGCCGCCAGTGCAAGCAGTCCGAAGGAAAAGACGACCAGCGCGATCATCACTTCCAGAAGCGTAAAGCCTTGATTTTTCATCGGGGTCAGGTTCCGCAGTTGCTGATGCCCGATCCGGAGGCATTGGCGGCAAGGGCCTTCATTCGGCCGCTGGCACTGACCGCGATCGCCCGCGCGTTATCCCCATAACCGCGGCTGTCGCAAAGCGCGAAAGATCCAGCGAGTCCGCCACCAGCGATACTGGTTGACCCGCCATCATGGCGAAAAGAGATATACGTCGAGAATGTGGCGGATCGCAGGGTATTGCCGCCATCGAGTGCGGCACCAACCCCTATCACTGTTTCTCCACTATCGACCGCAGCGTTGGCATTGGCATCGACAAACACCACCCAACCGTTTTCCCAGTTGCTGCCAGAGCAGCCTCCCGCGGTGCCCGGGCACACTGTTACGCGGGTGGCGGTGCGCATCGCCTCTGAGCGGGCGTGAGTCAGTTGTACAACGAAGTCGCTTGTCTGGCCGCGGATACGGTTGTTGAGGATGAAATCACTGAAAGCAGGTATGCCAATCAGTGCCACGATCCCGATAATGACGATCGTGACCATCAGCTCGATCAGCGTGAAGCCCGCAGTGTAACTACGCTTGCGCGGGCAAAAACCGTGATGGGATGGCTTGGTATCCAAGATTCGTAGAACCGGCGTGGCTGATTCGACCCTCTAGCATAAGTGTGCCACAAGCACTGCACTGTGACGGCGCGCACATTTCGCCTTGGTGCAATCACTCCGTTGTGGCGCCGGCAGAGCCGGTTTGATGGCAAAATACCCGCTGCTTTTTGCCCCGAACCCACCAGTATGATTGTCAGCGTTGTTATTCCTGTGTACAACGAAATTGGCACGCTTGCCAAGATTGTCGCGCGCGTGCAGAACTCGCCCATGCCGACCCAGATTATTCTGGTGGACGACTGTTCCACCGACGGCAGCCGCGAGCTGGTGCAGACGCTTGCGGCCGATGAAGGGATTGAGGCCGTGCTGCATGAAGCGAATCGTGGGAAGGGCGCGGCCTTGCGATCCGGCTTTGTTGCGGCAACCGGAGATGTCGTGCTGGTACAGGATGCCGACCTGGAGTACGACCCCGGAGACTATTCGCGTCTGCTCGCCCCAATTGAGGATCACGACGCCGATGTGGTCTATGGCTCCCGCTTTTCCGGCGGCGACTCCCACCGTGTGCTCTACTTCTGGCATTCGGTTGGCAACCGGGTGCTCACGATGCTGTCCAACATCCTGAGCAATCTCAATCTCACCGACATGGAAGTGTGTTACAAGGTCTTCCGCCGCGAGATTATCCAGAGCATCAACCTTCGGGAGGAACGCTTTGGTTTTGAGCCGGAAGTGACGGCGCGCCTTGCCCGCTACCGCAAGGCTGACGGCAGCCGCCTTCGGATATTCGAGGTGGGCATCAGTTACGCTGGACGCACCTACGAGGAAGGCAAGAAGATCGGCTGGAAGGATGGCTTTCGTGCGATCTGGTGCATCCTTCGCTATAACCTCATTGCCGACTGAGCTTCCCGGCCCCACGGGCCAGGGCAGATCAGTCCTCGACGCCCTAACTCGTCAACTCTGAATCTTCCAGCTGCCGTCTGCCTGACGGCATGCGGTGCCGTAACCCTGCTGGGTTTCCCCACCGACCTCAATCTCTGTCGTGAATTCACGGCACGGAGTGCCGTCGGATTTCACCACGGTCGTCGTCGGTGTTGCCGTACCGCCGTTTCCGGAATTGGGATTCTGCCAGGTCGTCACCGCACCGTTCTTGGTGGATTCAAGCGAGTACTGCAGGTTCTGCGCGGCAAGCAGTCGATCACGCTCATCCAACTGTGCGCCGATCTGGTCACCAACGATGGCACCGAAAATGATACCAAGCGCAATAGCCCAGCCTTTGTCAGCGTGTCCGTCGCCAAGTGCCGATCCCAGCACTCCACCAACGACGGCGCCAGCCGCTGCACCCTGTTCCTGCTTACTGGGAGCCGTGCTACAGCCGGCCAACAGTAGCGAGGCGCTGATGATGACTGCGCTGATCGTTCTCGTTTTCATAGGATTTTGCCTCTCAATTTGGATTGCATTTTGTACCTGTGACAGAGTTTAAGTCGATCGTTCTGGGATGGCTGTGATGCCGGTCACCTTACAGAGGTTTCAGGGCAGGACCTAAAACTCCAGTAGATCCTCTATGGCAGCGATGCCGGCAAACGCACACAAATCATCCATATCACCGCCGGGCGCCCCTGAAACGCCAATACCGCCGACCAGCGATCCGGCCGCTTCCATGATCACACCACCACCCACAATCACGACGCCGGGAAGATGCCGTAAACCCGAGGCCGGCTGACCGTGATCGGTGACCGGAACCAGATCGGTGGTGTTGGTTCGAAAACCGACCGCGGTTCTGGCCTTGCCGATGGCGGTGCGCACGGTACGGGAGCTGGCGAGCTGGTCGCGCAGTACGACCTGCACGCCGCCGAACCGGTCAACCACCGCGACGGTTGCCTGAAAACCTTCTTCACGACAGCGCTCCAGCGCCGCCTTTGCAGCGATGAGCGCCGTTTCGGGTTTGAGCATTTCAAATGTCACCGTGCCTTCTGCCGCCAGCGCCTTGGCTGGTGCTATCAGGAGGAGGATGCTGATCACCAGAATACGGGAAAAGATGTTGTTCATATGAGACCTCTTGGTATCGCGAAAAATCCTAACATCATGACCGCTGTCGCGGGGAAGACAAACAGGGGAATTTCATTACGATTGGTTAATGATTGAGGTTAAGTATGGTGGTACAGCGTCATCTGCATGACGTTTTCCTGCAATAAAGATCGGACGGGGTTTACTCCGTCGCCGCAAGCGCCATGGGCCCACAGCGTTTGAGGTCTTCGGCAATGGGCGCATAGTCTGCCTCATCGAGCGGTACGAAACCGCAGATTCCGGTTATCAACCGGTTTTTCTCATCAAGATGGTCGACGGCCTTGGTCAGCGCATCTCGCATCAGTGATATCTGCTTCACGGATGCACCGCCATGCGTGATCAGCGGCAGGCCTGGCCGGCTTTCCGTCCGGGCAATTATCTGGAGCTTGTCCACGGCTCGCTCACAGCGATTAGCAAGTCTCCAGCTGATGCAGTCGATTGCCGCTATGTCAGCGCTGCCATCGGCGACCGCGCAGAGCGATGCGCGGTGCCCTCCGCTGACAAGAACCGACGCAAATTGCCCCTCACCTGTACCGTGGGATGCCAGAAAGCACTTAAGTGCCAGGCAGCCCGAGTAGGAGTCATCTCCGTTGATGACGGCGCGTTTACCTTTAAGACATACCGGGTTCTCGTCATTGCGGGCGTGAGTGACGATCACGCTGTGATAGCTGCCGGCAGGTTCTACCCCCTCATAGGCAAAACTGCCAAGGGTCTGCACTTTGCCAGCGAGTTCGGCCACGAGCGGCAGGCCGCAGGTCTGGCTCAAGGCGAGATTCGGCGATAACCATGCCTCAACCGCAGCCAGCGAGCGGTCGAGGGTGTTCGGTGCATCAATCCCCGAGTGCCTGAAGGCGTCCCGGATCAAAGCCCATAGTTTGTCGGTCGCATCAGCGACTTCCGGCCAGTCATACATCGGCAGCTGGGAAAGCTTTTGTGCAGGGGGCACGGTGATTTAAACCTTACTCTTAACGGGTTCCCATATTTTTATGGGAAGACATAAACCCCAAGGGTTAGCCAGCCACCACTTGTTCACGGGCCGTAATGGAGAAGACTTCTACTGGCTTTGAGAAGCCTTTCAGGTTTTGAAGGCCAAGGGCCGTTACGGTGTGATCATTCCGGACGAAAAAGCAGGTGTCCTCGTCGATGATGATGCTTCCGGGTTCGCCAATGCCCTGCAGGCGTGAGGCGAGGTTAACGATGCTGCCGATCACGGTGTAATCGATTTTTTCGGCCGGTCCGATATTGCCGACCTTGGCGTACCCTGTCGCGAGTCCGACCCGAATCGAAAAAGGAGATCGGTTCTGCGAACGGTAGAACTGGTCGAGCTCCTGGGCCTGGGCCTGCATCTGCAGCGCGCAATCGACAGCGCGTGCCGCGCTCGTGATGTTGTCATCATCATTTTCAAAAAAGGTGAGGATGCCGTCCCCCATGTATTTGTCGATAATGCCATCTTGGGAAAAGATGGCTTTTGCGGCGTCGGCGAAATACGTTTCCAGAACATCCTGCACCTCCTCGGGATCAGCCTGGTCAGAAAATGCAGTGAACTCGACAATATCGCTGAACAGTACCGTGATGCGTTTGCGCGCGCCGCCCAATTTCAGAATATCAGGGTTAGTACGGATCTGGGCCATCAACCGGGGCGAGAGGTAGCTCTGGAGGCTACCCTCAAGCACCCCCTCATAATGCTCCAGCTGGGCGTAGCGATACACGCTGGAGAAGAGATACAGCACGACCAGTGGTATTAACACCGGCAACACCGGAAGCAAGTAGCCGTCGACGGCGAAGGCGCCAAAGGCGAAACCGGTATACATCACCAGGATCCCCAACGCGGCCGCGCTGAACCACAGGGTGGCGAGCCGCCATGCGGCCAGGGCCAACAAGGCGCTTAGCAGCACGACTATGACAATCGTTAAGCCGTACGGCGTCAGGGTAACCAATGCCCCTGTCAGCAGCATATTGGCAGCGTTAGACCAGATATAGGCCCTCGGGAAGATGCTGTCTACCGGCGTGGGACTGACGTCGCCATACTGGCTGGCTTGTGTCGAGGTATCGGCAAGAAAGACGAGCTTTCCCGAAAAATCGGATGCAGCGCCGGCGTTCAGCAGGTTCCAGGCACTGTAAGACTGCGGATAGACGGCAAGGCTGAGTGGTCCGGCATAATTCACCATCAGGTTGCCATGGCCGTCGAGCGGAATTGAAAGATCCCCCTGCGCGCGCTCACCCAAGGCCGGGAAGTTACGCAGCACGATTCGTGACTGGTCGACGACCTCGACCTCCTCGAGATCGTAATCGAGCTGGATCGCTACCGCCTGCAGGAAAAACGACGGCACTAGAGCGCCTTCGAGCTCCATCACCAACGGCACCCGGCGGATTACGCCATCGGTGTCGGGTTTCAGATTGACGAAACCGAGCCCTGCGGACTGTTCCATCAGGGCATCAAACGGTGTTACCAGAACACCGCTGGCGGCCGGTGCCGTACCGGGTTTGATCCGGGGGTTGGCATCAAGTGCCAGTGCAGCAGGAGCTCTCGCCGCATCCGGTGCGGTATCCACCAGAAACGGGCTAACTATGTTACCCGCACTGATCGTCGCCTGCACCAGAGCCTCGTTGCCAGATTGTTCTGCCCAGTCGACAAACATGATGTCACAGGCGATGGCTTCGGAATTTGCTGATGCAATATTGTCGATGAGGCCGGCGTAGGTTTGTTTTTCCCAAATCGGCTGACCAGACTCAGTCTTGGAGTAATTGTCGATGTTGACGTGGGCAATACGGTCTGAAAAGACCGGGGCGAGACCAAGCGCCTGACGCGCCTGAAAGCGGCTGTCAATCAGCCGCAGCTCAAAATCCTCGAGCACAGCCGGGAAAAGCGCCTGTAAGCCGAGCACGATGGCAAGCGCGATAGCGTTGCCAATCATCAGGGGGTGAAGCGAGAGCGTATGCCGTTCCAAATTGCTTTACTGGTGGTCTATGGTGAAAACAGCCTGTGCGATCCGGTCGCCGCTGGCTTTATAGTTGAGACTGTGTTCGGAGAGGTCATCGCTGCTGACCCCACGGAAGGTCACCCCGCCGATGATCGGTTTTTCCAGGCGCTGGGCAAGCTGCAATCCGGATGTCCCGGCGAGCTGGTCCGGCAGATCCTCCAGGGCGCGCGAGATGCGTTTGGCAAAACGCTTGCGGCTTTTGTCATTGGCCTTGCTGTAGTTAATAAACAATTCTTCAAGATTCTCCAGGCGTTCTTCGCTCGCGATCAGGGTAAAGGTTTCGGTGCCGATGTTCTCATCAAGCGCCAGCCAGCCAAGAGTATCGAAGATGATCTGCTCGTTGGCATCCAGGCCGGTGTTTGACGCATACAGTAATGCGTGTTCATCGGTACTTGATAGGTAGCAGACGTAAAACCAGCTGCCCTCAGGATACTCGAAGTTGAGCTTCAATTTGGCACCGGATGCGAGAGCCGCACCGTCTTCGATGACATACAGTTGCTGGTCATCGTGCTGGCCGATAAAGCCATAGTGAAAAGCAAGCTGCTGAGCAGTCGCCGGAGCAGCGAGCGCCACAACGAGACTAGCGATAATGCTGATTGCAAGTCTTTTCATCACAAAGACACCTCCCGTCGGCCAGCGCATTTAATCATCTGCCCCCGACCGGCATACCATGACAATTTATCATTAATTTTCATTGCTTGAGGTCGCAAGCCTGGCAGGGATGTTTTTGGGTTGCAGTGACGGCGGTCACGTCGATCTATCATTCCAGCAACGGGGTCTAACGCCGGTCGGATTCGCTGGAGTCTTCCGGCGCGTCAGTCGTTTGTGTCGCGCCTGTTGCTTCTGTGGCGACATCACCGGATCGTCGGGTGCCTTCCTGAAATGGTGAGGGGAAGCCCTCTAACATCTCGGGCGGCAATTCCAGCGCCAGAGCCTCGTCACGTGAAAGTTTCTTCAAACGTGAGTTTTTCGGTTCAGACCGCATCTTCCGGCAGATTCGGTTGTTGACGGTAAGGGACTTGGCGTTCTGGCCGTCCATGTTGAGATACAACCTTCCCTTCATGGCCCCTTTGGTCCAGTAGTCAAGAGGACGAGGAAGGGTTTCTTCTGTCTCCCAAGTGTAGGAGTTGCCATCCGCTTGACCTATCGTGATATCGCGTACTCCCACAATATTGAATCCAATAATCTCTTCTCCCAAGAAAAAAGCGTCGAGTTGAATCTTCTGATGCGTCTCCCATGATTTACCTACCAATTCACCTTCATTATTCATGCCGACGGCGAGGTAACAACTATCGGCATACCCCCAGAACCCGCCTTGCCAATGCCAAATCCCCACAAGCGGATCGACGGGCTCCGTGGCTGTTGCGGCGCTGGACGTTGCTGATGCACTGGCAACTTGTTGCCCCTCGGTCACAAAGGGCGAAGGAAAACCTTCGTGAGCAATACTGGGCAACTCCAGTGCAATTGCGTCGTCTAGAGAAAGTTTTCGGAAAGTGCCCGTGGGTGGACTGGCCGGTTCTTCGACGCAGAGCTTTTTGTTCGAAGTGACACGAGGATTGCCATCCTTGTCCTTCGACAAGAAAAAGCGGCCTTTTTTTGGGGGGTTGGCCAGAAACGTAGGCAAGCCCAGGGTTTGAAAATTCTCCGCCGATTCCCAACTATAGGCTCCCTTTGGTGCAGGTTTGATAGAGATCGTCCTGGCAAGAATTCCAACGCCGGTGTCGGTTAGGCCCCATTCAATCGGCCCATCATTGCCAATGACGTTTCGTTTCAGGAAGTTCTGGAAAGAAACAGCTGCGAGTGCGCCATCGGCGCGTTGGCCGACTATAAAGTAGCAATTTCCGTAACGGCGGCTCGTCTGGGTCCAAATCCCCACAAGAGGATCAACAGCCGTTGGGGTGGCGGTGGTGGTTGCTGGTGTGCTGGTTGATGCACTCGCGGTTGCCTCTGACACACTCGCCACCTGCTGACTTTCGGTCACAAAGGGTGAGGGGAAGCCCTCTAACAACTCTGGCGGCAACTCCAGTGCCAGAGCCTTTTCAAGGGAAAGTTTTTGGTATGTGCTAGGCGCAGGTTCGGCGTTTACTTTTCGACAAACTCGGCTATTTGCGTAGAGAGAGGTTTTTCCGGTCGCAATCGAAAATTGGCCAACCATATCTGGGGCGAGACGAGTTCCGCCTCCTGACCCCGAGCTGAAGGTGGGCAACGACTTATCCGACTCCCACGAATACGCCTGATCACCGATTCGGGTGATCGCAAAATCGCGTACTCCAACAATCACGCGTCCTGATTTAAAGCCGATGATTCTCTCGGAGGGATCTACATCGACTTTACGAATCGTTTCCCATCCCTTGGCCTCAAACTTTCCGTCACTGGTCATCCCTACCGCGAGGTAACACCGATCGGAATTCCCCCAGCCCCCGCCTTGCCAACGCCAGATCCCCACCAGTGGATCAACCGGTGTCGTGGTGACTGTTGCGGCGCTGGCCGTTGCTTCTGGCACACTGGCAACTTGTAGCCCTTCGGTTGCAAAGGGCGAGGGGAAGTCTTGAGGTACTTCCGGCGGTAACTTCAGGGCGACGGCTTCTTCATAGGAGAGTTTTTCCAAGGGCTGACGGTCTGGGTGTCCTGCCGAAGTAGCGAACAACGCCTTACTGGAGGTGATTATTGATAGACCGGCTTCCGCCTCATCAAGCCAGAATTTGCCCTCTTTGACAGCATCACGCAGTGGCCAATTTGGATTCACAGGGATGGAGAGAGGCTGATCCGTGTGCCAACTGTAGGATCCATCAGATAGGGATTCGATACTGATTTCACGAAAACCAAAGGTCAGTGCTGAGTTGTTGGATGAATGCCACTGAAAGCCTGCGAGCCCACCCCGATCATCCATGCCGACGATGAGGTGTGCCGTAATTGGGGGGCCTATCGGCTTGTAACGCCAAATCCCCACCAGCGGATCAACTGGTGTTGTAGCGCTAGGCGTTGCTGGTGTATCGGGCGATACTGTTGGCGCTGAAGGTGCAACTAAGGCTCCACCGAGTTCGGTGATCCTGCTACGGGCAACGGCGCTGTAGATACCGCCCGGGTGCAGTCTGAGATACGCCTGGTACATATCGATTCGGTTGTGGCTCATGGCGGTCTGCCAGAAGGACTGGCTGCGCACCCCTTTAAAATCATCGGGCCTGCGCGTCTTGCTATGTTTCAGCCGGAACCAGTTGGTCCACCTGCCGGTGAAGCTGTCGCCATCCTCAGCGAACTCAAGAGACATTCGAAGCGGCCTGCCATCAGGAATGGTGTCGGTTACGGGTTCAAGTTGAACCGTCAAGCGGTTGCCGGAGATCTTCTCGATGCCGGTGATACGAAAGCGCCCACTCATACCGGTACCGGAGATCGCGAGTTCCCCGGCAAGTTCGTTTTCAAAGGCATCGATCTCAAGGTACGCGGTGTCGATTCGCCCGTGGTTGGCGTTGGTGCCCTTGGTGCCAATACCCTTGAGACTGTAATTGCCGACCAGTTTGTAAAGGTCTGTTGTCACCGCCGGTAGTTGGGTGAGATCAATCGGTGCGGGGCCGCCTTTTCGGTCGAGGAAGCGTTGGCCATTGTCTTCAGCCCGATAGCTCAGCAGCAGTTGCAGCCCGGTACCGCGGCTCACGACCGACAGGGTTACCTGGCCGTTTGCGAAGATCGTATCGAGGCTCTGTCCTTCAAGGCCGCGGTCCTTGTTGAAGGCCGCAACATCGGCGGCGCTGTAACTGCGCATCGGTTCGTACTTCTTCGTCAACAGGTCGATGAATTTGCGGTGGCCTTTTTCGGTGTAGGGGGCGAGGCCTACCTGCAAAAAGTTCAGTACGCCAGTGGTGCCGCCGCCGGAGAACTTGAAGACAAAGGGCATGTCGGCATTGTCAAAACAGGTGCCTTCAAGTTGACTAATGCTTGAATTTAAATTGTTTGTGAGGTAATCGGTCTTTGTATCTATAGACTCGATCGAGCAGTATTGCGCAATCTCCATCACGTTCATACCAAGCTTCAGGTCTTTAAAGCCCAGCGTCGTGCGGGTGCGCTCCGAGTCAAAGACGGCTCCTGCAAGGGCATTCTGATCGAGCAGGGCATTAGCCAGGGTGGCGCCTGAGAGATTGGCCTCTTCCAGGATCGCCCTGCGCAGATCGACGCCCCTCAAGTTAGCCAGGGTGAGGTCTGCTGCGGTGAGGTCGGCCCCGCTCAGGTCGGAAAGGGACAGGTCGGCCCGAAACAGATCTGCCTCGTAAAGATCGGCGCCGCTGAGGTCACAGCCTGCACACGAGCCGGTCTCTTTCAGGGTGGCAAGGTCAGTTTCGCTATAGGCGAAGGCCGCCGGCAGTGGCACGAGCGCCAGGCAAAGCGCGATGAGGCGGATCAAAGTTGTACGCTCAGATATCATCCGAGGTCAACTCCTTGGCCGGCGAGGCTTTGAGCTTGGCCAGCATCAGTTTGGCGAGTTTGGCGTAGACGCCATCAGGGAAAGCATCGAGGTATGCCTGTAGCATTTCGGGATCATTGCTCGCCCGCACGGTCTTCCAGAATTCCAGATCCAGCATCTTTTCCTGGGCCTTCAGGGCGGCGCTGTCGACCTTGGGCGCGGCGGCGGCTGCGACCTCGGTTTGCGGTAGTGCGAAGATGAAGTCGCCCCGGGAGAGGTCGTAGTCATTGATCTTGCCGAACTGTGGTGTCTGGCGGGTGTGACGGGGGACTTCCTGCTGAAGGTAAAGGCCCAATTCCGTGCCGCTGACATAACCGTCTTTGTTGAGGTCGCCACGGCCGAGCACCAGCGCATCGACAAACGCCGGGGTAAAGGTGCTTTGGGCAGGGACAGGATCCTTGGCGCCGCCGGCCGTGATGAACTGGCGTACCGGCAGGCCCAGTGCCTTGGTGATGTGGGGTGGTTCTTTGGGTAGCGCCTTGGTCTTGAAGATCGTGCCGGAGAAGCACGAGTCAAACAGATAGAGTGCGTGGTTTGCTTCGGCATCGCGGGCACCGGCCAGGATGCGGCTCATCGAAAGCGCCTTGGCACGAAAGTCGCGCCGCTGCTTGACCGGATCAGGCGCATCGACCGGTACGATGAACCCGCGTTTGTTGTTCTTGCCGGTCCAGCCGTGGCCGGAGTAGAAGAACACCAGACGGTTGGGAACGTCGTAGCCGTAGCGGTCGAGAAACTCTTCGTAGAGCCTTTCGAGTTCCTGGCCGGTTGGGTTTAGGTGTTTCTCAACCGTGAAGCCATGTTCCTGAAGGACAGACTCGACCCGGGCGAGTTCACCGGGCACGCTCTCAAGGTCGGGCCAGGCGTTGTTCTGGTAGTCCGACGCACCAATCAGCAGGGCATAACTGCCCTCGTACTCAATAACGGGCTCGCCGGTCTCGGGGTTGGGTACAACGAGGCCCCGGGTCTCCTCAGCCGCAGCTACCGGGAGCGCGGCGAGGGTTGCGCTTATCCATAGCGCCAGAAGATGTCGGACCCAGTTGTGCATAACCATAAACCCTTCCCTCGAAGGGTTTAGGGCTACTTTACATCAGATATTTTTCTCTCTCGTGTGCTTCAGGGAACCAACCGGGTGAGACGCCTGCAATCGCAGGAAAAAGCCCGAGGTCAGGGTTATTGCGCCTTCAGCCACTGCCCGAGGTCCGCGCGCTCAGGTGCCGTCATCCCGGTGGTGTTGCCAAGGGGCATGGCCTGGCTGGTGACAGACTGGGCCAGCACCTGTTGGCGATGACGTTTCACGGCGGCCAGATTGTCCAGAACAATTCCACCCGGGGGCGCGCTGAAGGCGGCATTACTGGGCTGGGACGCGTGGCAGCCTGCGCAGTGGGTGGTCACGATCTCAAGGGCTCGGGTGTTGCTGACATTTTCTTCCGACAGAGCAGGTCCCCGAGAAGCAATGAAGAAGATGAGACCCAGCGCCAGCAGCACCGCGACTGGCCATTGCCAGGCGAGCACCATACCGCGCCCACCGGCATGGTGCGTATTGAAAAAGTGGCGGATCACACCGCCGGCCACCACAATAAATGCAATCACCAGCCAGCCCCACGCGGTGCCCCCGGAAAAGAGCATTGGGTAGTGCGCGCTCACCATCAGCAGCAGCACAGGCAGGGTCAGATAGTTGTTATGCAGTGAGCGCTGCTTCGCCTGTGCACCAAGTGCCGGGTCTGGAGTCCTGCCGGCGACAAGGTCGGCGACGACTTTTTTCTGGTTCGGGATAATCACCACAAACACGTTGGCTGACATGATCGTCCCGATCAAAGCACCTACGTGCAGAAAAGCGGCCCGGTCGCTGAAAATTTGTGTCAGGAAAAAAGCGCTTGCCAAGATGAGCAGCAACACTGATACCGCAAGCATCGGCGTCGAGCGGCCGACCGGACTTCTGCAGAGCGCTTCGTACACGAGCCAACTGCCGACAAGAAATCCAAGACTTGCGGCAATAGCCTCAAAAGGCGCAAGGTCGGCGCGCGTCGGATCAATGAGGTAACTGGTGGCGCCGAAGTAGTAGACCACCACGAGCAGGGCAAAGCCCGAGAGCCAGGTGAAGTAAGCCTCGTATTTGAACCAGTGCAGTTCGGGGGGCATCTCATCGGGGGCGACCGTGTACTTTTGTGCGTGGTAGAAGCCGCCGCCATGCACACTCCACGATTCGCCCAGAACCCCCTTGGCGAGGCCGGCGCGGGTACGCAGGCTGTGATCCAGCCAAATAAAGTAGAAAGAAGTGCCAATCCAGGCGATCCCGGCTGCCAGGTGCAGCCAGCGGATCATCAGGCTTGCCCATTCCACCCAGGGTATGGTCACGGCTTTGCTGCTCCGGAAACAGCGGCTTTTTTAGAGAATTTGGCGTGCATGGACGAATCCTAACCGGGATATCTTTTCAGAAAAATCGCTACAATCACAAAGGACTATATCGAAAAATTTGAAAATCGATGGAAACGGATGATTTGCTGCTTTTTGTACGGGTGGCCGAACTTCGCAGCCTGACCGCGGCTGGGCGCGATCTTCGCCTGACCCCGGCGGTGGTAAGTTCGCGGTTAATCCGCCTTGAAAAGAAGCTCGGGATGCGGCTTTTGAACCGCACCACCCGGCAGGTGGACCTGACACCCGACGGGCACCAGTTTCTTAAGCACAGCCTGAATATCCTCGAGGCCGTGGATCAGGCGCAAAGTGCTATTGCGCTAGGCCGCGACAGCCCGGTGGGGGCGCTCAAGGTCTCCGCGCCGGTCAGTTTTGCGAGATTGCACCTCGCGCCCATGGCCGCCGAGTTCACGAAGCGCCATCCGCAGGTGCAGCTGCAGCTGGTCGCGAGCGACCGTTTTGATGATTTTTTTCATGAGCAGATTGATCTTCTGATCCGGGTCGCCGAACTCAAGGATTCCAACAGGGTGGCAAGGCGCCTTGCCACCAGCCGGCGGGTTTTCTGTGCCTCGCCCGATTACCTCGCCCGGGCTGGTGTGCCCAAAATCCCGGAAGATCTTGCAGCGCATAACTGCCTGCTGCTGCGCTTTCCGGGTTCGCAGCAGTGGCGCTGGACGCTGGTGCATCCCTCGGGGCGTCATGAGACCTTGAGCCTTTCGGGAACAATGGATTCCGACAACTCAGACATCCTCACCGGCTGGTGTCTTTCGGGTCAGGGGATCGCGATGAAAGATGTCTGGGAGGTTGGCCCCTACCTGAGTGACGGCAGACTGGTCGAGGTGCTGCCGGACTCTCCGCCGGTTTCCTACCCAATCACGGCCCTCTATCCCCACAGCCAATATCTGCCGCCGCGGGTGCGCCAGTTTGTGGATTTTCTGGTAGCGCATCTTGGTGACCCGCCTCCCTGGGAAAAGACCCTGGAGGCATAAGCCCTGACCCATCACTTGCCGGGAAATGTGATCCCTGTCACATTTGGAACGACTTTGATGGTGCATATTGATCCCGTTTTTCTGAGCGAATCAGTTTTCTCCTATGGAATCTTGAAGTGGATATGAAAACGCATCCTCTGTCTTTAGGGCCGCGCTTAATGGCCTTCTTCACCTTCGTGCTGATCGTGATGCTGGTGCCACTCGGCGAGGCAGATGAAATGGCGCCGGCGGCAAAGCGCACCCCGATCGTTGTCTACACCCGGATGGCGCCAGGTCCCGATGAAGACGGACCCGGGCGGATGCTGCTGGAACTTGTCGAAAAGGGCAAAACGATCCGGGTCCTTGTGGGCATTGATTTCGATATGGTGGCGCCGCATGAGCTGTCGGCCGGGGATGTCAAGGCACAGGGTCGGGATATGGCCAAGGTGCAGCGTAGCGTTGCCCGGCGCGTTTATGAGGCGGCAGAGAACAGCGGCGTCGTCTGGCAGTTTCGCGATATTCCCTTTCTGACCCTTGAGGTTGACCGGGATCAGCTGCGCCGGGTGCTGCTTGACCCGGCCGTCGTCAGTGTGCAGGAGGATACGGTCGCACAGCCGATGCTCAAGGACAGTACTGACGTGATCCAGGCAGACCAGGTCTGGAACATGAGCCCCAGCCTGCGGGGCAAGGGTCAGGCGATTGCAATTCTCGATACGGGCAGCAATCACGAGAGGATGCTCAAGGGCCGCATCGTGGCGGGCGGATGCTTTTCGTCGAGCTACTGGTATTACCCATCAGAGTCACTGTGCGTTGGAGGCGCTTCTTCACGCACGGGTCTTTCAGCCGGCAGCAACTGTCCGACCACCGTGGGCGGGTGTGACCACGGTACCCACGTGGCCACCATCGCTGCGGGCGATGATGGCTCTCTGCGTGGGGTTGCCCGGGATGCCGACATCATCCGGGTACAGGTCTTTTCAAAATTCACCAGCAGTTACTGGTGTGGCGGCTATGCCCCGTGCGTCATGTCTTATGGGTCTGATCAGGTGCGCGGCCTTGAGTACGTCTACAGTCTGCGCAATACCTTTGATATCGCAGCCGTTAACATGAGTCTGGGTGGGGGCTATTACAGCTCTGCCTGCGACAGCAGCGCACCGGCGATCGCCTCGATTATCAACCGCCTGACTAACGCGGGCATTGCGGTGGTAATCGCGGCCGGTAACAGCGGCATGAACGGCTACATCAGTTATCCCGCCTGCATCCATAACGCGATCGCTGTGGGCAGTTCAACCAAGACCGATGGTCTTTCTTATTTTTCCAACCATTCGCCGCTGATCGACCTGCTGGCGCCGGGACACAGCATCACGGCCGGGGTCCCAAGCCGGTCATACCGGCGGATGAGCGGCACCTCTATGGCAGCGCCGCACGTTGCCGGGGCATTTGCCCTGTTGCGGAGTTACGACCCCAACGCATCGGTATCGCAGCTGCAGACGGCGCTCGCGTGTTCCGGTGAGCCCATTGAGCGCAGCGGGGTGAGCCGCAACCGCATCGATATGCGCAGCGCTTACCAGTTTCTGAAAAACGATATGAAAGGCTGCACCAAGGCAGAAGACGCCTCCTCGCCCGACTGGTTACCGCGGCACGGCTGGTTCTAGCATGCACTCCGGCATCGCTTCGCGCGTGTGGAAAGGGGTCACCCGATACCTTGTATCAGGCATTCTGACGGTTTTGTTCGCGGGTCTGACGCTGCCGGTTCAGGCACAGCAGGACCACAGCGAGGGTGAATCACTGCTGCGCGTGATTCAGGGCCTTGAAAGCCTTCGGTACGAGATTCTTCAGGAGCAAGAACGTTTTCAGGCGACACCAATGCCGACCCAGGCCGAAGAACTTGAACTGTGGCAGGCCGTCTCTGAAGACATTACCCTGACGCTGGCGCAAATCGATGCGGCAATTACAGAGCACCGGCAGCGCTTTCTTGAGATAGCAGGCCCGGTCGAAGCCCCGCCCCCGGCGGCGATGCCGCCCCTGCTCCCCGAGTGAGCGATGGCAAGGGCTGGGATTCATTTTAAAGCGTGGGCGGGGGCCGTGTGCCTCCTGTTTTCAGGCGCGATCACCGCGCTGGCTGATCCGGGGCCGCTGGCGCAGTCCCCGATTCTGACCTCGGCGGCGAGTGCCCCGAACATTCTGATTGTGGTTGATGATTCGGGATCGATGGGCTGGCGCCGCTCGGGCCAGTCCAAAAGGCCGATGCAGCAGGCCCAGGATGCGGCGATCGCGCTGCTCGATTCGCTGAGCAAGGTCCGGGTGGGCGTGGGGTCATTCAGCCGCTACAACTTCGGCGGCGAACTCGATCAACCTATCGTTGACCTGGATACCAACCGTACACTGATCTACAAGGCGATCCGCAGTCTCACTCCCCGGGGCGGCACACCACTGGTCGGTACACTGCAGCACATGGGCCGATATTTTGTCGGTCTTGGCGGCGCGGTGAATCCGGGGAACAGCACTTCGACCAGTTGCACCGCCAACGGCCAGTACCGGGGCGCCCTGACCCTGCACCCCGATGACGCGCCGCAAGCGTATCCCCTGAAAGAAGTTTTCCCGAGCGGGCCCAACAAAAGCTGGAAGCTTTCGACCGCGCCCTCTCCGGTATGCCACTGGTGCCAGAAAAATTTCCTGATACTGCTGACCGATGGCTGGGGCTGGGGCAATGCCTCAGTGCCTTTGCGCAACTACTGCCCGACCTGTTACCACCCGCTGATCAGCGTGGCGGCTGCGCTCAATGACATTGACCTTCGGCCCGATGTCGATGAGTTTGACGGCAGCGAATCCAAAAACAATCTTGTCACCTACACGATCGGATTCCATACCAGTCAGACACTGCTCAAGGAGACCGCGAAAAAAGGGGGTGGACTGTATTTCGAGGCCGACAACGAGGCTGAACTCAAAGCGGCTTTTGCCAAGATCGGTGAGGATATCCTGGCGCATACCAGCGGCTCGGCATCGGCTGCCACCTTCAGTACCAGCCTGCTGCAACGCGGCACCGATCTCTATCTGACAACCTTCAACACCGAGCACTGGACCGGAGACGTCATTGCCGGCAAGCTGGACGCCAAAGGCCGTCCCGGGGGTAAGCGCTGGTCCGCCGCCCACCAGCTCGATACCACGAGCGATCCCGACACCCGGGTCATGCTGACCTGGAACAGCGAGGACAACCCGCCAACATCGACCTGTCCGGGCGCTTCAAAGAAGTCTGTCGCATCCAAGGCGCGCCCGGGCGGCATTCCGTTTCACTGGGATTATCTTTCGACACTGCAGCAACGCGACCTGCTGAATCAGGCAAGCGTGGCCGGCAACCTTGTCTATGAGCGCAAGTGGGGTAGCTCCGGTGTTGGCAGCGGGCAGTTTGGACTGCCTTTTGATGTTGCCACCGATACCAAAGGCAACGTTTATGCCGTGGACTACAACAATCATCTGGTCCAGAAGTTCGACCGGGATGGCAATTTCCTGACGCAGTGGGGCGGGCTGGGTTCTGGCAGCCCGAATCTGAACTATCCCGTCGGCATCGCAACCGACAAAGACGACAACATTTATGTCGCTGATCACGGCTCGCACTCCATCAAGAAATTCAGCGCAACCGGGGACTACCTGGCGAGCTACGGGGGTTATGGTCTTGAACCAGACCAACTCTACTATCCGTTTGACGTCGCGGTGGACGCCGACGGCAATCTGTATGTCGTGGAGCTACAGAACCACCGGATAAAAGTTCTTGACGCGGCCGGCAAGTATCTTCGCGAGTGGGGCGGCAAGGGCTCCAGCGCCGGGCGTTTCTGGAACCCCAACCGGATCGCGATTGATTTTGGGGGCAACGTGTATGTCTCCGATTACGTCAATCACCGCATCCAGAAGTTTGATACCGGCGGCAATTTTCTGGCCCAGTGGGGCAGTTACGGTACGGCCGACGGGCAGTTTCGCTACCCCTATGGGGTTGCAACCGACGGCAGCGGAAACGTCTTTGTGGTCGAGTACTTCAACCGCGTGCAGCAGTTCGATGCGGCAGGGAACTTCATCGAAAAATGGGGCTCGGTCGGCTCGGGAGACGGACAGTTCAAATATCCCCGGGGTATCGCGGTTTTCGATGGGGGCGTGTGTGAGGGCAGCAGTTTTTTTGTTGCGGACGCCTACAACTACCGGATTCAGAAGTTCTCGAGCCCGGGCAGTTCGCATATCAGTACCGAGATCGGTAAGGCCCGAGTTCGCTATCTGCGCGGAGAGCGCAGCAACGAAAAGCGCGGTTGGGGGTTTCGGGAAAGAAAGAGCCTTTTGGGCGACATCATTCATTCATCTGCCGTTTATGTTGGCAAACCCTCGCTGAACTGGCCGTCGGGTGGCGCCTTCCCTTCCGGAGGTCAGGCCTATAGCCGTTTTGCCCGGGACCATCGCAACCGCCGGGGCGTGGTCGCGGTTGGGGCGAACGATGGCATGCTGCATCTTTTTGCGACAGACACCGGGAAGGAACTGCTGGCTTACCTGCCGGGCAATCTTTTCTCAACGGGGAAGAGCCAGGGATATCATTACCTGACTGACCCGGACTATAGCCACCGCTACTACGTTGACGGCACGCCGGCGGTTTCTGATGTGTATATTTCTTCAAGGTTCTCCAGCGCGCCGCAGTGGCGCAGTGTGCTGGTGGGGATCGAGGGTTCGGGTGGGCGCGGCCTTTTTGCGCTGGATGTCACCAAGCCTGACCGCTTCGAAGAGGCGAATGCCACACACCTCGTGCTCTGGGAATTCTCGAGCGAAGATGACCCGCACCTGGGGCACACGCTGGCCCGCCCGACCATCGCCCTGTTACCGAACGGAAGATGGGCGGCGATTGTTGGTAACGGTTATGAGCACAGCGCCACCGGTACGTCGACTTCCGGTCAGGCCGAACTTTTTGTGATTTTTCTCGATGGGGGCCTCGATCGTAAATGGACCGAAGGGCGTGATTACCTGCGTATTCCTACTGGCGTGGGATCCGTCAGTCGCCGCAACGGGTTGTCGACGCCGGCGGTGATTGATACCGACGGTGACCGGGTTGCCGATCGCGTGTATGCGGGCGATATTCAGGGCAATCTGTGGGCCTTTGACCTGTCGAGTTCAAAGGCAGCCAACTGGAAGATCGCCCATCGCGGACCGCTTTTCACGGGTGCAAACAAACAGCCGATCATGGCAAAGCCCGAGATTATCCGGCATCCTAATATGCCTCAGCAGGGCAACCAGCCGAACCTGATGATTTTTTTCGGCACGGGCCAGTACCTCGTTGCGGGCGATAACACAACGACCGATACGCAGAGTTTTTACGCGGTGTGGGATCGGGGCGAGGGCCAACTCGGGCGGGCGGATCTCGTCGAGCAGGTATTTTTGCGCACCGGCCAAAGTGGTGGGCGTATTACCGACCCCGACCGTTGGCAAGAGCTCAAGGTTGACTACAAACGCGCCAGTGCCGGAGATCGGTATGGCTGGTATCTGGATCTTCCGGACAAGGGTGAGCGGGTGGTCACCGATGCGCGTTATCGAAGTGGTCTGGTGTTCTTCAATACCCTGGTGCCGACAGACCCCCGCCCCTGTGCTGCAGGGGGCACCGGCTGGATGATGTCGGTGGATGCACTCACCGGTGGCAGTCCAATAGCACCCGCCTTTGATTTTGATGAAAATGGGGCAGTCGATCCCAAAGGAGATACCGAAGTGATCGGCGGCGACGGCCGCAGAAAGAAGCAACGGGTCGGCTATGCCGGCAAAAAGTACAGTTCCAAGAATGGTATTCCAACCGGTGTCTCGATCATCGGCGATAACCGCTACACCGCGGGGAGCGGAACCGATGAGTCCTCAGAAATTGCCGTCGAGGCCCTGCAGCCCGGGGACGCGGCATTGAAAGGGCGTATGTCCTGGGATCAGTTGTTGCCAGACTAGCAACTTTCGTGTTCTGATTTCGCATGGCCAGATCGGCAGCGTGGGATTCGACCAACCAGGAGGGGAGTGATGTCGGGCAAGGTGATTGCATTTTTTCCAGAGGCGGCCTTTGGGCCGGCACTCAATTCAGTGGGCATTGCGCAGGCCTGCGAAAAACTCGGACACAAGGCGGTATTCCTGACCGACCCCGGTATGCAGGGCGTTTATTCGGGATACGGATTTGATGAATACACCGTCAACATGTCGGAGCCGATGCCGCCTGAAGAGATGGCGAAGTACTGGACAGACTTTATCAACGGCCACATTCCGAACTTCGACCTGACGGCCTATGAACAGATCGACAACTACGTGAAGGAGTGCTGGGATGCGATCGTCGACACCGCCGTATGGGCAGAAAAGGAATTGCCCGGCGTTCTCGACACAGTGTCGCCGGACATTGTCTGTGTGGATAACGTCATCCTCTTTCCCGCGATCAAGCGTTACGCCCGTGAGCGCAATAAGCCCTGGATACGGGTGATCTCCTGCTCGGAAAACGAGATTCCCGACCCGCAGATTCCCCCGCATCTTTCAGGCTGTGGTGAGCATGACACGGCGTGCTTCAGCGCGTACCAGAATCATTTCAACGAAATGATACAGCCCATCCATGACAGGTTTAACGAATTTCTGGCGCAGTGCGGCGAAGCCGCTTACCCCGTCGGAGAATTTTTCGAAGCCTCGCCGCACATGAACCTGATGCTGTATCCCGAGCCCGTCAAATTCAATCGCTCACAGGCGCTTGATCCCAGGCAATTTCAGTATCTGGAGGGCTGCGTACGCGACGAAGAGGCATTCGAGGTGCCGCAATTCAAGGCCCACAACGATGCGCCGCTGCTGTATGTCAGTTTCGGCAGCCTGGGTTCGGGGGATACCGGGCTTTTAAAACGCCTGATGGATGTGGTTTCGACCATGGCGGTGCGCGCCCTCTTTAATGTGGGGGACTATGAGAGTGAATACGATGCCGTGCCCGACAATGTTTACATCGCGTCGTGGTATCCCCAGCCTTCAGTCATCTCGCAGGCCGATGCGGTGATCCATCACGGCGGCAACAACTCGTTTAACGAGTGTCTGTACTTTGGCAAGCCCGCGCTCATCATGCCGTATGTATGGGATGGTCATGACAACGCCAAGCGGGTGGCGGAAACCGGGCACGGCTGCCATCTGCACCGCAATCACTGGAAGCCCAAGCAACTTCGGGCCACCATCGAAAGCATGCTTTCTAACGAGGCGATGCATGCACGCCTCGCCGCGACATCCGCCCACATGCGCTCCCAGCACGGCCCGAGCAAGGCGGCCGGTATTCTGGACGGGTTACTTCGCTGACCCGATAGAGCCCGCTAACGACCCCTTTCAATTCATTTTGACACCCTCGCGCCCTCTCTGGTCCTGGCGTTTTGGGGGAGGGGCCGAAAATGGGATAAGATCAATTGATGCGGTGCCCAATGGACCATGAAATCTGCTGATCGACGTCCAATGCTAGCGGTAGCGAAAAAACCATTGCTGAGTCACGCCTTGCTGGCAGGGTGCTGCTTTCTCATCGCGGGGTGCGATAGTGGTGGCGGCACCTCGTCAGGTACATCGGGTGGCCCCGGTTACATGTCGGTGCCGCTGGCAGGATGGTGGCACGGCAACTGGTCGCGCAACACAAACCTGACCGAGATCCTCGTTGATACCAGCGATGTCACGACCCATCTTGATCCACAGGATGGGGTCGCAAGGCTACAGATTACCTCAGCGAGCGGGTTATCACAGACCATCGGCGGCTCGTTGATGATGAGCGGCTTCGAGTGCTTTGACAACGGCAGCATCCAGGGGTCCTGGTCGGGTTCGAATCTCGGTATTAGTGTCTACAGTCAGCCGACGCTGGTGGAAACTGCTGGCGTCAGTTCGGATATCCAATCGGTCTCTGGCGGCAGTGGCTATTCCTCAGTGCCGACAGTGACCTTCTCTCCACCAGATCATACCAGTGGGACCACAGCAACAGGGCACGCCGTAATTTCGGGAACGGGAAGTATTTCGGAGATCGACGTTAAGGCCGGGGGAACAGGATACACACAGACAACCACCAGTGTGACCATTTCGGCGCCTGACCTATCGGGTGGTACACAGGCAACGGCGACAGCAACCGTTTCATCGGGGGGAGTCATCGTCGGCATCGTTATGACCAAACATGGCAGTGGTTACTCGATTGCGCCCGGGGTGATCATCTCGGATACCGGAGGTGGCGCCGGAGCGGTTGGGACAGCCCAGCTCAGTGACGACACTGCCGGGGAGGTTACTGCCATTGTGCTTGACAATGCGGGCTCGGGTTATGAGACACCGCCGTCCATTACGATAAGCGGGGGAGGTGGTACCGGGGCGATCTTTACTGCCTCGCTGGATAACGACGTGGGTCTTAACGCGGTGCGTCTGTCGCTTTCCGGACATCAGACCGCGGAGGGCCAGTTGAAACTGCAGTATTCCGTCGCATCGGGCGAGTGTGAGTCCAAGCGCGGCAGTATCACCTTGAGTAAATCGGGCTAAGCGGCCCCGGTCACGGATGGATGATGGATAAAGCAGACAGACTGGCACCACGGGTGCTGTCACCACAGCGTCAGGCGGGATTTACCCTGCTCGAACTGCTGGTCGTGATCGTCATCATTGTTACGGCGGCGGCCGTAGTGGCGCCGAGCCTTGGCCCGCGGGCACAGCAGGCGCAACTGGATTCCGGGGCAGCCCGCCTGGATGCACTGGTGCGCCATGCGCGCACCCGGGCGGTCATTGAACGTCGTCAGGTTGTCCTCATACCCTCGGCTGACGGCCGCCGGGTGCACCTGACCTATCCGGATGGAGGAATACAGGTTCGTACACCGCCTCTGGATCTTGGCGAGACGTTGCGCCTGCGCCTGGCTCAGGCCACGAGTGCCGAGCAGCAGTCCGGAATCGTTTTTCATGCCGATGGCACTGCCGACTCTGTTGATATTTTGATCTCGTCCCGCGCGGGTGTACGGCGGATGGTGCTGGAGCCTGCGCGAGGTACTCTCGTGCTTAAGGAGTCCTGATGAAGCCCTTTCAGGCTGGTTTTACCCTGATCGAAATCATGGTGGTCATGGTCATTCTGAGTTTCGGTCTGGTCGCTGTCGTGGGTGCAACAGGCCAGGCTGCGCGCAGCACTCGTGCAATCGCTGAACTGGAGGCACTTCGGCAGGCGGCGGAACAGGTGATGGCAACACAACTTAGCCCGGAACTCATGTCGAGTGAACGCAGCGAAGGCAGCTTCGGGCAAGTGAACTGGGTGCTTGAAGTGAGTGGTGATCCGGATATCGCTAATCTGAAACATCTGACGGTCACCACCTTTTCGGCTGACAAGAAAGAGGGGCGGCGGTTCACCATCGAGTCTCGCCAGGCACAGTTGGACCTTCAGTCTGAGGAGGCATAGTGAAGCGTTTCGCAATTGTTCTCGCATCGATGCTTTTTCTGGTGGGTTGCGCGGACCTCTTTTATCAACCGCAACGGACCAAGCAGTGGCCTGATCTGGGTGTTCATATTGCGGTCGTCTCTGTTCCCGGCGAGGACGGCGCTTTGGTGCGGCGCGACTTCGTGATCCGGTCTATCCGACCTCAGTCACCAGCTGCGTTCGGGGAGATACAGCCCGGTGATGTCCTGATTGCACTTGATGATCAGCCGATTGATTCGGTGAGTACGGCCGTCAGAATCATGCAGGGCAAGTCCAGGTTCGATACATTGCTGGTCACGGTGGAGCGTGCCGGAGAAAGACGCCAGATTCTGATCAGTCTGGCGAACGCTGAGTTGCGATCTGACATCTGACGATTTGAAAACACGGGCGATGACGCCCTTCAGGAGACCCATCATGAGCGGCAACTTCTGCTCCCAAAAAAAATCCCGCCAACGCGGTTTTACGCTGATCGAACTTCTGGTGGTTATCGTCATTATCGGCGTGCTTGCTTCAGTGGTCGGCCCGCGGCTTTTCGGCCGGGCCGATCAGGGCAAGATTGCCGCGGTCCGCGCACAGATTGAGAACTTCTCTCTTGCCCTGGACAACTACCAGTTGGACACCGGAAATTACCCATCCAGTCAGCAGGGATTAGCCGCATTGCTGAACAAACCTTCAGGCAGTCCGTCGCCGCAGGGGTGGCGGGGTCCCTATCTCAAAGCGCGGGACTTGCCAAGCGACCCGTGGGGTAGCTCCTACCAGTATGTGTCACCTGGAAAAATAAACAAGAGCTGGTACGACTTGTACAGTTATGGAAAAGATGGGCAGAGCGGGGGCGACGGTGATGCAACCGACGTCGGCAACTTCTAAACAGGCGGGCTTCACCCTTCTTGAGCTGATCGTCGGTCTTACCGTCGGCGCTATCCTGCTGACGGCTATTTACGCAACCTTTGTGGGTGTCAGTCAGACACAGCGTCGGGTTGAGACAGTGCTCGATCGGACCGCGACCTGGCGATTTGTTACCGAAACCATCCGGCTGGATCTTGCGCGCCTCAAGACCACCTCTGCATTTAAGGGTAGCGAAGAAGAATTCGAAGCGGAATTTTTTCACGGGATGGAGGAGGAGCCGGTACGGGTGCACTACGCCTGGGAGGATTCGCAACTGACCCGAACCGCAGGCGACAGCGTGCTTGTTGTTGACCTCCCGGATGGTTATCAGCAGCCGGCGTTCAGTTACGAGCGTGACGGTCAATGGGAAGGCACAACGGAGGCGCTTCCCGAAGGTGTAGAACTGCAGGTAGCGACCCCGCGCGGAGCCCTGATCCGCGCCTTTGTGCTTGAGTTCGATACCAAAAACCCGTCTGAAGAGGCGTCGGGATGAGCCGCGATAGACGGTTTCAGCGACAGCGCGGATCGGTACTGATCGTCTCTATGGTGGTCCTCGTGCTGATCAGTGCGATGGCCGGAAGAATGGTTTACCAGGTTCGGCTCGAGTTGCAGATCCAACAGCAGGCCAATGTGCTGACAGGACTTCGGGCAGTGGCAAGGGGTGCAGCCCACCAGTTCGCAGGATTCCTGAGTACCCATGTCGAGGAGACCTCAAACGGACCGACGCTGCCCTGGTGGATCGAGGAGGGAGGCTTGGCGCCGCTGACGCTCTCGGGCGGAGAGGCTGTCCTCCTGGCCGGTTTCCCGAAAATCCCGGGCCTTGCCGATGAGGTCGTCCGCGAAGACGATGAGGATAAGGAGGACGGAGAAGCAACAGAAGCAGGAATGCCTGAGGGACTGGTTGATGCGGAGGCATATCTCAACATCAATACGGCAACGCCCGAGCAGTTAATGGCGTTTCCGGGATTCTCCAACGTAATTGCTGAGGCGATTGTCAGTCACCGTGAGTCGTTGATTGAATCTGGAGAGTTTGGAGCGGGCCTCCAGGACGATGCTGAAGGAGCAGAATCTGGTGACGCGGCGGCGCTGCACTACGTGGGCGCACCATTTCGATCGTTACGTGCTCTGCTGCAGGTCGAGGGTGTTACGGAAGAAATGCTGTACGAGCCGATCGCCGAACTGGATGCTGCGCTGGTTGAGTTTCTGACCTGCTGTTCCAACGGACGGATCAATCTTAATACGGCACCACACCGGGTGTTGATGGGGGCAGGATTCAGCGAGGAAGAGGCCAACGTACTGGTCGCTGAGCGCGATGGCGGAACGCACTTCGAGGATCTGTCGATTTTCGGCACGGTGCTTCCCCAGATAGAGGACGAAGAGCGGCGCCAACGACTTGAGCGTGCGATCACGGTCAGATCCAGCACCTTCCCCTTGACCGTTGAAGCACACGGTGCCGCCGGTAATGCTGTCGTGAAGCTGGTTGTAAGGGTCTTCCTCGATGAAAAGTCAGCGCGGTTCGTGTCCTGGAGGGAGATCTGATGCGTCTTCTGACAGCCGCGCGCCGCGCGCCGCGCGCCGGCAAACTCCTGTTGCTGGGTGCTGCGGGGGATCTGACGGGCGAGATCGGGGAGAAGTTGCGGTCATCCCGCAGAGCCTATTCGCTTATGGTTCCGCCCGGTAGGACGATCTTTCGCCTTTTGAGCATTCCTGAGGTCGGCCGGAGAAAACGTGCCAGCGCTTTGAGATTGGCCGCCGAGGCCGCGATCGCCCAGCCTCTGGACGATTACGTCGTTGATTACTGGCGGATTGACTCAGGACATTTCGGGTTGGCGGCAATTCCCCGTGACCTTTTGGACGAATACCAGGAATTTGCCGATGATCGCGGGCAGGCCGCCCGCCGTATTCAGGTCCCGGAGTTGACGGCGGATCTCAAGAGCGGACTGGTGGTCTGGATCACGGAGCGCGCGGTTCTGCTGTGTGTCTGGAATGCGGCCACACTGGTGGATTGGCAGGTCATTCCCCGACCCAACGGACCGGTCGCTGTGGAGCAGATGCTGCAGCATGGTCTGCCTCGAGAGATCAGCCAGATTGTCCTCAGAGCGGTACCGGATGAAGAGCCGGCTTTTGTTCAGGCCATAAAAGACAGTTGTCAGCGCGTGTTTCCCAAGGCAGCCGTCAGGATCCAAAGCGATCCCGTCACAGACCGTGGTCAGGGAGACCGCGTGCTGTGTACTTTTGATGCTTTCGTCGGCGAGCAGTCCAACCGGCCGGCGAGTGGTGCCCGTCGGCGGGGTGCGGCGGCGGCAACGCTTGTGCTACTCGCCTCCGTGAGTTGGTTTGGATATCTGCAGTTGCGTGATCTCGAAACCCAGGCGGCCCGCGCCGAACACAGTGCGAGCCTGCTCAAGATGCAGGCAGCCCGTTCTGCCCGAATTGCCGAGAGAGTGGGCCGACTTACACGGGAAGTCCGAGAGCTTCAGGCGCTCGATGACAATAGTGTCGTCGCGTTGCTTGATGATCTTTCCGAGCTGATGCCGGCCAACATCCGCCTTGTCGGGCAACTGCAGCTAGACCGGCGGGGTGTGCTGTCATTGGACGGTCTTGCCGAGGCAGAGCGTGATATCTCGGGGTTTGTGTCAGAACTGCGAAGACATCCTCAGGTCGGCCAAGTCAGACTGCAGTCGGTCACTGTCAATCGAGGCGATGATAAAAAGGATCAGGGTGCGCGATTTCGTCTGCAGGTGCGGCTCAACGCGCCGCTCTGGCAACCGCCCGGTGAGGATCGCGCATGAGCCGTACGAAATCCGGAGGCGCTTTGAGCGGGATGAGCGCGCGCGATCGACGGGCGCTTGGCATCGTGGCGGTCTTCCTCTTCGTGATTGTGGGTTACACCCAGTTGATTGAGCCGCTCGTATTCAGGTTTGATCAGGCTTTGGAGCAGCGCGATCGGGCGGAGCAGTTGTCGACCGGCTATATCCAGAAAATTCGTATGCTGCCTCGCCGTGAACGGCGCCTGGCGGAACTCGAGCGGGAGATGAACGCGCTCGAGGCATATTTTGCACCGGATCTTATTGCTCAGGTAGCGCCCATTGAATCCCTGATTGATGAATTGACGGCGTATGCGCGTATTAGTGGCAGTCAGTTACGCCAACTGGTGCCTGATGTTGAAACCATGCCCGATCTTGAAGGGCGAATCCATGATCTGGAGTTGATCGGCGATCATCCGGCTTTGCGGCGATATCTGTATCTGTTAGAGACCTCCCCCAGACGGTTCGATCTGATGGAACTGGAGATGAATCCTCCGAAAGATGGACAGTCACGGGCACGGCTGCGCTTTATGGATCCCACGTCAACACCGTCGTTGCAAGTAATCGCTGATCGCCCCGAACCACTGATTATCGGAATCCATGGTGTCGCTGCAGATCTGCCTGTTTATGTTGCACGCGCCGGCGGAGATTTTGCGGCAGCCGAGGTTGTTGTCAATCTGATGCCCGCCGGCTCACCACAGTCGAGCACAGATGGACTTTTGTCGGGCGAGTTCGATGGGGTAGTCGGAAGTCTTTACGATCTTGTTCGTTACCGTCTCGCGGGCGCTCCCGTGCGCGTGCTTATGCCGCTCGGTCAATTACCGCTGTCTGTATCACTTGTAGGCAGGATTGATAGTCCGATTGATGGACTCGACAGCCTTTACGGGAAAACACTGGGGGTGGAGAGCCTGGGAATGGCTGAGGTCAGTCTGCTGCAGATGCTGTACGAGACAGGCATGAGTCGCTCTGACATTGACCTGGTCTATCTCGATCGACGAGCCATGGTGCGCCACTTGAGGAGCGGCCTTATTGATGCAGCACTCGTGAGTGACCTGGATGGTGCGAGACTCGATTATCTCGGCATGCGCGAACTCGAAAGCGTTGCAGTAAACCAGGGAGCATGGCAGTCCTATCTTATCGTGCACGCTGACTCGCTCGGCCGTTTCCCCCAGCGCTGGCGAGCTGTCAGCGAGGCATTGCTTGCTGCCGCGCGTCAGTTGGATGCTCAGGATCCAGAGGCGTTGACTCTGGCCCATGCCTGGCTCAGGCGCCGGAGCCCGGATGCAACGGCTGCAACATTGTCGCAGTCCAGATACGTTGACCCCGCGCAGCTCAAAGAACAACTGACTTCAGATTCAGCCTTTGGTCTGGATCTGCTGCAGGAGTTGTTGCTTGAGTTGGGTGAGCCTGTACCTGATACCAGCCGCAGCGAGTTGGTTGAACCGACATGGTTGCGGTCGATGCAGGAGGTGTTAGGTGAAGGCTGACTGGAAGAGTCGGTTAACCTCCCGGCGAACCCTGGGGAGGTTGATCCGCTTCGAGTTACTGATCGCGTTGATCTTTGGCATCGCGGGCGTTGCCATGCAGTTTGTACCCGAACCGGAGGCGGCCACTGGCAGGGCGGCTGCGGCAGGAGCAGTCGTGCTTGCCGGCAAATCGGACCGCTTTGTTTATCCCTTCCCGGTGATTGAGCCCATGACTGCATCGCGTGCGAATCTCTATGAATTTGGCACGGTGAGGCGTGATGATGTGGTACTTCTGGAGCTTGAGCCCGAAATCCTGGAGGAGGAAGAGCCGGTCGAGGAGGTGGTCGAGACAGAGCTGGAGCCGCCCCCACCGCCACCGCCCCTGCCCGATCTGGATGGACTCGAGTTGATTGGTACACTGACCGGTTCCAGCGGTCAGTCTATTGCCGTGGTGCGCGATGACAACATTGGTATGACGGTTTATGTTAAAACCGGAGATGATTTGAACGGATCAGTGGTTGCTGAAATCTCCGCGACCTCGGTCCGAGTCAGACTGGGCGATGAAGAGGATGAGTTGACTACCACCAGCTTTCTTATGGATTAGTGATGGGCAAGATGCGAACAACTGCGAGCACTTACCGGGCACGCGTGCTGAATTGGCTTCTTGGAATTGCGGCAGGCCTGGCAATGCTGGTTTGCACGGTGACGGCGACGTTTGCCCAAACGGGCCTTATTGAGCCCAGTGAAGATGGGTTGACCTTGCCAGCCGTATCGAACGAGACCGGTGACACTACCAGTGATGACCCCTCTAATCAGGCAGCGCCTGATGAGTCGCTCTTCACCATTAATTTTCGGGACGCCGACATTCTTGAGGTATTGGAGGCTTATTCCAACCTGCTGAATGTCAACGTGGTTCCAGGCGAAGGGGTTTCAGGGATCGTCACCGTCTTATCGCCCGGACCCGTCACGCGCCAGCAGGCGGTCAATCTGCTGCATTCAATTCTGAAACACCGGGGTTTCGCGGTGATCGAGAACGATGGCTATATTAGTGTTGTCCAGGATGCCATTGCGGAGATGAGCGGCTTTCCCATCTATTATCCTGAAATGCCCGATGACCAGGTCGCGGTGCTGGCAATCCGTCCACAGCACATCGATGAAGAAACCCTTGCTGAAACGCTTGCCGCGATGGGGCTGATGCGGCCGGTGTCGACCAATCGGGATGCCGGCGTCGTGCTCGTGACGGCGGCGGCTTCCAAGTTGCGCTCGATCCTGAGACTGGTGGAAGAGCTGGATATTCCCCAACGTGTCGCCGTCACCCGGACTTATCCCCTGCAGTATGCGGCAGCCCCGAAACTGGGCCCGGTGATTGCCGGTTTTGTTGCCCAGTTGGCAGGTCAGGAAGCGCCGGCGAGTGCGGCAGAGGGAGAAACCGCGCTGGTTTCCGGTAGCGTGATGATCGAAGAGCGTACTAATAGCCTCATTATCACGGCAGAAGAAAAGTACCACAAAGCCGTGGTCAGTATGCTGGCTGAACTGGACAAGCGTAGCCCGCAGATTCTGCTTGAAGCCAAGGTCGTTGAGATCACGTTGGATCAGAACAGCCGTATGGGTCTGCAGTGGCAGCAGTTGCTGAATGTGCTGCCGATGGCGGCCCTTACCTTCTCTGATCCCGGCACATTTGCGGCCGGCTCAACCGTGATCGACGACGCAAAGAACGTGTTGTCCGGCAGCCCTGGGGGAATCAATTACGCGCTTTTGGATCCGAAAAATTATTCGGTAATGGTCAATCTTCTGGCCAGAGATTCCGATGCCCGAGTGCTGGCATCACCGCACCTGATGGCTTCTAACAACATGGAGGCTAATCTGCGTATTGGTGATGAGATTCCTGTGCTCAAGGAAACCCGGATGGACACCAACAACCAGCCCATCGAGACCTATGATCGTGAAAAGGTGGGCCTGGAACTAAAATTGAAACCGACGATTGCCAGTAATCGGGACGTGACCCTTGATCTGGAGATCTCCAACAGCAACGTTATCGCTGGGGCCGGCAGTTCCGGCAATAATCAGCACACCATCACCGAACGCCTGGTCAAGACACACGTCATCATTAAGGACAAACATACCCTGGTGATCAGCGGCCTGATTCGTGATGACGTCGCCGGAGGCAATGCCGGTATTCCGGAATTAAAAGACCTGCCGGGTGTGGGACCGCTGTTTGGTTCACAGCAGAAGCAGAGGAAATCGACGGAACTGCTCATCCTGATCACGCCGTACGTGATTCTCTCTGAGCAGGAGGCAATTCAGGTCGGAACCGATCAGTTGCTCAAGCACCCGGGCGCGGCGACCGTTGGCGCACTCGACCACATCGAGATGGAGTTTGACCTCTAGGGTGGCGGTCACGTCCCCGCAAGCCGATAATCCCGTGCAGGCCAGTATTGCCCAGTCCCTTTCCCAGTCCCGCCTAATGGCGGGTCTGCCGGCTGAGTTGATGCAGAGTCTGGCAGAGCGCTTCGGTGAGACCCGTGACGTGCCGGCTGGGGAGGTGTTCAAGAAAGCCAGTGACGAGGTCGATGCCGCTTTTCTGGTGCGCTCGGGGAACGTTCAGGTGTCAGAGAATCGCGGGTTGGCCGACGGGGCATACGCCTATACGGTTGGCCAGGGCGAGATCGTTGGGGTTCCCGCTCTGCTTAACGGTGGTGAAGACGGGTCGGAGTTTCGCGCTGCTGAAGATGCCACGCTGGCATCACTTGACCGACTGCAGTTCGACGACTGGCTTGCCTCACACCCCAAGTATCACCAGGCACTGCTACACAACGCCGGCCTCGATCAGCAATACCACCTGCTCCGCAAGACCCAGCTGTTCGCCGAGCTTAATGCCATAGACCTTTTTTCCCTGGTCCATGAACTGGCACCATGCTTTGAGCAGCATGAATCCGGTGATTACCTTTTTCATGAAAACGACAGTGCAGAGTTTGCCTTTCTGGTCGCGAGCGGCGAGTTTCGGATTATCAAGGAGAGTGCACAGGATACGGTGGTCGCGACGTTGGGCGTTGGCGCCCTAACCGGGACGGCGGGTCTGCTGCAATATGGGGCGTACAACGCCGCGATGCGAGTCGCAACCCCAGGGGAATGCTGGCGGCTTGACCAGACACAGCTCAATCGGCTTCGAACACGCAGCCGCAAGATCGATGAGCGCATCAGCCGCGAACTGTCTTTGCCCCGGCTGGAAAATGACGCACTGCTGTTTCAGCCCGAGACCGAGCAGGGAGCGCGTCTGATTCTGGAACTGCTGCGCGAAAACTCCATTAACCTGTGGCGCCGTTTCCGGTACAACCACCAGGAGCCTCGCGCGGTACTCAGGATTCTTGAGCAGGTAACGGGGATCGACCCGCTTTACCCGACGGATGATTTGCTGATTGATACCGAACTGCCCCGGCGCTTTCCGGCGGAATTCGCGCGCATGCACCGTCTGATGCCGGTTTTCTATGACGCTCAGGGTGTTCAGGTTCTGACCATCACACCCTTTCTGGGGTCTCTTGCCAGCGAGTGCGCGACGCTGCTGGGAGCTCCGATACGGCTTCGTCTGACAGAGCCCGAGTTTCTTGAGCGGCTGATCGAGACGACCTACCAGAATCTTGGCGAGGTAGAGGAAGAAGAGAGCGACAGTGACGCCGCAGACGATTGGCAGAAGCTGGAACAACTGGATGATATCGAGGAGCAGGCGCAGGCTGCGCCGGTCATTAAGCTGGTGAACAGCATCTTCTCCGAAGCCATCAGCCGGGGGGTTTCGGATATTCACCTCGACGCGGGGGAGACCCGGCTGGATGTGCGCTACCGCATCGACGGGGTACTGCAGGTCGTCAACAGCGTGTCCCGACAATACCAGCCCGCCGTCATCAGCCGCATCAAGATTCTTGCGGATCTCGATATTGCGGAACGCCGTCTGCCCCAGGATGGGCGTATCGCGCTTCGGATCGAGGGACGCAGTTTCGATTTGCGTGTAGCGACCGTCCCGACGGTCCACGGCGAAAGCGTCGTGATGCGTATCCTCGATAAGTCGAGTATCCGGGTCAATCTGGAAGACTTGCGCATGGGGCCGACCATCGGGCCTCAGTGGCAGGAACTGATCCGCCGTGCCAACGGCATCGTTCTGGTGACCGGTCCTACCGGTTCGGGCAAGACCACGACCCTGTATGCCACCATCAACGAGATCAGCACTCCTGAGGTCAATATCATCACGGTTGAGGACCCGGTCGAATACCAGCTGGAGGGAATCAAGCAGATACAGGTCAACGCCAAGATCGACCTGACCTTTGCGGCTGTACTGCGAAGTATCCTCCGCCTGGATCCGGATGTGATTCTTGTGGGTGAGATCCGCGACCGTGAAACTGCCGAGATCGCGGCCCAGTCGGCACTGACGGGCCACCTCGTCTTCTCAACGCTGCATACCAACGATACGGCGACCTCGGTGACGCGCCTGATCGACATGGGTGTGGACCCTTATCTGGTTGCCTCTACGGTGATCGGTGTATTCGCCCAGCGCCTGGTGCGCAGACTCTGCACCGAGTGCCGTGTTCAGGAGACTGATCAGTCGTGGCACGCTCCAGGTTGTCGACACTGTGACTACAGCGGGTTCAAGGGGCGCCTCGGCATCTATGAACTGCTGCTGGTTAGTGATGACACCCGCAAACTGATCATGGAGGGACGCAGTTCTGCCGAACTTCAGCAGCACGCCCGAGACAACGGTATGGGCACGCTACTCGAAGACGGGCTCACCAAAGTGGAACAGGGCCTGACCACGCGGGACGAGGTGTTCCGCGTCGGCCACTAGTGGCCTCCTTTCAGTACACCGGTGCCCGCGGCGGCAAGGCCTGCTCGGGCACCATCGAGGCCCCCGACCGCAGACAAGCCATCGCCCTGCTGGCCGGGCAGGGCATCCAGTTACAGGAGCTCGATGAGAAGGCTGATGGTAGCGGCGGTTCCGGCGGCGGACTGTCATTGCGCCTCGGTGGTGCCAAGAAGATCAAGCCCCGTGATATCACGATCCTGACACGGCAATTGGCGACTTTACTGGAGGCGGGATTCCCCTTGGCCCGGGCGCTGGAGTTTGTCTCGCGCCAGGAAAGCGCAGGCTCCATGAGTGAGATGGTGGCAGACCTCAGTGCCTCCATTCAGCAGGGTCAGGACTTCTCCCAGGCGCTCTCAGAGTATCCCAAGTATTTTGGCAACATCTTTTTAAGCATGGTGCGTGCCGGCGAGACCGGGGGCATCCTCGATGCGATGCTGGTGCGCCTGGCCGAGATGCGCGAGGCCGATGAAGCGCTGGCGGACAGGTTTAAAAGCGCAATGATGTATCCCGCCCTCATGATGGGCGCGATGGTTATCGCGCTCGGTGTGATGTTTGCCTACGTGGTGCCACAGTTTGCGACCATGTTTGAGGATATGGGCCGGGCGCTGCCAGGGCCGACGCAGATTCTGCTGAACGTGGGCGATTTTGCCGCCACCTGGTGGCCCGCGGTGGTGGCAGGTGTCGTGGCAGCCGGCGCGGGCTTCAAGGCATGGGTGAAAACCGACAGCGGTGCTTTCCAGTGGGATCGCACCCGCCTTGAGATGCCGGTGCTCGGTAACTTCATGGCCCAGTTTGCGATAGCGCGCCTTGCCCGTACCGCCGGCACATTGCTCGAATCGGGTGTCAACCTCATCGATGCATTTGCTTCGGCCGGCGAGGTCTCCGGCAACCGCTACATCAGCCACATCATGCAGCGGGCCCTTGCCGACGTCCGTCATGGCAAGCCGCTGGCCGTATCGCTGGCGGATGCACCGGTGATCCCAAGTCTCCTGCGCGAAATGATCGCCCTTGGGGAAGAGTCCGGTCAGGTGGGTCCTATGATGAAACGCGTGGCGGAGGTCTATGACCGCCAGACCCGTGAGACGGTCTCCGGCATCACGTCAATCATAGAGCCTTTTATGGTGCTCTTTATGGGAGGTGTTGTCGGCATGGTCGTCATTGCCCTGCTGTTACCGATTTTCGAGATGAGCACCGGGGGCGTATAAGCCGCCTTTTATCCGCACGCGAAGTTTTGCAATGCTTTAAGAGAAGCCCCGCTTGCGCAGGGCCTGTCTTCAGGTCAGGCTACTCACATGTCGGGTCGCACTGTGAGCACCGCATTAGGCTTATTTCGCAGAACAGGGTTTCGCTCTTGGGATCAAAAAGGGTGACTATGCCGCAATAGCATTTGGATTCAGGTTCACCATCCGGGCCCGGTTTGTCACCCCGAAATTCTTCTTCCTCAATCGGGTGGCGCTGATCCCATTCCCATAACTTGAGGCGGGCATTCCACAGTTTCGGATTGGCCTTGCGGGCTTTAGAACCACAAACCGCGATGCCCCTCTCGCCGTCGCCCAGTTGGATATGGGTACAGAGTCGTTCGTGCTTGCCTTTCTGGCTGGGCGGGCGTTTATTTACATGACGCGCCACTTCGGCGACCAGCTGCTTTCGTTTCTCACGATATCGTTCTGCATGTTCCGCTTGCATTTTCTTTTTTACCGACTTGGCAGGCTTCTCTTTTATAACGGTATACATTTTTTTATCAGTCTTGCCATCTTCAGCGGCGGTGATAGGGAAGGTAGAGGTACCGCCCCCTTCATCATCAGACTCAATGGGTAGGGGATCACCGCAGTTTTCGTTGGTGAAGCCAACACCGGTATCGATGAAGCTACCAAGGTTAGTAGTATCTATTCGCCACGTATCAGGAAGTCTTAGGACTCCGTCATAGCCAGCCAGATAATTTGACGGGTCTCCGAGCATAGTCCAGGTTTCGTCTTCCGTCCCATAGTTAGTTACTAGGAAATCCTCTAAATTTATATACCGAATTCTTTCCTGATTTTGGCCCTGCATGGGACGGTACTGGATGTCGTAGCGGCGGTTATACCGATTGCTTGGTGACGGGTAGGATACGGCGTTAGCAATGCGTATCGAACCTTCGTCATCCAAAGTCCACCAGGGACTCCAGGGAGCGGGAGGACAATCACTCCATCTACCAAGAGAAGGTCGGTATGGAGGACAACGCGACGTCCATCTACTGCGTAGGCGGAGTTCACCCTTGGCAAAACAGTCTGTCACGACGGTATTACCCTCTGAATCAGTGACAGTGGTTGCATTATTGATAATTACGGTGGCGTCTATTTGCCACTTGTGGGGGTGCGAGCCCCCGGCCAGTACGGCCTGGCTTGCAAGGAGCAGACCGACTGCAGTGACTGCAGAAAGTAACGGTTTAAATGGGTTCGAACTCACGGGTAACCAACTACAACCAGAGGCTGAAGTATCCATGCTCGTCTCCTAGCTGCTATCCATCGAGTCGATCATACTCCTTGTGCAGGATCCCAGCTGGGCCGGCTCTGAATACCCCGGATTGATGGGAAATTTTGATTGAGATCGACTTCCATCATGACTCAGTTGCTATTGCCTGACGCTGAGATCAGCGGTGATATGTGACGGATCTTACATATGCGGGTAGGATATGCGGAGAGGCATTCATTGACACCTCCCAGCATCGTTGCCTAGATTCAAGGAGGGTTGTCCATGAGAAACAAATCCAGCCGCAGGTTAGATAGTAGAGGAAGCATATGCAGCGAGTGATCGTGTGGTTGTCCGAGACACTGGGATTCAGCGTCGAACAGGTGACCGATCTGGTGATAATCAGTCTGGGGGTTTTTGCGGGCTCGTTTGTCGCCTTGTGTCTTTTTGGCATCATCTACGGGCTGATCTCCAGCACCCGGTACTGACCGGGTAGATTTCACCCCATATCAATCGAGCACTTGATGAAGTGCCCGGTTGATTAATCCTGTCAGTAGTTGCAGCCGTCTGGCTGGTTGTCCTGGGTATTTGCCTCTGCCGATTCGTACGCTATATACCCAGTGATCGGGGAGCCAGCGAATATATGGTTGCCAATGAATACACATTCTACCGGGTGCAGCTGATCCGATCCGGGTTCAGCGGGACCGAAAGCCGTAACGAAATTATCTTCCATGCTGCTCATGGTCTCGTGGTATCCCCCTTCAAGGAAAGTCAGTAGCACGTCTTCGGCTTCGTCAAAATGCATATGATCAAATGCAGCATCGTCGATATGTGTATCCATCATATCCCACAGTGTCGCGGCAACCAGAGCGGGCTCTGATTCATTTTTGCAGATGTTTATGGGTGACTCGATGTTGCCGGTATAGCTCTGTTCAGTTGGCGCGGGTTCGTCCAGTTCGTGCAGGTGCCAGAAGGCCACTGCATCGGCAAATCCCTCAACCAATGCCTGTCCTTTTGATTCAGCACTGACACAATCGTAAATAAACGCCTCGCTGTCATACGGAGGCAGTTCGTTATTCCAGTACTCATAATGTGTATGGTGGGCGAGTTCGTGGTAGAGGGTTTTCGGATAGGGTACGAAACCGGTAATCATATAAAAAGATGGGATCGACAGCCCGTCGACGGGTTCCACCAATAGCGAGTTGATCGTGTACATGTGCTTTGATGCGAGCCATAGCCAGCCAGCGCCGTCATCGCCTTCACGACGTGCACAACTATGCGGCTCCTCTTGGTCAAGTCCGCAGCTGTACCAGGTGTTGGGAATGAATACCCGGATAGGCTGTTCGCGGATGGGATGGATACCGTGCATCAAGGAATGCCCCAGGTAAAGCACGGTATTGGCGTAGGTATCGGCAACACCAAAGGCTGTGCCGGATTCAGAGGTATTGGCATACCAGTGACCGATATCAAGGGTTGCCGGAATATCACTGAAAGTATGCCCCCACAGGTATGGAGCCCCCGCTTCATTCTTTTCAAAAGAGACATAAACGTTTTTCATTCGATACAGAATCAGCAGTTCTTGTCCGCTATAGCCAAACTCCGCAAAAGACACAGACCAATCACCATTGTGATCAACTTGATCTGTTGCCAGTGTCATCCACCCGCCATCTTCCTTTTTCCCACGTAGTTCAACTTCCCACTGCCATGCAGGTTGCAGGAAGTCGTTTGCAATTCCTTTAAAACTGAATTTTCCACTGACGTGAAAATATCCGGTTGCGGCCTGTGCATTCTCGATACCCAGAAGCTTCAACATAAGATCCTGTCCACTGGGCCAGGAATCAGGTGCATCAGACAACAGCGAACTGGATCCGTCAACAGCGGGTAAAGTTGATATTGATGTGGGGAATCCGTTGTTTTCGCGTCCGATATGCTGAGATGTCAGATCTTCAAGGATGCGGGGGTCAATATGCCGCATCGGTTCCTTTGTCGGAAATGGGGCGATCTTTGCATCCCGTGACACTTTGCTGACGGGAATAATCTCGTCACGCGGGACATAGAGTTCGGTATAAGTGGAACGTTGGTACTGGCCCTTGCGGACCAGAAAGTAAAGGTCGACGGTTTGGCGACCGATCAGCTGCTTGCCTGTCTTGTCGTAGACCTCGATCATGAGAATGACAACACGTTTGCCATCATTCTCAAGGGCGAATCTGAACGGGAGTTTGCCCTGCCCACTGGCGCGGACTGAAATGACTTTGCTGCGCTTAATAGTTTTTCGTTTGCGGCTTTTTTGGTTTTTTGCTGTCGTGGCACCCTCAAATGTTTTTAGATAGGCCAGCCTCACCTTGACCGACTGATTTAACCGGCTCGTCAGTTGTACCAGACCACTAACGTTGGCTGCGGGCCCGGTTTTGGCCACCTGGGTAACACTGACCTTAAACAATGGGTTTGAGTTGGCATGCGCGGTCAGCGGCAAGTACGTAGTGCCGATAAGCAAGCAGGCTGTGAGTAACCTGTACGGTGCGGATAGTAATCGGTTCATGAAAATGTACCCCAATGGGATCTCGCCTGATCAGTCTACGGTCACGGAGTCGCTTTTGAAAGTGACGCCTATCACATGCAAAGGAGATCGTTTGCATTAAGGTTGCTGTATGTACAAGCCAACTATAGGGGCTTAACGTGTTGCAGAACCGCAAACTGACCTCAGTTGTCGCGCTGTTCTATGCGCTGTTGATTATCGCCCTGGTGGTGACTCGCAGCCTTAACCAGCTGAACTACTAAGGCTCGCTTCCAGCGATCCTGATAGCGTTCGGGCTATAGTAAACGGCACCCACGGGAACTCGGCAAGAGTAAACCGAAGGAAATCGTTATGAACTTATCAACACTGCACAGTAAAGTTTTGGCGTGTGCGCTGGGGTTGGTGCTGTATGTTCCCCTGCCATCCTTTGCGGTGGAGTACTGCGCTGATTTATCCTATTTTGGTGACTACGGCGCGATGTCGTTTGATGTCACCACCGATGATGACGCTGATACCGCAGTGATAGAAATTGTTGCGGGATATGCAAAGGGCTGGCAGTTTGAGGGCTCATGGGATGGAGAAAGCGGGGTCGGCTCAGGCGCCGTAGAGATGACCGACGACCCGCTGGTCGGGACCATGGCGTTTGATTTTGGGATTTCCTCGGCCGGCTCGTCGAGTGAAATAGAAGGAACCTTCGAGACCGAAGACGGTTCCATAGTGACTTTGTTCACCGGTGTCGAAGGGGCCTGCACGTCAGTCGAAGCGCCGCTGGAAGGAGATTACTGCCTCAAAGTCGGCAAGAAAAATATCTCGATGAAGATCCTGAGTGAGAGCAGTGGAACCGGGCGTATTCGTGGAAACCTCGCCTCACCGACGGGTACGGTGCGTCCGTTTAATGCGAGCCGCGATAGTGCAACAGGCCTGATCCTGGAGAAGACAACCGGCGCGCAACAGTTCAGCCTTGAGTTTGCCGCCGGTATCATCACCGGCAGCTTCGTCTACCGAGGCCGGACTTTCGACACCTACGGCATCCGTAACCCAACCACTACCGCTACCGGGTGCTTGGGTATCATGATCTATTCAGGCGGCACCGGCGGTTTCTACTACTCAACACCCACTATTGTTGGGCATCATGCGTATGTGGGCACCGGTGCGGGCAGTAACCATCCGATAGCGACGGATAACTATTTTGCAAAGGTGGATCTTCGGGATATGCGTGAGGTCTGGCGCTACGAGCTGGGCACTGCCGAGGTGCGCGGCAGTGCTGTACTAGACCGTCGCGGCAAGGTGTATTTCGTTAAAGAGCAAGGCCGTACAGTTTCTTTTGATGATGGGGCTCCCGATGGCGACCACTCGGAATCAGTTCTCACTCTGGTCAAGATATCAAACCCCGCCAGAGGTACTCCCGCATTGGAATGGGAGTATGAGATCACCGCTGAAGGCGAATCCCACCACATGGGGCACTTAACCCCTGCGATTACGAGTCTGGATCACATCTACGTAGGGGGAGATGCGTTACACGCAGTGCGTTATGACGGTAAAGAGTTATGGTCTCCATTTTCCCCTGACGGTGCCGGAGATCTACAGATTTACAACGCCCCAATCATTCAGGAGGTCGATGAAAAACTGGTGTACTTTAACGTCGATGATGCGGGAGGAGATTACTCTGCTGATGGCATCTATGCCGTCAATCTTATCTCGGGAGAGGAACTCTGGAGTTACACACCGGACTACACTGAGCCGTCGACGGAATACTCTGAAGATTTTGTTGCTCCAGAGACCTATTCAAGCCCGCAGTTCAATCTCGATAGAACAAAGATCTATACCGCTTTACGGGATCGGATCTACTGTTTTGACCTTAGTGGCAATGCATGTACAAGTGACTGGGAGGATGGCTGCGAGATACCGGATATCTCTGGGGGCATCCGCGCTGCGCCTTTGGTAGATGCAGCAGGAAATATATATATTGGCAGCAAAGATAACGAAGACAGCAAGTTCTATAAGATCGACGGCGCCTGTCCCGCATCACCGGTCATCTGGGAGATAGACACCAATGCCGATGTCTATACGACCGGGGTGATTCTGAATACCGGGATCGTCGTGATCGGTACGGAACCCGACTTTGATGCGGGAATTCTGAAAGCCTATTCCACGACCGAGGAGACAGCCACCCTGGAGGGCTTTTTTGATCTTGATGCCGACATGACCTGGGGTTCACTTCGGATGCATCGGGGGCGGTTGATTGGTGTCGCCAATGTTCCGACCCCAATTTTGGGCGGGTTTATGTTTTCAATCGATACTCGGGGCGCCCGTTATGAACCCGGTGCGGAGAATGCAACCTTTCGGGGGAATAACCTGTCTACTGGGAGATAGTCCGTAGAGTGCGTATTGGTTTCGAGATCAAACCTCTTTAGGGTGCCGAGGTGGATGCTCTCCGTAAATAGAAAGGCAGTAAGGCCCCTCTAAAGGGGCCTTACTCTACCAATCGCCTGGAGTCGCATTGGGGGTTGCCCGTCACTGGAGCGTGCAGAGCAACGGTCAGGCGTTATCCGTATCGGCAAGAAGTAATCTGATACGGCGCGCCAGATCATCCAGAAAGTCATCGCCTGAAGCCGCATTGAGGGCAGCCCGGTTCAGCCAGTGACGGGCTCTCTCCAGATTTCGTTCAACGACTTTCCCGTCCTGGTAGAACATGCCCAGCGTGTACTGGGCAACCGCCATTTCCTGCTGCGCAGCCTGTTCAAACCACAGGATGGCCCGCTCGATATCCTGCTTTCCGCCTTCTGCATTGAATAGCATCACCCCGAGGTTGAACTGGGCTGTCGGGTTGCCCTGCGTCGCCGCCACTTCAAACCAACGGCGGGCATTTTCCAGGCTTTGTGGCGTGTCAATACCGTTGTGATAGATGGTCGCTAGTTTTACCTGGGCATCGACGTGACCGTTGGTGCCAGCGCGTTGGTACCAGTAAATTGCCTTGGTGACATCTTTGTTTTCCGCTTGGCCTGTTGCATAGATCCACCCGAGGTTGTCTTGGGCATCGCGGTTATCCTGTTCAGCCGCGAGCGTCAGCCAGTGCAAAGCCTTGGCGAAGTCCGGC
>Ga0315336_1000679_pt1 | contig 83879 bp, 61 predicted proteins | sample ASW5metaG_FD_204512 | JGI IMG/M metagenome (GOLD analysis project Ga0315336, IMG submission 204512) | Ammonia-oxidizing marine archaeal communities from Monterey Bay, California, United States - ASW #5 | ecosystem: Environmental > Aquatic > Marine > Intertidal zone | place: USA: California...
CAAGAAGCACACAAGCACCTGCCGCAGCACAAAGGTCAAAGAAACCGAAAACCCTGACCATGACCAGAACCAGCCGGAGCCTGCAGGGCCCCGGCGAAGAGAATCTCAGTCCGACAGGCTGCTAGCCGCATGTCTCACACTTTTTCGTCGCGAGAGCGTGGAGGTTGCGGCGTATTACAGGCTTAACGCGATGCGCCGGGCGCAGACGTGTAGACACACTTCAAGATCGGCACATCGCGTTAAGCCTGTAATACGCCGTGACATCCGGGCTCGTAGTAGAAAAAGTGTGAGACATGCGGGCTAGAGTTCGGCGTATACGGCGATGTCCGCATCGATCGTCTCGACGACGGATGCGATAACTTCCTCTGGCACACACTGGTTTACTTTGAACCAGGCGAGTGACTGAACCGCCTTCGAATCATGAGGATTCCGGACGTCATCGATGTTGATATCCGCATTCGCAAGCGCCGCCCCGATCTGGCCCAGGACGCCGGGGCGATCCTGGTAGGAAACAATAAAGTTTTTCCCCCCGGGCTCAAAGTAGAGCTTATCAAAGTCATTGATTCGGGAAATCATCACGTTTCCCTCTGCCATCGTGCCACGGACACTCGCCCGGCGCAGATTGTTGTCGTCAAGTTCCACCACGAGGTCGATCGTAATGGAATTCTCATACCCCTTGTTGCCGTCCCCGGTTCGGTTTTCATACTCCACGCCCTTGTCCCGCAGATGCTGCAAGGTGGCCGCATAGTCCATGGAACGCTCGAAATTCTCCACGGCTGCCGCGGCGACGGGAAGGATGAGCCACTCTCTGAAAGGCGCAAGACTGCCATAGAAGCTGGAAGCGATCTGGCGGAGTTTGTACCCGCGCCCCACCACGCTGCGGCAGAGAGTGGCTACGACAAAAGCCAGTTCGCCGTATGCCTCATCGAGACCCGCGGGAACATCCCGGTTTACAACACAGGCCCTCAGCCCCCTGTCGTCATACTCGATCAACTGCTGGGCCGCCCGCAGCGCAGCATTCCGGTGTGCTTCAACGGTGCTGGCTCCCAGGTGAGGCATCATAAGATCCGCGATATCGGCGACGGGTTTGGGGCCGGCTTCGTCGGATGGATACACATCAGTCAGAAACCGGATCCGCCGTTCAGGCCTGGCCGCTCTCAGGTCGGCTTCGTTCACGATGCCCGAACGCGCGCAATTGATGATCGTTGCCCCCGGCTTCAGAAGTTCGAGCAGGGATCGATCGACAAGGCCGCGCGTTTGATCGTTTTCCGGTAAATGCAGGGAAATATAGTCGGACTGTTCGAAGAGCGCCGGGAGTTCGACAAGCTCCACGCCAAGCTCGCGCGCCCGCTCCTGCGTCAGGACCGGATCGTACCCGAGAATTTTCATTTCGAATCCCCGCACCCGCTTGACGAGGGTCTGCCCGATCGCCCCCAGTCCCAGGATTCCTAGCACCTTCCCGGTAATCTCGCGGCCCATGAAGTCCTTTTTTCGCCACTCTCCCTTGCGGGTGGAGAGATCCGCGTTCACCACGTGTCGGGCGTCCGCCAACATCATCGTGATCACCTCCTCGGCCACTGCGTTGGCATTGGCGCCCGGCGTATTCATTACGTCGACCCCGCGAGCCCTGGCGTGCTTGACATCGATCGTGTTGAATCCCGCGCCCGCCCGCACAATCACCATCAGGTCAGTAAATACGTCGATGACCTCCGCAGTGACTTTCTCGCTTCGAACAATCAGCGCATGGGCATCGGCATGGCGGCGGGCAATCTCTACCAGGTCGGGTGTTTCCTCCACGTGGACGTCATATCCACCGTGTGCCTGCAGCAGTTCAACCGCTACAACATCGAGTCGCGTGGGAATCAGAACTTTTCTATTCATTTTCTCGGCCGTATTTCCACTCGGGGAGTCCCCCTGAAAGGAATGGAAACGGTACTTCCCCAGGGTACCGGACGCAAGACCCCATCCGGACCGGCACGTTTTCACCCTTGACCGGAGACCCGGCAAAAACTTAAGTTGCGCCGTATGCGATCTGCCTTCGCACCACTGCGGGGGGCCTTCTGGTTCCTGTCGATCATATGGATCGCGGCTACGTCTCAGGCGTCTGATCCCTACACGGAGGTCGACGGCGAAAAGAAGCCGTTGATCGCGATCAACCGACCCGCGGAATCCACCCCTGCGGCCCAGCTGGAATATGCGGATATGCAGTACCAGGAGGGGAATCTGAAAAAGGCAGGAAAGTCCTATCGCGCGCTGGTGAAGCGGTGGCCCCGCAGCCCGGAAGCCGTCAAGGCGCAGGCAAGCTATGCGTCGGTGCTCGTATCTCAGGAAAAATTCCGTAAGGCCTTCGACACGTACCAGGAACTGGTGGAGAACTATGCCGGTAGATTCCCGTACGAAGAAGTCCTGGAAAAGCAACTGGAGATCGCAAAGAAAGTAGCCACCACGAAAAAAGGAAAATTCCTGTTCTTTCCCGGACTCAAAGACCCTGAAACCGCTATCGACATGTACTCGAAAATCGTGAAAAACGGCCCCCAGTGGGAATTCGCACCCCAGGCGCAGATGAGGGTCGGACGAATCCAGGAGGAGATCAGCGAATACGATTCCGCAATGGCGTCGTACATGCAGACGATGATTCGATATCCGGATTCCCCTTTCGCCGAGGAGGCGGCCTTCGGCCGAATTCGCTGTCTGGTGGCTCTCTCGGACGACAACGTCAATGACACGGAAGTCGCTGAGGAGGGATGGCACGCCATCGGGGTTTATGAAACCGCATACCCGGATTCCCGGTTCACGGAAGATATCAGCCGCATCCGGTATCACCTGTACGGTCGACTGGCCTTTGCCGCCTACGAGATCGCACTATTTTATGATAAAACGGCGAAGAAGCCGAAAGCCGCGCTTGAAGAATATCGAAAGATGGTCAAGCGCTTCCCAAAATCTGAATGGACGAGTGAAGCGAATCAGCGTATAGACCAACTCCAGACGGAACTGGAGGGCACGAGTGAGGAATAACGCAATGGTACGTGTTTTTATGGGTCTGGCGCTGGCCGGCTGTGCGATGCATCAATGCGGGTGTTCCAGCATGGGGTACAAACTCGGCTCCATGCTGCCTCCGGAAATCCAGACCGTCTTCGTTCCCACCGTCGAGAACGAGTCCACCCAGCCACTGATCGAAGCCGCAACAACCCAGGCCATTATCCAGGAGTTCCAGCGCGATGGATCGCTTGAAGTGGCCTCGGAGCAGAATGCGGACTCGATCCTCAGAGTCGTCATCACCGACTATCGGATCGTACCCATCGCATTCGAGCGCGATCGGGCAACCGCAACCGAGGAATATCGGATATTCATCACCGCGTCTTTCGTGGCAACGCGTACCGACGACGGGTCAGTGCTCGCGGAATCAACCTGGGTCCAGGGGGATGCGACGACGGAGCTGATCGGTGACCTTACCGCGGCAAAGGAGGAGGGACTTCCCGTCGCCGCACGAGACCTCGCCCGCGGTATTGTGGCAACGATAGTCGAGTATTGGTGAAATCCGCAGGATTTACGCGGAGAGTGCCCGAAGGCGGGCGGCAGCCCTGGTCTTGCTCCGGATGGCCGTATTCTTTTTGATCACGCCCTTTTTCGCCCCCTTGTCGAGCGAGGAACAGAAAGCCCGGAACGCCTTGTCGGACGCTTCTTTGTCACCGGTTGTAATCGCCTCCTGGAATGCTCGGCCGGCGGACCGGATTCGGGTGCGAACCGGCATATTTCCTATCCGTTGTTTCGCGGATCTTCGGAGTCGTCTCTTGGCGCTTTTAAGATTAGGCATAATTTCGTCTCTTGATGTCCTTCTTGGATCATCTGAAAAAGGGGGTCATCCTATCCGGCAAGTCGAAGAAGTCAACTTACTTTCTTGAAAAAATGGCGCATCATCAAGATTCAGCCAATTTTCTCCGGGATCCGGCCGGGATCGGAAGCCGCTATCGGCAGCTTCTCCGGACACCGTCCGGAACCGAGATCCGCCGTGGAAACAACACCTACCGATTGCACCTGGAGGAAGGGTCGGATCAGCAGGCCCCTGATCGCTTTCTGGACGATCTGATGCGCGCAGAGTCCTCCCCGGACCGGATTTTTAAGAAAAGCGGTGTAAATTATGTGTTTAAGACAAATCTAGGGGGGCAATCGGCGATCGTGAAGCGCTTTGATCTCCGGGGGATGGCACACCGCATCAAGTATCTCCCCCGTACTGCGCGGGGAAAACGGGCCTGGGCCGCTTCCCGCACCCTCGATGCCGCCGGCATTCCCACTCCGCGGGCCATGGGCTTTCTGAGCGTGACCCGCTCCGGGTTGCCGGTTCGGAGTTACGCAATTCACCAGTTCCTGAATGACGCGACAACCGCCAGGCGGTGGATCAAGGCCCGGCTTCACCAGCTACCGAACCCGGCGCGAAAAGAGTTTTCCGACCACCTCCTGAATTCGCTGAAGGAACTCTATTCGCTGCGGATTTATCATGCCGATACCAAGACCAGCAATCTCCTGGTCCGGTCACCTGAAGATCCTGCAAAGCGGACATTCTTCTGGATTGACCTTGAATGTGTTTCCTTCAACCGGTCCCCTAACAAATCACGTATACTTCGAAACCTCGTGCAGATGAACGGTTCGATCGGATCAAAACTTCCGGACCAGGACCGCATCGATTTTCTCCATGGACTTTCCGATATCGCCCCCTGGGTACAGGATCCGTGGGTGGAACAGCGAATCAGGTCCTGGACAATGACCAGGCTGACCCGGGAATTGCGAGGCGAGTGCGGCCCCTGAAGTTCATCATCGGCCTTCTGGGGCTGCCGGTGCTCTACGCATCGGCTCGAGCACTGGCGGACATCGCGGGAATGACGCGACCGGATTCAATCCGGGACGTTTCTTTTGAAACCTGGTCACTCCTGGGAGGATTCCTTTTCTGGATCATCCTTTTTATAGCGATGAAGCGCCCGATCCGGACCTACGTGCTGGGTCACGAATTGACGCACGCACTGTGGGGCACGATGCTCGGTGCCCGGGTGCGAAAGCTTCGGGTGTCCGCCAAGGGAGGTAGCGTCCAGCTTTCAAAGACGAATTTCCTGATCACCCTGGCCCCCTATTTCTTCCCGTTCTACACTTTCCTGGTGCTTGTTCTGTACGGGATCCTGCTGATCTTCTTCGATCTGAGCCACTATCGGCCGTTCTGGATGTCGATGATCGGCCTCACCTGGGGATTCCATGTGACCTTCACTATTTCCATGCTGATGGAGAGGCAAACGGACATTCTGGACAACGGCTATCTCTTCTCCTACGTCGTGATCCTGCTCGCAAACATCCTCGTACTCTGCCTGGGAATCGTAATCGTGGGCCTGCCGACATTGGAGGATCTGGCCGCCAGTATGTCGGGACATCTCGCAGCTCTCCGGGATCTGGGTATTCAGGTCTTCCACACGAAGTTCTAACGTCCAGGCTTTGGAAAAACCTTCCACGATTTGGAATTTTCGGGAATTTTTGTGGAAATCAGGAAATAAAACCTGCGCCGGCCCGTTGAAGGTATTGAAAGACGGTCGTCGGCTGAGAATGGAAAAAAATGGAAGAACCGGAACGGGAATTACTGGCGCGATACCGGGCGGGCGACGCCGGTGCGCTGGGGGAACTCGTCGCGCTTTTCCGGCGCCCCTTGTTCGGATTCATTTACCGGATGACCGAGGGCGGGGACGATCCCGACGATATCTTTCAGGAAGTGTGGCTGCGAGTGATCAAACACCAGGCTCGTTACACGCACAAGAATTTCAAGAGTTGGTTGTTCCGAATTGCCCAGAACGTGGTGATCGACCGGGCGCGAAAACGAAAGCCCATCGTCGACCTGCAGAGTTCGGCGATGCGCGAGGAAGAAAACGTGTTTGAAACCAGAGTAGAGGACAAGGGGCTTACGGCACCCGCCCAAATCGATGCAAAGACACTCGGGGAAAGGATCGTCTCCGCGGTCCGGACGCTTCCGGATGATCAACGGGCCGTCTTTCTGTTGCGTACGGAGGCCGATCTCCCGTTCAAGGAAATCGCGAAAATACAGGGCACGTCGATCAACACCGCCCTCGCCCGCATGCAGTACGCCCTGAGAAAATTACGGGAAGCCTTGAAATCGGAATACTGCGAAATCCAGGGGACAACGTCATGAGTGAAGAAAATCTGGAACGGCTCCTTCTTCTTGCCCAGACCGGGGAACTCACGGATTCTCAACGGAAGGAACTCGATACTCATCTGGAGCGAACCGAATCCGCGGTCGCTTACCGCGACGATCTGGAGGCGATCGTCTCCGCGGTCCGGGAAACGCCGCTACCGCGTGATCTGGATCCAATGGTCATGCGCCGAATTGAAATTCAGGGCCGGCGCGAAATGAAAACTTCGCCATCCCGGAACCGCGTTTCGTTTCTACACATCTGGCGCCCCGCGCTCGCCTCCGGCATCGCGGCGATCGTGCTTCTCTTTCTCGGAATTCGTGTTGCGCAGCAGCAGAACCAGGGAATGGCGAATTCCGGGGCCGGGGTGGAAATCGCGCCGTCCATCGAACCGATGGAACTCGCCTGGGATGTTGAATTCGACGACGAAGTGGAAGACCTCAATGCTCTGCTGGCACTGGCGGAAGGCGACCTGGATGTCTCCGGCGACACGACCGTCGACAGCGAAGAGGAATTGTTGCAGGAGCTGTTGCAACTGGAAGGAATCAGCATATGAAAAAGTTCTATCGCACGTTTTTGCTCCTGGTGACGGTTGCCTGCCTGGCGGTACCGGCGATCGGCCAGGAACCACACGACGAATCATTTCACGAAGACGCGGATCCTGAAAAAGGTCCGCCCCATCAACATCGTGGAGGCCCGGGTTCCCACCGGGGAGAAGGCCCGCCACCCGGCCACATGGAGCATCATCAGGATGGCGAAGAGCATCTGGACCGGCTCATGGGGCGCCTGCGGGAAGCCGATCCGGAAGCCTTTGAGGAATTGCAACGGCTTCGGAAAGAGGATCCCCGCGGTTTCCGCCGTGAGTTGAAGGGCCGGCGGGATCATCTCCGCAAACAGCAGTTCATGGCCGGCCTCAGAGAGTTTCCCGAATTGCATGAAGCCTTCGAGAACCTGACACCGGAAGAGCGTGAACGGTTTGGGGACCGGCTTCGCAACGGCATGGAAGGTAAACGCCGCCGGATGGAGGACCGGGTCGACCCGAAGATTCACGAACTGGAAAAAGAATTGAGAAGCCTCGCCCGGGCCTATCACGATGCGCCCGAGGAAAAACGGGATGCGGCGAAAGCGGAAATTCGCGGTGCGCTGGAAAAGGTTTTCGATGCCCGGGAAGTCCAACGGGCAAACCAGGTGAAGCAGGCGGAAAAACGATTGGAAAAGCTGAAGACTGCTCTCGAATCACGCACTACCAACCGCGAAAAAATCATCGAGCGGCGCTTGCTCGATCTGACGGACGGGGATCCGCTGGCGTGGTGAACGCCTGGTTTTGTCTCTCATAGATTCCATATCTCAGGAATTCATGAGACATGACACTAGAAATCGCAGAGCACTTTCCCATCACTCCAGAGCTTTTCAAGCGCGTAGTACGCTCTGACCTCCTCGGAGAACAGGTGCACGACCACGTCGAAAAAATCGAGGATGATCCAGCCGCTCTCCGGAGTTCCGGAGCGCTTGTACACGGCGGATCCGGCGCGTTTCAGCGGAACTTCGATCTCCTCCGAAAGGGACTTGAGATGTGGAGGGCTGGTACCGGTGGCAATGACAAAGTAGTCGGTGATATTCGAGATGCCTCGCACATCCAGAATCACCGGGTCAATGGCTTTCCGGTCTTCCAGGGTATGTCGAAGCTTCGCTAGTAATTCGTCGGTTTCTATGCTCCGGTCCTCCGAGATGCGGTTGTCAACACTTGTACAGCCCATGCTCATAGATATACATCTCCACTTCCTCAGGCACAAGATAGCGGATACTCATGCCTTCCGCCAGCCGCATGCGTATATCGGAAGAGGAGATGTCGATGCGATGACCCTGGATGAGGCTTCCAAGAAGTTCCTCTTTTCTTCCGGGTCGGAGGCGAAAATCGAGAGATTCGAGATCTTCGTGCCTGAAACCGGGTCGAACCAGGGATACGATCCGGAATTCATCCAGCAGGTCCTCCACCCGGTGCCAGGTATGTAACTCGGGAAGAGTGTCGCTGCCGATCACGAACAGAATCTCATCATCCGGGGACTCCTCCTGCAGTGCCTGGAGGGAATCGTAGGTGTAGGACGTGTTGTCACGCTCCAACTCCATCCCGGTCACCTCGAAGCGCGGATCCGTTTCGGCGACCATTTCCAGCATGCTGATGCGGTGGTCCCCCGGCGCATAGTCGGCGAGATTCTTGTGCGGTGGAAATCCGCAGGGAACGAACAGGAAATGATCCAGTTCGAAGGATTCAAGAACGTCCTGCGCCAGGATCAGATGTCCATGGTGAATGGGGTTGAAACTTCCGCCAAAAACACCGATTTTTTGTACCAAACGACCCTCCTTGGACCATGAGCAGGTTCCGGCAAACTATAGATTCCCGCGGGATGAAGGTCAAAAACATCCCGCGCCGCATTCCCGGTGGGTGGCGAGGAGGCGGGCCTTGTGGTATGTTGCATACGAATTATGAGAAGAATTGAAGAAATTTTTGGGGAACTCCTGCGTCGGATCCAGCCCAGGCGCCTGGTTTGTATCGGTTGTCTTGGGATCGCGATGAGTACCGCATCCTGCCTGGACGGAGGTTCAGACAACACCCCCAGCGCGCCGAAAGAGTTTCGCGGCACCTGGATCGGGTCGACCGGGGACGGGCAGCCGATGGAGTTGGTTCTGAGTCAACTGCTGGCGTCCGTAGACGGCACTGCCCAGGTGGGTGATCAGGACGGCGCAATCACCGGATCGATCGACGGGACCCGCATCGAAGCCACCATTCAGAACGTACCCCCGCGAATCCTGGTGGGATCCCTGCGAGGCGAGACAACGATGACCGGCTCGCTACGGGATCTGTCCGGCGGAATTCTCAGCAGCTTCACCGTGAACCTCGTGTCGAGGTAAATCCGCTTTTCGATTCGTCCATCTCAGGCGTTGACGCCATCCCAAAAGCTGTGCAAGGTTGTCCTCCCGAAGGTTTGAGGCATTTCACGACGTGCACTTCGGGTACATTCCTCCGAATCACCCCGTCTTGGTGACTCACACAACTCACTGCGGTTCAAAAAGATGGCGAAATATATATTTATCACGGGCGGGGTCGTATCTTCCCTGGGGAAGGGAATCACCGCTGCCTCGATCGGTCGCCTGTTGATCGATCGGGGGCTCAATATTAGCATGCAGAAGCTGGACCCCTATCTCAACGTGGATCCGGGAACCATGAGCCCCTATCAGCACGGGGAAGTCTATGTGACCGAGGACGGCGCTGAAACGGACCTGGACCTGGGGCATTACGAACGCTTCACCGGCATCAGCACCTCCCGCCGGTCCAACTACACCGCCGGGCGAATCTACTGGGAAGTGCTGCGCAAAGAGAGGCGCGGCGACTATCTCGGACGCACGATCCAGATGATTCCCCACATCACCGACGAAATCAAAACGGCGGTCCGGAGTTTGGATGATGAGGACGTGGACGTCATTCTGTGCGAGATCGGGGGCACGGTCGGAGATATCGAGGGCCTCACCTTCCTCGAGGCCATTCGGCAAATCGGATTGGAGGAAGGCCGGGAGAACGTGATGTACGTGCACCTGACCTATGTGCCGTACATTCGGGCCGCCGGAGAAGTGAAGTCCAAACCCACGCAGCAAAGCGTGGCGAAACTTCGCGAGATTGGAATCGTGCCGGACGTTCTGATCTGCCGCACCGAAGTGCCTATTACCGACGAAGTGAAGGACAAACTTTCCCTGTTTTGCAACGTGCACAAACGGGCCGTGATCGTCGAAGAGGACGTTAAGAACTCAATTTATGAAGTCCCGGTGTGCCTGTCCGAGCAGGGGCTGGACGAGATCATCATGGTTCAGTTCCAGCTGGCGCGGCCATCCCGGCAATTGCAGGACTGGCGTGATATGTTGCACACCGTCACCCATCCCCAAGGTACGGTTCGTATCGGGGTCATCGGCAAATATGCCGAACTTCAGGACGCCTACAAATCCATTTTCGAAGCCATCAGCCATGGAGGGATCGGCCACTCCTTCGACGTTGAAATCGTAAAAATCGCCTCGGAAGACATCGAGGAGGGGCTCCACCTCGACGAACTTTCCCAACTTGGCGGGATCCTGGTCCCGGGCGGATTCGGAGACCGTGGAGTCGAGGGAAAGATTGCCGCCATCCGGCTCGCGCGCGAAAATGGAATCCCGTTTCTGGGGATTTGTCTCGGCCTGCAATGCGCAGTCATCGAATTTGCCAGGAACGTCTGCGGGATGGAGGGGGCGAACTCCACCGAAATCGACGGTGATACGAAGCATCCGGTGGTATGCCTGATGGAGGAGCAGGAGGAAGTCATCGACCTGGGCGGGACCATGCGTCTGGGCGCCTGGCCTTGCAAACTTACACCCGGGCTCCGGGCTCACACCGCGTACCAGGAAACCGAGATCTCCGAGCGTCACCGGCACCGGTACGAGGTAAACAACGCCTATCGCACCCGGCTGGAAGAAAAGGGCATGCACCTGTCCGGTCTCTCCCCGGATTCGAACCTGGTGGAGATCGTTGAAGTCGGTGATCACCCATGGTTTCTGGCCACGCAGTTTCATCCTGAATTCAAATCCCAGCCGCTCGACCCACACCCTCTGTTCCTCGGCTTCGTGGGAGCCGCGGTTGACCATTGTCAGGGGGTGAAGACTTGAAAGCGACCATTGCCCTGGAGGACGGAACCTCCTTTGAGGGAGAAGCGTTCGCCGGATCAGGGGAAGTTGCCGGCGAACTCGTATTCAATACTTCCCTCACCGGATACCAGGAAATCCTCACCGATCCCTCCTACAACGGTCAGATTGTGACGATGACCTATCCCCTGATCGGGAATTACGGGATCAACAATGAGGATATGGAGTCCTATCGGCCGCATGCGCGGGGCCTGGTGGTGGGCGAATGCAGCCGCATCCCCAGCAACTGGCGTTGCGACACCAACCTGCCCGACTATCTCGCTGAAAATGGGATTCTGGGCGTTCACCGTGTCGACACCCGCGCCATCACCCTGCATATCCGGCAACGGGGCGCCATGAAGTGCGTGATCTCCACGGAGGAGACGGACGTGAAAGCACTGATTGAGAAGGCGGTAGCATCGGAAGGGCTGGTGGGCCGTGATCTGGCGACCGGAGTCTCCATCAAGGAGAAAATGGAGTGGGACGCCGGCCGCGGCGCTCCGCCGGCAAAGCGCCGGGTCGCAGTCCTGGATTGTGGGATGAAGTACAACCAGATGCGCATCCTCTCGGAACTCGGATGCGCGCTCGATGTCTACCCTGCCACTGCCACCGCCGGCGAAATCCTGAAGGAAAACCCGGACGGATTCTTCGTTTCCAATGGACCCGGAGATCCCGAGGGTGTTCCCCGCGTCATTGAAGTCGTCCAGGGCATTGTAGAATCGGGGATACCCACCTTCGGAATCTGTTTCGGCCACCAGTTGCTGGGCCTGGCCCTGGGAGGATCCACCTTCAAACTTAAGTTCGGTCATCGAGGCGGCAATCAACCCGTGAAGGACCTGAGCACCGGCCGGGTTGAGATTACTTCGCAAAACCACGGATTCTGCGTAGACAAGGATTCTTTTGATCCGGGCCTCGTCGAGACCACGCACATCAATTTGAATGACGGCACATCGGAAGGGATGCGCCACAAGAAACTCGCGATGTTTTCGGTCCAGTACCATCCGGAGGCAGCCCCCGGCCCGAACGACGCCCGCCATCTCTTCGGCCGGTTCGTAAAACTTATGGACACAGGATCCATAGAATGACCCGGCACGATTGGATCGCAGTCCTTGACTTCGGATCGCAGTATACCCAGCTGATTGCCCGGCGAATTCGCGAGCAGAATGTGTACTGCGAGATCATTCGTCATGATACCCCGGCCGAAGAAATTTCGAAAAGATCCCCGCAGGGAATCGTGCTCTCGGGCGGACCGGCCAGCGTCCTGGAGCCCGGTTCCCCCCGGGTAGACCCCGGGGTGTTCGACCTGGAGATCCCCGTCCTCGGGATCTGCTACGGGATGCAACTCATGGCGGGGGAACTGGAAGGCGAAGTGCGGCCGGGCAACCAGAGGGAATTCGGCGGCGCAAGGATTTCGGTAGTCGGCGAATCCGGCCTTTTCGGAGGAATCACCGGTGAACTCGAAGTGTGGATGAGTCACGGCGACCAGGTAATAAGCATGCCGGAAGGATTTGTCGCCCATGCGAAAACATCGAGCTGCCCGGTGGCGGCCATGAGCCATCCGCAGCGAAAGCTTTACGGGCTCCAGTTCCATCCCGAGGTCGTCCACACTCCGCGCGGGGTCGAGATCCTGCGGTCCTTCCTGTTCTCCGTTTGCGGGTGCGGGGCAGACTGGACCATGGAACATTTCATCACCGAACAGGTGGAATCGATTCGCTCTCGCGTCGGAGATGATCACGTCATCTGTGGATTGAGTGGAGGCGTCGATTCCTCGGTGACCGCGGCACTGATTCAGAAGGCGATCAACGGCCGGCTTCACTGTGTTTTTGTAGACAACGGACTTCTCCGCCACGAGGAAGCCGAAGCCGTGGAGGAAATGTTCGGCAACCAGTTCAAGATGGACCTGCAGATCGTGCGAGCCGGCGATCTATTCCTGGAAAGACTGTCGGGGATAACGGATCCCGAAGAAAAACGAAAAATCATCGGCAATACTTTCATTGACGTATTTTCCGACGCCGCCCGATCCTACCAGGATGCGAAATTTCTCGCCCAGGGCACGCTGTACCCTGACGTCATCGAAAGCGTGTCCCCCATCGGCGGGCCCTCGGCCACGATCAAGAGCCACCACAATGTGGGCGGACTGCCGGACGATCTTCAGTTCGAACTGATCGAACCGCTTCGGGAGCTGTTCAAGGACGAGGTCCGGGTGCTCGGCCGGGAATTGAATCTCGGCGCGCGACTGGTGGACCGGCAGCCCTTTCCCGGACCGGGCCTGGCGGTGCGGATTCTTGGCGATATCACCGCAGAGCGGGTTGAACTGCTGCAGCAGGCCGACCTGCGTGTGCAGGAAGAAGTCCGGAAACTTCCGCAGTATCTCGAAATCTGGCAATCCTTCGCTGTCCTTCTACCGGTCCAAACCGTCGGGGTGATGGGCGACGACAGGACCTATGAGAACGTGGTCGCCATCCGGGCGGTTCAGAGTCTCGACGGCATGACCGCGGACTGGTACCGCATGCCGTACGACACCCTCGACGCCATCTCATCACGGATCATCAACGAAGTACCGGGGATCAATCGCGTCGTGTACGACATCAGCAGCAAACCACCGAGTACCATAGAGTGGGAGTAGTTCCTGAGTGCCTAAGCGCAATGACATAGAAACAATCATGTTGATCGGAAGCGGGCCCATCGTGATCGGGCAGGCTTGTGAATTCGACTATTCGGGTACCCAGGCCTGCAAGGCGCTTCGGGAGGAGGGGTATCGAATCGTCCTGGTGAACAGCAATCCCGCGACGATCATGACGGATCCCGAGGTCGCGGACCGCACCTATATCGAGCCAATCACCCCGGAGGTGGTGGAAAAAATCATCGCCATCGAAAGGCCGCAGGCGTTGCTGCCGACCCTGGGGGGACAGACCGCGCTGAACACGGCGGTCGCAGTGGCGCATCGTGGGACGCTGGAGAAGTATGGCGTGGATCTGATCGGCGCAAATGTCGACGTCATCAACCGCGCCGAGGAGCGTGATCTTTTCAAAACCGCCATGGAAGATGCCGGCGTTGCGTGCCTGAAGAGCCGCCACGTTCACACCGTCGAGGAAGCCGTCGAGGCGACGGAAGAAATCGGCCTGCCGGTAATTATTCGCCCCAGCTTTACCCTCGGCGGCACCGGCGGGGGGATTGCACACACCCTCGACGAGATGCGCGCGATCGCGGAAGGCGGCCTCAAGGCGAGCATGACCACCGAGGTGTTGATCGAGGAATCCGTCATCGGGTGGAAGGAATTCGAACTCGAAGTCATGCGGGACCGCAACGACAACGTCGTCATCATCTGCTCGATCGAGAACCTGGACCCCATGGGCATTCACACCGGTGACAGCATCACCGTCGCCCCGGCGCAGACATTGACTGACCGTGAATACCAGGACATGCGGGACGCGACCATACGCGTGATGAAAGCGATCGGAGTGGAGACCGGGGGATCCAACGTACAATTCGCTATGAATCCGGCCAACGGCCGGATGGTTGTCATCGAAATGAACCCGCGGGTCTCCCGCAGCTCGGCCCTCGCCAGCAAGGCGACCGGATTTCCGATTGCCAAGATCGCCGCAAAACTCGCGGTCGGATATACGCTGGATGAACTGCCCAACGATATCACCCGCGAAACCCCGGCGAGCTTTGAGCCCTCCATCGACTACTGCGTCGTAAAAGTTCCGCGGTTCGCGTTTGAGAAGTTTCCCGGCGCCGACAACCTCCTCGGGGTCAGCATGAAGTCAGTTGGCGAGACGATGGCGATCGGCAGGAATTTCAAGGAAGCTCTTCAGAAAGCCTTCCGCGGCCTGGAGATCGGCGTCGATGGCCTTGACCGGAAGTCGGAGAGCCTTGCGGACCTGGATCAACCCATCGAGAGCGCTCTCTCGGGACGGCGGGCGGGACGGATTTTCACGGTGCGGAAAGCGCTCCGGGATGGGGTACCGGCGGAGAGAATCCACGAAATCACCGGAATCGACCCGTGGTTTCTTGATAACATTGCGCAAATTGTCGAGCTCGAGGGCGAAATCGCCGTGGCCTTCCGCGAAAAGCGCTTTGACCACGAGATGTGGAGGCGGGCCAAGGAGTACGGCTTCTCCGATTCGCAGCTCGCCACGCTCGAGGAGGATCCATCGTCTGAGTTGGACCTGCGTGCGCGGCGCATCGCGGCCGGAATCGTTCCGGTATATCACCTCGTCGACACTTGCGCGGGAGAATTCGAAGCGTATACACCGTACTACTACTCCTGCTATGGCCGGCGAAACGAAGCAACACCGTCCGAACGGGAAAAGATCATGATTCTCAGCAGCGGACCCAACCGGATCGGCCAGGGGATCGAATTCGACTACTGCTGCGTCCACACCGTGCAAGCGGTTCGGGAGCTCGGATACGAGGCGATCATGGTCAATAGCAATCCGGAGACCGTGAGCACGGACTACGACACGTCGGACCGTCTCTACTTCGAACCTCTCACGTTTGAAGACGTGATGAACATTCACGAAAACGAACGTCCGAAAGGGGTGATTGTTCAAATGGGCGGGCAAACGCCCCTGAACCTCGCGGTTCCGCTGATGAAGGCCGGCGTCAGGATTCTCGGCACCTCGCCGGACAGCATCGATCAAGCGGAAGACCGGAAACGATGCCGGAAGCTGTTGAACGATTTGCAACTCAAACAACCGGAGAGCGACACCGCGACAACGTTGGAGGAAGCGGTTCGCGCCGCGGAAAAGATTGGCTACCCGGTCATGGTCAGGCCTTCCTATGTTCTCGGCGGTCGCGCCATGATGATCGCCTACAACCGCGAGGAACTGGAGCCCTTCACCATCGAGGCCTTCAAGGTCAGTGCCGGATTCCCCGTCCTGATCGACCGATATCTCTCCGGTGCGATCGAGGTCGATGTGGACTCCGTGTGCGATGGAAAGGACGTATACATCGGGGGCGTGATGCAACACGTGGAAGCGGCCGGGGTGCATTCCGGCGACAGCGCCTGTGCGACGCCGCCTCACACCCTCGCGCCCGAAATGCAGCGCAGACTCGAAGACGCTTGCAAAAAAATCGCACGGGCCCTTGATGTTCGCGGGCTTATGAATGTGCAGTTGGCGGTGGTGGGCGACGATTTCTATATCATTGAGATCAATCCGCGCGCATCCCGGACCGTACCGTACCTGAGCAAGGCCACCGGGGTCCCGCTGGCTCGGGTGGCGGCAAAAATCTGCGTCGGAGTCACGCTGGAGGAACAGGGCCTGGCAGGGCATCGCGCATCTCCCGAATGGTGCGCGGTGAAAGAAGCGGTGTTCCCTTTCGACCGGTTTGCAGGAGTAGATCCGATCCTGGGGCCGGAAATGAAATCCACCGGCGAAGTCATGGGGATCGACACCTCGTTCGAGGCGGCATACTGGAAAAGCCAGATTGCGGCCGGCCAAGTGCTTCCGGAAAAGGGTTCCGTATTTCTGAGCGCGAAGGACAGCGACAAACCATGGATCGTCGAACTGGGCAAGGAGTTTGAGCGGATGGGCTTCGACATCATCGCCACCGACGGTACATCCGCGGCGCTGCGGAACGCGGGCGTCCTCTCCCAGGTAGTGAACAAAGTCGCGGACAACAAGCCGCCGACCATTCTGGATTTCATGAGAGACAACAAGGTCCAGCTTCTCATCAATACCCGAAGCGGCCCCGCCTCGCGCCGGGATGAAACGTTCATGAGATCGGAGGCGATCCTGCGAAGTATTCCCATTGTCACGACTGAACCCGGCGCTCGCGCCACGGTAGCCGCCATCCGCTACATCAGGGAAAATGACTGGAGCGTGCGCGCCTTGCAGGACTACCTGTTGGACTTGCAACCGGAAGAGTGAGCGGGGCTCGGGGCAGCGGATATTGAACAGAAGATAACAAAGAGAACGAGAACGATTTTAGATCACGAATGCCGGACCGGGACGGGCTCGTCTTCGTCCGTGTCGTCAATCTCGATGACGACTTCGTGCTTGGGAAGAAACGGGGTGATGAAGCCGAAAATAAACATTGCCCCGCAAATCCCTACCGCGGCGGCGACGGCGATTTCCAGCGGCATGAAAAGACAGGCCACGGCGACGAGACATCCGGCGAAGATGACCGGCGCCTTGGTCGGTTTTTCGTAGCGGACATTGGAAACCTGGAGCAGGGTGAACATGACGGTAACCGCCCACACCAGCGTTGCCGCGGGTCCGTGGGTCAGGCTCATCCATTCCGCCTGGATCAGACCGGATTCGGCCACCAGGATGATCATCGCGAGCCATCCCCCGAGAACGGTAATCGGCAGCCCGATATAGCCTTTTTGACCCCGGTCCGGGTTGGATATTCTGAACCGGGCCAGCCGGCATGCGCCGGACATCACGATCGAGGCGACGAGGACCATGCCCCACACGCCGAATTCGTGGAGAGCCGCCTGGTAGGCCAGGAACGCCGGAGCGACGCCGAAACTGACGATATCAACGAAAGTATCAAGTTCCGCTCCGAATTCTGATGTACACTTAAGCCGCCGCGCGGTTTCGCCGTCCAGACCGTCCAGGATCATGGACAGCATGATGAGCTGTCCGGCTTCAAAAAAATGTCCGGAAGCGGCAACCAGAATACTGGTGACACCCGCAACCATGGCGCCAAATGTAAATACGAAGGGGAGAACGGGTCTCCAGTTCATTTCGGTAAATCCTTTCGAATCCGGGCAATCGGGGTCAAACCCGCATGGACCTTGTCTCCGGGTTGGACCAGCACATCAACGTGGTGAAGGGGGAAATAAACGTCCAGCCTGGACCCAAATTTCATCATCCCTATTCTTTCCCCTCGCGTCAGTTCCTGACCTTCTTTTAGCCAATATACCACTCTTCGCACCACAGGACCAACAATCTGTTTCACAAGGCACCGGGTTCTCTCCCCTTCCACCAGAATCGAGCTATGTTCGTTGAATTGTGAAGATTCTCGTCGGATCGTCAGGTAGTGGCGGCCCGGGGAGTACGCCAGCGCCCGCACCACCCCTGGAATCGGGCTCCGGTTCACATGTACGTTGAACGGGTTGAGAAATACGCTGATTCTGATGGTATCGCCCTGCAAATAGGTCTCCTCCGCGATTTCCTCGACCCCGCGGATCACTCCGTCGGCCCCGGACACCACGATGTCATCGTCACCCGAATACTCGCGGGGAGGATCCCGGAAGAAGTAGAGCATGAAGCTCGTCGCCACGACGGCAACCACGATCAGGACCGCCGCGGCAACGGCATTTCCGGCATAGGCGCAAAGGCCGGCAGGGATTCCCGGAATCAGTAGGGCGCCCAGAATCCAGCTCCATCCACAACGGACAATTTTCATGAGGTTACTCCCGGATGGGTCAGATGCTCCCGATTGGACCAGTTCATTGTTCGAACACCACGCCGCGAGGCGAATTCTTTCCGGTTCTCCATCCCTTGGGCCGCGTCGATGATATGGATGCGATCTCCTTCACAGTGATCTGGTTTCCCCGCGCCTTCGCGCTCTTCACCGGAACTTTTCCCGGATCGAAAATCTGCTGGTTGATCCTCTGACCTTTTGCCGGCTTGTACTTTACGAAGATCTCTTTCGGCTGACCCACCTCGAAGAGCTTCACACGGGCACCGGGCAACGCACATTCGTACTCGCGATTCATGATCGCACCGCCGAACGTAAACCGTTTCAGATAGGTCACCTGCTCGTGTGTAAAAACCAGAAGATGTTCCAGGTTCCGGTCGAACACGGCGCAGTGGAGCAGATCCTCTCCGACGTAAAGCTTCTCCGGCGCAGGGATCACCTTGTACCGCCCGTCCTGCCAGACGAGAAGTATCTTGTCGTACGATGTGCAGGAAAACGAGATTTTCCCTGAAACGGCATGCCCGAGGTACCCCTTCTCGCGGTCCCAGCCCATTTCATATTCCTCGCTGACCAGGTCACGTCGTTCCACCTGCTCGAAAGTTTCAATCCGCGTGAGGCGCGGCGAATCCTTCGCATATTTCTTATACAGCGCCTTGAGATAGCGGATGGCATAGGGAACGAGTTCCTCCAGGTTCCTGGCCACTTTGTCCAGGGCCGCAATGATATCCCCGATTTCCTTACGATTCTTCTGAATGTCGAATTTCGATATCCGCTTGATCGGAATCGCCAGGAGTTTCTCCACATCCTGTAGCGTTACGTCCCGTTTCAGCTGTGCCCGAAATGCGTTCAGACCGTCCAACACTGCGCGCTGGACTTCCGGGTAGGTCTCGCATTCTTCGATGCCCTTGTAAATGCGGTGCTCGACGAACAATTGGGCCAGCGTCTTGAAATGCAGTTCGTCTTCAAGGCGTTTTTGCTCGTTCTGCAACTCCTTGCGCAGAAGCCGAACCAGCCGCTTGGTGTTGTGCTCCAGAATGGATTTCACATTCATTTCCACCGGACGGCCGTTATGTATTACCACCGCGCGGCAACTGACCGAGACTTCGCAATTCGTGAATGCGTATAGCGCCTGAATCGTCTTGTTCGCGTCCTCACCCGGCGCCAGTTGTACTTCGATTTCCACGATTCCGGCCGTGTAATCGTTGATGGACTTGATTTTTACTTTCTTCTTTCGCGCCGCGTCTTCAATGGAACCGATCAGCGACTCCGTCGTCGTGGAAAATGGAATCTCCCGAATGATGACCGCCTGGCGTTTTTTCGAAGGCTCGATCACCGCGCGAATCTTCAGCTTGCCGTTTCCGTTCTCGTATTCGGACGTTTCGATCAGACCGCCCTGCAGAAAATCAGGGCACAGCTCGAATTTCTTCTTTTGCAGAATGGCAATCTGGGCCTGCAGCAATTCTCCGAAATTATGAGGCAGCACGCGGGTCGAGAGCCCCACCGCAATCCCCTCGGTACCCATCATCAGGAGCAGGGGTAGCTTCGCGGGCAGGCTGACCGGCTCCTTGCGGCGACCGTCATAGCTTAAGACGAACCGGGTCAATTTCGGATCGAACAGCTGTGTGCGCGCCAATTCCGTCAGACGGCATTCGATATACCGGGACGCCGCCGGCGGATCTCCCGTATAGAGGTTCCCGAAGTTTCCCTGGCCTTCGATCAGATGCCGCTTGTTGGCAACCGCGCACAAAGCGTCTTCAATCGATACATTCCCGTGCGGGTGATATTGCATGCAATAGCCTGCAATATTCGCGACCTTGATGAATTTTCCGTCATCATTCTCGTGAAGAGAATAGAGAATGCGGCGTTGCACCGGCTTCAACCCGTCGTCGAGATCGGGAATCGCACGATCACGAATCACGTAGGACGCATACTGGAGAAAATTGGAGTCGATCAGAGATTTGAGAGGGCCTTCGGCCTTTCCCCGCAGGACTGCCTGCCCCATCCCCTCGACGCTGGTGTCCGGATCCTCATCGCTCCGCGATCCGTTCCCACCATTAGATCCCTGAAGTGCTAACTCCTCCTGGTCGCTCACAGGGTCTCCTCAACCACGAGGTTGCTCATGATATACTCTCGCCGCGCGGGCGTGTTCCGCCCCATGTAGAATTGGAGGATGTCCGGAACGTGATGCTGGTTCTCACCTTCTACGCAAGTGAGGCGCATGTCCCGGCCGATGAAAGGCTTGAATTCGCCCGGTGAGATCTCTCCCAACCCTTTGAACCGGGTCACCTCCGAGGAGCTGCCCAACTCTTTCACCGCCCCGTCCCGCTCCTCCTCGCTGTAGCAGTAGGTCGTCTTCTTCTTTGTCCGGACGCGAAATAACGGGGTCTCAAGAATGAATACGTGGTTCTCCATTACCAGCGGCTCGAAAAACCGGAGAAAGAATGTCACCAGGAGGTTCCGGATGTGCAGTCCGTCCACGTCCGCGTCCGTGGCCAGGATAATGCGTTGATACCGGAGGCCCTCCTTCGAGTCCTCCACGTTGAGAGCCCGCATCAGGTTATAGAGCTCGTCGTTCTTGTAGATGGCATCACGTTTGAGCGCCTGTACGTTCATCGGTTTGCCCCGCAGCGTAAAGATCGCCTGCGTGCTCACATCACGGCAACTCACGATCGAGCCTGCCGCGGACTGACCCTCGGTGAGAAAAATCATCGAATCCCGACCCTTGTTCTTCTTCTTGTTGAGATGAACTTTACAGTCCTTCAACTGTGGAATCCGGATCGAGACCGCCCTGGATCGCTCCCTGGCCATTTTTTTGACCGATGCCAACTCCCGGCGGAGTTGGTGCGTCTCCTCCACCTTGGTGGTGAGCAGCTCCGCCGCCTTCGGATTCCGATGCATCAGATCCATCACGATGCTCCGAACCCGATTTACGAGATCTCCTCGTATTTCAGTATTGCCCAGTTTGTTCTTGGTCTGAGATTCGAATACAGGATCTTTCAACTTGATTGCGATGGCCCCGACACAGCCCTCCCGTACGTCGTCCCCGTCGTACCGCTTCCGGGTGAAATCGTTGACGGCTTTGAGGATCCCTTCCCGGAACGCGCTCAAATGGGTCCCCCCGTCGTTGGTAAACTGCCCGTTCACGAAGGAAAAATAGTGTTCGTTGTAGCGACCGGTATGGGTCAGGGCCAGGTCCAGCGTCTTGTCCCGGAAATGAAGAGGCGGGTAGATCGATTCTTCTTCGGTCTCCTCCTCGATCAGATCCATCAGACCGCCCTCCGAGGAATACAACTCGCCGTTATAATAGATCTTCAGGCCGGGATTCAGGTAGGTATAGAGCCTCAACCGGCGCGCCAGGTGTTCCTCTCGAACCGATGACTCGCTGAAAATCTCGGGATCCGGATCGAAAAGAATCATGGTGCCGTCGGGTTCCTTCCCGGCGGAGCCCGATTTCTTGTCCTTCAGCTTGCCCTGGCTGAATGTAGCCCGGACATATTTTCCTCCCCGGTTCGACTGGACTTCGAAGTGACGGGACAGCGCGTTGACCGCCTTGGTGCCGACGCCGTTGAGTCCCACGCTGAATTGAAACACATCATCGTTGTACTTCGCGCCGGTATTGATGCGGGACACGCAGTCCACGACCTTGCCCAGGGGGATTCCACGGCCATAATCCCGCACGCGGACCGATTTCTCCTCCAGCGATACATCAATGCGGTCCCCATGACCCATGATGAATTCATCGATGGCGTTGTCGATGACCTCCTTGAGCAGGATATAGATCCCGTCCTCATAGTTTGAGCCATCGCCAATCCGGCCAATATACATTCCCGTCCGGAGCCGAATGTGCTCGAGGGACGACAGCGTTTTGATCTTGGATTCGTCGTATGTGTGCTGTGCTTCCTGTGCCATGACCTCCTTCAACAACTTGTGGACAAGAGCAGCGCCGTACACCTACCAGAATCCTTGCCGGCAATCAACCTCTCAATCCGCGTGGCCGGACGCCGAAATCGCAGTTCGCGGGCCCGGAACTCCGATTTTCGCTTGCAACGGCCCACGGCCTTCCTCATAGTGGGAAGCTGGTCATTTTCCCTGAGACGGGACGTCGTGCCGGTCCGCCATCGAGAGACGTAGAGAGGACCCTGTCCCCATGATTGTAGAAAAAGAAGACGAACCGCCCCCTGCAGAGCCGGAACGCTACTCGAACGGGCAGCTCATCCGGCGACTCCTCCGATTCAGTTGGCGCTACCGGGGCGGATGCATCCGGGTTCTCGCGATTCATGTAGTCATCCTGGCATTCCAACTGGGAGGAATCGGGTTTACCGGACTCGGCATTGATTACCTCCGCCACCAGGTGCAGCCGGAGGCAACCCTGCCACAATGGCCCCTCGGCATTTCTCCCCCGGCGGGATTGCCCCCCCTGGCGGTTCTTTTGATGATCGCGGGGCTGATCGCCGGCTTTGCCCTGCTTCGCGGCGTTCTGAGTTACGTCTGCGCCGTTCAGACCGGGATCGTCATCCATCGAAAAATTGTGGTGGAACTGAGAACCCGGGTCTACGACAAGCTCCAGCGACTCGGATTCCGCTTCTATGACGAAAACGACAGCAGCACCATCATCAATCGAGTCACGAAAGATGTGCAAAGCACGCGCGTATTTATCGACGGAGTCATCGTCCAGGTCATGGTCATGGCCATCTCCCTGAGCCTCTGCTTCATCTACATGGTGAACATTCACCTCCCGCTGACCCTCGCCTGCCTGGCCACCACTCCGTTTCTCTGGTTGATTGCCGCCTCCTTCTCCCGCGCCGTACGACCGGCCTACACGGAAAGCAGGGCGCGTTTTGACAAGATGATCCTTGTCCTTTCCGAGCACTTCCGGGGCATTCCGGTCGTGAAAGGCTTCGCCCGGGAGCCCGAAGCCAGGGATCACTTCCGAGTCGCGAACGAGGCGCTCCGAGAACAGAATTTCTGGATTTTCAACCGCCTCAGCCTCTACGGCCCGGCCATCAACCTCCTTTCCCAGGTAAACCTCGTCATCCTCCTGGGATACGGCGGGTACCTTGTCATCGCCGGGAAAATGGCCCTGGGTGCCGGCCTGGTCGTATTCGCGAGTCTCCTTCAACTCTTCTCCGGCCAGGTCTCGGGTATGGTCAACCTCGCGAACAATATCCAGGACAGCCTGACGGCCGCGCGGCGAGTCTTCGAAATCCTCGACACGCCGACCGACATTCGATCCGCTCCGAATGCCCGGAAACTTCCCCCCGTGTCCGGCCACGTCAAGTTCGAGAAAGTCGGTTTCGAGTACACCCCCGGCGACGCCGTGTTATCGGATATAACTTTTGAAGCGCAGCCGGAACAATGCGTAGCCATCGTGGGTGCGACCGGAGCCGGGAAGAGCACCCTGCTCAGTCTCATACCGCGGTTCTACGATCCGGTGCGTGGATGCGTTCGCATCGACGGACATGACCTGCGGACGCTGGACGTGGACGATCTCCGCCGAAGAATCGGAATTGTCTTCCAGGAGAGTTTCCTGTTCAGCAACACCGTTGCCCAGAATATCGCATTCGCCCACCCCGATGCCGGGCGCGCGGAAATTGAGCGCGCGGCGAAAATCGCCGCGGCGCATGACTTTATCATGGACCTGCCGAACGGGTACGACACGATTTTGAGTGAATCAGGCTCCAATCTATCCGGCGGACAGAGACAACGACTGGCCATCGCAAGGGCAATCCTGCTCCAACCCCCCATTCTACTCCTCGATGATCCAACCGCCGCGATCGATCCTGAAACCGAACACGAGATTCTTGAATCGATGGACCAGGCGATGCGGGGGCGGACGACCTTCGTGGTTGCTCATCGGCTCAGTACCCTTCGCCGCGCGGATCAAATCATCGTGCTCGAAGGCGGACGGATCGTGCAGAGGGGCGCTCATCAAGATCTCATGGATGAGAAGGGCTCCTATCGACTCGTCGCGGACCTTCAACTGGTGGACCCGGAAAGCAGGCGCATCCTGCAGGACTTTGACCGGCGCAATGCCGCGTATGCGGGGGCGGCACGATGAGCACCGGAGGGAGACTGACTCATGTCGATCGAACGCCGGAGGAGGAAAGGGGCCAGCGCCCCCTAGAATTCGGCCTGATCGTACGCCTTTTCGGATATCTTCGACCGTATCGGCGCCGAAGAAATCTCATGATATTCGTGGTTCTCGTGCGGGGGGTTCAGCTTGCCGCAATTCCCTGGGCCATCGGAGCAATCATCAAGGGACCCATTGAGGGAGGTGACATTCCGGGGACAATCTGGTCCGTCCTCGGGTTTGCGCTTCTCATCGTGTCCACGAATCTGGCTCTGATCTATCGGCAGCGGATCTCGAATCACCTCGGCGAGCTGGTTTCGCGCGACTTGCGAACCGCCCTGTTCGACCACATCCTGACCATGCCGATGGAATTCTTCGACCGGATGAAGATCGGGCATATCCTCAGCCGTAACAACTCGGACGTTGAGCACATTCGGATCGGCATTCAGAACGTGATGTTTACCGGCGTTGTGAGCATTGCGCAAATTGCTCTGGCATCGGGATTGATGCTCTGGTACGACCCGCTTCTGTTCTCGATCATCCTGGGGATGGCCCCGGTGCTATGGTTCGTGAACCGGGTCCTGCGTAAACGATTCAGTTCCGCGGTCCGGTCAGCTCACGAATCGTTCAGCCGGGTCACAGCGACGCTGGCGGAATCCGTGCTGGGAATCCGTGTTACCCAGGGGTTTGTTCGCCAGGATCGGAATGCAATGATGTTCCAGGAGCTGGTCGACGATCACAGCCGGCACTCGTTGTCCATCGCCCGGTCTCGCGGCATGCTCCTCCCCCTCATGGATGTAAACAGCCAGATTTTCGTGGCCTTTCTCCTTGTCGTAGGAGGACTTCGAATTCTCGCACCGGCACCGGATCTTACCATCGGCGAATTGGTTCAGTTCCTGTTCCTGGTCACGATATTCTTTCAGCCGATCCAGGTCCTTGGCTCCGTCTACGAGTTGGCACTCAATGCCATGGGCAGTGCGGAGAGGGTATTCCGGATCCTGGATCAACCCCCATCCTGGCAGGACAGCACGGACTCGGTGTCCGTTTCGAATGTACGGGGCCACGTCCGGTGCAGGAACCTGACGTTCGGGTACCGAGCCGGCGATCCCATTCTTCACGACATCAATCTCGACGTGGAGGCGGGCCAAACCATCGCCATCGTTGGATCGACCGGAAGCGGGAAGAGCACGCTGGTCAAACTCATCGCAAAGTTCTACCTGCCGACCTCCGGGCAGATCCTTCTCGACGACCAGGACCTGCTCCACGTCAATAGTTCATCGCTCCATCGGCACATGGGAATTATTCAACAGGAGAATTTCCTTTTTTCCGACACCATCGCGGAAAACATTCGCATTGGGCGCCCGGACGCTACCCTCGAGGACATCCGGACCGCCGCCCGCAAACTCGGGTGTCTCGACCTGCTCGAATCCCTGCCTGACGGCCTCGAAACGTCCGTCGGAGAGGGCGGCACCGGCCTCTCCCTGGGGCAGCGGCAGCTGGTCTGCTTCGTTCGCGCAATGCTCGCCGATCCGCAAATATTCATCCTCGATGAAGCAACAAGTTCGGTCGACGCCATGACCGAATCCCGCATCCAGCGCGCACTTGAAACCCTGCTGAAGGGACGTACCAGTTTCGTTATCGCCCACCGCCTCAGCACCATCCGGCACGCCGACAAAGTAATTGTTCTGGATCAGGGCCGAATCGTCGAAGAAGGAACCCACAACGAACTGCTCAGCCATGGCGGAACCTATACCCGGCTCTACCGGCAGTTTGCCCGGGCCGGTGAGTCGCGGAAGTTTCAACCTCAATCCCAATCGGAATCGTAGTCGATTAGGATTGCGATTATGATTGGGATTGAGATTATGATACACAGATGGCTGTCAGGCCGGGCTTGTTTGAGAGATCGGACAACGATGGCGGCGACGATAGCGGTGGACGATTTCGTCTTCCTCGTGGTCCGCTATCGTCAACCGATTCGGACAGAAACCGATGACTTGAAAACCTCATGACATGAACGAACTCACCGACAAACAATGGCGGCAATTCCAGGACAAAGGATACCTGAGGTTGGGAAAACTGCTGGATGATGAAGAGCTCAAAGCTTTTCAGCACCGCATTGACGACATCATGCTCGGAAAAGCGGATGTGGACTACGACAACTTGTTGATGCAACTCGACCTGGCCGCCACCAACTACGCGGATGTCGGGGCCCAGACGAATGGATTCAAAGGCGCGACCCTGGACTATAGAAAAATTCAGGGGCTGGATGGCGAACCCATGTTCCTTGCCTATCTGCAACGACCCCTGTTCCACGACATTTGTGAACGCGCCTACGGGGAGGGAATTCCCGTATCATGCTTCCGGGCCATGTTCATGAATAAGCCCGCCAACCGCGGAAGTGTACTGCCGTGGCATCAGGATCGATGGAGTATGTTCGACCGTGACCCGCAAATCACGATCTGGACCGCCCTCGATCCGGCAACATTGGAAAACGGATGTGTACGTGTGATCGAGGGTTCACATCGGCGCCTGATCAATCCCGATCATCCATCCGGATTTCTGACCGAGGAGCAGGCGACGGAGGCGGAGGATGGCGCAGTGATTGAGGCACTGGTGCTGGACGGGGGTGAATCGGTGCTGCTCCACAACTGGCTGCTGCATTCATCAGACGTCAACAAGAGCGATACTCCGCGCAGGGCCTTCAGCGTCTGTTACATGGACGGCGAGACCCGGCTCGTCGATTCGGGAGAGCCGGCTTCCGAATGGCGCCGGATCTTCGGGACCAACGCCATTACCCCAAACCAACTTTCCTCCGCTCGCTCAAGATAAATTTTTCTAACTTCTGCCATATTTCTGCCTCATTTGATTCTCACGATGGAGTGAATCAATGGAGGTGAGAGATGATGGGAAGTTTGTCGTGGCGACGTGATCGATGGTTCTTTCTCGCAGTCGGATTGTTGATGGTAAACGGCTACGCCGTGTTCAGACCGTCCGATGACAGTTTCTCGGTGGGTACGGAGGATTCCGTCGAGGTGACTCGATTCCGGCCCGGTCCGGATCGTTTGGTGACCGGACGGCAGCCTTTGACCTGGAGCTTTTCCAGGAACCTCGGTACCGCCACGAATTCGCATGAAGTGATCGGTTCATCGCCTCTGCGCCTGGAACCGGCGGTTCCGGGCAGAACACAATGGACCTCCCCGAACACCCTGGAATTCGAACCCGACATCCCCTGGCCTGAATGTACAACATTCAAGGCCATCCTCCTGCCGGACAAACTCGGCATCACCGATATTTCCACGTCGGTTTCTCGTGAATACGGGTTTTCCAGCCCGTCACTTCAACTCGAGAGAGCCCAGCAGATCAACATCAACCCGGACTTAACAGGTTCGATAGGATTGACATTCAACGCGACGCCGAATGTCGAAGAGTTCAGCAGGTTTGTTGTCCTGACCGATCGATACGGAAGGAGCATCAACTATTCGCGCGAGTTGGACTCCGAACAAAACACCGTTCTTCTTCGTGTTCCGGGGTTGCCGGACCAACCACTCGAATTGCTGATCCGTCCGGGACTCATGCCCGTTTCGGGTACGAGGGGAATTGAGAACCGAATATCCAGGAAAATCAATTATTCCGAAGCGTTCCAGCTGATCCGCATCGAAACTGAATCCTACAGTTATCGACTACAATCGCTGCGCGTGCACTTCTCGGCCCATATCGACATGTCTACGGTAAAGAAATCAATCCGCATCACGCCTCCGGTCGATCTGAGATTTTCGCCAATAGGTAGATATGGGGGAGGCGGATGCCGGCTTCACGGAAAGTTCGAAGCCGGGAAGCAGTACACCATCTCCTTCAGCAAATCCTTGAAGTCGAAGAGTGGTCTACATCTCTCTCAAACCGCTACGCGTAAGGTCTATATCCCCGAGCCGCCGCCCACCATCAAGTTCAACAAGCGGGGCACGTATCTGTCCAGCAGCGGAAATCTGCAATTGAGATTCGAAAGCGTGAACGTACGGAAAATGAATATTCGTTCGGAAAGAATATATCCGAATAACCTTGTCTATTTTGCGATGCGGGAATCCAGAAAGTTGAAAGGTGACTACAGCAGGAGGCGAAGGACTACCCACATGGGGCTGAGCGAGGTCGTGGCAACCAACCAGGTCCAGGTCAGGTGGCAGCCGAATCAGCCTCTTGAATCGACGCTCGACATGAGCCGGTACCGTGGAGCGTATACCAGCGGCGCTTACATGGTGACGGTTCGTCCGGAAGGAGGGTTCAAATCGCGCCGCCTGGTCGTGGTAACCGACCTGGGCATCGTCACCAAACAGACACCCACGGACTTCCTGGTATGGGTAAACTCCATCCGAGACGCGACCCCGGTTTCCAATGGCGTCATCAGGGCGTATTCGGCCTCCAATCAGTTGCTTGGCGAAGCGGTATCAGACGCCGATGGTCTTGCGCTTCTACCATTCGGTTGGAGTACCGCCGCCGGAAAACCATTTATCGTCACGGCCGAAACCGAAAATGATCTATCCTACCTCATTCTTGAGGACTCGAAGACATACCTCCACGGAGAGTTGGAGGGAAGGGCGTACAGCCCGCAGGCTTATGATGGCTTTGTGTACACGGATCGGGGCGTGTATCGCCCTGGAGAATTGCTTCATGTGAGGGGAGTATTGAGGGAAAAAACGGCCCTGGACTGCCCTCCCCCCATGCCGGTTCTCGTAAGGGTCCGCGCCCCTGATCATCGCGTCTTTCAATCCAGCACCTCCATCCTGAGTGACATGGGCGCGGTCGATTGTGAATTCGAATTACCCCGCGAATCTCCAACGGGCATGTACCAACTGGAATTGCTACTGCCGGGTTCGGAAACCGTCCTGGGATCTACCGCCATCGCGGTGGAAGAGTTTGTTCCGCCGCGCATTCAAGTGGGATTGGAAGAGTTTCCTTCCTCCGCGGACGCGGGAACCACGTTTTCTTTCCATGTCAACGCGCGCCACTATACCGGCCGTACGGCATCGCGCCTGCCGGTCTCGGGCCGGGTGATGTATCGTCACGTCGAATTCAAACATCCAAGCTGGCCCGACTACGTGTTCAGAAACAACGAGAAATTGTTCAATCGCCAATCTACCAGGCTCGGGAGACAAACCCTGGATGAAGATGGATTCGCTGAGTTTTCGGTCACCGTTCCGGAAAAGTGGACTCCATCGTCCTCCGTGAGAGCGCTGCTTTCCGCTTCCGTTACCGATGTCGGCGGCAGGAACGTCACCGCCTTCGGAGGGGTAACGATTCACCCATTCGGAAATTATGTTGGAATCAGGAACCGTAAAGAGGGCAGATCGGTACCACTCGGCGATGTCTTCTCCGCCGACATCGCCTCGGTCTACCCGGACGGACGCCCCTGCGAAGATGGCCGGCCCCTTGCCGTCACCATTTCAATGATTGAGTGGAATTCGACACTTAAAAGGAATCGTGATGGGACCTACAAATACGCATCGGAACGGCAATTGCTGTCCGCGGAAAACTTCACCCTGAGCCTGCAAAACGGCACCGCAAGGCTTTCATTCGTTCCCGGTGCGCCCGGTTCATATCTCCTGACGGCAAAGGACGAGAGTACGGGCGCGTCCGCGTCGACCTTTTTCTACGCCTCCGACAACTACTGGAATCATGATGTTTCCCTGGAGCGCCCGGATCAAATCACTGTTTCCCTGGACAAGGATCGATACAAAATGGGCGACGTTGCCCGGCTTTCACTGACGACGCCATTCCCGGGCACAGGTCTCCTCACGGTCGAATCCGATCGCGTGCGCATGACCCGGGTATTCAAGGCGGACGAGAGCTCAGAATTCCTGGATATTCCGGTTACGCAGGACATGACACCCAACGTGTACTGTACGGTCACGATCATCCGCCCGCTCCAGGCAGCGGGATCCGCCTCGCCGCACCGGGCGGTAGGCACGGTGTCGCTCCCGGTGGACGCGCCGGAGAGGCGGCTCGGCGTGCAGATCAAAGTGGCGGAAAAGATCAGACCGAAAACAACGCTCAGCGCCCGCATCTCCGTGCAAGACCACAATGGAGCCGGGATCCCGGCAGAGATCACCGTCGCGGCCGTCGACGAGGGCATATGCTCTCTCACGAACTTCGATACGCCTGATCCACTCAAGGGGTTCTCGCGTCCCGCACGGTATGAGACACGCCTGTCTGATATCTACAGCCATTTGATGCCGGAATGGGAGCCGATCGTTCTGGGTTCTCAATCCGAGACCGGGGGCGGTTCGGCGGCCCGGCTCAACCCGATCCAGGCCGACAGGTTTCAACCGATCGCATTGTGGTCGGGCGCGGTCGAAACAGGCGAGGATGGGACCGCCGTGGTGGAGTTTGCGGTACCGGAGTTCAGCGGAGAGTTGCGCCTCATGGCCGTCGCGGTGGCTTCCCGGCAATTCGGCTCCGCCGAAGCCTGGGTAAAGGTGAAGCGGCCCGTAATCGTCCAATCCAGTTTTCCGCGGTTCGCGGCGCCCGGAGACGACTTCACCCTGTCGCTCTCCTTTCTCAATGAAACAGAATCCACAAAGACCGGCACCTGGGAACTTGCGGTCAGCGGCCCTCTACAAGCAGGCACGAAAAGAGGTTCCTTCTCACTGGATTCGGGGGGAGAACACTTTGCCGCTGTTGACATGACCGCTGCCGAAAGTGTGGGGACAGGTCGCATGGAGCTTCGAATCGTTGCGGATCAGGAAATCATTGAACACAACTATGAATTATCAATACGCCCCCCTGTCTCTCATGCGGTTCGGGCAAACATCTTCACCCTTGCGCCGAACGCGGAGGCGCAGGTTACCCTTCCGGCAACGTGGCTTCCCGGAACGGAAGAATACCGGGTCACGTGCTCCGGTATGCCGCGCGTACGGCTCGGGGAAAGCATCGACTACCTCTTGCGATATCCGTACGGCTGCCTGGAGCAAACGGTATCATCCGCATTTCCTCTCCTGTACCTGTCCGATCTCGCGACGGCGATCGACCCGGAGCGGAAAGACACAATCGACACGCGGCAGTTCGTCGCCGCGGGCATTCGGCGCGTGCTGTCCATGCAGCGCGCCAATGGCGAATTTGCGTACTGGCCGAGCCGGAGCGAGGCGTACTCGTGGGGAACGATCTATGCCGGCCACTTTCTCGTGGAAGCCCGGAAAGCGGATTACTATGTGCCACGGGACCGCCTGGATGCAATGCTGGCCTGGTTTGCGGAAATGCTGTCGCGAAGCAATGACGCTCCCGTAGACCCGACGTCGCCAGTCTATCGAAACGATCGCAGCCTGAAATCCTACGCGGCGTACGTTCTTGCTCTCGCCGGGCGCCCGCCCCACACGTGGCTGGGACGACTCTCCGAAGAAGGTGCGCAACTGAAGATCGATTCCAGGGCGCGCGTTGCCGGTGCGTTGGCGCTCGCGGACCGGCATCCGGAAGCGTTCCGCATCCTTGGGCTGTCTGAGAAAGACGATCCGTACACGGCAGATATCGGCGGGTGCCTGAACAGTCACGCGAGCGATATCGCCGTGCTTCTGACCGCCCTCCTCGACGTGAATCCGAGCGATATTCGCGTTCCGGTTCTCGCCGAAGATCTGATGGATACACAAATCAACGGCAGATGGAGCACGACCCGCGATAATGCCGTCGCGCTGATGGCGCTCGGAAAATACGCGCGTCTACGGGAAAGCAGGGATACGACGGTAGAAGCCGAACTGTCCTGGAACGACGGTGTGGAGTCGCGGGCCATTGGGAAAACCGAGGAGATTTCAGTTCGGCCGGAATTCTCCGGTCCTCCCGAGATCACGATCACAAATGCGGGTCCCGGGCCTCTATATTGCTACTTGAAATCTTCCGGCGTGCCCATCGGTGAGTTGGAACTCGAGAAAGATTCACTCCTCGAAGTTCGGAGAAGATTACTGAACGAGGAGGGAGAACCGCTGGTTGGAACGGAAATCCGGCAAGGTCAATTGATCGTAGTTGAGATTTCTGTAAACACCCTGGGCAAACGTCTGGACAACCTGGTGATTGAAGACCTCCTCCCCGCGGGGCTCGAACTCGAGAATGCCAACCTGAAAACTTCGCAGGCTGTGACCTGGGTAAAGAATGATTCGCCCATGCCGGTGCGGCACGTGGATCAACGAGACGACCGAATTGTGTTCTTTCCGGGAGCATTCGCCGGCACGAAGAAGGTTTTCTATGCTGCTCGCGCGGTCACAACCGGGCAGTACATTCATCCCGCGGTTTCCGCCTCCTGCATGTATGCGCCGGCGATAAAGAGCGTGCACGGTTCCGGCAGCCTGACCGTCGTGGCGGATGAGTCATGAAAGTCGCACGATGGATCGGGGGATTCCTGGTCGCATTTCTGGCCCTGCTGTTCGCGGCGGATCGGTTGTTCCCGCCGAACGCGATTCGCTATGCCGAGTATCCCGCTTCCCGGCGTTTCGTTGACCGGAACGGGCATACGCTACGCGTGACCCTTGGCCGCGGAGACTCCTGGTGTGAACCCGTCACCCGCGCGGCAACGGCCACGTGGTGCGCAAACGCCATCATCGCGGCGGAAGACCGCCGGTTCTACCGGCACCCGGGCATCGATCCATTGGCCCTGGCACGGGCGATGGGTCAAAATGTCTACGGGCGACGAATCGTGTCGGGTGCATCGACCCTCACCACACAAGTTGTGCGTCTTACGGAACCCAGGCCAAGGACCCTGAGAACCAAGATCATCGAAGCATTGCGAGCGTTTCAACTGGAGCGAAGATATACCAAACAGGAAATCCTCACCCAATACCTGAACCGGGCGCCATTCGGATCAAATCTCGTAGGCATTCAGGCGGCCAGCAGATACTACTTCGAAAAGGATGCTTCTCTCCTCACATTGGGAGAAGCTTCGCTGCTGATGGGGCTACCGCAGGGGCCATCGCGTCTGCGCCCTGATCGCCATCTTGAAGCCGCGCTGAATCGACAGAAGTATGTCCTGAAGAGATTGAAAAAGTGCGGGATTGCCACCCCGGAGCAAGTCAAATTTGCAAAGAGTCAACCGGTACAGATTGCTGCAAAGCGATCTGAATTTCGCGCCCCGCACTTCTGCGACCTGGTCCTGCAAACTCGAAGCGGGTACGAAAGCAAGAACGCCGGTTCGCCCGCGAGGTCGATCTACACCACCCTCGATCTCGAGACCCAGGTGCTGGTAGAAGCGGAGTTGAAAGCTCATTGCGCAAAGTACCGGCAACTCGGCGTGGATGGCGCGGCGGTTGTTGTTCTCGACGTTCGGGATGCATCGGTGCGAGCGCTCACCGGATCGCCGAGCTACCTGGATGCGTCCGGGAGCGGGGAAGTGAACTGCGCGTATCGCCTGCGCTCTCCGGGATCGACCCTGAAACCTTTCGCCTATGCCATGGCCATCGAGCGCGGATTCATCGGCCCCGCCTCGATCCTCGTGGATTCACCGCGAGTGTACAGAGAGTATGCTCCCCGGAATTTCGACAATGAATTTCACGGACAGGTGACCGTTGAATATGCCCTATCACGTTCCTTGAACATTCCGGCCCTGGACATTACCGAAAGGATTGGCGTGGACGCGTTGCTGAACCGCTTGCACAGCCTGGGCCTGACCGGGATTGATCAACCGCCGGAATACTATGGCTTAAGTCTTGTTTTGGGAACGGCTGAAGTACGCCTACTCCATCTCGTCAATGCATATGCGTGCCTTGCCCGCCTGGGCGTCTACAAACCGTACCGCCTCCTGGAATCCGATGCGATCGATCCCGGAACACGAAAATTTTCCGCCGCTTCCTCCTACCTGGTTGCCGGGATGCTGAGCGATCCCGGTCGCCAATGGGCAGGCCTGTCGGACGCGATAACGGAGTCCCTCCCCCGGGTTGCGCTGAAAACGGGAACATCTCACGGTCTCCATGATGCCTGGGCACTGGCATTCAACCCCGAGTACGTCATCGGAGTCTGGATGGGCAATCCGAGCGGCAAACCGGCGCGCATCCTCACGGGAATCGACGCCGCGGCTCCCCTCGCCCTTCGGATCCTGAGACGCCTCGACCCGGGCGGTACCGGTTCCTGGTACAATCCCCCTCCCGAAATCCGCATGCGAACCCTGTGCGCGAAGACGGGGAGATTGAATCGATCTGCATGTGAATCCACCGTTCCGGGCGAATTCATCCTTGGCGTTACCGACAGTTCGCTCTGCCTCTCCTGCCGAAAGGATGCGAATAATCCAGTAGCACCGGACAGGCGGGAACCGACCTCATCCTCGCCTGAAACAATTCGAATCGTGACACCACATCACGGGACGTCCTATCGGCGGCTGGAAGAATCATCCGACGCGGGGAATGAAATCCCTTTCAAGTTCGATGGACCGATCGGGAAAGAGAAGGCGTACTGGTTTGTAAATGGCGCCCTCTGGGGCGAGGCCGAGGCAGGGGAAACCCTTTGGTGGCCGCTTGCGGCGGGAGAGCACCAGATTGTCTGCAGCCGGGACAACGGGGCATGGGCGAAAGTGGAGGTAACGGTTGAGTAGATTCGAATCTCCTAGGAAATGGGGCGCTCTGCGAGGCTGGCCACAACCTGGGGGCCTTCGGGGATCACACAGATGGATGCTTCACTTTCCGTCTCTGACGCAACCTGGGTCAGAAAGTTTTCGAGAGAACGGCAGGGCGTCAGAAGCGCACCTTCAATCTGTTCGTCGGACAGTCCATCGCTGTAGACATGGATGTCCGCCCGCTTCTGAATGATTGCCTGGATCTGCACTTGCCACTGGTCCTGCCGGCTGAATCCGGGTTGTGAGAGCAGATCGAGCACCCCGTCCGGGGATCCGCCCTCCCGCAGCAGTTCCGCATAGCATCCATGGTCGGGCAGGCCGTCGGCGCAGGCGGCAGCCAGAAGGATCGTGCCGCCTTCCTTCACGACCCGGTTCGCGGCGCTCATCCCCTTGACTGTTTGATACAGATTCTGATCCAACGGGTATCCGCTGTTGGTTGTAAGCACCACATCGAACAACCGGTCTACTTCAATCATAGAGTTTTCGCGCACAAATTCACATCCCTGCCGATGCGCGGCGGCCAGGTCTCCTGCAAACACTCCCGTAATCTCTCTCTTCGCATTCAGTGTGACGTTAAGCAGGAAAACCGGCTCCGTGAGGGAGGCAACCTCCAGCATTTCCTCCCAAATCGGGTTCCCGCCGGTTACTCCCCAGGTTGAATTGGAATCCGCAATCATTTCCAGCCCATGATTGCTGAAAACACTTTCGGCGCCGGCCAGGGCAGGGAGGACAGCTTTGGGGCCTCCGCTGAATCCGGCAAAAAAATGAGGTTCGATGAATCCGGTATAGACGCGAAAATCTGCATCCATGACGCGTCGATTCAGGCGGACCGGGTTCCCGCGGGATGTGACACCAAGAGAGACCAGTCCGTCATCGTCAAACGCGTCGTGCTGCAGACATCGATACTTGTCCACAATGTCACTGCCCAGCATGGCCCGGAGCTCGGAATCCGTCTGCTTCCGGTGCGTACCGAGCGCATTCATCAGCGTAATGTCATCGGAGCGAATCCCCGCTCCTTCCAGTTCTGCAATCAGCACAGGAAGAATCCGGTCGTTGGGAGTCGCACGGGTGATGTCGCTGTGGACAATCAGCACCGTCTGCCCCGGCTGGACGCGTTCCTTCAACGGCGCCGACCCGATGGGAGATCGAATTGCGTCAACCAGTGCCGCCTCTTCATCCCCCACCCCGGGAATCGACCGTGGCTGAAGCACTTGCGCTGAATCAGGGACTCTCACCGAAAGCCCCGTCGCCCCGTAGGCTAATTCAGCGGATATCATGAATCATTCCCCCTTCACTCCTGCGAGCTGAACTTTCCGGGTCGCGAATTTGCCGCTGACCAACTCGGTCACCCGAACGCGCCATGTGCCCGGTGGATCGTTTTTCGCGAAGGGAAGTCTTGCCTCGAACTTCCCGGAGGGGGCGATCACGTTTTTCGACATCGTTTCGACGGGCACCCCTACCGGATCCAGAACTTCAACCCTGAGGAAATGGTCTCCAACCGATTTATTCGGTCCACCAACGGTTACGGAATAGGGGTGCAGATCACCCTGCTTCGCATTGCCGGAAAGTGAGAGTCGAACCGATTCAATTCTGTACGGCAGACGGGCGAACAACATGGGCCGACCGCGTTCCGGGGCTTCAAAAGGAAGAGAATCGGACAACCCCAGATACCGCCCCCCCAATACATCGTAAACATGGCCGGGTTGTGCCGTATGCAGTTGAAGGGGCGCACCGATTTTTACTTTCGAGCCCAGGGTGCGGAGTAATCCGATCAACTCAAAATCTCCACGCGTGTACCGAAACGACTGGAATCCGCCAGGAAAGGATTCGCCGGCCCTGACCCGGAAGGATCGCTCCATGCCCAGGAGGCTGAAGAGCGTGGACACCAGGGTGCGGCTCTCCACCGTCGGCTCCATCCGGGAACTGAAATTGCAGAAAACCGAAGACCCGCTTCCGAGACGATGCCCAATGATCGATGGAGATCCGTTGCCGAACGTAGCAAAAACCTGCCGAGGATCCGGCGCTTCTACAGGCCCTCCTGTGAGTACGTCACTTTCGACCGAAGAAATCAGGTCGGTGGAAAAACCCCGGATCCGGTCTTTCCTCCATGTAAATTCTTCCCGTGGGTACCCGATGCCGAGAATTTCCCTGCTCCGGGAGTGATCGCCGGTATACTTTCCATGCGCATCGGTTATGCCCGTGCGTTCAAAGGCAAGGACGGCGCCGCCGGCGTTGATATACCTCCACAGCTCGTCCCATTCCGCGTCGCCGAGGGACAGAATTTCCGAAAGAACAAGAACCTGGTATTGGTTCGCTTCCCCTCGCAGCAGTTGTTCCGTGCTCAACCGGGTGTAATCCAAATCCACTTCACGAATCAATTTTCGAATATCCCACACATTCCGCGACTCCTTCTGGGGGAACCGGCTATCCTCGAAATAGGACCGCATCATCGACGCCTCGGAGTGGTAGACGGCAATCGGCGTTCTTCTTTCCACCGACAGCAGCATTTTGCCCAGGCCGTGGGTTAGATCGTGCAGGATGTCCTTTGCTGTCGCCGAAAATTCGTTGTAGGCAAGCGTCGGATGCACTTTTTGATAATCAAAATTCGCGAATGTAGAGGCATCGTTCATGATCGTATAGTAAATCGGGCCGTACATCTGCCGGAGGGCGTTCCACCAAATCTTGAACCAGTATCTTTCAGGTTGAAGATCCATGTAGTTATACCCGATCCAGAACCCGATCCGCATATGGGGGGCCGATCCGCGGAGCAGTTCCAAGGTGGTGGACACCCCGTTGTCCTCGAGAAACGCAGGCTGGTATTCGATCGCAAAGGTCGCGTTCCGGCCGAGCAACGCGCGGTTGAATCCTGCGAATGGATTTTCCCCGTAGGGACCGGCGTTAAACCCAACGTATGCGCCCCGATCTCCTGCACGAACCGATTCATTGAATTGCTCCTGCATGTTTACGTACACGCGCTCCATGAAAAGCCGGAAATCGATCCAGCGGGAAGGATTTTCAAGGTCCTTCGCCCCGTCTTCCCAGCGGAGGCCTTCCACCTCTTCCCAGGATGCAAATTGGGTATCCCACTGCGCATTGAGCGCTCTCAGATCGGGGTACATGCCCTGTAGCCAGAGAGAAAAGCCGCGGCGGCAATGAGGTCCGAGACACACGGTTCCGACCGGGTGCGCCGAACTGAGGCTGACTTCCTCCATGCTTGCATACCCCAGCGGTGCGAATCTCCGGTACCTCGTCGCAAACTCCAGGGCCGGCTTTTCCACATCATGGGCCAATACTTCGGGATCGCTCAGGCAGGGAGTTCGAACTCCGTCCGGAAACCGCTGGTTCCAGGCGCCCATCCAGATGATGTTTTCCGGTGTGGGCCAAAGGTTGTTTTCGACAATGAGCTCAGCCTGCTCGTGCTGGAATCTCCCATTCGTCGCGATCGCTTTCAGTCCCATCGATTTAAGAACTTTCGCAACCGTCGTGTAGATGTGCGGGTGCAGGTGTGTTGCGCCCGCGGTTCCCCCTGCCCACCAGGTCTCATGCTTCCGCGACGGGGGGATGGGAACATACATCCGCGCGGACATCTCCGCGGCCGGCCCTTCTTGATCGATGAAGGAGACGAGTACGCGGTATGCTTCGACCGCATATCGGTCGCTGTCGAGTGCAATCGATGCGTGAAGCGCCGAATCGCCCGCCTTTACAAGCACATTGGAATCCTCACTCTGAATCAGCCGATCGAACGTGTCGAACACCTCAACGCGCAAAGTCCCCCGCGTCTCCGTGGCACCGTTGAGTAGAGATACAGTTAGCTTTGCGGTGTCATCCCGATCATAGAATTCCTGATCGAAATTCAGGGCCGTCAGGGAGACGTCGTGCACGATTTCCTGAATCCAGGCACCCCAGGCAAGAACCTCTCCAGCCGGGTTGCGCGCGACCGCTTCCAGAATGTAACGGCCCTGCGGCAAAGGGCGTGCCGGAGAAAAGCGAACGGATTGAGGAGCTCCGCTTTTCAGGTTCACGGACCGGGTTTCGGTCAGATTCACCGTGCCTTCGGTGTTTCGTAGCGTTAGTTCCAGATCGGCCTCGATATCAGGCCCTTCCTTGTACTGGATTTGAAGGTGCATCGTGGCTTCTTTGAGACGACTTCTCGGCAGCGGGGCCAGGGTTTCCGCCGTCAATTCAACCTGGGGAGCGCCCACCGCAGCCCACGACATGGCTTTCGCAAGCAGCGAATATGCGTATTCCCAGTACTCAAAGTGATGCCGCACATGTTCATCGGCGGGGGGACGCGGAATGATTGAAAAGGCGGAATTTCCGAATCCCGAAACAACATTGACCACCCGGCCCTTTCCCGCATCTGCAACCAGCAACCGGGGTCCGCCCGATTCGCCGCGGATCAGGAGCGTTGAACCCTCGGCCCCGGACTGGTAGTCGCGGCTCTCGGACGGCGGAAACAAGGGGACGGGAACGCCGTCGATCACGGGGTGCCGTCCGACCGCATTCCAGTGCTCGACGATCCGCTTCTCTACCGGCATCGCGGCGAATGGCAATTCGATCGCACCGGCCTTGCCGCCGGAATTGATCGCAACCCATCCCGTGCCCTGGTGAACCTGGCCCGTGAGCCAATCCGTAAACGACACCATCTGATCATCCGGATTGAGTGCGGAGGTGACGATTACATCATACCGGTTCCGGGCAATGTCCTCCATGACCTCCGGCTTGTATCGCTGGAGAAGGATCAGCGGCACGAAATCGTAGTCCAGGTCAAACCGCTGGGCCAACTCAACAACCTCACGCTGAAAAGAGAGATTGACGACAAACAGTGCACGCAGCGGCCCTCCGGCGAGAGGAGTCCCCCATGCGCGGAAAGAGGATACGGGCGGCTCCGATTGAGGCTCATACAGCGCCTCCAGGTCCGGTCTTCTGTCCGCCGGCAAATGAGAACCGCTCAGGAAGCGCGCATATCGCTCCGGCCGGATGCGTTCCGTGAGAGGTCCCAGATCCGCCGCCCGCTGAAGGACAAGTTCGATCGAAGTTTCGAAGTGAAGGTCGTCAATCAGGATCAGGGCGGCTTCACTGGATGGAGAAAAAGTAAAATCAATGCGACTGACTCCGCTCCGCGACGCGGCGCCATACTGCCCGTCCTTCTCGTCAGGGTCCAGGAGGTCGAGTCGAATATGTTTCCAGTCGGGCGTTATCGAAAGATCCCGGTATCGGCTGAAACCCTCACCGATTTCGTTCCTGGCCCAGACGGTCACCCGGGGCGCGGGAGGACCTTGAACATCTCCCTGCAAGACTCTCCATGCAAACAGGAGTTGATCGGCCTCCTGTACGTCCCAGTTCTTCCCAAGAGAAAGCGTAACCGTGACAGGCGTGTCTCCCGGCGCAATGGTAATTCCCGTGGCAACCTGACCGATGAGTTGATTCGAGTGTGTCTCAATGACAACTCGACCGGAATCCCCCGGTTCGGCGGACCAGCCCTCCAGATTCTTCTCCGTCCAGTTGTCCGGTGGCGGGAGTTCCGAGAATGCGATGACCGGGATCGAGAGGAGGAGTAAAGTTCTCGCCGCGAAGTTCTGTAGAAAACTCATGATAGAAATAGCTCCATTTACGGTACGATTCCGGCGCCCGCTCTCAAAATCGGGTCAACCAATTGGCGAGACCTCTCGGACGCAGTGCAATGATCTTGCTTGCCGTGTTTGCAGTGGAGGTGGACGACTGAACAATCCGCGGCGAATTCGACGTAGATACAACGAAGACAGCTTTCTCACCCTGCAAGATGTTCGAGGCGTGAGCATACGTGGAATATTTCCAGTTCATGCTGCCCCGGCCCGGTGAGCAGGATTCCACTTCAGAACGAACTGCGCTGCTCTCGTCCCGGTTGAACTGGAGAAGGAGGCACTCAGTGTCGCCGGGAACCGCCGATCCGGAATCCAGCCGCCGATGCCAGATTCGACGCCCGTCGCCCGGTCGGTAGGCGGCAAAATAGAGCTGCGCCGACGTGTCGAAATACAGATGCTGGTACGGATCCCGCCACCGCGCAATGGTTCGACGAACGAAACGTTCTACCTGATTTTCTGAAAAATGCCAGTCCACATCAAGCCCCGCTACGACGGCATACAGCCGATTCCGTCCGGGCAACAGCTTTTCGGCCACTCCGTTCAACTCTCTCTGCCATCGTGCCTTGCCGGAGGCCAAGTCTATCGAGATCAGCTGAGTGTCGCGAAGACAAACGAACAATTCTTTTTCGGTCTGCGTCGCAACCGTCACCGGGTCGGTGAATTCGAGTTCCCAGTACAGAGTTCCGGCGGAAGAAAAGCAATACGCCTTGCGCGGCGTGACCAACGTGAGCCGGTCTTCCGCCACCTCGACCAGGGGCAGCGACGTGGCAAGGAGCTTTCTCGACCACAATCCTTCAGCATTCTCCGGGTCAAAAACTTCGAGTTGATATTGTGACTCCTGCGTACGCTCATACCTGCAGGCGGAGCAGCGTATTCTTTCCATCGATCCGGGTTCTCCGTGCTCAGTACACGGGGCCCATTCGAAAATCGGGGTCCGGTGGGAGAGGATTACGGACCGGGAATCCATCCAGTCCAGCTGCTTGATGGAGGAGGAGCCATAGTTGCGGGTCCAAACTTCGCGTCCCCCCTCCCAACTCAGAAAAGTCACTTTTGAATGGGAAGTCCACTCTTCGTTGGGGATGCCCGTACGGGAGGGAATCATGAAGTCATCGTACGGCCGAAACTGGATTTGAGAGACGAGCAGCCCGGGCTCCCCGGCGGCCCAGCTGCGCCGCGACTGAATCGGCGTCTCCCGTTTCCAGAGTATCTCGCCATTGTCGCTTCGAAGTAAGGCCAATCCCTCCTTCCCTCCCACCAGGATACGATCGCGAAATGTGAGAAGGTGACGGGACCGAAACGGGAAGGCGCCCGAATCATGAGCCCATATCTCTTCGCCCTGGTGTTGATCCAGGGCAACGCAACTTCCGTCGGCAAAGAGGGAAATCAGCAGATCTCCACTCAGTGCGATATCGTGGAGTTCGCCTTTGCCCGGAAGCGCGGGGTAACTCCACTTGACTTCGCCGCTGCCGTCGAACCAGCGAAGAACCGCATAGAGCGCTGCGAGAAAACAGATACAGAAAAAGACCCGCCGGCGAATCTGAGTTCGTTTTCGATATCCATCACGCACAGATCCGGTACCTCTGAGTTGCAAATCCGGCAGTAACGCGTCCGACTGACGAACCTTCGACATTATGATATGATTTTGATCGGTTGGGCTCGCCGCTAATCGTCTTTGCCGGGCACAAGAGGGTTTGATATACCAACCGGGCGGACATCGCCAAGACATGAATGAAATCAATGCAAAGAGGCTCCGGAGAATCAGTGCCGCTTCCGGCGCCCCTTTTCGCGGCATATTGCTGGCGCTCCTTGTTCAAGAGGGTTCACTTTCCGGCCCGGCTCTAGCCGCGCCTCCCCGTCCGCCCAACATTGTGGTGATCATTTCGGATGACCAGGCGTACAGCGATTTCGGCTTTATGGGGAATTCGAAGGTCAAAACTCCACATCTCGACCGCATGGCCGCCCTGTCGGCGCAATATCCGAACGGCTACGTCACAACCAGCGTCTGCCGGCCGTCCCTGGCGACTCTCCTTACGGGACTCTACCCTCACCAGCATGGAATCCATTTTAATCATCCGCCTCCCGGCGCGGAGTGGCTTTATCATTTTGACACCAAAGAGTACGCCGCACTGCGGGACGTATCCGCGCACCTGATTCGGTCCGTCCCCACCCTTCCCCGCCTGCTTTCGCAAGCCGGATACCGCACCCTGCAGACAGGAAAATACTGGGAGCGATCTTTCGAAGATGCCGGATTCACCGACGGCCTTACGCGGGGCCGGCCTCATCCATCCGAAGGATCACTGGGCTTGAAGCCTTATCACGGAAACGGGGACGCCGGTTTGAAGATCGGCCGCGAAACGATGGTACCGATTTTCGATTTCATTGATGAGAACGAGCAGAGTCCGTTCTTCATCTGGTTTGCCCCTTATCTGCCCCATGTCCCCCACAATCCGCCGGAAAGGCTCAGAGACGAATACGAAGGAATCTCCGGTCTGGGGGAAAATCAGTTATTGTATTACGCGAGCTGCACCTGGTTTGACGAAACGGTGGGTCAACTGGTTGGATACATTGAGCACAAGGGAATCGCAGATCAGACGTTATTCATCTTCGTTTCCGACAACGGATTCGCGCTGGATGAATTCGGAACGATGGACCGCCGGAGCAAATTGTCTCCCTACGAAACGGGGATCAGGACGCCGATTCTTCTGCGATGGGACGGCGTGATAGAGCCCGCGATCCATCCCCGGATTTGCAGCAGTATAGATATTGCCCCCACCGCGCTGGAAGCAGCAGGTTTCCTGCGGCCGGCAAACGATCTCCCGGGAATCAGCCTGCTGCCGTCGGCCCGGGGGGAACGCCCCCTGCCGGACCGGGCTGCATTCGGAGAGATTTATCCGGGAGACGCAACCGACTACGGAATCCCTTCCCAGTTCATCGCCTACCGATGGCTTCGCAGCGGCGATTTCAAGCTGATCGTACCGCATGCGCATGACGGATTGCCCTGGAGCGAATACGAACTGGGGACGGCCCTGTACCATTTGCCTGACGACCCGGGCGAACAAAACAACCTCGCGCACCAGGAGTCGTATCGGAATGTTGTCCTCGAACTTACCAGGACGCTTGATGCCTGGTGGATGCCGGGAGACGATTCCGGGGTGGCGAAACCCAGCAAGGAAGCGATCCGAAGCAGGTGGAAAGGCGCCATGACGCCGGACTGAGGAAGGAGAAAACCATAGCGTCATTCTTTCGATCTTTTTATTCATCGCTGCTGGCCTCCGGATTCGATCTGCTGGCAAGCTGGAACCCGCTGGCACAATTCCGCTTCCGCCGGTTTCCAAGTCCGGCGCAGCAGGGATGGGGTCCCCTGGATCCAAAGGCCGGGATCGTGGTGGAGACCACGGGCTCGGCGGCAAGCACCTCCTTCTGCTCGTACCTGAAAAAACACAATGAATCGGTTCGAATCACCGGGCACTGGCACATGTCCTTCGTTCTGTTCTGGGCGTTTCGGAATCAAAAGCCGACCGTTTTTCTATGGCGGGAGTTCCCGGGGTTCTTAAACAGCATGAGCGGGCGGTATGAGCACTGGCAGCTCCAGCGCTGGACGCTGGCACTGCGGTGGGTTATTCTCATGATGGCGGCGGCAATGACCTCCCAAAGGATTCTACGCGTTTCCTATTCGGATATCGTTGAGTCTCCGGCGGACACAATTGGGAAAATAAACGCCAAATTCGGCACGGACTTTGCGGTTGGCGACAATGAACTGCCCCGCATTAAAACGCAGACCCGGGAAGACCACGAGAAAGTCATTGCCGAGCTGAGAAGAGAGAAGAGATGAGGAATGCCACAACGAATCACGTCACGCCGAACGGGTCGATCGAAAGCCGCCTGGTTTCCGCCGCCCGGGCTGCAGGGTTGGTGTTCGCTTCGGCGATACTGGTCAACGCGCTGCAAGCGGGTGAGGCTCCCACTGCATCCACGAAGACGCGAAGCCGGGGCAGTTGCGCGACGCTTCCCATCGGAGAGCGGGTGCGCATGCTCGTCGGGCACAATACCATGGCCCGGATGCGGCAGATCGGCGTGGCAAAAAGCGTTCGATCAGCATCCTCGATCGAAGGCGCCATTCCCATCGCGTTTCACGTCATCCACGACGGTGAACTCGGCAAACTCTCGCTGGAAACGATTCAGGCACAGATCGAAGTACTGAATCAGGCGTATTCTCCCGGGCGATTCGAGCTCGCCGAGTTGGATTACACCGACCATCCAACCTGGTTCCGGATGTCCATCCTTTCCCGGGCCGAACGAGAAGCCAAAGCCGCGCTCCAGAAAGATCGGCACCTGTTCCTCAATATTTATACCTGTGAGCCTCCCGCCATTATTCTCGGCTGGGCATTTCAACCGTTTCTCGCGAGCATCTTCCCGGAAAGGGACGCAGTGGTGATTCGCCATTCGACGCTGCCCGGGGGAACAGAATACCCCTACGACGAAGGAGACACGGCGGTGCACGAAGTCGGTCACTGGGCAGGTCTTTATCATACGTTCACCGGCCGGTGTGAATCCAATGGTGATCTCGTCGCGGATACCCCGCAGCAGCGTACCGCGAGCCGGGGCTGCGAAATCGGGAGGGATACCTGCCCTCTCCATCCTGGCCTCGACCCGATTCACAATTTCATGGACTACTCTGACGACGCGTGCGCCGACCACTTTACGTTCGGACAGTTTTCCAGAATGTCGATCACTCTTATCACCCGGCGCCCGCAAATCTGGGATCAGTTGCTTCACCCCGGCCCGCAGGCCCAGATCAAGTAGCGTCCCCGGCGCCCTCGCTGATCCACTCCCACCGGTGAAATCGCCGCCGCTCTTTCGATTGGCATGAAAGCGGCTTGGCAAAAAAGAGTCGCAGGCAATCGGTCTGCGGCAGACGATGCATTCACCCGAGGTTCATGGAGAACTGTCATGCGAACAACCATTTTTACTCTTCTCGCCGCCTTATCTATTCCCACCCTCTTATCCGGTTGCGGCGAATCCCGACCTCCGGCTGCGGCCGCCATTCTGCCGGAACGCGCTCCGGAGCCCGTTGTCGAGTTGATCGAAGCCGCGAAGATCGGCGATACGGAGAGTTTGACCGCCCTGTTGGGCGCTGGGAATGATGTGAATGTCAGGGATGCGAAAAATGCGACGGCACTGCATTACGCCGCGAAGAACAATGATATTGAGATCGCCGGTCTCCTGCTCGAGAATGGAGCGGATATAGACGCCAGGATGTCGGGCGACTACACCCCCCTGCTGATCGCGGGTCAGTCAAGCAACACCGAGATGATCCGGTGGCTCGTCGAAAACGGCGCGATGGTGGACACGGTATCTGATACCGGGGAAACCATCCTGCAGCGAATTTCCGGCGTCGGGAACCTCGACGCGGCTTCGTTCCTGATCCATCGCAAGGCGAGCCTGGATCTTCAGAATACGCGTGGCGAAACCGCGCTTCACTTTGCCGCCTACCATGGGCAATCAGCAATCGTGGATCTGCTCCTTAAAAATGGCGCGGACACAACGCTGAAGACCGTTGACGGCAGGACTGCCGCTGACCTGGCGGGAGAAAAAGAAAACGTGGAAATCTCGGCCCGGTTTTCTCAGCTCGCACCCAACTCCTGATCTGCGCCCTCCGCCTGCGCCGGAAGGGTCACCACAAATCTGCTTCCTTTCCCGGGACGGCTGGTCACCGAAATGGATCCGCCGTGCTTTTCGATGATCGCGTAACTCACGGAAAGTCCCAATCCGGTTCCGCCGGCCCCGGACCCGGGCACTTTGGTTGTATAAAATGGCTCAAAAATTCGTGCGCATTGTTCAGGGCTCATTCCGCAACCATTGTCTTCGAATGCGAGATCAATTAGATCGCGACCTTCCCGCCGCACCACCTCTCCAGTCACGACAAGCAATCCTCTCCTCCGTTCCATTGCCTGCACTGCATTCAGAATGATGTTGATGAAAACCTGTTTTACCTGGTTGTCGTCGATCGTTACATCCGGGAGGGCTTCCTGAACCCGGTTGTCCACTTTGATCCCCGCTGCATTTGTCTCGTGCTGAAGGAAACGCAACGTGTCCGTAACGACATTGCAAGGGGATACCGAATGGACTTTCGGCTCGGACGGGCGCGCAAACAACAGCAATTGCTCGATCACCTGGTTCACCTGGCCGACTCCATCCACGACTTCATCCGCAAGATGACCGATGCCCCGGTCGTCTTCCAGTCCTGCCGTGACATCTCTCACCTTGTCCTTGATCAGCCCCGCATACCCGAGAATGACGGTCATCGGATTCTTCATTTCGTGAACGATTCCCGAGGCGAGTTGGCCGACCGCTGCCAGTTTCTCCGACTGTACCAACTGGTCCTGCGCCGACTTCAATTCCTGGTGAGCTTCCGCCAGCGCGGTCTTTTCCTGTTCGAGACGTTCGTACAGCCTCGCGTTCTCAATGGCGGTTCCTGCCTGTAGACCGATGGCAGCCATCAACCGCAAATCATCCACTCGAAACCGGTTCTCGGGGTTTGTCGAGTCCGCGTACAGAATGCCGAAGAACTGTTCATTGGCCTGAAGCGGAACGCAGATGGCGGCTCGGATTCCCTGTTGTTGAACACTGTCCACTTCGGCGAATCTTTGATCCTGCAACGCGTCATAGGTGAGTTGAGCCGTCCCATCCCGCATCACGGCATCGGCCAGCGTCTGGCTGAAAATCGTCTCGGAATCATTCCAATCCCGCCCCCGAACCTTGCCCGCCGCGCAGGCGAACGTGCCGTTGTCTTCCTTGAGATATACCGAGCAGCGGTCGACCCGTGGCATTTCCGTGGACACCACATGGAGAAGCATCGGCACAAGTTCAGATGTTCTCAGGGTTCCGTTGATGCTGCGCCCCGCACGATACAACGCCTCGAGGTCCGTCCGGGCACGCCTGAGTTCGTCAATGGTGTCCTGACTTTCCCAGTGCGTGAAGAGACTCCGCTCATCAATTACGATGGTCTGGGTGTCCGAGTATTTTGCGGACGGCTCGTTGGGGTGAGGTTTTTCGCCGGACAGGTGAAATCCGATCATGGATTCGCCGATGATGAAGACATCACCGTCTTCCAGTTCCTTCAGTGTAATCTGCTCTCCATTCACGAGGGTGCCGTTGCTGCTGTTGAGGTCGACAATATTCCACGACGCCTCTGTCTTGTATATTTTCACGTGTTTGCGTGAAACCTGGGCATCGCTGAGGAGGATCTGGCAGACCGGATCGCGACCGATGCGAACGGAGTCCAGCTCGACGGGGAGAACCTGCCCTTTGTCGGGACCCTGCGTAACTGCAAGTACGGGGCGTTGCTGCATACAGGCATAGATAGCGTCGATCGCTCAGGGTTTCCAAGGCAAATCCGGCTCGCAACATCTCTTTCAATTTTCGCAATTTCCGGGTACCTTTGCATCTATGCCCGAAAGCACTGTTAAACCGGGACGCGATGAAGCTGACTCGGAGGAGATCGCGGCATCGGAACCGCAAACCCGCCCTCCATCCCAGGACATCCCTCCCACGGTCGTCAAGAAGCAGAGTCCGAGCAAGACCGGACTTCGCGCGAAGGTGGGCGACATTCCGCGGGAGATTCCGGTACGTCTTGGGCGATACCTGATCGACGGAGAGATCGGGCGGGGCGCAATGGGTGTCGTCTACCGGGCGCACCAGGACGGGTTGGACCGAATCGTCGCCCTCAAGCTGCTGCTCGCGGGCACGCACGCATCCGAAGCTCATAAACACCGATTCGAGCGCGAAGCGCGCGCCATCGCGAAACTGCGCCATCCGAATATCATATCGGTTCATGAAGTCGGCGAGTACGAGAACCAGCCTTTCTTCACCATGGACTATATCGACGGACTTGCGCTCGATACGTTTATGGAAAAGAACGGGATTTCATCTACCCGGCTGATCGCGGACATGTGCGCCCGTATCTGCGATGCGGTTTTTTACGCCCACGAGAACGGAATCATTCACAGGGATCTAAAACCGGGCAATATCATTGTCGATCGCAATGGAAACCCGATGGTAATGGACTTCGGTCTGGCCAAGGATCTGTATTCCAACTCCATGGTTTCCATGACCGGAGACATCATGGGAACGCCCGCCTTCATGTCGCCGGAACAGGCAGGAGGGCACGTCTCGGCAACCGGGGAGCGTTCCGACGTCTATTCCATGGGCGCCATTCTATACTGCATGCTGACCAAGGAACCTCCATTTCAGGGAAATACGCTGATGGAAACCCTGGGTCGTGTCCTGAACGAGGATCCTCCCCCCCTGGTGGACGCGAATCCCATGATTGAAGGCGAGCTGGGCGCGATCTGCATGAAGGCGATGGAGAAGGTTCCTTCCATGAGGTACCGCTCCGCGGCGGACATGGCCAAGGACCTACGTGCCTTCATCAACGGCGAGCCGATCACCGCGAAGCCCTGGACCTGGCGAACACGGGCTCGCCGATGGCTTTTGCGACACCGACTCGAGCTGGTCGGAGGATTGGTCGCCGCAAGTCTGCTGGTTTTCGCGTCGTTCCTGGGCGTGCGAATTCTCTCGAACGATTACCTCGATGTCGCGCGGGCACATCTCGGCTCGGACAAGGTTCCGGTTCGCGCGGAAGCGGTCACGACACTGGGGCGCGAAATCGCCTCCCCGGAACAACTTCGCCCCGACCAGGTGCAGGATGCGGCCGAAGCCCTGCTCCTGGCACATCTCGATCCGGATCCCGAGGTTCGAAAGAATCTTCTTCTCATGCTCGTGGAGCACGGCCGGCACGAAGCAATACAACGCGCCGCGAAAAACGAATCGGTGACGGAGTGGATTCTGGAGGAAGCGGCGCACGGAGAGGACTCCGAGACTCGAAATCTTGCCCTGAAAGCCATGGGGGTCGTACCGGATCAGGGTTTTATCGGATTCCTGATTGAACTGCTGCAACACCCCGACGCCGAAATCAGAATCAAGGCCGTGCGAAGTCTGGGAAAACAGGAAGGCATTCGGATTCTCCAACCCCTGATGCATACGGCGATCAATGACCCGGAGTGCCGGGCTTATGCGGAAGAGGCGTTGGACAACTATCACCGCAAGGGAAGATTCAGCCTGTTCGCTCGCCAGGACACCGCGATAAAACAGTCACTCGATAAACTCACGACCGTGATGGCGGACCGCAATCGACGGGTGGAAGCAGTTCTCGACGAAATCCCGGCCGGCGGAGACGCTCCCCCCGACCCGTACGATCGGGCACGTTCCATTCTCACCGGCACCGACTTGCAGGCAAAACACCGGGCTCTCTACGAACTCGGCAATGCCGATCATCCGATGGCCGTCCCCCTCCTCATTGAAACCCTTGGGGACGAAGATGTCGGATCCGTCGCCGCCTACGAACTCTCCGACCGGGTGGATGAGGAAACCCGTAGCCGGCTGACCGATCTTCTTGACGACCCATCTCCCTCGATTCGGGCCAATGCCGCGCTGTGCCTGGGGCTGTCGGGCGCGCAGGAAGCGGTGGACCCGCTGCTGATTGCACTCAGCAATGAAACGAATGAAGAGACGACCCTCTACATCATCCGGGGACTGGGCGAATTGAGATCCCCCGACGCGCGGGTCGGACTGCGGAAAGCGGCGTCCAAAAACGAAAGAGTTCGGGCCGCGGTCGAGAAAGCGCTGGAGCGGATTCCTTGAACGCATCCTGAATGCGCCGGAGGTGGGTCCGGATTTCAACCCACGATTCCGCGCAACCCGTACCCGACCAGGAATGCCACCGAAGCGGCGATTCCACCCACCACCAGCGTCTCCAGACCGCTTCGAAACCAACGCAGCTCGGTGATCAGGACTTTTGCCGCTCCCAGCACGAAAAGGGAGCCGGCCGTCATCACCACCGACAAACCGAATTGAAGGGAGGGAGATAAATCGAAAATCAATCCGCCGAAATAGGCCAATAATGGAACCGAACCCGCGATGATAAACGAGACGAACGTTGCCACCGCACTCTTAAAAGGCACGCGCTCGTCCACATTCAGCCCAAGCTCATGAATCATCATCGCATCCACAAGACGCTCCCTGTTCTTTGCCTGGATCGTGACGATCGTCTCCGCATCCTCCTTCGAGTAGCCCTGCGATTCGTAGATCTCCACAAGTTCTTCCCGCTCCTCCGCCGGGTACTCGTCCACTTCCCAGCCTTCGCGTCTGCGTTCCTGGTCGAAATACTCCTTCTCACTTTTCAATGAGAGAAAGGCGCCTACCCCCATGGACAACCCGTCCGCGAGCAGGTTGGCCAATCCCAGGATCACGACGATGCCGGGACTGAGGTTCGCCCCGGTGACACCGTTGACAACCGCAAACGTGGTAATGATTCCGTCGAGACTTCCGTACACCACGTCCCCGATATACCGGTGACTCGCGTGGTGTAATGACTCATGGTCATCGCCCTTGCGACGCCGATGAGGGGGGGGCGGATCCGCGGGTCGAAGGGCGGAGTCAAGTCTCTTGATCAGGCTCATTCGCCAATCAGCGCATTCATCTTTGCAGCGCAAATAAAGTCGTTTTCAGAAATTCCCCCGATAGCATGCGTGGAGTATCGAACTTTGCAGGTCTTGTACCCTACCTCAATGTCAGGGTGATGATCCTCCGCGTGAGCAATCCAGGCCAACCCATTCACAAATGCCATCGTCTGGTAGTAGTTCTTGAAGGTAAACGTCCGCACAATCTCGCCCTTGTCAAAACTCCAACCACGTACCCGCGGAAGGGTGTCGTCAATTTCGTCCTGTGTCATGGGTTGGGTGCCCCCTTCGCATGGGGCGCATGATTTCCCGGTGAGTTCGTTGGGCGTGTTCATGGGCCTCTTGTATCAGGTTCCCGAATAAAACGTGAACAAAAATTCCTTGGCGGCGTTCGCGTCGGTGAAGAGGGATCCGGCCTGGCCTGCTACCGGGAACTTTCGTCCGACGCGTCGGCCCACAGATCCAACTCCGGCATCATTCTCCGGGCTGCGTCCTTCAACGAACCGTCGCCTTCCAGCGCTTTTTGGGTAAATCCCACGGCGGGAGCCCGGGCACCAAGAAGATAGCAATAGGTTCCGGTCGATAGGAGCAGATCGGATTTCACCGCCACGGGTAACGGGTCCCGGTCCAGATAGAAGACGAGAAGCTTCAAAAACAATTTAGACTGAATATCACTCCACGCAATATTTCGCGATCCCTCGACCCCGGTGATTCGAACGCCTTCGGACGTAGCGTCCGCGATTCGGCCGCCGGTCTCCTGAATCAAACCCGCAGGGGGATCGCTGTGCAACCGATCAATCAAAAACGTCTTTACATCGACGACCCGTTCCAGTCGCTCCAATTCCAATTCCAGCTCCTCCCGCCCTGCCGGCGAATCAAGCGCGATCAGGGCGCTCTTCAATCGTCGAATGGCGCCTTGAAAATTCCTCTCCGTAACCATCGCCTGAACATCGTTCCGAACCGCTTCTTGAATTTCGCGATCGTACCCGGTGGCCTGGCTATCGGATACCTCGACTGCAGGGGTCTCCGCACCGGTGCGCAGGAGCGCCTGAACCCTGTCATCGATCACTCCGTGAAATTCGGAAGGTATTGAGTGCCGGAACGACTGGAGGGCACGGGCCGCGTCCTCGGGTTCCAGTCCGACCAGCGATCTCTGGAAATCCGCCCAGGTTTGAAGATTCTTTACCCAGGCGTGCGCCAGAGTCTGAAACGAGTCTGTCCAGACCACGTCACCGAAGTCGGTGAGAAAGGTGGTGAGTGATTCGGCAGCAACATGGAACTGCCCTTCCCGATAGGCGGACGCACCGACAAGGAAAGAAGCAAATCGTTGCGTGGGGATGGCCCAGGACTGACTCTGCTCGACCAGTTCCGCAGCGTCGATTTCCCCGCGAAGGTATGTAGAGAGCACGAGGGTTTCCGGGCCCATCCCGGCCGAAGGATCGGAGGCTGCGAGATCTCCCAGGTAGACCATCAGGGAGAGCCGACCGCTTTCGGGGGAGACCCACTCCGTAACCGCCTGGACAAGACGAACGCGATCCCGATCCGCATTGTCTTCGCTCAACCCGGCGTACAGCGACTCGAGAAACAGTCTTGCGTCATCGAGATTTCCCGCCGCGAGCTCTCGAATCGCTTCGCGAATTGCCTTGTCGACGATGCTCATCGGCTCGAAGGCATCCGTACTCTCCGGCGGATCCGGCATCCGTTCCGGAGGCCGCTCCGCGGATACAGGAACCAGCCTGCCGCTGCGCAACTCGTAGGCTACGGCCGGGTCTTTCTCGGCCCGCTCGCCGGAGCCGCGCAGGAAAACCCAGGAAACGAGCCCCACCAGCGTCGCCACGAACGCGAACACAATCCAGATGTACGATCCTCCCGGCTTCGCAGTTCGCACTTGCGAGGGCGCCGCGACAACTTCCGGCGCCACCACCGGTGCCTCCTCAAGCGCGGTATGCATGTCCGCAAGAAGCGATTTGTAATTCGGATACCGACGGGCCGAAGCCTCCGCCAGCATACGGCTGACCATGCGGGCAGTCCGCTCCGAAACCTCCGGACTCACAGAACGAAGGTCGGGAGGCGGCCGATCAAGGCGCGCGCGCACGACATCCTTCGCAGACTCTCCCTCGAAAGGGGGTTCCCCCGCGAGGGCATGGTACATCGTGCCGCCCAGACTGTAGATGTCGGCGCGATGGTCCGACACTTTTCTCCGAACCTTCTCCGGCGCGATGTAGTAGGGCGTGCCCCAGACCTCGCCCGGTTGCTGTTCCTGCCGTTTGGCAAAACTTGCCAACCCGAAGTCGACGACTTTCGCCACACCCTTCAAGTCGAAAAGAATATTCGCCGGTTTGATATCACTATGGACAAGCCCCACTTCGTGCGCGGCCTCCAGCCCTTCCGCGACCTGAATCCCAATCTCCAGCACCGTCGTTTCCGGTAGAGAACTCCCGCCCTCGATCATTTCATCCAGACGGGCGCCTTCCACCAGTTCCATGACGATATAGGGCTGTCCACCTTCCTGACCGAAGGAGTAGATTTGGGCAACGTTTCGGTGATTCAGCGCGGCGGCAGCCTGCGCTTCGCGGAGAAAGCTCTTTAAGAACTGCTGGTCCTGGCCGTACTCCTGCCGCATGACCTTGATCGCGACATTCCGGTTGAGCGACTGATCGAGGGCTTTGTACACGACCCCCATACCTCCCCTGCCAACGACCTTGAGCAGAAGGAACGATCCGAACTGGGCCGGCACCGTGTGGACCGTGCCACAGCGCGGACACTCAAAATCGGTGAATAACTCCAGGTCGGAGGTGTCGATTCGGGCTTCGCACGTACGGCACGTTACCGTGTCGAATCGATCTGCTGTAATTTCAAGAAATGTTTCCCGGGTAGGCATGCGGGCAAATTGCTTCGTCAAGAACAACCCTTATAATAACAAACCGCGTTCCTGGGTGCAGGAAAATTTTGCAAATAGCGCGGCCTGAATCAGCCATAGTGACCCGTTGCCATGAGCGCTTTGCTGCTTTATCTTACCGCCGAGACTGTCGGATTACCAATGGCAGGATAGGACTTTTTACATGGACCCGGTCTTCATTCACATATTTGGCAAGCCCATCTACTGGTACGGCGTCATGACGGCCCTTGGATTTCTTGCCGCGGTCTTTCAATGGTCGTGGCTTGGCAAAAAACAAGGATATCCCTCAGGCCTGGCCTCGGAAATCGGCATCTGGATCATGGTGAGCGGAATCCTCGGCGCAAGACTGGCCTACGTCATCGCCAATGGATCGGAATATATCGAAGACCCGCTTCAAATCGTCCGCATCGATCAAGGCGGACTGATCTACTACGGAGGTTTCATCGGTGCGTTTCTCGGGATTGTCTGCCTGGCACGAAGGAAAAATGAACCTTTATGGCGGTTTGGTGATTTCGTCATTACCGCGGTTCCGTTGGGTCATGCCATCGGCAGGGTGGGTTGCTTCCTGAACGGGTGTTGCTATGGAAAGGAATGCGATCTGCCCTGGGCCGTCGGGAACAATCACCCGACACCAATCTACGAAACGATTTTCAACCTGGTCCTTTATTTCTTCCTTGTCTGGTACCACGGTAAAAAGAAACGGGACGGGACAGTTGTGGCGATGTATTTGATCGTTTATCCGATCGGACGGTTCTTCTTCGAGATGACGCGAGGAGACGAACGCATGAAATGGATGGGACTTACGGTAGCCCAGGAGATCAGCATTTTTCTCCTGCTTTTCGGCTGCCTGCTCTGGGTAGTCGTATCCCCCCGCGGGGAACCTGCCGATGGCTAAATATTCCGTGGCCTCTTCCTCCACCGGCCTTCGGCTGGATCACTGGCTCGCCCGAACCATCCCCGGGCCTTCCCGATCCCGATGGCAGGCATTGATTCGCGCGGGGGACGTCCGGGTAGACGGCGAAACGACGAAACCGAGCTACGAGCTACGCGGAAATGAACTCATCGAGTATGAGATTCCGCCCGCCGAACCGGTGGATATCATCGCGGAAGACATTCCCCTGGATGTAATTTTTGAGGACGGTGACATCATTGCGGTCAACAAGCCACCGGGTCTCGTTGTTCATCCCGCTCCGGGCCACGCGACCGGAACTCTCGTGCATGCACTGCTTCACCATTGTCAGGATCTACAAGGCGTGGGCGGAGGACTGCGCCCCGGGATTGTTCATCGGATTGACAAGGACACCAGCGGCGTCCTCGTCGCGGCAAAGCATGATGCCGCACTTCAATCACTTCAAGATCAATTCAAGAATCGGACCGTTCGAAAGGAATACAAGGCGATTGTCCATGGCGTGCCAAATCCGGCCACCGGCACCATCGACACCATGGTCGGGCGCCATCCGGTGAATCGCAAGAAAATGAGCTCGCGGCCGATCGGCGGAAAACAGGCAATCAGCCACTACAAAGTGGAAAAAATCTTGCGCGGGGCTTCGGTCGTCCAGGTACGCATTGAAACGGGCAGAACGCACCAGATCAGGTTGCAGATGTCGCACATCGGAAACCCTATCGTGGGAGATAAACTCTATGGCGGCGGCAAGGGCACCCTCGGGGCAAGAGCCCGACGCCAGATGCTTCATGCGTCGAGCATCGATCTTCTACATCCGACATCCGACGAGGTGGTTTCCCTGTCCGCCCCCCTTCCCGAAGACATGAAATCCCTGATTGTTGATCTCAGCCTCTGAATTTCATTCTTTCCGGATTGTGCGGAGGATGATGGTGGCGCCACGGTGAAACCCTGAAGAGCCGCCGGAGCTTCTCGCGCCGGGTGCTTCTGTGCGTTGAAAGCGCAACTTCACCGAGGCATGGGGTAAGGAATGGTTGTTCGAAAACCCCGGCTCCGGCATACTTCCAGCTGCCGTGAACGAACCATCCGCGATCTCCGAATCGGACCGCAACCATGCGGACGTGCTTGCAGGACTCATCGAGTACCTGCGCTATCAACAGGAAATCGGCGTAGATGAAGTCGAGATTCCGGGTATGATTCCGATTCCGGCCCGCGTTGCAAAACAACCTCAAGACCGTCCCGCGGCCACACCCGCGCCGACTTCACCGCCGCCGGCGGAACCGCCGCCGCCCGGGAACGAAGGGGAATCGCTCACTCAAATCGCGGCCAGGATTGCGGCCTGCACTCAATGCGCTCTCTGCGACGGAAGGCGGAACACCGTGCCCGGCCAGGGGGCCGAGACTCCCGAGATCATGTTCGTTGGAGAAGGGCCCGGGGCCGACGAGGACCGCCAGGGGATTCCCTTCGTGGGACGGGCCGGAGAATTACTTACTCGTATGATCGTGGCCATGGGACTCAGTCGCGATGAGGTCTTTATCGCGAACGTGGTCAAGTGCCGGCCTCCCGGAAATAGGAACCCCTCCCCCCTCGAAATGTCGGCCTGTATGCCGTACCTCGAACAACAGATTGAGACCTTGAAACCCACTGTCATTGTCGCGCTGGGGTCGATCGCCCTGAAGGGACTGTTGGGTGAAGAGTCAATTTCCATTACAAGAATGCGCGGGAGCTGGCTGAAATTCAAGGACATCGATTTGATGCCGACGTTTCACCCGGCCTACCTGCTTCGGAACCCGGATTTTAAAAGGGACGTGTGGAATGATATGCAGGCGGTTCTCCACCGCATCGGACGTAAACCACCGTCATCGTAGACAAGTCTTCAATCAGGATGACTTCCGCGACGTGGAGTCCTTGTCCCCGTTCACATCGACCCGAACGGTAGGTTTCAAAAGAACGTCGGGATCGGAGTCCGCCGATTCATCCGGGGTTTTCTCCGCGGATTTCCTTGCCATGCTCTGGATTGCGGTGCTGCAGGATGACGCGTCCCCTCGAATTACCGTGACGAGAGCGGCGTCTCGCGACAAGCCCAATTCGCTCCTCGCGTGCTCCGTCTGAGACTTGAGTTTGAAGGCCCGTCTGCAGTTTGGACATCGTCCCTTCTTCCCTTCGTCGGTGTCCCGAACCCATAGTTTTTGACCGCATGTTGAGCAGCTGATTTTGAAATCGTCCTCCCCCTCTTCGCGCATCAGGAAGACGCCGAAGGGAACGGTCTGGTTCCTGGGCAGATGGCTGCAAATGGTCTGCAACCGGTCCACCGACAACGCGTCCATGAATCTTATTTGCAGAACCAGCGCATCCGCCTTGTCGACTTCGTCCGACCAGGTGGAAAGGGATCGCGGATCATCCGCCAGGACATGAAGTTCAAATTCCTGTCCGTCGATGACGGCTACACCCGAAGCATTATCGTTGCCGGGACAGAGAGTGCTCACGAGGTGATTCCCCATATCCTCATGGATGGTGAGAATCAACGTGCGGATCGAGCCGGAATTCCCCCCCGAATTGCCTGTATCGCTTGTCAAAACGCTTGCCCCTGAAATGATGAAAAAACCGAATCAACCTAGACACATTCCGAGGAACATGCAACGGGATTCATATATCATCATTTGTTTACTTGGTCACGTTTCTTTGCCGTCGCCCGTGCCGAAATCACCTCATCCTGCTGTACTTTGGGTGAAATCGCGTATTTCTCGAATTCCATGGAGTAAGTGGCCTTGCCGGCGGTACTGGATCGCAGGGCGGTGGCATAGCCGAACATTTCGGCGAGGGGAACGCTGGCAACGATGACGGTCATCTCTTCGCGAGTGTCCATTCCCGCAATCACCCCCCTGCGGGAACTCAAATCTCCGATCACTCCCCCCTGGAATTCCACCGGGGTTTCGACTTCCACCTTCATAATCGGCTCCAGAATGCACGGGGAGGCGGTTCGAATTGCCTGCTGAAGCGCAGTGCGGGCACAGGTCCGAAATGCGAGGTCGCTCGAGTCTACGGCGTGGTGTTTGCCGTCCCGCAGATTTACCTTCAGGCCGACCATGGGAAACTCCGCCAGCGGGCCCTTGCTCATGACGTCCCGAAAGCCGGCCTCACACGAGGAGATGAATTCCTGGGGGATGTTACCCCCCTTGACATGATTCTCGAATTCAAACATCTCGGTGTCGGCGCTGAAATCGATCGGCTCCAGGTCTCCGACAACATTCGCAAACTGGCCCGCACCCCCGGTCTGTTTCCGGTGAGTATAATCAAATTCCACCGCGCGCCCGACCGCTTCCCGGTAGTTCACCTGGGGCGGCCCCACGACAAGTTCCACGCCATATTCCCGTTGGATCCTCTGGATGTAGATATCGAGGTGCAACTCTCCCATTCCGGAGATGATCATCTCACCGGAATCCTCGTCGGTGTGTACGTGAAACGTCGGATCTTCCTTCATGAACCGGGTGATCGCTTTCACCAGCTTGTCGGACATGGAGGTTTCTTTCGCCTCGATCGAGTATGAAATTACCGAGTCCGGAACGTACATTGATTCCAGAGTCACGCCAACGCCGTCATGGCAAAACGTATCTCCCGACGCGCAATCGACGCCGATCATCGCGATGATGTCGCCCGCGGAAGCCGAGTCGATATTTTCACGGTCATTGGCGTGCATTCGTACCAGCCGGCCCACGCGGACCTTCCGGCCGGATCGGGAATTGATCAGGGTGTCTCCCTTGCGAATCGTACCCTGGTATATTCGGATATAGGTCAGTTGGCCGTAGTCCTCGTCCGTGAGTTTGAAAGCCATGCAGACCAGGGGTTTTTCCGGATCCGGAAAAAGCTCCACCTCCACTTCCTCGTTTCCAACCACCTTGGCGTACACCGGGGCGCTCTCGATCGGTGAAGGCAGGTACCGGCAGATCGCGTCCATGACTGCTTGTATCCCGGTATTCTTAATTGCAGTCCCAAGAAACACGGGCACCAGTTCGGTGCTGCGCACTCCCTGCAGAACTGCCCTGTGAATGAGATCTTCGCTGATCTCTTTTTCCTCGATGAAGTTCTCCATCAATTCTTCATCGAACATTGCCAGCGCCTCCAGCATGTCGTGGCGCTTCTGCTCCGCGAAGGGCAGCACATCCTTGGGAATATCCCTGCACTCGACGTTCTCGCCCTGTTCGCCCTCGTTATAGAAGGCTTTCATCTGGATCAGATCGACGACCCCTTCAAAGTCCGATTCGGCGCCGATGGGCACCTGCATGAGCACTGCGTTGAGGCCGAGTTTTTCCTGAAGATCCAGCAAGCCCCGAATCGGATCGGCGCCGATACGGTCCATCTTGTTGATAAAGGCGAGCCGCGGAACATTGTACCGTTTCATTTGACGGTCCACGGTAATGGACTGAGACTGGACGCCGGCCACGGAGCACAGTATCAGGATGGCGCCATCCAGGACTCGCAGCGATCGCTCGACCTCCACCGTGAAATCGACGTGCCCGGGCGTGTCGATAATGTTGATCTTGTTATCGCCCCAGGAAACGGTCGTGGCAGCGGAGGTAATGGTAATGCCCTTTTCCTTCTCCAGATCCATGTGATCCATGGTCGCACCGTCCCCGCCTCCGCGGACTTCTTCCATCTTGTGGATCTTCCCGGCGTAGAAGAGAATCCGTTCAGTCAAAGTGGTTTTTCCACTATCGATGTGAGCGGAGATGCCTATATTTCTGATACTTTCAAGCTCGTTCATGAAACAAATCCCGGGATTGGACCGCTTTTCGGATGAAAAACGGACGTCCGAATGGAGACGAAAAAACGGGCAGCTGTTTACTACAGAATGGCCCCGGGTGTCTACACTTATCTCCAACTTCGGTTCCTTTTGATGAAAAGTCGGGGTTCGGGGGCTCCTGTCTTGGCAGGGTTCAGGCAGTGCGCTATAGATAGTTTCTTCGGTGTATCGCAGGCAGGAAAACCAACGTAAGCAGGGAATTTGAACGGTGTCGGACCCGGAACCCTTCGTCCATCTTCACTTCCACACGGAGTACAGCCTGCTCGACGGGGCATGCCGCATCAAGGATGTGATGTCCAAGGCAGCCGAGTTGGGCATGGCCGCCACCGCAATCACAGATCACGGGGTTCTTTACGGGGTGATCGATTTCTACCAGAAGGCTCACGCCGCCGGTGTGAAGCCGATCCTGGGGTGTGAAGTCTACATGGCGCACGGGCGCATGCACGAACGCAGGACGGGCCCCGGCGGCTCCCAGTCCAACCACCTGGTTCTCCTGGCGGAAAACGAAGTGGGTTACGCGAATATTCAAAGAATGGTTTCAAAGGCTCACCTCGAGGGGTTCTACTATAAACCCCGTATTGACAAAGAGATGCTTGCTGCGAATTCCGAGGGAATCATCGGACTGTCCGCCTGTTTGAAGGGGGAAGTGGCCGAAAACTGCGTGCACGGAACCCTGGAAGGCGCCGCAAACGCCGCCGGTGAGTTCAGCGAAATTTTCGGGCCGGGCCGATTTTACCTGGAACTGCAGGACCACGGGCTCGAGGAGCAGAAAGCGGCAAATCGAGGCATTCTCGAACTCGCGAAACGCCTGGACCTGCCCATGATCTGCAGCAATGACGTGCACTACCTGAACCCGGAGGACGCCGAGGCGCACGACTGCATGATCTGCCTTCAGACCGCCACCGTAATGAGCGATCCCAACCGGATGAAATACGGCAGCGACCAGTTCTTCATGAAGAGCGGCGATCAAATGCGGCGCCTCTTCGGCGAAGTGCCCGGCGCGATCGAAAATACGTTCGAAATCGCCGAACGCTGCAACGTGACCCTCGAACTGGACGGTGGATTGCACTTTCCGCACTACGATGTGCCGGAGGGCTACTCACAGAAGGAATATCTTCTCAAACTGGGGGCGGACGGGCTGCGCGAACGATACGGGGTCGAAGACGTTCGGCATCCCCGGAACGAAGAGGAAAAGAGAATCGCGGACCGGTTCATATACGAGCTGGGGATTATTGAGAAGACAGACTTCATCAACTATTTCCTCGTGGTGTGGGATTTTATCCGGTTCGCGTTCGATATGAAAATTCCGGTGGGACCTGGCCGGGGTTCCGGCGCCGGCAGCATTCTCGCGTATGCCCTGGGCATCACCAATATCGACCCCCTGCAATACAACTTGATCTTTGAACGATTCCTGAATCCGGAACGGGTGTCTCCTCCGGACTTTGATATCGACTTCTGCCAGACGCGAAGAGGCGAAGTCATCGAGTACGTCAAGGAACGGTACGGGCGGGAAAACGTCGCGCAGATCATCACGTTCGGCACGCTGGGCGCCAAAACCGTCATCCGGGATATCGGCCGGGTTTTGGAGATTCCTTTCGCAGAGTGCGACCGGCTCGCGAAAATGGTGCCGGAAGACCCGAACATGACCCTGGAACGGGCCCTGGATCAGAATCCAGATTTTAAGCGCGTCACGGAAACGGATGCGAACGCCCGGCGGATCATGTCCTATGCCCGGGTGCTCGAAGGGCTCCCCCGCAATCCCGGTACTCACGCGGCCGGCGTGGTCATCGGTGAGAAACCGCTGATGGAACTGGTTCCGCTGGCACGGGATAAAAACCACGAACCGGTTACCCAATTCGAAATGAAGCCGCTGGAGCAAACGGGCCTGCTCAAGATGGATTTTCTCGGGTTGAAGACCCTCACCGTCATCCAGGAGGCGGTGGACAACGTGAAATCCGGGCACGAGGTAGAACTCGATCTCGATCACCTTCCGACCCGCGACGACAAAGCCTTCGAGCTACTGAATCGCGGCGACACGATTGGTGTGTTCCAGGTGGAAAGCCGGGGAATGCGCGACCTTCTCCGGCGTATCGGTCTCAGCCGCTTCGAAGACCTGATCGCCATGATCGCCCTCTACCGCCCGGGGCCGATGAACATGCTCGACGACTTCATCAATCGGAAGAATGGAAAAGTGAAAATCAGCTACGATCACCCTCTTCTGGCGCCGGTCCTGGAAGAAACATACGGGGTGATGCTGTACCAGGAGCAGGTACAACAGGCCGCAAACGTCCTCGCCGGCTTCTCTCTCGGCCAGGGCGACATATTGCGTCGCGCAATGGGAAAAAAGAACCGCGATGAGATGGAGAGGATGAAAGAGGCCTTCGTCAGCGGCTGCAAGGTCACAAACGATATTCCCGCAAAAAAATCGGAGAAGATCTTCTCGGATATCGAGCAATTCGCGGGCTACGGATTCAACAAATCCCACAGCGCGGCCTACGCGATTCTTTCCTATCAAACGGCGTACCTCAAAGCCCACTATCCTTCCGAATTCATGGCCGCGCTGATGTCGAGCGAGATGGGGAATGCAGACAAGCTTCCGGTCTTCATCGCGGAAGCGCATGTCATGGACTTGAAGGTGCACGCCCCGGACGTGAACGAGAGCGGAGTCCGCTTCATCCCGGTGCCCGGCGGAATCCGATTCGGAATGGCCGGAATCAAGAACGTCGGCGTCGGCGCGGTGGAAGCCATCGTGAAAGAACGCGAAAACGGCGGCGCCTTTACCGGCCTGCTCGACTTCTGCTCCCGTGTCGACGGACAGGCGTGCAATCGCAAGGCATTGGAAAGCCTGATCAAGTGCGGTGCGTTCGATTTCTGTGGAATGAGCCGCGGGCGATTGTTCGAAAACATCGATTTCGCGATGAACAGGGCGGCGGGAACTCAAAAAGATCGCGCCGCGGGCCAGGCGTCACTGTTCGACATGATGGACACCACCCGGTCCACCACCGAGGAAGAGGAGCTGCCGGAATTTCCTCCATGGCCCTCCAACGTGATGCTCTCAGGAGAAAAAGAGCTCCTGGGATTCTATATTTCCGGTCACCCTCTCAAGGAACATGAGTGGATCCTCGTCAACTTCAACCTGGCGGACACCGGACACATGGAGGAAATCGAGTCCGGAACCATGACCCGTATCGGCGGAATCGTGGAGCAGTTTCAAAAACGATTCACTCGAAAGACAAAGGAGCCGATGGGGACATTCCGTCTCGCTCATCTGGACGGGTTCGCCGAAGTGGTCGTTTTCCCGGAGGCGTTCCGGACCTGTGGCATGCACCTGGGGGAAGAATCCCCCATCATGGTCTGCGGGGAGATTCGAAAGGAAGAAGGGGAGCAGACCCGAATCATCGCGCAGGAGATTTACCCGCTTCCAAAAATTCCAGCCCGATTCACCAGGGAAGTGATGCTGCGGCTCCCCGGATCCGAAATCGACGATCCTCTCCTGGAAAGAATCCGCATGATCCTTCGGAGTCACCCGGGAGAAACGCCGGTCACTTTCAGAATCCGGTTTCCGGAGGGCGAAACCATCGTCATCAAGCCGGAGGAATCCTACCTGGTGAGCCCCGCCCACACACTGATGAGCGAGTTGGACGATGCCATTGGATCGGGAGCAGCGGCTCTTGATGTTCATCGGGATGCAACCCTGACGAACGGAAAAGGGCGCAACGGAAAATTCAAGAACAGCAGAAATGAGAAAGGAGAGCGCAATGGCCGGAGCAGATAAATTGCTGGAGGGCGTGCAGATGTTTGCGCACCTGACCAAGGATGAGCGGCGGGAAATCGAAGATCTCGGCACCCTCAGAACGTATGAACCCGGGAGCGTTGTCTACGAAGAAGGAGATAGCGGCGAGTCGATGTTTATCGTGATCGAGGGGGCGGTGGAACTCGTCACCATGATACAGGAAGACGTTGAAAAGCCCCTGATCACCATCCGGGAAAATTCCTGTTTCGGCATTGTGGAACTGCTGGATCCACGACGGCGTACCGTAACCGCCAGATCCTTGAAGCCGACGCGGGCCCTGGAGATCACCTGGCCTTCTCTGAAGGATTTCATGGAACGGGAACCGGGAGGAGGCATCAACGTGTTGCTGGCGCTGGCCGTCGGCCTCGCCAACCAGATGCGCACCGCGGTCGGATTGCTGCGCCAGAACCTGGCATGGACCCTGGAAGCAACCGCGGCAACATCCCTGAATCTTCAATCCATCGTGTCCAACTCGGTGCAGATCAACATCGAACTGGCAAACGGAAACAGCATCTCCGGAGTGCTTCTGAAGGTCGAGACCGGCGCGACAGGGAAGGAACTGATCATCAGGACCCAGGAGGAAGTGATTTGCATGATTCCTTATCATGCCGTGATGACGGTTTCATTCGCATCCGGGGATCTCGATATGAGTTCCAGCCCGGGCAACATTCTATAGCGGCGAAATTGGCCTGAACACGTATCGGAACGACGGAGAACTATCCATGGCGGAAATCGACTACTATCTTCAATTCATGGTGGAACAGGGAGCGTCCGATTTTCATCTCGGATCCATGGTTCGCCCCACCCTGCGAATCAATGGCCAAATGGTCACCACCACCGCAGAATCCACCGAACCATTCACACCGGAACAGGTTTGGGCACTGATCGATGAAATCATCCCGGAGCGAAACCGAAAGCAGTTTCTGGCGGAATCCGACACGGATTTCGCCTACGCCCTGTCCGGGATCGGCAGATTCCGCGTCAACGTATTTGAAGACAACAATGGAACCGGCGCAGTATTCCGCCATATTCCCGACAAGATCATGACCTTCGAAGAACTGGGGCTTCCGTCCGTGTTGTACAAACTGTGCGGCCTCCACAAGGGAATCATCCTCGTAACCGGCCCTACCGGCAGCGGAAAATCCACCACCCTGGCCGCGATCGTGGACTACCTGAACAATCACCGCAGCTCACACATCATTACCATTGAAGATCCGATCGAGTTCGTGCACCGGAATCGCCGCTGTATCGTGAATCAGCGGGAAATTCACCGGCACACGGATAGCTTCAAGAGAGCGCTGCGGGCCGCCTTGCGCCAGGATCCGGACATCGTTCTGGTGGGCGAAATGAGAGACCTGGAAACCACCGAAATGGCAATCCGGACTGCGGAGACCGGTCACCTGGTCCTCGCCACTCTTCACACGTCAACCGCGGGCAGCACGGTGGATCGCATCATTGACCAGTTTCCAGCGGATCAGCAGGCCCAGGTCCGTACCATGCTTTCAGTGTCCCTCAAGGGAATCGTCTGCCAGACCCTGATGCGAAGGAAAGACGGGAAGGGACGTATCGCGGCCTTCGAAATCATGGTTGGAACCTCGGCAATTTCCAACCTCATCCGGGAGGGAAAGACGTTTCAGATTCCGAATGCAATCCAGACCGGCGGCAGCCTCGGGATGCAGGAACTCAACGGGCACCTCCTGACCCTGGTCGAAAACGGGATGGTGGACCCCGGGGAGGCGTACGCACACAGCGTGAATAAGGCGGCCATGCAAACCCGGCTCAGCGCGGCAGGGTATGACCTGCCGGCGCAAAAACAGGGGTGATGTGATCGAACTATTCTCTCGGTTTCGACAGGAGAGACGCGATTCTTTCCCGGGCTTTGCGGGTTCGTGGATCGGCCGGATATTTTCGAATAAAATCCTGGTACCGGCGGACCGCACCTTTCGGGTCGCTTGACGTTCGATCCAGGAAAGCGGCAATCCCCCACATGGCTTCTCGGTTCTCCGGCTCAATACGCAAGGACCGGTCCAGTGCGATGCGCGCGGTTTCGGGCTGATCCGCCCGCATGGCGGCTTCGGCAATCCCGAGATAAGCGGGAACTGAATCGGAATCCCCGGCAACCGCCTTACGAAAAGAGGTCAATGCTTCCTCGTTCCGGTTTTCGCCCAGAAGCCGGATTCCGTCCGCGATGTAGTCAGCAACCGCATCCTTCGAGTCCGGCTCCTCTACCTCCGTGGCCACCTGTTGAGCGCGAAATTCCGAGAGCAAATCCATGGCCGTCATCGCCTGGGTGTCGTCGGTTCCAAATTCGAGATATTCCTCCAGAAAACTGACCCCGTTTGTCGGATCACCCATCCACAATCCGTGGATGAGACCGAGGTTGAAGAGGGCCGGTGCGAAACGCGGGTCCGCCTCCAGGGCGGAATGAAGGGAGGTGATCGCCTCTTCGGCACCGGTAGTCCGGAGTTGGGCCAACGCCAGCGCCGTCATGATTCCCGCGGAGGACGGGTCACGTCCCCGGGCCTCCTGTAGAAGTTCCGTCGCCTGCGCCCAATCTTCAGCGGCTCCCATTACCGCCGCGGCATATACCAGGGAGTGTGTCCCCGTTTCATCAAACTGGGCCGAATCAAGGAGCAGCGACATGCCCTGGAGTTCGTCACCATTCTGAACTTTCAGTACCCCGAGGTTGTACGCAGCCGGCCCGAATTCCGCATCCAGGCGCAAACTGTTCTCCATCGCAACCACGGCCTGGACCTCGTCCCCGAGCCGATAATTGATCACCCCGAGGTCGCTGTAGGCACGGGCCGTCAGGGGGCCGCCCGGATGAGACCGGATATATTGTTCGAGAGTCGTTTTCGCGGCGGCAAGATTTCCGGACGCCAAATCCGCGTCGAGACGTTGAAATATTCCCGGATTTCGCGGTTCTCCACAGCCCGGGAGCAGAAACAGCAGTATCGCCGCGCCGCAGGACTCCCATTTGATCGTTCGTCGATTCAACATGATGGTCACTGAACCGCGCTAATTTATACAAGACGCCCCCGGAAAGGAACCCTATTGAGCAATTCAAGATTGACCCCATGGCCGTAGGCGGCTACCAGATCCCCTTATGGAGCTTCAAACACGTGCTTCACGACGGCGCAAATCCAGTTGCATCGTCATGACAATATTTATCGTGCTCTGCTCATGCTTCACTTCGGTGGCGCGCCAACAGGAAATCGACCTGCCCACGGCTATCCAGTTGGCATTGCTTCAGAACCGGAACCTGATCCAGTCGGAATTGGCGGTTCAGTCCGCCCGGTACGGAATTCGGGGCGCGAAGGCGGCATTCGCATTCCGGGTCGTACCGGACGGCGGCGCCTTTGCTTCCGATGGGCCCGAGACACTTTCCGTCGGCCTCGACGTCGCAAAGCTGTTTGCGGCGGGCACCGATGCGGCGATCGGGGGTAGCTTCCTGCGTCTTCAGGAGGAAGGCGAGGAAGCCACCGAACGCGTCGCGGTTCGGCTTCGAGTCACACAACCGCTGTTTCGGAATGCAGGCCCGCTCATCACGCAGGAGCCCGTTGTTCAGGCGGAGAGGTCCTGGCTATCCACGCGCCGCCGCCTTGAGCAGCAGAAATCGAACCTTACCCTGGACGTCGTGCGATCATACGAGGCCTTGATTCAGCTGGTGAGTCAGATCGAATTCGACAAGAAATTTTTTGACCGGACCGACAGCCTCTCCCGGCTTACACGGGCCCGCGAACGCCAGGGAAGAGCCACGCGGGTCGACACGCTGCGCGTCGAATTGCAGAGAGGACAGGCGGCCTCCCGGCTACTGAACAATCAGGAGCGGGTCAAATCACTGTCCCTGGACTTCGCCGAACTGCTGGGGTTCTCCCCGGGTACAACCTTCGACCTCAAGACGCCTCCCCTGGTGGACTGGGCGGTCCCTGCCGCCAACGTGGCGTATTCCGTGGCATTTTCAAACCGGTTGGAGCTCGCGCAGGCCCTGCAGGACCTGGATGACACGGAGCGCGGCGTACGCATCGCGAGGCACAGGCTCCTGCCGGCCATGGATCTGGTCGCACGCGTCGAGCCGTTCGGTGAAGGAGATTCGCTCGATGAGATCTTCGCGTTGAACGATACAACGTGGTCCGTATCGTTGCGTGGAAGCACGGACCTGGTGAATCAACGGCAGCGCGCGGTTGTGGAACAGCAAATCATCGACGAGGAATCGTCCACGCGGCAGCTGGAAATCGTGAAAGATGCAGTGCAGCGGGATGTTGAACAATCGATGCTCGCGTACAATCGAGCACGCCGAGAACTGGAAATCTCCGAGACCAACCTGGAACTCGCCGGCTCCCGGGTCCTTCTGGCGCGCAAACTGTTCGCCCGGGGACGGGGAGACAGCTTTTCGGTGACCGACGCGGAGGATGCGCTCGTGCAGGCGCAACGGGACATGCTGTTCGCCCGGGCCGAAGCTTCCTTCAACGGATACAGGATGCTGCACTCGATGGGAACCTTGATCGATTTTCCCGAGGATCTGAAACCCGAAGTTGCACAATTCCCATGAGACGCCCGCTCGTCATCATCCTGATTGTTTCCGCCGCAATCGCGGCCGTCGTCGCGGGTACGGCGTCCCGGGATTCGGGATTCGGCAGGGCGCCGAAGTCGATCGAGATCAGCCGGGGCCCCTTGACCGCGTGGACCGTCTACGAAGGGCGCATCGAATCGAGAAGCGTGAAGATCATTCAGTCCGGATTCGATGGCAGCGCAACCCTCACCAGTCTTGCGCCGGAGGGAATTCTCGTGGAACAGGGCACCCTCCTTGTCACCCTGGATGATTCGGAAATAGAACGCACCATCCGGAGCCTGGAACGTGATGTGGCGGTCGCCGAGGCGGAAGTGGAGGGGCTGGCCAATGCAACGCACCTGCTCGAGGCCCGCCGCCTGGATCTCGATGTCAAAACCGCCGAGGCCACGGTTGCCGATGAAAAGCGGTTTCTGGAAGATAATCGCGAGTTGGTCGAGGAGGGATTGCTCTCAGAATTCGACGTGACCCAGCAGCAACTCCAGGTAGAGAAGGCGGTGTTGAACTACGAATCTGTTTTGATGGAGCGGGAGCTGACGACCAATATCGTTCACCGCACCGAACTGGAACGCGCAACCGCCAAGCTGGAATCCGCGCGCCAGGAACTTCAGGTTGCCAAACGACAGTTGAAAAACTGCCGCGTCCGGTCCCCTGCATCAGGCAGCGTGGTGTATCTGCCGCTTCACGTGAGCGGAGAGTACCGCACCGTTCGGGTAGGAGACAGGATTTTCAAGAATCAGCCTTTTATCAGCGTACCGGACATGAGCGAGGGTGTGGCCAGGTGCTTCGTGCCCGAGTCGGAGTTGTCCACCGTGCAGGTGAACGCCCCTGCCCTCGTCGTGCCCCTGGCCTACCCGGATACCGCCATGGAAGGAACCGTCTCTTCCATCGGATCCATTGCCAGGACCCAGGCCGGCAGGCCCCAGTGGCAAAAATACTTCGAAGTGACGATTCAGCTTCTGGATCCGGATCCGCGAATTCGGTACGGTATGACCGCGGAGTGCCGGATCATATCCCACCAGGCGGAGAATGCTCTCCGGCTGCCGAGAAGTGCGGTGTGGTGGGAAGGAAACAGGGCCTATTGCAGTGTAATCGAAAATCGTCGCGTTCGGGTTCGACCCATCCGGGTCGGTGGCGCCGATCATGAATACGTGGAAGTTCTGGAGGGTTTGAATGAGGGAGACCTCGTCAAGGCGCCGTGAACAAGGACACCAGAATCCTTTCCCTTCGAAATGTAGGAAAATCTTTTCCCTCCGGATCCGGCGCGCCGGTAGATGTTCTGCGCGGCGTCAGCCTCGACTTTCACCCGGGTGAATTCGTGGTTGTGACGGGACCATCCGGATCCGGGAAAACCACACTGCTGCACCTCTGCGCTTTGCTTGATCATCCAACGGTGGGTCATGTCCATTTCTGCGGCGAAGATGTCAGAACGCTGTCCGCTCGCCGTCAGGCACGCCTCCGGGCGGAAGCGGTGGGCATGGTCTTTCAGCAGTTTCATTTGCTTCCGCACCGGACGGCATTGGAAAATGTAGAACTCCGGTTTCGGTACGTGCCCCACGAACTCGAGGCATCTCGTACGGCCGCGCGTGAGGCTCTCGAAACGGTCGGGCTTGGACGGGCGGCGGATCGGCCCGCGCGCGTACTTTCCGGCGGGGAAATGCAGCGCGTCGCCATTGCGCGGGCAATCGCCCTGCCTCCCCGCCTCCTGGTCGCCGACGAACCGACGGGGAACCTCGACCGCGATTCCGCCTGCGAGATCATCAACACGTTTCGGGAGCTGCACCAACGGGGTCATACCATTCTGATGGCGAGCCACAATGCCACCATCGCGGAGCAGGCATCGCGCACAGTACGCATGGGGGATGGGCAACTGGCCTTTTGATTCCGGGCATCCGCCGCGGAAGGAGTCCAATTACAGCGATCGCGCATGACGGATGAAAGTTGAATTTCCATTATTGTTTCGTGACATTCGCGATGGGTTTCAGAGCCGTCCCGGCCGAACCGCCTTTGCCATGGCCGCCGTGGGGCTCGGCATGATGTCGTTTACTCTGCTCCTGGCCGCCCTGGGAGGCCTTCGTGAGAGATCTGCGGCGATTGAAAAGGATTTCGGAGCCGATGTGCTCGCCTGCGTTTCGGCCGGCACCGGCGGAAATCAGGAAAGCGGGTTCAAGCGGCGTCAAATAGGCGTCCTGGAGGCGAATCTGAAAGACACGTCGATCAGCCGGGTTCGAGGACATCGCGCCTCGGTTTCCGGCGCCGACGGCATTCGGGTGGTAGCAACCGATCATCATCTTCTCGGAATTCGCCGCTGGCGAATGGCGGCGGGACGGTGGCTGGACGCCCTGGATGTTCACACCGCGGAAAAGAATGCCGTTCTCACATCAGGATTAAGCCACCGCATCGGAAAGGTTCCCGGCGATTTCATCAATCTCGGACGAACGGTGTTTCGAGTGGTCGGAGTGCTTGCGGAGGGACAGGGATCGTCTCTTGTCAGCCTGGAGTCGGGAGATCTGAACGGTTCGCCGCATGCCGTCTACGTTCCTTCCTCGGTACTTCCGGCATGGGACCTGGGCTCAGCAACCCGGCCGACCCGCGACGATGCGGTAATCCTGCGCTCGTCGGTCAACACCCCCGAGTCGCTTCGCGCCCTGGCGGAGAGACTCTTTACCGACCCTTCCCTCGGGGCCGTAGACGCCGCATGGATTTCGCCGGTCACGCTCCTGGCAAACGTCCGCAACCTCCAGCGAACCGTACGGTGGACGGCCGGAAGCGTCACCCTCCTGTGCCTCCTGCTCGGCGGCATGACCCTGGCCAGTCTGATGGCCGCCAACGTGCGCGAGAGAGTGCCCGAGATCGGGCTACGACTCACCCTGGGGGCCACGCCGGGCCAGATCGCGGGTCTGTTTATCTGGGAATCGTCCCTGCTGACTCTGGGGGCCGCGATAGTGGGCACGGGCGCTGCGATCATCTGCCTCCAGGTCGGGGGAGGCTCGCTGCCGGTGCCTGTTGCCCTGGGTGCTGAACTCTTCTTTCTGCCCCCCGGGGTCGCCGTGGTGCTGGGAATCGTTTTCGCCTATGTCCCGGCGAGATCTGCGGCGTCCATTCGCCCATCTGAGGCACTACGAAATCCGTAACCTCGTTCCGGACGGGAATGAGCGTTGACGGGACGGGCCGTGAGGGCCGGCGACAAAAGAAATCCCTTGCTTTCTTCACAAAACCTGCTATTTCACGATGGTGAGTGGGCAAATGAGGTGATATATCGATGGGAAAACAAGGAGGATGCGCGGCCCTATGCTGCGCTCTGATCATCTGGATGGGATTCTTGACCGCGGCGGATGCTGCGTCGCGGCCAACCATTGAACACGAACCGGTACCCGTAGCGGTCCAGGGTCAGTCGCTCGGCATTCTTGCCCGGGTGAAGCCGGGGGCTGCCAGGATCAAATCGGTCACCCTCCATTATGCGCCTTCCCGTGACGGTTCTCCCATCAAACTCCCGATGACGCCATCCGGCGGCGGGTTATATGCGGCAACAATTCCGGCGGATCATCTCTCCTCCACCCCGACGCTTTCCTACTATATTGAAGCATTCGACGACAGGGACGAATGGGCGGAGACTCGTTGGTTCGATGTGCGGCTGGACTCGGGCAGAGGGGCTCTTTCACCCGACGTGATTCAGCACAACGAGGGCGACAGTGAATCGAGACCGATCGACTCTGATTCTTCGCACGACGGAAGCGGGCAGAAGAGCAATACCAAGAAGATTGTCATCGGCAGCGCACTGGCGGTCGGCGCCATTGTCGGCATCGCTGCCGCTGCGGGGGGCAGCGGAGGTGGCGGGGGTGGCGGCTCAAATACGAATGTTACAGGAGGTGGGACCAGTCCGCCGACAGAACCGGACACCTGTGAGGATACCGACGCCGTGGGGGCCTGGGTTGGGCTCACGGATCCCGCGGTAGCGCCGGGATTCGCGCTGGTTAGCGGCAATACAGGTCAGTTTTTCGTCGAAATCGGCGGGGCACCGGTGGCGGGATCGTGGACTCTTGTCGGATGTGATCTCACTCTCATTCCTCCCGAGGAAGCCAGCGTCTATCGCGGTTCCGGGACGCTTTCCGACGACAAGACGACCGTGACCATCAATGGTCTTACGTTCCGAAAGGGCGGATAGCCAGGCTAACCCGCATGTCTCACACTTTTTCGTCGCGAGAGCGTGGAGGTTGCGGCGTATTACAGACTTAAAGCGATGTGCCGGGCGCAGACGTGTAGTCACACTTCAAGATCGGCACATCGCGTTAAGTCTGTAATACGCCGTGACATCCGGGCTAACTCCAGAACACGTACTTGTCCGCCCACACGACGTAAATTCCGAGGAGAAGATTCGTCAGGGCGTGCGCGATGGCAGCGGCCCAGATATCGCGGGTGCGAATCACCATCCATCCGTAGGCAATGCCGGCGAGAACTCCCACGAACCAACGATGATGTTCCAGGCCGAAGAAAAGGGCGACGAAGAAAAAGATTTTCCAATCGAATTCGCCCAGGTCTACGGAAAGCCATTTTACTTTCATAGCCCACCGGTACACGAAGCCCCTCCAGAAGAACTCTTCGATGATGCCAATGACGAATGCAGATCCAAGGATCCGGATCGCGGTATAATGCCAACCGCAGACATCCGGCGCGTAAGATCTATCCAGGTTCACTTCCGGCGTTTTCCAGGGGGGAAGAGTCCCGAATTTCAGGTAGAACGCCTGGACCGAGGGGAACTGGCTCATCCAATCCGTTTCGAAGAATATCCAGACGAAGAAGACGCCGACTCCGACGACGATTGCGAGAGGGACATTCTTTAATTCCAGTCTTGAGTACCACTTCCAGGGCCGCAGGTAGAGGAATATGCCCAGGCACAGCACCGTTCGCAGGGCGTACTTCCAACCCGCGGGATCCCCCAGCATCTGCATCACGAACAACCAGGCCGCAAAGGGAATTACGTGGGCCCATACCGGGGCACGAATCCCCGTCGGCTGCGCTGGATCGTGCTCATCCTCGATATTTTGCTGAGATCTGTCATTCATGGTGCGTAAAGACCAAAGAATGTATCGAAAGATGGAGATTTTGAACACCTGGAAATTAAAGATCTGAAAGGCTGGACGTAGAGCCATTCGGCGACATAATCGACGGCGTGAGACACCGACCGGTGTACAAGTGAGGTTCGTCGAAGTTGGGTTGAGGAAGTTAGATGAAATCGGTCAAATACATCGCCTGCCTGTTGTTCCCGCTCTGTTTTCTTACCCTCCTTACCTCCCCCGTTCGCGGCGAAATGATATTCGCTGGCACGAACGAAATCGGCATCAGCGGGATTCTGGATGTGGATACCATTGACGGAACGTTGATCGAAGTAGACGGCACCTGGGGCCGTTTCTTCATGGACTACTGGGAGGTAGGCATCATCGGCGGGATCGCCAGCAGCGATTCTCTGCGACGATTCCGCGGCGGGGTATTTACGGATTACATATTCGATTTTGGCGGAGCGGTCCTCCCTTTCATCGGGTTTTCTCTCAACCTGTTCGCCGCCGATGTGGATTTCGAGCAGATCAACGGGCCCTCGGGAAGCGAAACCGCCTATGGCACCGGATTCTCCATGGGAATGATGGGCTTTCTGTCCAGGGAAGTAGCCCTGTCCTTCGGCCTCGAAATCAATTGGGCCTCCCAGGACATCTTCCTGACCGAGGATGATGTGGAAGATTCGGATATCCGGTTCAAGTTGGGGCTCAGATACTTTTTCTGATTCCGCGGCAGGATACGGTTCAAAACCGGAGGACTCAGAAACGAGCCGGCAGACTCCGGACTACGTCGGGCCGATCGATTTGGTGAGCAGGAAATCAAGGTGGGCTTCGTCCATGATTTCTTTTTCCAGCACCAGTTCCTTGAGCGTTTTGCCTGATGACAGGGATTCCGAGATCAGTTCCGCAACCGCATCATATCCGAGCTTGGGATTCAGCACCGTTCCGAGACCGGCACTGTGCTCGAAGTATCGTCGGCAGACTTCCTCGTTCGCGGAAATCCCGTTCACGCACTTCGTTGCGAGCATGAAACAGGTCCGGCGCAAGATTCGGTTTGATTTCAGCACATTGTGCCCGATCAGGGGCATGTGAGTGTTGAGTTCCAATTGACCCAGACCACAGGCCATCGAAATCGCCGCCTCGTAGCCCACCACCTGGATGCATGCCATGTTGGCGGCCTCACACACCGATGGATTGACTTTCCCCGGCATGATCGATGAACCGGGCTCCACCGCGGGCAATGTTATTTCCCGCAGCCCGGTATTGGGGCCGGAACTGAGCAGCCGCAGATCATTGCAGATTTTCAGCAAATCGAGGGCCAGAAATTTGAGCGCGCCGGCCATCTCTCCGATATCCGTCGCAAACTGGGTAATTTCGATCCCGTTTTCCGCCACGTGGTATTTCCCCCCGGTGATCTCGTTCAGCTTCTGAACGATGCGGCGGCGAAAACCGATGGTCGTGTTCAGACCCGTCCCCACTGCATTCCCGCCCACGCCCAGGGCCGCGCAGTGTTGGCGCGCATCTTCGATTCGAAGATTCGCCTTTTCCAGAGCGTGCGCATAGGCGCCGAACTCCTGCCCCAGCGTAATCGGTACCGCATCCTGGAGATGGGTGCGCCCGCTCTTGATGACATGGTCGAACTCAGCTTCCTTCTTGTGAAGTTCCGCCTCGAGAGCGCGCATCGCCTCCTGGACGAGATGCGCCCGTTCAGAGGCAGCCACCTTGACGCCGGACGGAAAGACATTATTTGTGGACTGCCCCATATTCACGTCGTCGATGGGATGGATCAGCTCCCGATCGCCCGGTTTTCCGCCAAGATGAACGCAGGCGATGTTGGCGAGCACCTCGTTGACGTTCATATTGGTCGACGTACCCGATCCGGCCTGAAACACGTCAATCGTGAACTCGTTGTCGTATTTGCGGGCCAGGACCTCGTCACAGGCCCACGCGATCGCATCGGCTTTCCCGGAATCGAGGTTGCCGATCTCGGCGTTGGCCAGCGCACAGGCCCACTTCAGCTTGACAATGCCCCGGATGATTTCAATGTCCAGAGGCGCCTCGGCTGCATCAAAATTCTCCATCGAGCGGAGCGTGTGGATGCCGTACAGCGCTTCAGCGGGGACTTCCCGCTCACCAAGTGAATCCTTTTCTGTTCGTGTAGCCGGCGGCTTCTTCGTGGTCAGCACCATGCGATTCCTCCATGTTATATTGACGGTTGCCCGTTACTGCCCTTCATATAACCTGTATCTGTTTCACTGAAAAGGTTTTCCATGAGTTCATCCGACCCACTCGAACAGGCAAGAGAAGCGTTTATCAACCAATGGGGCGCCATGGGCAGCAGCTGGGGCATCAGCCGCACCATGGCGCTGGTTCACGCCCTCCTGCTGGCATCCGGCGAACCGCTCTCGACGGACGACGTGATGGATCAGCTCGAAATCAGCCGGGGCAACGCCCACATGAACTTGAAAGATCTCGTGGCCTGGGGCCTGGTGTACAGCGTCGTTCGCAAAGGAGAGCGCAAGGAATACTTCGAAGCCGAAAAAGACGGTTGGAAGATCTTTCAGATCATCTCCCGGGAACGCGCCCGCCGGGAAATCGAGCCGGCCATCCGGACCCTGCAGGATTGCGCGAACATGACCTCAAAAATAAAAACCGCGGAAGCAAAATCTTTCCACGCCCTCATCAAGGACCTGGCCGACCTCGTAGGCACCGCCTCCGCCCTGGTGAACCGGGTAGCAAAAACCGACCGGAACGCAGTGGTAAACCTGACCGTAAAACATCTGAAACCAAAGGGATGACCCGAATCGCGAACCGAATCGACTCTCGTCAATCAGCCCTTAAAACAGACTCAACTGATCTTCGTCCCTGCTCTTCGGCACCCTTTTCTTCGCGATTTTCGGCTCCCGATTCTCTTCGAATTCCCCTTCTTCCAGGTTCGCGAGAATTTCGTTGGCGCGACGGATGACGCTATCCGGAAGTCCGGCGAGCTTCGCGACCTGGATGCCGTAGCTTTGATCGGCGGCGCCCTCCACGATCTTTCGAAGAAACACGATGCGGTCACCCGATTCCTTGACCACCACGTTGTAGTTTCGGACTCCCGGCATCGTCAGCGCCAGATCCGTTAATTCGTGATAGTGCGTCGCAAACAGGGTCTTGGCTTTTACGCCGGGTTCATTGTGAAGAAATTCCGCAACCGCCCAGGCAATGCTGATACCGTCAAAAGTGCTGGTGCCGCGGCCGATCTCGTCGAGTACAACCAGACTATGCGGCGTGGCGTTGTTCAGGATGTTCGCGGTCTCCTGCATCTCCACCATGAACGTGCTGCGCCCGCGCGCAAGGTCATCGCTGGCTCCGACGCGCGTGAAGACACGGTCCACGATCCCGATTTCCGCCTCCGCGGCGGGCACAAAAGATCCGGCCTGGGCCATGATTACGATCATCGCAACCTGCCGGATATAGGTGGATTTTCCCGCCATGTTCGGGCCTGTAATAATGATTAGCTGGCTTTCAAGCGTATCCAGCACCGTGTCATTGGGGACAAATGCCTCCGCTTCGGCCATTTGCTCGATGATGGGGTGGCGGCCCTCCTGAATGCGAAGTTTCGTCCCCTCCTCCATCCGGGGTTTCACATACCGGAGGGCAAGAGCCCGGTCGGCAAATCCGGCCAGGACGTCCAGGGCCGCGACCGATTCGGCGGTCCTCTGGATCTTCTCGGTTTCCTCCAGAATCTGCTTCCGGATCCCCTGGAAAAGCTCGTACTCCAGGTCCTGGGCCCGGTCCTGGGCACCCAGGATCTTGTTTTCGTACTCTTTTAAATCCGGGGTGATATACCGCTCGGCGTTCACGAGGGTCTGCTTGCGCACATACGTGTCGGGAACGCTTTCCACGTTACTCTTCGTTACTTCAATATAGAAACCGAAGACCTTGTTGTGGCGGACCTTCAGACTCTTGATTCCCGTCCGCTCCTGTTCCTGTGCCTGGAATTCGGCAAGCCACTTGCGGCCTTCGGTGGCGGCCTCTCGCAGCGAATCCAGTTCCTCGTGGTAGCCATGCCGAATGATTCCGCCATCCTTCACCGTGACCGGCGGTTCATCCTGAATCGCCTCCTCGACAAGCTCACGAACTTCAGGCAGCAGGTCCATCCCACCCAACAACTCGCAGTGCAGGGGCGAGGTGAAAGATCCGGCCGCCGATTCCACCGCTGCCAGGCTTTGCAACGAAGTGCCGATCGCCCGCAGGTCGCGTGCATTCGCGCTCCCGGTACCCAGGCGCGCAATCAACCGCTCCATATCCTTGACCCCTCCCAGAGCTTCGCGCAGCGACGTGAGCTCCGCGCGCTGCCCGCAGTACTCAGCGACCACGGCATGTCGCGCCTCGATCGATGCCGGGCAACGAAGCGGCCGAAGAATCCAATGTCGGAGCAATCGCCCCCCCATCGCGGTGCGCGTGGCATCAAGAACCCCCAGGAGATGCGGGGATACGGAATCCCGGCCGGCCCGCCTCGCCGGCATCAGGTCGAGATTTGCGACGGTCGTTTCATCCAGAACCATGTAGTCCAATGGGTTCTTGAATCGGATTTGCCGGATATGGTCGGTGTGCCTGCGAAGTTCCCTGGCGACATAATAGAGCACCCCGCCGGCGGCCTGAACTCCGACGCTGCACCCGTCACACCCGAAACCGGCCAGCGACTGTACCTTGAAGTGACGGGTCAGCGTGTCGAGGGCAACGTCATACTCGAAAATCCAATCCTCCTGTCGGGACAAAAGGCATCCGGCCGGCGTATCGAGCACCTTATTTTGAGCCTGCTCATCGAAAAACTCTTCCGGCAGAATGCACTCCGAAGGGAAGTACCGCACCAACTCGTCCGCCAGCACCCACGGGTCACTGGATTCCTCCATCCAGAATTCACCTGTGGATAAATCGAGCAGCGCCAATCCGAAATGGGAGCCGTCTCGCGTCAGGCCGGCAAGGTAGTTATTGAGATCCGCATCCAGCACATGCTCTTCGAGGATCGTTCCCGGGGTTACGACCCGGGTTACTTCACGGCGAACAATGCCCTTGGTCTCGGCAGGATCCTCGACTTGTTCACAGATCGCGACTTTCTGACCCGCCCGGATCATCTTGGCCAGATACGGATCGAGCTGATGGTAGGGAATGCCGCACATCGGTACCTTGTTTCGCCGGGTCAGCGAGATATCGAGAATGCTCGAGGCAATGGTGGCATCTTCAAAGAACATCTCGTAGAAGTCCCCGAGTCGGAAAAAGAGAACGGTGTCATCGGACAACTCGCTCTTGATGCGCCGGTACTGAAGCATCATCGGACTCTGCTTGGCGGCCATCCCCCGTTATTCACGAATCAAGGGGGTCGGCTCAAGCCGCAATATCCACAAACTACCTCCGCGTGGCGCGCCGGGGGGGGATCGGCCGGAAATAAATACTGCAGTCTCTGGAGTGCAACCACGTATTGTAAGGAGAAGTGTCCTCCGCCGGGGCCGGCGACGGAAGATCTTCCACCCTGGCATCTCACGCACCGGAACGAATCTCCACGTTCAAACGAAGAATCGGCTTGTCCCGGCCGTCCGAAGTACATGTACCCGTCCCGCAAGTGAGCCGGGGAGTCTATTCGTTCTGCGGAGACAGTTGAAAACTGGAGACCTCGCGACCGGTCTCAAAATCGAGCGGACTCCTCTGCTGCTTTTTCGTGCGGCTGGGTACCGTTTGAGTGTAAATCATGGTGGTGCGCACGTCGCTGTGCCCCATCATCTCCTGTACAGTGCGGATATCGTAGTTTGCCAGCAGCAGGTGGCTGGCGAAGGAGTGGCGAAACGTGTGCGATGTTACGCGCTTATCCAACTTTGTTCTCCTCGCGGCCTTTCGCAGGGCCTTCCCGAAATGGGTCTCGTGCAGGTGGTAGCGGCGGTATTCGCCCTCCTCGGGAACCAGGGTCAGCGTCTTGGCGGGGAAAAAAAATTGCCATGTCCACTCCCGGGATCGGCTCTTCCACTTGCTCGCTGCCCCTCGCGGCATGAAGGCGCCGGCGAAATCATCTGACAGGTCGCGCTCGTACAAAGCACGCACACGATCCCGGTGTGCTCTGAGATCCGGGATCACGGTGTTTGGGAGAGGAACGGCCCTGTCTTTTCCGCCTTTCCCGTCGTGAACCGTAAGAATGGCGTCATCGAAATTGAAGCAGTTGATGCGCAGATTGAGAAGTTCGGCCTGACGTAGCCCGCACCCGTACATCAGGCGCGCAATCAGGTTGTGAGGATATGGCAATTCGAAAAAAATTCTGTCGATTTCTTCGCGGGTAAGCACCACGGGAATGTATCGCTTCCGCCGGGCCCGAACGACCTTCTCCCCCAACTCGTAGGGCTTGTCGAGAACGTGCCGAAAAAAGAAGAGAAGAGCGTTAAAGGCCTGATTCTGCGTAGTCGCCACCACGTTCTTTTCCGTCGCGATGTACGTCAGAAACCGCGCCGCGTCGTCGTCGTCGAGTGCTTCGGGCGCCTTGGACTCCAGGTAAACCTGGAACTGCCTGGCCCAGCCCGCGTAGGCCTTCAACGTTTTTGGGGAATACTGGCGGACCTTGATCTGTTCCGTAAGTTTCACGAACAGTTTTTCCCAGGCATCCGCCTCCTTCACGTTTTCCGGCCCACCGGTACCTGGCCTTGGGAACTGTTCAACGACATCATAAAACATCGAAATAGACTTCGCAGCCTGCGCCTGTCTCTCGCCTGACTGTTTTTTCTCCGCCAATTTATGGAGAAACGGTTGGAGGCTTTCCTTCTCCCGGGGCGGATACCGGTACTTGGCACAGAAATCGAGATAGAAGCGAAGCCACTTCAACCAATCCTGCCTTTCGTTATTGGAAAGCGAGAGGGTTCCGAGATCCCGGGAAAATGCAGAATACAGAGAGCGAGGAATTGGCTTCATAAGCGATATTCAGTTTTCTCTTGATCACAGCAAGAACAGGTGATAGTCAGTTAGAAAACAGCCAAATATGGCACGGACCGCAGGAATGCGTAAAGACATTATCCGGAGTAAATCAGGGGTCTGTATAATCACTTGTTCGGACACGAGAAGCGAAGGCAAACCTCACGAGGAACGAATTTGAAGGCCACGGCAATCATGAGAATAGGCGGGGCACTCGGTGCAGTCGTTTGCATGGGCACAGGATTGCAGGGCGCGACCGCAACGAACCGGCAATCCGCCGCTGCTATTACGAAGCATGTCAGGGTCTTTGTACTGACCGGCCAATCCAACAGCCTCGGCACGACGGCAGATTCCGGCGCCGAAGACATATTGCCCGGCAAGGATCCGTTGGATGCCAAAGTCCCATTCTTTTGGGCCAACCGTTCAACGCGTGCCGGCGACGGCCCCGCGGTGTTGTATGGTGATTCGGGCGGGGACATTGTCAGTCTCCGGCCACAACAAGAAGAGCGGGCGAACCCGTTGTTCTGGGGTCCTGAGATGGGATTCGGCCGGCGGCTGGCCGCGGCCGGCGTGACCAACATCCTAATCGTCAAGGCCAGCCGTGGCGGAGGAGGAAACGGACTTTGGCTGAAGAATGGACAGATGTACCGGCATGTCGTGCAGACAGTCCGCCAGGGCGTGTCCGCGCTGTCGGAAGGCACAGACTATGAAATCGCCGCCCTCCTCTACGTCCAAGGTGAGAGCGATTCCGAGTCGGAAGCCAAGGTAGCAGGAGAGCGGCTCCGCCTGCTGGCCCAGAACCTGCGCAAGGACCTGCCGAACGCCGAAAACATGAAGGTCGTGGTGGGCGGCATCGCCGCGGCCGGAGAGAGTCGTGACGTCGTCCGCAACCAGCAATCCAGGCTACCAGCAACCGATCCGACGTTCCGCTACATCAGCACGCTCGACCTGCGCCCCCTACTCTACGACGGACTCCACCTCAACAGGTCTGCCAAGTTGGAACTGGGCCTTCGCATGGCAGATGCCTGGCTGGCGATGGACGATCCGTCGCCGAAAGGAAAATGAAGCATATAGGAGCCCGAACCAATAGGTGCTGGCTGACGCCGAACCCCGCCGCTTCGCTTTGGGGCACGGCGCAGCGGACCTTCACGTTCGGTGACAGATCATGAATGACGAACCCCATGTTCTCTGCTTGGTTTCCGACGATAGCAACCAGGTCTTTCTCCACGCCGATGCGAGGGGGCTAGACCTCCTGATCAAGAGCCTGCAACGACTACGCAAGAAGATAGACCAGGATGACTGCGACCATGACCACTTGATGACCGAATCATGGGGGGACGGAGCACTGACAGAACCCATTGGTTGCGAACCGGATGGGCAACTTGTCCACCACCTGAAGATCTACGGATGGACGGACGAATGGGCGAAGAAAAACGGCTTTACGAGATGACCACCGAACAACAGACTGCTGCGGATTCGCTATCGCGAACGCGCAGAGTCTAAACGATCCACGCGCTTGCGCGCGCGGATCGCGGCGCTCACTTCGTGAAGCGCCGCGTTGGCAGCGATCCGATGAAGGACACGAAACATCTTAAGCGATACTGGATTTCCTTTCCCAGTGACCCGACGGCTCCGATTGGAATCGGTGTCACCGCGTACTCAACTGACGACGCTCTCGCTATGATTCGGGAACAGGGCTACGAGTGTGCTGCCCGATCCGACAAAATACTCGTGAAGGAGGACATCAAAGCGGATGACCTTGATCAGAGACACGTGCTACCAAACTCGGGACCAATGAACTTCCGAGGAATCTGGTATCCATGCCTGAACGTTGGACTTGGCGCGTCAGGCGAGAACAGAAAGGCGTAGAAGACTGCCAATCGGGTGGCCGGAGACTGACCACTAGGGCCAGCCCCGGCTCCCACACCACCAAGCATGCGGATCCGCACTTGGCGGTTCCGGCAGTTATCCCACGCCCGAGGGCGCGGGATAGTGAAGATCAACCCATTGCTGCGGCATGTGCGGAACACCTTGATCCCATAACCATTGGTTTGTCAGGGCTCGCTGGACGATACTATTTCCGGCCATCCGCCAGTACCCCTTGCGGCTTCGCGTCGCGAGTTTTACCTCGTCTCGCGGGATGCCGAGGGCCAGCAGATGCCGTCGCCTGGTACGCGGTCGCTTCCACTGCTTCCAGTAACATAGCCGCACGCGGCGGCGTAGCCATTGGTCGAGTTCGAGCAGTTGCGTATCGCTCCGGCTGTGGCCGTAGTAGTTCAGCCAGCCGACCACGTAACGGCGCAACACGGGGATGCGTTGCCGCATGCTTTTCCCGTTGCTCCGATTGGTGATCTCCCTGACGCGCTGCTTAAACCTCTGCACAGCGGCATCGGTCCATCGCAGCTTGCCCTGATGTATTCTGAAGCCGAGGAAGGTGCATTCGCGCAAGAGCGCGGCCTTACTCTTGGCTTCGTTGATAATCAGGACCAAGTGGCCTTCGATGAATCGGGTCACCGTCCGGAGCACGCGTTCTGCGGCCGAGCGGCTGCGCACAAAGATCAGAAAGTCGTCGGCATACCGCGAGAACCGATGTCCTCGCGCCTCCAACTCCTTATCGAGATCATCGAGCATGATGTTGGCCAATAGCGGTGAGAGCGGGCCGCCTTGTGGCACGCCACAGGCAGTAGCCTCCCTCTCGCCATCCGGCAGGATCACACCCGCATGCAGGTAGCGACTGATCAGCCGCAGTACCCGCGGGTCCTTCACCCGCCGTGCCAGACGGTTCATCAACAAGCCATGGTTCACCGTGTCGAAGAAGCTCTTCAGATCGCAATCTACGGCGAACCGAAGACCCTCGCGGTTGGCCTGTTCCATCTCGGAGAGTGCCATCCTCGCGTTGCGCTGCGGGCGGAACCCGTAGCTATGCGCGCTGAAGTGCGGCTCGAAGAGAGGACCTATGACCTGCGCGATCGCTTGCTGAATCACCCGATCCAACACGGTGGGTATCCCCAGAGGCCGTTGACCCCCGGTGGCTTTTGGAATCATCACCCGCAGCACGGCTGCCGGGTGATAGGTGCCCTGTTCAAGGGCTGAGCGTATCCGGTCCCAGTGATGACGGGCAAACTCAGGAAACGCGTCGATGGACATACCGTCCACACCTGCGGCCCCTTTGTTGGCCTTTACCCGTTTCCATGCCAACAGCATGTTTTCCCGGGATAGGATTTGCTCCATAAGGTTGAGCTGTGCTCCTCCATGCTTCCCATCCAACTCCTCCAGCACCACGGCTCGCCCATTCGGGGTCTCTGCTGCTGGCTGCGGGTCGGTGGTCGAGGCGCACCTCTCCGGTTCGGGCCTTCCCGCTGTGACCTCAGCGGTACTATGCCTTCGGCTGACTCCCCGGCCTGCTTGCGCTGCCGGGGTCTCCCCAGATAAGAATGCGAACTGCAACTGTGCAACCTCAGCATTTACCTCCGAACCTGAACCTTGGGCGTCGGTACGTTGTGCCACCTTGCCCGGCTCGTCGGCCTTATATGCTGTTTCTGTTCGTAGGCTCACAGTCTTGAACTCCGGCTTCCTCTCCACGGTCAGTTACCCTTCCGCAGTTGCCTTCGTCTAGTATTTGCCCTACGCTCAATGAACGTAGAGTGGTTCACATACAGGGGACTTTAACCCCATGAGTTCGCGCCCATGCTGGGCGTACACAAGAGCGTGGAGAACTTTGCGCCTTGGTCGGCGCAAGTCCTCACGCTGACCGTTAGTCGCGACACGAAGTTGCAAAATCGAATGTGTAGAGAGGAGGACGATCCATACTTGACTACACCTGGCGTGTTCCCGCCAGTACCCTAGGATGGCATGCTACCGTTGCGCTGATGACGGGGTGTGGA
>Ga0315336_1000680_pt1 | contig 83837 bp, 76 predicted proteins | sample ASW5metaG_FD_204512 | JGI IMG/M metagenome (GOLD analysis project Ga0315336, IMG submission 204512) | Ammonia-oxidizing marine archaeal communities from Monterey Bay, California, United States - ASW #5 | ecosystem: Environmental > Aquatic > Marine > Intertidal zone | place: USA: California...
CGAGCTGCCCCACTGGCTGCATCATTACAATTGGCACAGACCACATGCTGGCATAAAACGTAGAACACCAATCAGCCGATCAGGATTGGATCTGAATAACCTTATGAGACTCCACAACTAGAGCAACCTGCGTTCTTCGAACGCAGACAAGTTGCTCTAACACTTTGAAATAGATCAAATTATCTGCATCAAAATGATTCAATTTTATGCCGTTTGATCTAGCTGACGAGGAATGGAGGCAAAGTTGATGATAGTGCGGCTCGCTGCGTTTTTACTCGTGGGCCTTTCGCTGGCGCCCCTGTCGGCCGCGGCATTCGACGTCGAGTTCGTTGGCGCAAGCACCGTTGCGCTGGATAACCCCCACGACCTGAAACTCTCTCCGGACGGGAAATACCTTTTCGTCTCCGACGTTGGCAACGACCGGGTCGCCGTGCTCGATCCCGATACGTTGGCGATGGTCTCCGCCTTTGGTTCAGACCATCAATCCGGCACCCATGACATCGATTTCGGCACGGAGGGTCGCGCCTATGTCGCCGACACCCACAACAATCGCGTCACCATCTACCGCATGGACGGGGTGAAGGCGACGCTGATCGGTAAAATCGACGAACGCATTCGCGGCCCCGAAGGCGTGCTGGCGCATCCAAACGGCAGGCTCTATGTGGCCGGCGCCTGGTCCGGCAACGTCGTCGCCTACCAGGATGGCAAGATCGTCGCCGAATTGGACGGGCTGTCCTCGCCCCACGACCTGGAGCGGGCGCCGGATGGCGACATTTGGCTGGCCGACGCCGGTAACGATCGCATGCTCCTGCTGTCGCCGAATTTGGAGATCAAGCGAGAACTGAAAGGCGCGCCGTACAATTTCGACGGCGTCCGCTATCAGGACCTGTTAGCTGACGGCACCTTGATCGCCGCCGACAAGAACAACCATCAGGTCAAACTGATCGGCCCTGACGGCACGGTGTTGCTGGTGATCGGTTCCGGCCGGGCGGGCAAAGGCCCCGGCAAATTCACCACACCAGAGGGCGTGGAGGTGAAAGGCGATACGATCTGGCTGTCGGATTCCGGCAACGACCGCATCGTGAAATACAAAGTCGTTCGCTAATCAACCTTCGGTTTCGCCTCAGAACCCCGGCGGTTCTTTCTGCCACGGATATCCTGCTTTCGCCTTATCGTAGGCGTAATCGTACAATAGGCGCATGTATTCGGTATCGAACTCGTGCTTGTGTACGGCCGAGAATTCCGGCGGTATGAAGGCGAGATTGTAATCGACGCCGTCTTTCTCTGTCTGCAGGTACATCCTATAGAGATCGCCGATGCCTTGCGTATGGATGAGCGATGCGATCGCACGGCCGACAATGCTCAAGGTCTGCCGCTCGACCGAAGCCCACTCCGGGTCGAGCTTTGCGTTTCGAATGATATAAGCAAATCTCTCGCGTTGGATGCCGTGGGCTGCCGTGGTTCCTTCGACGTCGAGCGACGGCGGATAGAGGAACGCCTGCGCCATCGTGCCGCCGTCCACATGCATTTCGTCGTAACGCTGGCCGTCGACCTCCACCTCGACCATGATGGGCGGAAAAGCGCCGGGAATGGAAGCTGACGCCACCAGCACCTTATGGAAGAGCTCGAGCGCTTTCGGGTCGCCACTTTCCGCAATCGCGCCAATATCCCAAACCATGGCCCGCCGCGCATCCAAGTCAGTCGTCGCAATGAAAAGCATCCGGCCGCGGGCATATTCCTTGGCAATGGCGTCGAGCATATCCTGTCCGGCATATTGCGCCACCAGGCCGAACAGCGGTGTCGTGTCCGACAGCGCATCGCCGAACAACCCGCCAAGCAAACTGCGTTGCACGAAAATGTCGTCTGCCGTTATGGAGGTATAGACCTTTTTCAACCGCTCATCATATTCCGCCCCGAGGAAAGCGAACGGGGCGATCAACGCGCCGGTGCTGATCCCCGTGACCAGCTTGAAATTCGGCCTGTCGCCAGCCTCGCTCCACCCGGTCAGCAGGCCGGCGCCGTATGCTCCGTTGTCGCCGCCGCCGGAGACCGCGAGAAAATGCGCCGGCGGCAACGGCCCGGTGTGGCCTTGCGCTTTCAAATGCGCCTTCTCTCGGCGGATGGATTCCAGACCGATCTTCACAAAAGCTTCCGCATCCGCACTGACAAGCAACCTGGCTCCGGGTATCCCCGGCACCACGGCATCCGCCACGCGATCCTGTGGCACCGCGTCCAAGCGTTCCGGCGAGGAGCAAGCCTGCAAAACGCCGATTAGGGCAAGCACAACCATCGTGCGGCTAGCGAAAATCGTTAACTGCTTGGCAGAGTCATTCCAATGACTGACGTCTAGCATAACAAACTTCTTCTATTTCAGTTTTCGTGTTCAAAAGCCGCTACTTGGGTGCCGGCAAGCTCGTCGTGATGCTGTCGCGATGCAGTTGCAACTGGCGTCGATTCTCTCCGGCGGACTGTACGACATCTTTTGGCCGCACGCATCATCCATGGTTGGCTCACGTAGAGGGTTGTCGAAGTCCTGGCGGGTCGGCATCGACGCGGGACGACTTATCGACAGTGGTCGGTCCGGGTTCGCGCCGAAACGCGGCGACCATATCGCGCACAGTATCGTCGATGGTGTGTTTCGGCGCGAACCGCAAATCTTCGCGAAAATCGTCATATTCGACGGGATCCGAAACACCGTCATCCGCGGGCTTGACGTCGATCGGCAAATCGTCGCCGACGGCCGCTCTGACGATACCCGCCAGTTCGAGAAGCGTGAGTCCGTCCGTGTCGGCCAAGTAAGTCTTGCCGTCAATTCTGGAATCAGGCTGGTTCAGCAGGGCAATATACAAGTCGGCGACGTCATCGATATGCATAACGGGATGCCGCTGGGAATCGCCGCTGACCCTGATACGGCCGGAATTGATCGCGTCCTTGATCATGCCGCCAACAGCGTTATCGGAACCATACCGTAAGTCGGCTCCACAGACATCGGCAACCCGCAAGCTGCAGGTGACAATGCTGGAGTCCGGCGCCGGCGCGGCGCCGATAAACCGTTTGACCGCGGCGGCGTTTATCGTGTCGAGCAGCGGCGCATGCGCCGCGACACCAGCCAGATCAATCACCGCGTCGCATCCCTGAAGCGCCTTTTCCAAGATCTGTTGGTCATTAACGTCGCCTTTGATTTCCGTCAGGTTTTCGTGGGCACGATAGGCTTGGAAGACGTCGTCGCCGTGGCCATAGCGATCCAAGACGACGACCCGTTGCTTGGCCTTCAACAGTTTCGGGACCAGAACGCAGCCGAGATCGCCGGCACCACCGACCACAAGCACGGTCCACCCTTTCTTCTGGTGCATGAAGACCATAAAAAGCACAAAAAGAATTGCCGCGATCGGAAATATCAGCAATGCCATACCGCCGCCCTCGGATGTCGAGCTGGTGCCATGGGCCAAGGCGGCCGAAGCCGGCAGGGTGGCCGCAGCCAAGACGGCCAGACCGGTCAGGAATGGGGCGCTCAATCGCTTCATGGCCTTCACACTATCCGGGTTCGACTGCATTACTCAAACCATCATCAATGACGGGCGCCGTCTCGGCGAGGCCGGTAAGCGCGCGCCCGACGGTGCGCCATGGCGCCGGTTTTGGAATTCGGCTATCAACGGGCAATGAATCGGAAATATAGGGCAATTCTCGATCATAGGGGACCATGAGAATCTTACGCACCCTTTACCGGGCCGTGATCGCCGCGGTCGCGTTGCAGAGTTTGGCCGCGCCGCCGGCGTTGGCCCACGCCTTTGGCGTACGCTACGACCTGCCGTTGCCGCTTGGGCTCTATCTTACCGGCGCCGGCGCGGCCGTTCTGCTGTCGTTTATCGTCATGGCGCGCTTTCTCAAGCGCCATGACAAAGCAGCAGAGACCAGCCGCTTCGACCTGTTGGATGCGCCAGGGCTCGGTTGGCTCGGTTCAAGCGTCGTGCTCAACACCATTAGAGGCTTGTCCGTCGCGGTCTTCGCGCTGCTGCTCTGGGCCGCATTCTTCGGCAACGCCAACACCTTCCGGAACATCGCGCCGCCATTCGTCTGGATCATCTGGTGGGTCGGCATGGCCTTTACCTCGGCGCTCGCCGGCAACCTGTGGGCGCTGATCAACCCCTGGAAGATTCTTTATGCCTGGGCCGAACGGGCGTGCGGCGGCATCACGCCGAGCTTCGCCTACCCCGCCCGCCTTGGCCAGTGGCCGGCGGTCGCGATGTTCCTGATGTTCGCCTGGCTTGAGCTGATCTCCGGACTGGGCGAACAGCCGCGCATCCTGGGCTTGTTGATCGTCGCTTATTCGGCCGTCACCTGGATCGGCATGGTGTTTTTCGGACGCGAGACGTGGCTCCGGAACGGTGAGATATTTGCCGCGGTATTTGGCTTGTTGTCACGCTTCGCGCCGCTGGTCGGCGAGGCTGGCCGGCTGTATCTGCGGCCGCCGGCGGTTGGCCTGTTGAACCGGACGCCGGTCCACCCGTCGAGCGTTTGCTTCGTATTGCTGCTGCTGACCACCGTCACCTACGACGGCATCCTCGAAACGCCCATGTGGACGGCTGTCTTGGACCAGGTCGCCGAAAGCCAGGCGCTCCGAGCCACCCTTATCGCGCTGCAAAATGCAGGCGTCGACCTGATCGCCCTGATCAAGACGATCGCGCTGATCGCCTTGCCCTGTCTGTTCATCGCCGTCTATGTGATTTTCGCCCACGCCATCGCCATGTTCGGCAGTGGCGGCCGAGTACCGACGCGCGACGTTGCCGGCTATTTCGTGCTGTCACTGGTGCCGATCGCCGTTGCCTATCACCTTTCCCACTATCTGTCGTACCTGTTGATCGGCGGACAATATATCATTCCCCTGGCCTCCGACCCGTTCGGGCTCGGCTGGGATCTGTTTGGCAGTGCCAATTACAGAATCGACATCGGCATCGTCAATGCCAAGGCGATCTGGTACGTCGCGGTCAGCGCCATCGTCATTGGCCACGTACTCGCCGTCTACGTTGCCCACGTCATGGCAATGTGGGTGTTCGCGGACCGCGGCGCGGCGCTGCGCAGCCAATTGCCCATGCTGGTGCTGATGATCGTCTACACCATGATCAGCCTGTGGATCCTGTCGCAGCCCATCGTCAATTAGAACAATTTTTCACCATGCACGCCGTCAGGGCCGCGACTGCGGCCCCGACGCGATTAGCGCCGCCCCCGCGGAGCCGTGCGCCGAAGGCGCACTGGCGTGAGCGCGACAATCGAGAACTGATTCGATCTGAATCGAAACAGTTCTAAAATTCAGCAGTCTCTCCTGGCTTCATCATTTTGACACGCTTGTCGCCGCCAAGCACCTGGCGAACTTCCTCCTCGCCGGCCAGGATTCCGAAAGTGCCATAATGCATCGGTACGATGACGTCCGGGTCGAAATACTTCTTGATCGCCAGCGCCGCGGCCTTAGGGTCTTGGTTGAACGGCCCGCCGCCCGCTTGCAGCAGGATGATGTTCGGCATGTGCAGTTCCTGGATTAGCGACATGTCACCGAATATACCGGTGTCGCCGGTGTGGTAGAGCGTCCGGCCATCGGTGAATTCAAGCACAAAGCCGACCGGCCGGCCGCCTGGTGTGCTCGAATGCATCGCCGGGACATAATGGATGACGACATCGCCGACCTTCACTTTGCCGCCGGGATTGCCGCGCAAGCCCTGACCTTTCGGAAGCTTAAAGCCTCGGACATGATCGGAGGCGCCGACCACTTTGGCGCCCGTCGCCGTGGCGATCGGCAGCGCGTCGGCGGTATGATCGAAATGCGAATGCGACACCAGGATGCCGTCCGGCTTGTAGCGCGCAAGGTCCTTGAATGCCGCCGGCGCCTTTGGATTCTTCATGATGAACGGATCGAGGAGCAAAGTCGTCCCGCCTGGTGAGACGACCTCAAACGTCGCGTGGCCGATCCAGGTGACTTTGATCTTACCCGCCGCCCAGGCCGGCGCGGCCGTGGCAACAGCCAACGCTAACCCGATGATGGCCGAGCGTGAAAATATCCGCATACCGAAAACTCCCTGTATGAAGTGCCCGATACTATCTAGCGCGACGGCCAAGAATCTCAACGTCAAGCTTTCGGGAGCGAAAGATCGGGTGAACAACCAATTGAGAGCACACATCTAGCTCTCACGGAAGGCGTGGTCGAATGTCCGCATTATCGGCTGGATGAGGTAACTGGCCAGCGTGCGCTCTGCTGTCGTAATGAAGACGTCCGCCGGCATGCCGGCCGCAAGCACCAGGTCGGGTGCCACTTCCGCCAGATGACGCCGATCGATCTTTACGTCGACCGCGAAGTAACGCGCACCGGTGGATTTGTCCTCGAAGGCATCGGCGGAGACATGGACGACCTTGCCGTTGACACGGCTGAGGTGGCGCTGCTGGAAGGCGACGAACATGACCGTGGCCTTCGAACCCTCTGACACTTCGTCGATATCGGTCGGGCGAATACGCGCGTTGACGATCAATTCGTCGCGCGCCGGCGCGATGTCGAGAATCGGCTCACCCGGCCGAACGACACCACCTAAGTTCTTGAAGTAGATATCGAGCACCACGCCGGCGACCGGAGAGGTGACGCGGGTGCGACCGAGCCGGTCCTTGGTTTCACGGTAAAGCTTTTCCGCGCTTAGCCGTTCAGACTTGACGTCCGTCATCTTGGCATCAATTTGTTCCAACATGGCGGTTTGCAGATTGCTGGTCCGAATACTGGTCTCGCCGATTGCTTCCTCGTTTCGGCCGACCGAGGCGATCAAGTTGCCTTCCGCCGCGACGAGCTGCGCTTCGGCGCGCATAATGGCGAGCAGGCGCGGCTTGCGCTCGTGGCCCTGCGCGACCATGGTCCGGACGACCGCCGCCTCTTCCTGAACCAACCGCAATTGTGTCCGCGTGCCTTCGAGCTGCCGCTGCAGCCCGACGGTCTGCTTTTCGATCTGGCTAATGCGTTTGTTCAGGATTTCCCGCTTGGTGCGCAGGTTGTTGGCGCGCGCCTCGAAATGGCTTTGTTGTTGTTGGCGAATTTCAGTGATTTCCGGATCATCGGCGGCTTGCAACATCGGATGATCAAAATCGATGGTCGGTTTTCCCGCGCGCTCTGATCGCAGGCGCGCTTCTTCGGCCGCCAGGGTTCTGATACGGTTCCGCAGTTCCTCACCGCGTGCCGCGGCGATCGTGTCGTCGAGGACGACAAGGGCGGTTCCGATATCAACCCGGTCGCCCTCCTTGACCAAGATCTGCTTGATGATGCCGCCTTCGAGATGCTGGACGGTCTTGCGCTCGCCTTCAAAGCCTATGACACCGTTGGCAATAACCGCGCCGGAGAGCGGCGCCTGGGTCGCCCAAAAGACGCCACCGCCTAAAAGCCCAACGATCACGGCCAAGCCGAAAATCAAACTGCCCCTGAGATCGGTGCCCAATGATGGGTCGTTCTCCGGCATCCGCGGCGAAACCGGCGTCATGGCACGGCACCCAGGACCGTATGCGGCGAACCGCCGATTGCTTTGTCCTGGTTCGGTTTGCCGATCAGGACGGGCCCCGGCCGCAACGCCTGCAAGACCTCGTCGCGCGGGCCAAGCATGCGTTGCTGGCCGTCCTTTATGACCATGATCCTGTCGACAGGCCGCAGGATTCGCGTGCCATGGGTAACCAATACGATGGTCGAACACCACGTCTTTGCCGCCTCAATGGCGCTGACCAGTGCCGCCTCGCCGGCACTGTCGAGGTTCGAATTAGGCTCGTCCAAGACGATCAGCCGCGGCCGATTGAACAGCGCCCGCGCCAATCCAATACGCTGACGCTGGCCACCGGAAATCATCGTGCCGTCACGGCCAAGCAGCGTATCGTAGCCCTCCGGCAAAGACAGGATCATATCATGTACGTCCGCCGCCTCGGCCGCGGCGACGACCAACGCGGGGTCCGGATTAGGCGCCAGCCGAGCGATATTCTCGCTCACCGTCGCGGCGAACAATTCGACATCTTGCGGCAAGTAGCCGACATGGCGACCTTGATCACCGGCCGTGAACCGATCAATCTGCGCGCCGTCAAGACGCACAAAACCTTTTGTCGGCAACCAGGACCCGATCAGCGTTCGGCACAACGTTGTCTTGCCGGACGCCGACGGGCCCATGATCGCCAAGACCTCGCCCGGCTCGGCCCTGAAGGCAATGTTTTTCAAGATCGGTGGGCCGCCCTGCCTCGGCGCATACCAGACACCTTCACATGTCAGCACACCCTTTGGCGCCGGCAGCTGCAACGGCCGGTCCCTGACCTCGGTTGTGCCGAATAATTGCGCAAGCCGGCCATGCGCGGCGCGTGCCGCCAGCATGCCGCGCCACGCCCCGATCGCCTGCTCGATCGGCGCCAGGGCACGGCCCAACAGGATGGATCCGGCCACCATCCCGCCGGCCGTCAGCTCGCCGTGGATAACGAAATAGGCGCCGAGGCCAAGAACGCCGACCTGGGCGAGCATGCGCACAAAGCGCGTCGCGCCGACCATGATCGCGTGGCAATCGCCGGCGAACAGATCGCGGCGCACGACACTGGCAAGGCGGTCGTCCCAATTGGAAAGAAACCTCGGCATGATGCCCATGGCCTGCAGCACGTCGGCGTTGCGGATCGCTTGTTCAACGAGATTTTCGTTGACCACCCGCGCGGCATTGGCTTCTTGCGCCGGTTTCCGGGCAACAAGTTCGTTCACGACCGCAAGCGCTATGAGCACAACGGCGAAGCCCGCGGCGAACCAGCCAAGGGACGGGTGCAACAGCCAGAGCACGACAATGAAAAGCGGCGACCAGGGCAAATCCAAGAGCGCCTTCAGGCCGCCGGAAACGAAACTTCGAACAGTCCCCAAGTCGCGTAGCGCCTGGGCATTGGCGTGGTGGCCCGCGAGCGCGGTGCCGACGCTTGCCGCGATCACCGGGCCGGACAACGTTTTGTCGAGCCAAACACTCATTCTGGTTTGAATGCGGCCGCGCACGGTCTCCAGCAGGCCCATGATCAACAGCGCGAAGCCCGCTATCACTGTGAGCAGCAGCAAGGTCTCGACCCGTTGGCTGGCGAGCACGCGATCGAACACTTGCAACATGTACAGAGGAGCGACCAGGAACAGGCCGTTGATTACGAACCCGAAAGCAATGAGGTAAAATAATCCTTTGCGGCATTGACGCAACGCCGCTTGCAACGGGTCAGGCGACCCAGAGCGACGCGGGCTCACCCGTAAACTCGCGAATTCGCTTGACGCATTTCTAGTACAGTATTCATACAAATTTTCACACTTTGCGCTACACAATCATATCGCGTTGGCAGGCCGAGTGAATGGGCAGCAATGACGACTAACAAAATTCGTTAGCGACTCTATCCGATTTCGGCAAGAAAATGCCGCCGACACGGATTTGGCGCCATCCGGAACTTCATCGATGCGCAATGTTCCGATACCAATTGAAGATCGGGGCAATGTTGTTTGGCGGAACGAATAGATTCCGCGAATAAATGGAAAGACAATCTCATGCGTCCACCAGATTTCCTCGGCGATGAATTCGACAATTTCATAGTAGGCGGAGCCGACGACAGCGACTTCATTCTTGGCTTGGGCGGCGACGACACGTTGGACGCCGGTGGCAACGGCATTGGCCAGGATACAATCAGGGGCGGCGACGGCGACGATTCTATCATCGGCGGCGGTGGCGGCGATTTTTTGTATGGCGATGACGGCAATGACGTTATCCGTGTCGACGGACTCATTGACTTTCCTGGCCCGTTTAACGACCGGGCCTATGGTGGCGACGGCAATGATACTATTTTCGCAGGCAACGGCGATGACAACATCTGGGGCGGCGCCAACGACGACGTCATCATCGGACATAGCGGCTTTACCGATAGCGACAAATTGAGAGGCGAAGACGGCAACGACACGATCATCGGCGGCGACGGTAGCGACTATATCACCGGCGGCGACGACGACGATTTGCTCGACGGCGGCAACAGCCTCAATAGTATCGTTGGCGGAGACAGGATTGGCGGCGGCGACGGCAACGATCAAATATTCGGCGGTGACGGTTTCGACAGTTTGTTTGGCGATGCCGGCGACGATTTCATCAGTGGCGGCGGCAGTGACGACGACATCCATGGCGGCCGAGGAAACGATACGCTGCGCGGTGGGTTTGGTAACGATACCCTGAACGGCGGCAGCGGTAATGATACGGCGCTATACGACGATATGCCGTTCGTTCTGGCCGACCTGCGAGCAAAACTTGCCGTTAGCGGCCCGGCCGGCACCGACGAACTGATTTCCATCGCAAACGTGATCGGCAGCGACGGCAACGACCGCATTGTCGGTAACAATAAGGCAAACCGGCTCGAGGGCGGCAACGGTGACGACGTCCTCCAAGGCGACGACGGCAACGACACTCTGTTGGGCGGCGCCCAAGAGGACACCTTGGAAGGCGGCGACGGCAACGACAGCCTGGATGGCGGCGCCGAGAACGATTTTCTCGACGGTGGTGCCGGCAGCGATGTCATGTTCGGCAATGACGGCAACGACTTTATGATCGGCGGTATCGGCCCGGACTTCATCGATGGCGGTCGCGGCATCGATCTGGCGAGCTACGCCGATCAACTCGGTAACCTCACCGCGGACTTGCAAATCGGCTTCGGCACGATTCAACTCAACGGCCAGTCAGAAGTTGACACGTTGATCGACATTGAAAATCTGATCGGTACCGAAAGCGGCGACATCATCACCGGCACCACCGGTGACAACCAAATCTTCGGATTGGGCGGATTGGACATCATCGCCACCGGTCAAGGCAACGACGCCATCTTCGGCGCCGCCGGCAACGACATTCTGGGTGGCGGCCAGGACTCGGACACGGTTTTTGGCGGCAGCGACAACGACATCATATTCGGCGGCGAGGGCAACGATTCACTGTTCGGCGAGGCCGGCAACGACCTCCTGATCGGCGGGCCCGGCAGCGACACCATGGTCGGCGGTGCCGATGTCGACATATTCGAATGGACGGACGGCGATGTCTTGGGCGATGTTGTTGACGATAGAGACCTTGTCCTCAATTTCGACATTGGTATCGATAAACTGCGCTTCAACCAGTTCTTCGACGCCGATGAATTTGAGCCCGGTGTCGACCCCATTACCGACAATATTATATCCGTATCGAATGGCCCGACACTCAATGACACCGTCATGACGGTTGCGCTGCCGCCAGGCGGGGTGGCGGGTTTCGGCGATCTGGCGCTGTTCGAAGGCGTCGCACCCGGCGAATTCGACTTGGAGCAAATGTTCGCCGACGGTGAGCTGATATTTATATGAGTGGTCGCGCCGCCCTACTCCGCCGCCACCGTATGTTGGCCGGAGCCGGATAGTTCGAAGCCTTCGTAGCCATTGGCGGCGACCGCGTCGCATTTTTCACGGTATAGGCCGACGCCGCCAATATAAGGCAAGAACAGGCGCGGCTTGCCCGGAATGTTGACGCCCATATACCAGGAATTAGCCTTTGGATAGAGCGTCTGATGGGCGACCACGTTGACGTGCTCGACCCAGTCGTCTTCGGCCGCCGGGGTCGGTTCGATCACGTCCAGGCCGGCCGAGCGCAAATGCGCCAGGCTGTCGATCACCCAATCCACATGCTGCTCTATGGAGACCATCATGTTGGAGAGCACAGACGGGCTCCCCGGTCCGGTGATCATGAACATATTGGGGAAACCCGCGGTCATCAGGCCGAGGTAGGTGCGCGGTCCGGCCTGCCATTTCTCGCCCAAGGTCTGGCCTGCCCTGCCGCGGATATCAATTTTCAACAAGGTTCCGGTCATGGCATCGAAACCGGTCGCGAAGACGATGCTATCGAAGTCGAAGGCTTGCCCGTCGGCGATCAGGCCAGTCGGCGTGATTTCCTCGATCGGGTTGTCGCGAACATCGACCAGGGTGACATTGTCGCGGTTGAAGGTCTCGAAGTAGTTGGTGTCGACGCAAATGCGCTTGGTGCCGATCGGGTAGTCTTTGGCCGCCAGCAACTCGGCATCCGCAGCGTCGTCAACGGTTGCGCGGATCCGGTCGCGCACGAACTCGGCCGCCGTATCGTTGGATTGCTGGTTCGTGGCCAAATCGTTGAAAGCCGCCATGAACGTGGTACCGCCGGTCTGCCAACGCGCTTCGTAGACCTGCTGTCTGGTTTGCTCGGAGACGTCCATCGCCGATACGGTGTTCAGATTGTTGAGAATGCCGTTGCGTGTGTGGCGCGCATCATCGCGAAGCGCGGCGTAGTCGTCTTTCCAGGAGTGTTCGTACTCGGCCGTCATCGGACCGTTGCGCGAGGGGATGGAATAGTTGGGCGTGCGCTGAAACACCGTGACCGGCCCGGCCTGTTCGGCGATGACCGGGATAGCTTGGATGGCCGACGACCCGGTGCCGATGATGCCAACCCGCTGGCCGGTAAAATCGACGCCTTCATGGGGCCACTCGCCGGTGTGATAGGTCGCGCCTTGGTAGCTGTCCAAGCCCTTGAAGTCCGGCACCTGGGCTGACGACAGGCAGCCTGTCGCCATGACACAAAAACACGCCGAGACGCGCTCGCCGCGGTCGGTTTCGACCTGCCAGCGCCGGTCCTGTTCGTCGAAATGCAGCGCCGTGACGGTCGTGTTGAAGTCGATACCGCTTCGCAGATCGAAACGATCAGCGACATGCTGCGCGTATTTCAAAATTTCGGGTTGCGCCGAAAACCGCTCGCTCCACTGCCATTCCTGCTGCAATTCCTCGGAGAAAGAGTAGGAATATTGCATGCTCTCCACGTCACACCGCGCGCCGGGATAGCGGTTCCAGTACCAGGTGCCGCCGACATCCGATGCCGTCTCGAACACCCGTGTGGTCAGGCCCATTTGCCTCAGGCGATGCAGCAGATAAAGGCCGGCGAAGCCGGCGCCGACGACGACCACGTCGACATTGGTCAATGGCGAGTTGCTCATTTGGTCCTTTCCTGAATTAGCAAGCGTCACCGCAATCGCTCCTTTTCGGCATCATGTCGCCTGGGAATGGTGAGCAGAACCGCGGCATTGTCAATGGCGGCCGGACGCGCGGACTGGCCGCCGGCCTTGCACAGCGCTACGAATGTTGCTCGATAACCGAACCGTCGGACGCGAGAATTTGCATCGGCAGCGCAAGTTCGGTTCCCACCTCGTGGACAATGGCCGTGATGCCGAGAAGGATGCTTTCCTTAATTTCCAGGAACTCGGCGAAATCCGTGGTCAGCACATAGGCGAATAATTCCGTCTCGTAGGAATACTCCCCGAACGCCACCAATCGGACGCGACAGAAATCCTCTGAAACCCTGACATCCTTCTCCAGCAAGGTGCGCACGCGGGCCAGCCAGTCGTTTAACTGATCTTCGCTGGTACTTCGTTTCAGATGCACATTCAAATGCAGCAACGTCTGGTCGCGCTGGGCGAAATTCTCCAGCTGTAACTGTGAAAAATCGGCGTTTGGGATGGTGATGATGGTGCGGCCAAGGGTGCGAATGCGTGTTGATCTGAGGCCGATTTCCTCGACCACGCCCATGTTGCCGCCAAATTGGCAGAAGTCGCCGACCCTTACCGGCCGGTCCATGAACAGGATAAACCCACCGATCACGTTCTCCAGGGTCGGCCGCGCCGCGAGCGCGATTGCGGCACCGCCGATGCCGACCCCGGCCAGAACCGGCGCCAAGGGTATCCCCAAAGTGCTGGCGCCATGCACGATCAAACCGAGAATGAACACGACCGACACCAGACGCGTCGACACCCGCACCATGTGCGCATCGATGCTTTGGATCGAAAATCCTTGGCCCAGAATGACGAAATCCGATGCCCGGCCCAGCAGTTTCCAGCCGAGCCAGCCGACAAAGCTGATCTTGATCACGGTGGCGCTGGTTTCGGTCAAAACGCTGAGGCCGCCGACCAGTTTGAACTGCTCGGTCAGCAGGAATTCGAGCACGACAATGGCACCGATGGCGACGGCCGCGGCGGCGATTTCGCCGAACTGAAACAAGATATGGCGATTCTGAAATCGTTCGTCCCAGCGTTTGCCCCAAGCGGCGGTGGCAACGATCACTGTGACGCCGATAATGATCGCCAAAACGGAGCCGACAATCTGCCAAATCGTTTGCCCAAATACGACGACTCTAGTCCAATCGGGCAGACTGGTGATCCAGTCCGGATCGATCCAGTAGCCGGAAGCGCGCACATAGATGTCATAAACCGGTAAGGCGTCGGCGGACCGATACGGCAAATGCCGAACCCGCTCGTAGAACTCGCTCGCTCTGTCGAGGGATTCGGTCGTAATCAAAAACTCGCCGGAGTGCGGACCGCTGTCTACCCGCGCGATCACGATCTCGGTATTCGGAACCCGCCATACCGCCGGCCCGCCCGACGAAACATCATCGGCACCCGGAATGTCCGCCGCAGCCGGCAAATCGATGCGCTGCAAGACCTCCTTCAGCAACAGCGCGGCTTCTACGCCAATCCGCAATTTGAACGCTTCGCCGATACCGCTTAGATTCAAGCAGCCAGTGGCGCGGTTCATGGCCGTCCGTACCGATGCTTCCCAGACCTCCCTCGATTCATAGGAATCGTCGTCGAGGTAGCGCCTGACCGCCAAATCAACGTTGGTACGGAAACTCTGCAGCGTTTCACGCGGCCCGGACGTATCCGCAGGCCGCAGCAATTGCTCCGCCGGCCCGGCGTGGGCCGCGGACAGGCCGGACATCAAGCAAATCAGCACAATGGCGGGCGATAGAAGCCAATGTATGCGCCAAGCCCGCGCTGTCGTGCGATGCGTTCCCGGTCTCACATAAAAAGCCATGGCTATCCTTTTGATCGCAATCGGCCAAGTCCTTGACGGCGCAAGATCCACGCTGCGGCAATGCTGTCAGCGAAGAACGTACCATTTTCCGTCTATGCTGGCCACGAAGATGCGCGGCATCGTCGATGTGGCCAATGGCTGATCGCTGCGCCTGGATTCACCGACGATGCGCGACTAAACTCTGATTCATGTCGGAAAAAATTCAGCGTCGACTGGCGGCAGTCGTATCGGCGGATGTAGTAGGCTATTCACGTCTTATGGGCGCGGACGAGGCTGGTACGCTTGCCGCCATGCGCGCTCACCGGGCGGAGCTTTGGGATCCGGCAATCGCGAGCTTTGGCGGCCGGCTGGTCAGCACGGCAGGCGACAGCCTGTTGATCGAATACGCCAGCGCCGTGGCGGCGGTCGAATCCTCGATCGCCGTTCAGCGCGGCATGATCGAACGCAACCTCGGCCTGCCCGAAGAACGCCGCATGCTGCTCCGGATCGGTATCAATATCGGCGAGGTCATTGTCGACGGCGATGATATTTTCGGCGACGGCGTCAATGTGGCGGCGCGCCTGCAGTCCATTGCACAGAGCAATGGCATTGCCATATCGGGCAACATTCATGAGCAGGTGAGCGGCAAACTCGATATCGACTTTAGCGACGACGGCGAACACGAGGTCAAGAACATCGACCGGCCGGTCCGCGTCTGGCGCTGGTCTCCGGCAGCAACCGCCGATGCGGATCGCTCCGAACAGCCCGCACCGTCATCGGACAAGCCGGCCATCGCTGTGCTGCCGTTCGATAATATGTCCGGCGACCCGGAACAGGAGTATTTTTCCGACGGCATCGCCGAAGACGTCATCACCGACTTGTCGAAAATCTCCGCATTGTTCGTGATCGCCCGGAATTCCTCCTTCGCCTATAAGGGGCAGTCCGTTGACATCCGGCGCTGCGCCAAAGAACTCGGTGTCACACATGTTCTCGAAGGCAGCGTGCGGCGCGCCGCCAATCGAATACGTATTACTGCGCAATTGATCGAAGGCAGCAGCGGCCGCCACCTCTGGGCCGATCGTTACGACCGGGAGTTGGACGATATTTTCGCCATCCAGGACGAGATTACCCAAAAGGTGGTCGACGCCCTGAAAGTCACGCTCAAGCTGGATGAGCAGACGCGTATCGGCAAGCCGGCGATTGCCGACATCGAGGCCTACGATATCACGTTGAGAGCCAACAATCTGCTCTATCGGCACAGCCGAGAGGCGGTCGCCGAGGCTGTTCAACTGTTCGAGCAAGCGATCGAAAAGGACGCGACTTACGCGATGCCCCGGTTCGGTTTGGCGATTGCCCACTTCAATACGTACGCCAGCGGCTGGACCGACGACCCGGACGACGTTCTTGCGCGTGGCTATCGGCTTGCGGCGGAAGCGATCGCTATCGATCCAACGGCGCCCCAAGGGCATTGGGCCTTGGCCTTGGCTGAGTTATGGCGGCGCAATCACGATCAAGCCATAAGTGAGGCGGAACAGGCGATCGCTCTCGACCCCAATTATGCGCAGGCCTATGCCATCCACGGCTATGCCCTGAGTTACGCGGGCCGGCCTGTCGAAGCGATCGAAAGCCTGGAAATGGCCATGCGCCTGGACCCGCAATACAACGACATTTGGCTGCATTTTTTGGCCCATGCCCATTTCTTCCACGGAAATTTGCAGCAAGCGGCCGAGCTGTTGGAACGCCGCATCCGACGCCAGCCGGCGACCGACATCTCCCGCGTGTTGCTGGCATCGTGCTACGGCCATCTCGGCCGTGTGGAAGACGCCCGGGACCAATGGGCGAAAACCCTGGAAATCAACCCAAATTATTCCATCGAACAAAAAGCCCGGGTCCTGCCCTACAAGAATCCGGCCGATTGGAAAACGTTCGTCGACGGTTTGGCCAAAGCGGGTCTACCGACGTGAAACTCTACTACGCGCCGCCGAGCCCCTATGTGCGGAAAGTCGTGGTGACCGCAATCGAGGCCGGTCTGGACGGCGAGATCGAGCGGGTGACGCCGACCGAGAGAATGTGGGTCGGTGACGGTGATCCATCCGTGGTCGACAGCAATCCGGTCGGGAAAGTACCGACATTGATCGCACGCGATGGCTCCGTTTTGGTCGAGTCATCGCTGATCTGCGAGTACCTGTGCAGCCTGTCACCAGAAGACGGCTTACTGCCGCCCGCCGGCCCCGAACGATGGCGAGTGCTACAAATGCAGGCCCTCGCCCAAGGCGCATTGGATGCCGTGGTCCAGCGTTTTGTGGAAACCGAGCTGCGTCCAGCTGAACTGCGGTGGGCCGACTGGATCGACCGGCAAAGCGTCAAGGCAGCAAGGACCTTCGACCACTTCGAAGCGTTGATTGCTAAAGGACAATTCCGGAAGGCCGAAGACAGCAGCGTCCACCTCGGCACCATCACGTTGGCTTGCACGCTCGGTTATCTCGATCAAAGAGAGAACGACCAGCGCTGGCGAGCCCGCCGGCCCGGCATGTCGCGATGGTATGACGAGTTCAGCCAACGGGCGTCGATGCTGGCCACAGTACCGCCGCTCGAACCGGAAACGTGAAGCTGCCGCCTCGAGCGGTAGCCGTGCCGCGAAACGCCGACCGGTATAATGGTTTACGGTGGTGGGCCGAAATGGCGCGGATCGGGGCGACGGTGCGAATGATCGCGCAGACCGCTGCATACCGTCACCGATCCGAAAACCGGCCCTCCCGGGACTCTCGGAGAACACAAGAGTTAAAGAGATAAAGGGACAAGGGGTAAGCTCCGCTTTCAGCGGAGCGTCCTGGCGACCCGGAAACCGCAGACGACGTACCGGTCGTCGGCGCTGCTCCTGAGGCGGAAGGCAGAACGGAGGTCCCTCGGACTGACGACCCAGGAGCCGCCGCGAAGCACCCGCCGGTCACTGCCGCCCTGCGTCCAGACGCGGCCATCATCAGGCGCGCCTTCATACGTTTCATTCCAGTGATCCCCGCACCATTCCCAAACATTGCCGTGCATGCCATACAATCCCCAAGAGTTCGCGGCATAGCCGTCGACCTCGGTCGTCTTGCCGACGTTCTGATCATAGTTGGCATTCTCTGGCGTGATGTCATCCCCCCAAGAATATCGCGTCGTCGTCCCCGCACGACAGGCATATTCCCACTCCGCTTCCGACGGCAAGCGATAAGGCTTGCCGGTTTCTTGGCTTAGCCAAGTGACATAGGCCTCGGCGTCCCGCCAGGTGACGTTGATCACCGGCCGTCGGCCACGCCCCCAGCCTTCATCCTCGACCTCTGTCCGACCGGTCGCATCCGTGAACCGATCGTACTCGTCGAAGGTCACCGGATAGCGGCCCAACGCAAACCGCCGCGCAAACGTCACCTCGTGTCGCGGGCCTTCGTCGTCGAAACGTCCCTCTTCATTCTTGGGCGAACCCATCAGAAATGCGCCGGCGGGAATGATCGCCAAAGCAGGTGTATCCGAATGATCCTGAAACGGCGCTAGATCGGGTAACGATGAAATGACGTCCTCGGCAACCTCGCCCAGCCTATCGAACAACGCCTGCGCGCTACTCATCATTTGCCCGCGGACAGAACCTGGGTCGGGCGCCGTCCTCAGATATCCGCGCAACTCTCGACTCTCGGTGGCCATGACATGCCATGCCGGCCTCGGGCGGTCGGCCTCGCCAACCAAGGAGAGGAGACTGGCCTCGGCCATTTCGAGGCGCTCTTGCGTTTCCGCGTCGGCTGCCCGCTCCTGCTCTCCGTTGAGCCGTTCTTTGATCTCTTGCAGATATTTCAGGATTTCGGCCTGACGTCCAGTTGGCCACGGCGCGTTTACAGGGACCTCTGGTCCTATTTCGTTCGTCGCCTTTGCCATTGACCCAAGCAGTTTTTCAACCGCCGGTCTCAGTGCCGCAAGGGCGCTGCTGTCAACATTCGCGATGGCCTTGGCAAGCTCATGAAAGAACCGAGCCAAATCGCCGATAAGGCACGGTGCCAGCGTGCCGGATTGCCGCTTGCCGCCGACACGGAGCCTTGCCGCCGCCAATTTGGCCGCCACCGCCTGGGCCGGAAAATTCTCCGGCATCTGATTGCCGGCAAGCTTGAGCGATTCTTCAAGTGCATCGAACAGGTCCTGCGACGAGGACGCTGGAGCATGGTGGGGATCGCCCGGCGGGACGGGATCGCTGCCTGCCGCCGGGCCTACCGAGGGGAGACGTAGAGATCCTCGGTCGGTGCCGCAATACCGTAGCCAGGAGATTTATGAAGTTTCCAGACTTCATGACGATTGCCGTGCTTGTCGACGATGTCACGGAGGCGGGTGAATAGCCGCTCATCGACCGTGCCGAAGGTGAGCACGTGGTCGCGATAGGCGCCGGAACAGACGGCCTGCTCGGTAACGTCTTTGCGCATGCCGCTCAACAGCCGGGCACAATTGTTAATGGCGTCGCCGAGGAAACGCCGATTGGTCTCTTCGCCCTCTACGATGATCGTGTCGTAATGCACGGCATAGCGATTTTGGACGCGATAGTCTTCTTGCAACATTCGGTATTCTTGGGCCAACCCTGTGCAGAACGCTTCCAACACGTCGACGGCTTTGCGCGCGTCCGCCGTGATCATGAGATAGCCGCCGTCACCGGCGTCTTGGTAAAAGGATTGGTCGGCCGCCAGACCGGCTTTCCGTTTCGCCGCCTCAAGAACGCGGTCGGTCAATGCTTTGGCGTCGCGCTGCCTGGCTTGATCCAACCTGGTAAAACCAATGATATCATAGGCAAATACGGCGACATGGCCTTGCCAATCGTGGTCCGACATTACGTACTCCCCCCAACGTATCGCTGCTTCCGCATTCCGTTTATCCTAAATACAGGCTTCGCCCCAGACTCAAGAGGTAAAGGGATAAGGGGCAAGACGTAAGCTCCGCTTTCAGCGAAGCGTCCTGGCGACCCGGAAACCGCTGCCGCTAATCCGGTCGTCGGCGAGGTTCCCGCTGCGGAAGGCAGAACGGAGGACCCTCGGAGCGTCGATCCAGGAGCCGCCGCGAAGCACCCGCCGGTCACTGCCGCCCTGCATCCAGACACGGCCATCATCAGGCGCGCCTTCATACGTTTCATACCAGTGATCCCCGCACCACTCCAAAACATTCCCGTGCATATCATACAACTCCCAGGGGTTCGCCGTATAGTTGCCGACTTCAGTCGTCTTGTCGACATTCCGGTGATAGTTCGCATTCTCTGGCTTAATGTCATCCCCCCACGAATATCGCGTCGTCGTCCCCGCACGACAGGCATATTCCCACTCCGCTTCCGACGGCAAGCGATAGGGCTTACCGGTTTCCCGGCTCAGCCAAGTGACATAGGCCTCGGCGTCCCGCCAGGTGACGTTGATCACCGGCCGTCGGCCACGCCCCCAGCCTTCATCCTCGACCTCTGTCCGACCGGTCGCATCCGTGAACCGATCGTACTCGTCGAAGGTCACCGGATAGCGGCCCAACGCAAACCGCCGCGCCAATGTCACCTCGTGTCGCGGGCCTTCGTCGCCGTATCGGCCCTCCTCACCCTCGGGCGAACCCATCGCAAAATCGCCGGCAGGAATCACAACCAGTTCGGGACCCCACTCGATATCCTGAAAAACGGCTCGCGCCGGAAGCTCCAGTGCGAAAATGCCCATGAATAGCTGGGTGGCGCTTTGCAGACGACGCAGCAGATCGAGACGGAGCCATTCCAAACGCTCGCGTGCTTCAGACAGTTCCTCAAGAGGCATAGGATCGAGATCGAGCACAATGCGGAGCTCATCGAGCTCCATGCGGATGATCTGCCGCTCGCTTTGTGTCAGAAATTCAGCCGACTGATCGAGCATCCGCTCGATCTCGGCAATCTCGCTCAACAGAGTCCGCCGTTGATCCCAGTGCGGCAGCGCCTCATCCTGCAACAGATCGTTGGGGATGCTGCTTTGGTCGGCATCGACGCGCTTGTCGACCGGCGTGAGGCGTTCAAGAGCGTCCGTAACCCTGGTGACCGGCACCGCTTCAAAACAATCCTGCACCCCGATCTCATAAATGCCCTTGATATCGCGCTCAAGATGGCGATGCAGCCGCGCAATGCGTTCGATGCGCTGCTCGCTTTCGATTGCGAGCGTCGCCCTGAGCAGCCGAAGACAGCCCTCGAAGCGATCGAAGAGCTGAAAAGCGCTGTCTTTGCGAAGCCGCGCTTTGGCAACGCTCCGCTCAAGCGCCGGCAAAAGCTCTTCGATCGTGTGACGAAGCGCGGTTTCACGGTCTGCCGCATCCGTCGTCGCGGTTGGAGCGGGGCCACGTTGCGGACGGGCGGCGATGCCGAAGCCGGGGTCTTGGTGGACGTTCCACACCTCGTGTATCGCGCCGTTATCGTCTACGATGTCCTCGAAACGCGTGAACAAACCCATCGCGATCGTACCAAAGGCCAAGGCCTTGCTTCGGTACCGGCCAGTGGCGATCACTTGGTCGGCTCGCGCCGCCGATAGTATTTGCGCACAGATGTCCAGCACGTGGCCGGTCGCCTGACACGCCTCGCCTTCACCCTGAAGATGAATTTCGCCATGATGTAAGGCATAACGAAGCCTAAGCGGCGCACCGCGGGTCTCATTGCTTCGCATCAGCTGAAACGCGCATTTCTCCAACAACCGCAATGGTTGCAGATGATCGCCGCTTATCAGCACGTAGCCGAATGACGTCCAGCTCTGATGTTCGACAGCGATGCCGAGAGCGTCGATGGTGTCCGAAAGAATGCCGCCGATGAGCCGACGAGCGTCGAGCTGTTCTGTTTGCGTACGTGAAGCAAAGCCTTCAATGACGTAAGCGAAGACCGATACATCGCCCTCCCAGTCTTCTCCCGGCACATCCCGCTCCCGTTCTACATTTGCCTAGGGCGCGACCAATTGTGATCCGCCTACCGAACCGGTCGCATAGGTAGAAATTTTCTCTGAGATCGTTATGCCCGATTGCGCGAGCGATGTCACTTCCGCTCATGCCGAAGCTCAGACCGGACCCGTGAAGCCGCTGCCTCAGCCGGCCGCCTTGATCAGGTCGGCGCATTTTTCGCCGACCATGATGCTCGGCGCATTAGTGTTGCCGGACGGCATGGTCGGGAAGATCGAAGCGTCGGCGACGCGCAGGCCTTCCAACCCGTGAACCCGCAGATGGTCGTCGACCACCGTGTTCGGGCCCGGCCCCATGCGGCAGGTACCGATGGGATGGTAGGCGGTCTCCGAGTTCTCCCGGATCCATTGCTCGATCGCGGCATCGCTGTCGCATTCCGCGCCGGGCGAATATTCCTCGCCGCGGAACGCATCCAACGGCGCTGCGCCGACAATGCGGCGCATCATCTTGAAGCCAGCGACCATGGTGTCGCGGTCGATCTGGTCGGCCAGGAAATTGAAACGGATGGCCGGTTGCGCCGCCGGGTCGGCGGAACGGATGTGGATCGAGCCCAGGCTTTCCGGCCGTAACTGATAGCAGGCCAGGGTCATGCCGGGGAACGGGTGCAGCTTGCGCCGCTTCGGGTCTTTCACCGCATAGGGCACCAGATGCATCTGCACATCAGGCGTTTCCAGCTCCGGCCGGGTTTTCAGGAAGGCCAAGAGCGGCGCCGACGGCAGGCTCAAGAAACCGCCGCCGGTCGTCAGGTACTTGACCACCTGACCGACCAGATTGAGGCCGCGGGCGCGTTCGTTATAGGAAACGCCACGCGCCGTCACTTTCCATTGAATGCGGGCGTTGATGTGGTCGCGGAAATTCTCGCCGACCGCCGCCAGTTCGTGGTTCACGGCGATGCCGTGCGCCTGTAGGACGTCGGGCTTGCCGATGCCGGAGAGCTCCAAGATCTGCGGCGAGCCGATGGCGCCGGCGGACAGGATGACCTCGCGCCCGGCTCGCGCCTCGATCACTTTGCCGCCGTGGGCGTAGGCCACCCCAACGCAGCGCTTGCCGTCCAGGATCAGGCGATGGGTCATTGCTTCGGTAACGATGTTCAGGTTGCCGCGGCCCATGGCCGGCTCCAGATAGCAATGCGCCGTGCTCATGCGCCGGCCTCGCCAGATCGTCGTCTGGGTCTTGACGATGCCTTCCTGATCGGGGCCGTTGTAGTCGGGATTGCGGGGGTAACCGGCCGCCTCGGCGGCGGCGAACAGGGCGTCGTAGAGCGGGTTTTGATCCGGCACCTCGGAGACACCGAGCGGCCCGCCCTTGCCGCGCACACCATCGCCGCCTTTTTCATAATTCTCCATGCGCTGGAACAACGGCTCGACGTCCTGCCAGCTCCAGCCGCGATTGCCGAATTGCGCCCAGGTGTCGTAATCGAGCGTCTGCCCGCGGACATAGACCAGGCCGTTGATCGACGAGGAGCCGCCCAATAACTTGCCGCGCGGCACCGGGATGGCGCGGTTGGCGGTACCGGGCTCGGGCTCCGACTGAAACAGCCAGTTTGCGCCGGGGTGATTGATCAGCAAGCCGAAGCTGACCGGCATTCGGGTGTAAGGATGGCTGGCCTTTCCGGCTTCGAGCAACAAGACCCGATTGGCCGGATTCTCGGTCAGCCGGTGCGCCAAAGCCGCACCGGCCGAGCCGGCGCCAACGATGATAAAGTCGTACTGCTCCTGATTGGCGGCGTCCATAATGCTTCCCCTGCCCTGATCCCGTTGCCTCATCTTACGCCATGCTCAACGTTGGGCCTAGGTCACGACATCCGCTTTGAGAAACGCTCATAGAGCGCCAGCGACAGCGCAACAACGACAGCGACGGACACGGTGTAATCGATCGCATGATCAAGCAGGTAAGCGGACAAACCCGAAACGGCCGCCCAAGCCAGCGGTACGATGAAAAGCGACAACGGCGTTCCATTGCGCGTGGTGAGCAATAAACCCGCGGTGAAAATCACCGTTGGACTAGGAGCCGTGCCCGCCAAGGGTAGAGACTTCCAGTCATGGTCAAGTGTAAACAAAATGGCGGGATAAATGACCAGGCCAAACACGATCAGCGTTTTCGCCAAGGCACCGGAAAGACCTGGTTGGAAACCAAACTTTAATTTGCCCAGGATAAGCCCGGTCCACGCCAACAAAATACCTTGGCCGATCCAAGCGATACCATAGACGGGCGCCAGAAAATTAAGGTCGGCCATCATGCCAAGTTGATGAACTATGCCGATCCAAACCCAAGCCGCCGCAAGATAGCCGGCGATGGCCCGAGATCGCCAATTCGCCGCCCGGTCCGGCAAGAACAACGCCAGGGCCGCCGTGGCAATCGCCAGCAACCCTGCCAACAGAACCATGGTCAGCCATTCCGCATTGTAGGCGGCCATCAATGCGAAATAGGCGTCGAGTGAGTAAGGTAGCTCCACTGTATGCGCTCCGTCCCGATCACCGCCGGCGGGCGGCTATAGCTCCTCGACAGTACGCACCATGCGCCGGCGCATCTCCGGATCGGGCAACCGGCCGTAAAGCGCGCCCATATTCTCCCGCATATGCGCGACCTGCGATGTCGCCGGAATGGCGCAGGTGACCGCCGGATGGGACAAGATAAACTTCAGGAAGAACTGTGCCCAATTCCGGCAGTCGAATTCGGCCGCCCAGGTCGGCAGCGGTTTGTGTTGAAACAGTTTGAACAGGTGGCCGCGGCGGAATGGCCGATTGATTATCACGCCGAGCCTCCGTTCCTGTGCCAGAGGCAAGAGCCGAGCCTCAGCCTCCCGATCCAGAATGTTGTACGTGAACTGGACGAAATCCACCGGCTGATCGCGGATGATCCGCGCCATTTCTCCATGGCGACTACCATGGGATGTCGTAACACCGATATACCGTATCCGTCCGTCTTCCTTGGCGCGGAGCAGCGTTTCCAGATGCGCTTCCCAATCCACCAGATTGTGGATTTGCATGAGGTCGAAACGGTCTATCGCCCAAAGTGTTGTCGCTTCGTCCATCTGGCTCTCAGCGCTCGAGCCATACGGCGTCCAGACCTTGGTCGCCGAAAACAGGCGTTGTGCGTTGTCGATCCGTTTTAGGCACCAGCCGATAACCTCTTGCGATGTGCCGTACATTGGCGAACTATCGATCATGCCACCGCCCAATTCGAAAAATGTACGCAGGACGTCCAGGCGCTGCCGGCGCAGGGCTTCGCTGCCACCGACGTTAAAGGTGATCCATGTGCCCATGCCCACGGAAGGGATGCGCTCGCCGGATTTCGGGATCTCCCGGGTGATCATGGCCTGCTGATCCGCCGCCGCGACACCGAACCAAGGCGCCAGCGAAAGCCCCGCAACGGACGACAACAAGCCACGACGAGTCACCGTCACGCGCTTTGACTTCATCGAATTAGACGCTCTGTCGTCCATCCAAAAACCTGTTCGCAACTATCTTCGATAATACAGATCCTTCTGCAGAAGTCGGAGCGAATTCAAACGCGTAGATCAACAAAAATCTGCGAGCGCTGGAAATCAAGCTAGCGATACATTTGTGTCCGTCGACATTGGACTTGAAGACGGATAAATGGCTTACCGTTGAATCCAAATGATAAAACGCCGCTCGCAATGCAAAGGGTTGATTTGTTCACGCAAAAGTGTACCAATTTCGAGGTAGCGATAGATTTTCTTGCCGTCTGTATTTGCGTCGTTTTGAGGTTATGCAAATAAGGAGGGGTCGATGGACCTTTCACGGTATGCGAAAGGCGCGATTGCCTTCCTGATCTTCCTTGCAATTGCCCATGCCTGGACCATGATTTCGTCGGTCTACAAACCTCCGTGGCAGCCTTATCCGCCTTTGGTACCGCTAATGAAGCATTTTGTGGTGCCGTTCATGCACGAATTGTATCGACCAATATTGATCGGCCTGTCGGGGCTCGCGATATTTTGGATCTGGGACGGGCGGCGATCCGGATACGTCCTGTCGCTCCTTTTGACGGTTATATCAGCGGCCTTTGGCGTCTTAATCGTCATATTCAACGGTATGGCCGGGCAGTGGTCCGGCATGTTTACCGCCGCGATCGCGGTGGCTTTTCCGTCGGTCATGGCGCTTTGGTACTCTTATCAAGGCTATCGCCATCACCCGCAGTAACACCGTCGAAGACAGCCTGCGGGGACGCTCGAATATCCTTTGGCTCGAGAGGTTGGATTGGCACATAAACCTTCGCCCGAAGAGGTTTGGCGGAAGATACTGAACGGGAAGATTCCCGGCATACGGCAGCTACGCCGTTTCTACCGCCTGCTTCCAGGCCAAAAGCGTTGCAAGAACTGCTACGTTCCTTTAAGCGGGTTCTCCGCGCCTTTGCTTCGCCTGATAGGACGTAAATCGTACAGTAAAAATCCGAATTTCTGCAATTGGTGCATGTGGCTTGGACAGGTCTATCCCGGCGGCACGGAGATCGAAATCTCTCTGATTTTTGCCGATGTCCGCGGATCCAGCAAACTCGCTGAATCCATGAGTCCGGCAGAATTCAGTCGACTTATGAACAGGTTCTATGAAACGGCGTCGAGAATATTCATTCGAACCGACGCGTTCATAGACAAGATGGTCGGCGATGAAATCATTGGCCTTTACATCCCGGGCTACGCAGGCCCGAGGCACGCCCGTAAAGCCCTGGTCGCGGCGCAGCGTTTAGGCCAGGCCATGGGGTACGGGTCGGTCGACGGACCGTGGCTGCCGATCGGCGTCGGCGTTCACACCGGAACGGTTTTTGTGGGGACAGTTCAAGGAGCAGACGGCGCCGCGACCGATTTCACGGCATTGGGCGACAATGTCAATATTGCAGCACGGCTTGCGGAAAATGCCGAGCCCGGTCATGCGTTGGTTAGCGATGCGACTTGTAAGTTGGCGGGCCTAAATCTTGACAATTTCGACCACCGCAGATTGAACTTGCGCGGCATGTCGGAGCCAATCGGTGTCCACGATTATTCATTTTAGTTGAAACGACAAGTGCATTTTAGCTATCTGACCCTGATTGTTGTGATTAAACTTTCCACATGGCTGAACCAAACCAGCGCCGCCTTGCCGCTGTAGTGGCGACTGACGTAGTCGGCTACTCGCGCCTCATGGGCATGGACGAAGTCGGCACGCTTGAAGCCATGCACACGCGACGGACCAGCGTGATCGATCCGATGCTGGTTCGATTTGGCGGCCGAATAGTCAAAACCACCGGCGACGGCCTGTTGATTGAATTCCCAAGTGTCGTCGCTGCAGTGGAATGCACGGTGGCAATCCAAGAAGGCATGGGCGCAGCCAACGCAAATGTTTCCGCCGACCGGCATATCGTCCTCCGGATCGGCGTCAATATTGGCGACATCATTCTCAGAGATGGCGACATTTTCGGCGATGGCGTGAATATTGCCTCCCGGTTGGAGCAAACGGCGCCGCCCGGCGGCATTTGCCTTTCGCAAGCAGCCTTCGAGCAGGTGCGGGACAAGCTGGCGCTTTCTTTTGTCGACGCGGGCGAGCAAGTTTTCAAGAACATCGCACGCCCGATCCGCATCTACCGATACGCTCCCGGCGGTTCAATCAGATCGCTTCGTGGCCCGAAGCGCCAGCGCCGCGCCGTCGCCGCCGCCCTTGCCGTACTGCTTTGCTTGGCCAGCATCGGCATCTGGTTCGAGCTGCCGGCGCTCACCGGGACGAGCACTGGTTTGCCGCCGTCGATCGAAAATCCGAAACTCTCGATCGCCGTATTGCCGTTCGTCAATCTGAGCAACGATCCGGACCAGGATTACTTTGCGGACGCAATCACGGAAGATCTCACCGTCGACCTCTCGCGCATTTCCGGCAGTTTTGTGATCTCTCGCAGGACTGCCGCGACCTATCGCGGACAGGACATCGATATCAGACGTGTCGCCAAGGAACTGGGCGTTCGCTACGTGCTCGAAGGGACGGTGCTGAGGGGACGCGGCGACGTGCGTGTGAGCGTTCAATTGACCGACGGGCAAAGCGGACAGCAGCTATGGTCCGAAAGATACGAAAAGACCGCGGAGACCATTTACACGTTTCAAAACGATGTTACCGGGCGGGTGGCTCGGGCGCTCAACCTTGAACTCAAGGAGGCGCTAAGCCGCCAGGCGGCCCGCGGTGGAATCGAAAACCTGGATGCCAGTGACGCCGCTTTGCGCGCCTGGGCGGAACTCTGGACCAAACCGCAGAAGCCGGAGACCAACCGGGCGGCCGTCGGCTACGCCAATCGCTCTCTCGAGCTCGATCCGCAGAATGCCGAGGCCCTTGGCGTCCTCGCCTACGCCTATGCCCGCGCGGCTACTTACGGTTGGGAAACGTCACGCGAGGACGCGGTCAGGAAAGGCATCACCGCCGGTGAAAAGTCGCTCGCCCTCGATCACAAGAACGCCGACACGGTCTACGCGCTGGGATTTCTATACTATCGGACCGGCGATACGCGAAAATCGCTGGAGATGATGCGTCAATGCATCGAACTAAACCGCAACCACGCGCCGGCCTATTTCTTTTCCGGCATCAACCTCATCCGCCTCGGCAAACCGCGCGAGGCGATTTTGTGGGTCAAGCGCGCCTTCGCGTTGAGCCCACGCGACCCGCTGCGCTCGGTCTGGTACGGCACCATCGGGCGGGCGCAAGTTGCTATCGGCGAAGATGCGCAAGCAGTCGAGACCTCCCGAAAAGGCATCGCCGCGAACCCCAATCATCCGCACAATTATTCCGTTCGGGCCAGCGCGTTTGCGCATCTCGGCCGCATGGACGATGCCAAGGCGGCGCTGGCGAAGCTTAAACAAGTCCAACCCGGCATCACCTTGTCGCGTGTCCGCGCCACGGTCGCCGCCAACGATCCCGTCGCGTTGAAGACCTACAAGCGCCTGCTGGATGGGTTGCGCGAAGCCGGGCTGACCGGCTGACCGGCTGAACGCATGCGCTTATGCCGCGTGCAGGCGGAGCGGCAAGGTCTCTAAAGTTCTGAGCGTGTTGTTGAGGCGCCGCGTGGCGACGCCGTTGGGCACAATCCGTTCGACCCGTTCGGCCAGTTTTCGGAGAATGATCTCGCCCTCCATCTGCGCCACGCGTTGGCCGACGCACCGGTGGATTCCTGTACCGAAAGCCAGGTGCCCCGACGGGCGGCGCGTGATGTCAAATCGATCGGCATGGTCCCAGCGCCGCGGATCACGGTTGCCGGCACCGAGAAACAACAGGATTTTCTCGTCAGGCGCGATCGCGGCACCCGACAAGTCCGCCGCCTTGGTCGAGGTCCGGAAGAACGTTTGCACCGGCGCTTCGAACCGCAGGACTTCTTCGAACGCATGCTTGGCTTGGCCCGGATCTTGGCGCAACAATTCCCATTGCTCGGGATGTTCGGCGAAACAGAGCAGCGCGTTGCCGATGCCGGCGACGGTGGTGTCGATCCCCGCGGTCAAAAGCGAGCGCACCAGCAGGCCGGCTTCATCAGCTGTCACCTCGCCGGTATCGACGGCCCGGTAAATAGTGTCGCCGATGCCGTCGGCGCTAAGCGCCTCGCGCGCGCAGTGGCGCATAATCCAATCGTGGACCTCGGCGGATATTTCCAAGGCCTGTCGACGCAGCCAGTTGTCCGGTCCGAACACATTGAAGACCAAATTACCGTACGCCAGCAGGTTTTCACGGCCCGCTTCACCCATGCCGACCGCGTCGGGAAACACTTTGAGCGGATAGGCAACGGCGACATCGGCGACACCGTCAATATCCCGCCGGTCCAGCAAAGCATCGATTAGGCGATCGGCATCGCGCTCGAAATGGTCCTGAAGCGCTGCCACCGATTTCTGCGACATGGCCCGAGCCAACACCGTACGCGCCTTCGTGTGTGCCGGCGGATCTGCCTCCAACACCAGGCTCGGCGGGCGAAACGGTTTTTCAGTTTTAAAGTTGGCGAGGCCGACACCGGCGGACGAGCAGAAGGTGTCGAAATCCTTCAATACCGTGGCGCATTCCTGATGCCGGGCCGTCGCCCAGATGCCGTACTGGCTCAGCCAGCAGACTGGGCCGGCCTCCCGCATCTGATCGTGGAATCCATAGGGATTGGTCAGGAACGCTTCGGAAAACGGGTCAATGTCGAGATGCGGGATTGCCGGCGTTGGGCCCGTCCTCTGTGTCGCAACGGTGGACTGGGGCATGGCGCTCTCCCATCAATATCCGACAACGGATGCATTGGAACCGTGTTGATCGGTACATTGTTTCAGGCTAAATTTTATAAGTCAATAAAATTTTATAGGTCAATAAATTGCCCATTACCGCACGCCCTAAGAAACGTAACGCGGAAGTTCTCGATGTCGCCGCCGAAGTCTTTGCCCAAAAGGGCTATCACGGCGCCAGCACGAAAGACATCGCCGACGGTCTCGGCATTCAACAGGCCGGCATCTACCACTATTTCAAATCGAAAGACGCCGCCCTGGCCGAGGTCTGCCGCATCGGTGTCGCCGGCTTTCTAGACAACCTCCACGACATTTCAGTGTCAGACTTGGCCGCCGACGAGAAGATCAAGCAGGCCATCGTCGAACATCTGAAACCGTTTCGCGAGCGCCGCCAGTACAACCAAGTCTTTCTCAACGAACGCCGCTATCTGGTTGGCGAAAACCGCAACCAAGTGGCCCGGCTGGCGCGAAAATATGAGCGCGGGCTGCAGGCGCTATTCGAGCACGGGGTCAACCAGGGTACGTTCCGTCGCGACTTGGATTGTCGCTTGGCCACGCTGGCATTGCTCGGCATGTGCAATGCGGTGCCCTCCTGGTACGGAGGCAAATCGGCAGGCGACATCAACGCCATCGCCGATGCCTATGCCGACATATTTCTGCGTGGCGTGACGGCATAATCCATGGATTCCTTCAAGCTCAAACGGTAGGCTCAGTGTGAGCCATTGTGCCGACCCAACACGATTTAGGGGGATTGTTCATGTTCAAGACCTTGACCGACAAGCTGCAGTTTCCCGAAGGCCCCATAGCCATGGCCGATGGCAGTATTGTGTTAGTGGAGATCCGCCGCGGCACCTTGAGCCGGGTGATGCCGGATGGCGAAATCCAAGTGATCGCCGATCTGGGCGGTGGCCCCAACGGCGCGGCAATCGGTCCGGACGGTCACTGCTATGTCTGCAACAACGGCGGTTTCAACTGGACCGACGACGAACACGGCAGCCGGCCGATTATGCAGGCCGACAACTATACCGGTGGCCGTATCGAGCGGGTGAATTTGGAGACCGGCGCCGTGGAGCGGCTCTATGACGAGGCGGCTGGGGTGCCGCTGAAAGGACCGAACGACATCGTCTTCGACAAACAAGGCGGTTTTTGGTTCACGGACCTGGGCAAGCGCCGTCCGGAAGATATGGACAATGGCGGCGTTTTTTACGCGACCGTCGACGGTCAACATATAGAGCGGGCGATCTTCCCGGTTCTGACGCCGAACGGCGTTGGCCTGTCGCCGGACGAGCGACGGCTCTATGTCGCGGAAACGCAATCCGGACGACTTTGGGCATTCGATCTGGAAGCGCCCGGGCGGATTTCAAAGCACCCTTTCCCCTCGCCCCATGGCGGCCACCTGGTCGCCGGCATGGCCGGCTTTCAGCTTTTCGACTCCTTGGCCGTAGACAGCGCCGGCAATATCTGCGTCGCCACATTGATGAATGGCGGCATCACTACAATTTCACCGGATGGCGGTGCAATCGACCATTTGGCGATGCCGGATATCTACACCACCAACATCTGTTTCGGCGGCAACGATCTGCAGACCGCCTACATCACCCTGTCGTCCAGCGGCCGTTTGGTGGACATGCCCTGGCCAACCCCGGGCCTGCCGCTGAACTTCCTCAATGAGTGAGACGCGACGTCGTGATCGCCGACGCGATTGGCTGAGGCGATTGCCCTTTTATCGGGCATTATAATCCGGTGCGCGTATTTTCTCTGCCCTCTACGTGATCGCAAGCGGCGCGATTCCGGCATTAGCTCAGCAATTTTCCCGCACCCGATTTTGATTCGCTCTGGAAGTCGTCCATAATACTTTCCAGGAGGATCACTTGGAGAGGGGCATGGAAGCTGCGACCCAGCTTGTCTTCGACATTCAGGCGTTCTCGTCCATCATGGCACTGGTGGTGTTCGCGCTTGCGGTAATCGCTTGCATGAAGGCCATTATCAATCTTTGCCACGGCGAATTCGTACGTCTCAGTGATTATACTTTTTATGTATTCTACAGTTCCGTTCCGCGTAACGCCGTAGCGCTAAGCGACGCTCGTATGGGCTACCGGGACCACCGCCACCATGCCGATTGGCGGTCAGAGCTCAATGCCGATTGACAGCGGAGATTGATATGCGATTTCGGGATTGCTGTTGCGAACCCATTCAGAACCGTCTTAAGGTTTTTGACAAGACAACGGTTTTGCGCATTCCCCTTCCGTTTCAACCAAAATACATGTGAGGAATTTCCGGACGCATGGAAGGCGCATTCCAAGTATTATTCAATATCCTCAGCTTCACCTCTATCATGGTGTTGGTCGTGCTGGGCTTGGGCGTGATTGCCAGCATGATGGGAATATTCAACTTCGCTCATGGCGAGTTTTTACTGTTGGGTGGGTACACCGCCTATTTGTTTGACATATGGGGCCTGCCGGTATGGCTTGGAATTGCCGCGGCGCCGTTCGTGGTGGGATTTGTCGGCGTGGTGCTGGAGCGCACCATAATCCACCGTTTCTATGCAGCGCCGATCGTCGCCATGCTGGGCACATACGCGATCGGGCTCATAATAAGAGAATCCGTTCGGGGTTTAATTTCCGGGATGTATTTGCGGGTACCGGAACCGCTCGTCGGAATGTTTTCCGTGGGCGACATCAGTGTTTCAAAATGGCGTGTTGCCGTGATCGTCATAACAATACTGGTGGTCACGGGATCCTATATATTGCTGAACCGGACAAGCTTCGGTCTACGTGTTCGGGCGTCGTTGGAAAACCCTGAACTTGCTCGCGCGTCTGGTATCTCGACCTCGCAGATTTATGCGGCGACTTTTGCCTTCGGCGCAGCGCTTGCCGGACTGGCGGGTGCCATGATGGTGCCACTCTTTTCGTTGTACGCCGATATGGGACTGCGTTTTTTGATCCAAGGCTTCCTAGCTGTGATGCTCGGCGGCATAGGTACTTTCGAGGGACCGGTTTTGGGAGGTGGCGTCATTGGCGCAATGACCGCCGGGCTGCCGCATATGGTAAATCCGATACTAGCAGACGTTCTGGTTTTCGTTATCGCAATCGTACTCGTCAAGATGAAGCCTATGGGGCTTCTAGCAAAGGGGAGGAAGTGAGTTGTGACTAAGGTGATAAAAAATGATCGAACTGAAGGACAGCTGACCCGGCGTAGCTTTTTACAAAGCGCTATGTGGATGTCCGGTGCTGTGGCGACAGGTTTGGGAAGTTGGGTGTTCCCGGCCAAGTGGAGCCACGCGGCCGGTCCAATCAAGGTTGGCATAGCGACCGACCTGACGGGCCCCATTGCTTTCGGCGGCATTCCCTGTTCCAGAATCGCCAAATTGGCCATCGACCAGATCAACGATAATGGCGGCATTTTGGGGCGGCCCCTCGAGATGTATCTTGAAGACACGGCCTCAAATGAGCAGATCGCAGTCGGCGTTGTGCGCAAACTGGTTCAGCGCAATCGCGTCGATGTCGTTCTCGGCGGTATCACCAGTTCCATGCGTAACGCCATCAAGGATATCATCGTCGGGCGCGGCCGTACCCTTTACATCTATCCCCAGCTTTATGAGGGTCGTGAGTGTACGCCTAATCTCTTCTGCACCGGACCAACACCGGCTCAGCAGTGTGATGACCTCATCCCATGGCTGATCGCCAACGGCGGCAAACGCTTTGCCTTGCCTTCGGCTAACTATGTCTGGCCGCATGTCCTCAACGAGTACGCCCGCAAGTCAATCGAAGACAACGGCGGCGAAGTTGTCTTAGAGGAGTACTATCCGCTCGACCAGGTCGAATACGGCGCGACGGTCAAAAAGATTATGGACGAGAAGGTCGACGTCGTGTTCAACACAGTCATTCCGCCAGGCCTCGGCCCGTTCATTAAGCAGCTTTATGAAGGCGGGTTCCTGAAGCGGGGTGGGCGATTGTCTTGTGTCTACTACGACGAGAACGCTCTCAATATTAACTCTCCACAGGAGATGGAAGGGCTGGCAAGTTGCCTGGACTATTTCCAGAATATTGAAGATCCGTTCAGTGCCGAGCTTCAAGCGGCGTATCAAAAAAGGCACGCGCACAAGGACAAAGTTCTGTTCTCCGCGGGTAGCGGATCGACGGGAATGTACCGCGGTGTCAAGCTGTGGGAGGCCGCCGTCACGGAGGCCGGTGCGGTAGACCGCGATAGCGTGGCTGCGGCGTTGGATCACGCCAAAATTGCCAATGGTCCGGGCGGTCCGTCCAACATGGTGCCGGGTACGTATCATTGCCAGATGAACATGTACATTGCGGTGGCCAAGGGCGGCAAATACGAGATCATATCCAAGGCTGACCAAGTGCATCCAAAGGAGTGTGGATAAGGCATTGCGTGGCCGCGCGGTCGTCACGATCGCGCGGCCACGGCTTTCGCCAGACCTCATTCTTACATAGATGACTATCCTAAACAGAGTCGCTGGGGCACGTCCCGGGACAAGCGGTCGTCTCAGCCGCCTCCTGATCATTGAGCTTGTGCTGCTTGCGCTGTTCGCCTTAATGCCATTGTTGTTGGGCTCGATATGGTCGGAAGACGATTCGTTCTTTTGGATCGTTTTTACGACCAAGGTTTTGATCCTCAGTCTTTTTGGTTTGAGTTTCGATCTCGCATGGGGCTACGCCGGCCTGATGAGTTTCGGCCAGGCTCTGTTTTTTGGCGGTGCCGGCTATGTCGTGGCGGTGATGTCGCGCGATTTGGGTATTTCATCGATCTTCATCGTCTTGCCGGTGGCCATAGTGGTCGGATTGGTATTGGCTATGTTGTTGGCCGCGTTTCTATTGAGCGGCAGCAGGACGCCCAGCATAATATTCATCGCTTTCGGCACGCTGACCGGATCCTATGCCGCCGAGCGCCTAGCCCGCGCATGGTACTATCTTGGTGGACAAAACGGTGTTTCGGTAACAAAGGCGCTGACAATCGGCGACATGCCTTTGTACGAGGGCGTGGGATTCTACTACCTCGCCTTTGGCCTTCTGGTGGTGGTCTATATTGGCTGTCGCTTCCTGGTCCGATCGCAATTTGGCCTGGTGTTGGCGGGAATTCGCGAACGAGAGGAGCGTATCACTTTTCTCGGTTACAAGGTGCAATTGACCAGGGCGATTGTCTTCATCCTGAGCGGCGCCATAGCTGGTTTGGGAGGCGGACTTTATGCCTTCCACGAAGGTTTCGTATGGCCCGCCCTAATGGGACCGATTTATTCAACACAGGCCATGCTCTACGTGATGCTAGGCGGCGTTTCCACTTTGATCGGCCCGGTTATCGGTGTTACCGCGATCGAGTTCGCGACGATAATCTTGATCGATTACCTTCGAGATTTTTGGATAATTATTCTCGGGGTCCTGTTGTTGCTCGTGATCATGTTCCGGCGAACGGGCTTGGTCGGTGTCCTTGTTTCGGAACGCGAACGAATTGGCAGCTTTCGATGGCGCGGGGCCAATCGCAAGTCGGATTCGCGGAGCGACTAATGGCATTGCTCGAAGTTAAAGGCGCGCGCAAAACCTACGGCCAACTGAATGCCTTGGATAGTGTGGACTTAGTCGTCGAGAGCCAGCAGTTTCATGGCCTGATCGGGCCAAACGGGTCCGGAAAGACCACGCTTCTAAAATGCATCGCCGGTGCCGAGTATCCTGAAGAGGGAACGCTTACCTTTCTGGACGAAGACATTTCGACCACGCCGCCGGCGGTTAGGGCGCGTCGCGGAATGAGCCTGAAATTTCAAATCACCAGCGTGTTCAACCTGTTGAGCGTTTACGACAACATTCTTCTCAGCCTCCAGGCCGCGCACTCGTTATGGCAGCTGGCGCGCTCCGGGTCGCGCCAGGCATTGCATCCACGGGTAATGGATATTCTGTCGGAGTTTCGCATCGAGGCGCGTGCGGACGACTTGGCCGGTGACTTGTCGCACGGCGAACAGCAATGGCTGGAGATCGCCATGGCCTTGGCACCGGGACCGCGCCTACTTTTGCTTGACGAGCCGACAGCCGGTATGAGCCCGGAGGAGCGACGCGTGACCGGCGAATTACTGCGCCCCATTAAGGAACGCTGCTCGATTCTGATTGTCGAGCACGACTTGGATTTCATCAAAGACCTGTCGGACGTGATCACCGTGCTTGATCAGGGTCGCGTGCTGGATAACGGTACCCCCGAACACATTGAGGTCAGCGAACGCGTCAAGGAGGTTTATGTCACCCGTGTTTGAAGATCCGATACTCGAGGTCGAAGGGCTGTGCACTTATTATGGCACCAGCCAGGCGTTGTTTGATGCAGCGCTGGTTGCCCCGCGCATTGGCGGGGTGGCGATACTGGGGTTAAATGGCGCCGGCAAGACAACCTTGTTGAAAAGTATTGTCGGCGAATTGATTCCAGCGCGCGGTCGGGTGATGTTGGATGGATCTGATATTACAAGAACTCCGACACATCAGCGGATTCGCCAAGGCGTCGGTTATGTGCCACAGGAACAGGCAGTGTTCGGCAGTCTGTCCGTCCGCGAAAATCTACTGGTTGGTGGCATCAACAATCCCGACAAGTCGGGCATTGACCGGGTTGTAGAAATATTTCCTAAGATCGGCGAACGCATGTCCCAACTCGCCGGAACATTGAGCGGTGGGGAACGCAAGATGCTTGGCATAAGCCGGGCCTTGCTGTCGGGTCCAAGGATGCTGTTGCTTGATGAACCGACCGAGGGCGTTTGGGTCGGTGTCGTCGAGGAAATCGCCGAGCGGCTGGAAGAGATGACGGCCCAGATCAGTGTGGTTATCGTAGAGCAACATGTTGAACTGGCGCTTAGGATCTCCAGCCACGCCTATGTCATGGACCGTGGCCAAGTGGTCATGCACGGTGCCTCAGGTGAGCTGCCCGACGACCCCGAATTCATGCGCTACCTGACACCGTAGGTGTATTGGGCATCTATCCAGTCGATCGCCAAACTATCCCTCGGCTCTACCTCGATCGACTTATCACAAGCGAACCTCGTAGTCGATTTCCAGACCGAGTGCTGCTTCGAGCCGTTCTGCGAATGCCAGGACGTCACCGTCCCTGTTAGTCGGCCCGATAACCTGGATGCTCGACGCGATACCCGGCCCGTAGTACGCCGACGGCATTGCGACGACCGGATTGCCGGTGTGATCGAATAAGCATGTGTAGCGGATCATCGCCAACGTGAATTCCATCGCATTGCCGCTCAGTTCGACGGTTTCGGCGTCGTGGGCCGGCGGCAGCACCGGAACAGTCGGCGCCAGCACCATGTCGACGCTATCGAACAACGCATCCACACGTCGCGTGATGGCTGCCCGCTGGCGCATCGCGTGGACGTACTGATGGCCGGTATGCCCGTCGGCCAGTTCTATCAGCATGCCTGCCGCCTCGGGATAGCGATCCCGTTGGTCGGGAAACGCTGCGTGGTAATAGGCGGCCGCTTCGGCGCAGAAAATCACCAAATGGACAGTGTGCATCTCGTCTGGGTCGGGCAGCGCGACTTCGCGAACTTCGGCGCCGAGCGTGCGGCAGGCGCGCAACGCATCCTCCATGCCGCGGACGACCGGGGTCTCGGCATCGTGATAGTAACGGGGGTCGTGACCGACCACGACCGCCTTCGATCCGGCCTTCCGGGTACGGCGGAACCGGCTATCGAGGACCCGCTGCATTGCGGTCAAGTCGGCAACTGATCGCGCCATCGGGCCAACATGGTCGAGCGACCAGACCAATGGCCGGACGCCCTCGGTCGGCACCCGGCCGCGGGTCGGTTTCAGCCCCGCTATACCGCAGCATGCGGCTGGTATCCGAATACTGCCGCCGGTATCCGTGCCAAGCGCCGCCGCGCAAAATCCGGCGGCGAGCGCCGCACCGGAGCCGCCGCTCGAACCGCCGACGGTCCGGCCCACGGCCTGGGGGTGGTGGGTCGCGGCGGTCCGAACGCCGAACGCGCCCGGATCGCTGATCGCGACCCCGATGATGATCGCACCCGCCCGACGCAGCCGCCGTACCACCGGCGCATCGCGTTCCGGGCGGTAGTCCGACAAAAATTCGAGGCCGGCGGAACAGACCGCCGGCGTGGTGTCGATAATCTCTTTGACCGCGACCGGCACCCCGGCCAGCGGCCCCGGGTCGCGACCCGCGTGGATCAGCCGGTCGACCCGACGTGCCTCGCGCCGGGCACTGTCGGCCAAGACCTCGCGCAACGCGTTGACCCGCGGGTTCAGTGCGGCAATCCGCTCCAGCAACTCGTCCAGGCGGCGTTCGGCGCTCCGCCCTTCGCCACTCGGCCGGTCGGTTAGTGCAGACAAATTGCCGATCGGCGGTTCGGCCATGGCTCACGCTCCAAATTTGTTCGCCGCAAGTGTTTCTCAGCGTAATCCGAGCATGCAAGGCGGACAACCGCCCCGCCCTCGCCCGGGCACGCATTACCCCCATCGATGAACACAAACCGATGTTCCGGAGAATTTGTGTTCGACGTCGTATCGACGCACAATGAACACGCAGAGCGTCGCGTTCGACGCGGTATCGGTTATATGCCGCAGGAGCAGGCCATCTTTGGTGGCATGCCCGCTCGCGAAAATTTGTTGCTTGGCGCGGTACGGTATCTCGCCCCGTTGGGCCCAACATCATTGGAGGAAATTAGAATGGCGGTACAAGTTCCCACAATTGAGCAGATTGTCGAATTAGCTGACGAAATGAAGTTGGATTTGACGGACGCCGACGTCCAGTCCTATAGGGAGCTCTTCCGGGGCAACGTCGCTGCTTACAATATCGTCGACGCATTGCCGGACAATTTGCCACCGGTAAAATATCCACGAACGCCCGGATATCAACCAGCGCCAGAAGATAATCCGTACAATGCATGGTACGTGAAAACCGACATCAAGGGAGCCGCGCGCGGCAAGTTAAAGGGCAAGAGTGTTGCCATTAAAGACAATGTCATGATTGCCGGCGTGCCGATGATGAACGGTGCCGCGACGCTCGAAGGTTATATGCCCGAGATCGATGCAACGGTGGCAACGCGTCTGCTCGACGCCGGGGCGACGATCGTCGGCAAAGCCCATAGCGAGAACTTTTGCCTGTCGGGCGGCAGCCACACCAATGCCAAGGGACCTGTACATAATCCGCACAAAATGGGCTACTCGGCCGGCGGGTCGTCATCCGGCAGCGCGGCTTTGGTCGCGGCCGGGGAAGTCGACATGGCGATTGGCGGCGACCAAGGCGGATCGATCCGGATGCCGGCCTCGTTCTGCGGCATCAATGGCATGAAGGCAACGCACGGACTTGTTCCCTATACCGGCATTATGCCGATCGAAATTTATGTAGATCATACCGGGCCGATGACGCAAAATGTGTCCGACAACGCGTTGATGTTGGAGGTCATTGCAGGCGAGGACGGCTATGACCCGCGGCAATATAACGTCAAAACAGCACCTTATACCAAAGCGCTTAAGGGCAAAGCCGGCCTAAAAGGCATGAAAATTGCCGTCATCAAAGAAGGCTTTCAGCAAGAGAACGCAGAGAGCGACGTCAATACGAAGGTGCGGGCCGCAGCGAAAAAGATGGCGAGCCTTGGCGCCAAGGTAAAGGAAGTCTCTCTTCCCATGCATCTGATGGGTCCCGCCCTGTGGCTGCCGATCGGCCTGGAAGGGCTTACCCAGACCATGATGTATGGCGACGGCTACGGCGTGAGCCGCCCTGATCTTTATGTCACGAGCCTGATGGATTTCCATCGCAATTGGCGCAATCGCGCAAATGAAATGTCGGAGACAACGAAACTGTTCACGATGTTCGGCACGTACATACGGAAGTATTATGGCAGCCGGTATTACGGCAAAGCGATGAACCTGACACGGCTGCTCACGGCCGCTTATGACGCCGTTCTGGACGACTATGATTTGTTGATGATGCCGACGACCCCCGTTAAGTCACAACCACTCCCGGCGCCGGACGCTAGCCGTGAGGAATATGTGCAGAAGGCGATGGAGATGACGTCGAATACGATGCCGTTTGACATAACTCATCACCCGGCAATGGCCGTTCCTTGCGGCATGTCTAAAGGCTTGCCGATCAGCATGATGCTCATTGGCAAACACTTTGATGAATCGACGATTTATCAGGCCGCCCACGGATTTGAGCAAGGCACGAACTGGAAGAAAATGTAGGGCAACAGTCGACGGCCGCCCGGAAACGACTGTCCGTGGCGGCCGCCAGATTGCGGCAGTAGCGCAAGACTACAAAATACGTACTTATTACTTTTGCCGAAGTTGACAAAACCCTGCCGCGACCACAGGATCGCCGGCATTGAACCCATTCAGATGAGGCCATTAAATATGTCGGAATCCGATCAAGAATTATTCAATTTGGCGATGTCAGAGGAAGCGCGGCCGCTGATGTATGCCGTCAAAAAGCATATTGAAGAGAACGTCGCGCCGATCACCGAAGAGTTTTTTGCCCTAGATGCCGAGAAGGAAGACCGTTGGAGCTGGCATCCGCGCCAACTCGAGCTGCTCGACGGCGCCAAGGCGAAAGCCAAGGAATCCGGCCTCTGGAACTTCTTCCTGCCGGACGCCGAGACCGGCGAAGGCCTGAACAATCTCGACTATGCCTACATCGCCGCCGAATTGGGCAAATACAGCCTGGCGTCGGAAACCTTGAACTGCAGTGCGCCCGATACCGGCAATATGGAGGTGCTGGAGCGCGTCGGCACGCCGGAGCAAAAAGATAAATGGCTGCGGCCCTTGCTGAACGGCGAGATCCGCTCGGCGTTCGCCATGACCGAACCCGGCCTGGCATCATCGGACGCGAAAAACATCGCCACCTCGGCCGTGCTCGAGAACGGCGAATGGGTCATCAACGGCGAGAAATACTACATTTCCGGCGCCGGCGATCCGCGCTGTAAGATCATGATCACCATGGTCAAGACCAGCCCCGACGCGGCACCCTCCCGCCAGCAGTCGCAAATCCTGGTGCCGATCGACACCCCGGGTGTCACAATCGTGCAAGGCATGCAGGTGTTCGGCGGAGACCATGCGCCGCACGGCCATATGCACATCAAATTCGACAATGTGCGGGTGCCGGAAGAAAACATGCTGCTCGGCGAAGGCCGTGGCTTCGAAATTTCTCAGATTCGCCTAGGCCCGGGTCGCATTCATCACTGCATGCGCTCGATCGGCCAAGCCGAAAAGGCGCTGGAACTGATGATCAACCGTGCCGGCAGCCGCGAGGCCTTCGGCAAAACCATCCTCAAACTCGGTAAAAACCTCGAAGTCATCGCCCGCGCGCGTATCGAGATCGATGCCATGCGTTTGATGGTGCTGCAAGCGGCCAAGGCCATGGACGTGCTCGGCAATCGGGAAGCCCGGGTCTATGTCAGCGCCGTGAAAGCCATGGTGCCGGAGAAAGTATGCGCGATCATCGATCAGGCGATCCAGATGCACGGCGCGACCGGCATCTCGCAGTGGTCGCCGCTGTCGGAGATGTATACGCGGCAACGGGTTCTGCGCCTTGCCGACGGCCCCGATGAAGTCCATCACATGGTGGTGGGCCGTGCCGAAGCCCAAAAGCACGGGCAATGGTAGGCAAAATTAGTTCAAGCCTAACTTTTCCGCGGTTTCCTCGACGAACCGGACCGCGCGCTCGGTCGGCCCGCCCCTGGCCTTCGGCAACAGGATCAGCCGTTCGACGCCAAGATCCTCGAACCGCTTGACGGCATCGGCATCCATCGGCCCTTTCGGGGTGATCGAGATCGATAGCGGCCCCAATCCTTCGGGCCGTTCGATTTCCTTTGCCGCAGCCGCGAGCCCGGCGACGGACTCCGCCGCGGCTTCGAGGCTCTGGTTGAAGCCGTACCAGCCGGAACCATGGCGGACGGCGCGGCGATAGGCTGGCGGCGACATGCCGCCGATGATGATGGGGGGATGCGGTGTCTGCACCGGACCAGGCGTCAGCTGGATGCCTTCGAAGGATGAAAATCTGCCGCTGAAGGCCGGCTTGTCCTGGGTCCAGAGCGCGCGCATGGCTTCAATATGGTCATCGACCCGGGCACCGCGTTCGCTAAACGGGATACCCATCGCCTCGAACTCACCGGGCACATAGCCAACCCCGACGCCGACCAGCAGACGGCCCTGGCTGAGCACGTCGATGCTGGCCAATTCACTGGCGAGAACCACGGGATTGCGCTGCGCCAACAGGATGATCCCTGATCCGAGTTTGATCCGCGTCGTGGCAGAGGCGGCAAACGACAGGGCCGCGATCGTGTCCAACATCGCATAGTCCGGGGCGATTGGTGACGGCGGCACTTGCGGATCAATCGCCACGACGTGTTCGCCGGTCCACGCGGATTCAAAGCCGCAGCGTTCGACGGCGCCCAGTATCTCCGTGATCGCCTGCGGCACCGCCAACGGCCCCATGTTGAAACCGAAATAGCCGATTTTCATTTGCTCTCATCCTCCCGTCGCATCATTGATTTGATCTACTTCCAGGGCGGCGGCTGGTCCCATTTGCCCCACGACGTCGTTGCACTGGTGGGTAGCCGGCTGGTTGGCCCGAACTTGCCGCGCGGATAACCAATCGGAATACAGCAGTGAAACACCATTTCGTCGGGGACGCCGAACATTGCATTGACGCGGTCCATGACTTCTGGATGCAAGGTGGTTAGTACGCTGCCCAGGCCGAGCGCGCGGGCCGCGAGCAACAGATTCTGGACCCCGGGGAAGGTCGAAGCAGCGGCAACGCCGGAGGGTTTTGAGTACACCAGGATGACGACAGGCGCATCGACCATTTCATCCGCCAACAGCGCCGGCAGGTGGTACAAGGAGTTCTCCGGTATGTCGGCCTTGCCGGTCCAGCCATAGGCATCGCGGCGTTTCGCCCACCATGCCTCGAAGTACAGCTTGCCAAACGCGTTGATGGCGTCACGCTCGCGGATCACCAGATATCGCGCCGGCTGGATATTGCCGCCGCTCGGTCCTTTGGAGGCCGCGTTCAGAATGATTTCCAGTGCTGCATCGGAGACCGGGCGATTGGGATCCAACCGGCGCGTGGCACGCTGGCTGAATATTGCCTCGCCGATCGGCATTGTCAGTTCGGCAGGCGGGTCGAGGCGGACCATATCCATGGCTTTGTTCCTTGAAGTTTGACCCTGTATCGGACGCGGGGCTGGACTGGTGTTATCGTTTGGGCGCCACCAGCAATACCCAAATGCAGGCGAAAAATCCAGATCCGCATGCCGCGATCGAACAATGGAGCGGCGGCAGTCGTTTCCAACGATTATACATACTATGCGTTTGATACTTTTGGCAAAGTTGACAATTTCCAGCGGCGAACACAGGATCCCGGCATTGAAACCCTCCCAATGAGGCCATCAGGAATGTCGCAATCCGATCAAGAATTATTCAATTTGGCGATGTCAGAGGAATCGCGGCCGCTGCTATACGCCGTCAAGAAGCATATTGAAGAGAATGTGGCGCCGATCACCGAGGAGTTCTTTGCCCTCAACGAAGGCAAGGAAGACCGCTGGAGCTGGCATCCGCGCCAACTCGAGCTGCTCGCCGGCGCCAAGTCGAAAGCCAAGGAATCCGGCCTGTGGAACTTCTTCCTACCCGACGCCGAGACCGGCGAAGGCTTAAACAATCTCGACTATGCCTACATCGCCACCGAATTGGGCAAATACAGCCTGGCGTCGGAATCGTTGAACTGCAGCGCGCCGGACACCGGCAACATGGAAGTGCTGGAGCGCGTCGGCACGCCGGAGCAAAAGGACAAATGGCTGCGGCCCTTGCTGGATGGCGAGATCCGCTCGGCCTACGCCATGACCGAGCCCGGCTTGGCCTCGTCGGATGCCAAGAACATCTCGACCTCGGCCGTGCTCGAGAACGGCGAATGGGTCATCAACGGCGAGAAATACTATATCTCCGGCGCCGGCGATCCGCGCTGCAAGATCATGATCACCATGGTCAAGACCAACCCTGATGCGGCACCTTCCCGGCAGCAATCGCAAATCCTGGTGCCGATCGACACCCCGGGCGTCGAGATCGTGCAAGGCATGCAGGTGTTCGGCGAAGACCACGCGCCGCGCGGCCATATGCACATCAAATTCAACAATGTGCGGGTGCCGGAAGAAAATATGCTGCTCGGCGAAGGCCGTGGCTTCGAAATTTCTCAGGTTCGCTTAGGTCCCGGGCGCATCCATCACTGCATGCGCTCGATCGGCCAGGCCGAAAAGGCGCTGGAACTGATGATCAACCGTGCCGGCAGCCGCGAGGCTTTCGGCAAAACCATCCTCAAGCTCGGCAAGAACCTCGAAGTCATCGCCCGTGCCCGCATTGAGATCGATGCCATGCGCTTGATGGTGCTGCAGGCGGCCAAGGCGATGGATGTCCTGGGCAACAGAGAAGCGCGGGTCTATGTCAGCGCCGTGAAAGCCATGGTGCCGGAAAAAGTGTGCACCATCATCGATCAGGCGATCCAGATGCACGGCGCCACCGGCATCTCGCAATGGTCACCGCTTTCGGGCATGTACACGCACCAGCGTCACCTGCGCTTCGCCGATGGCCCCGATGAGGTCCATCATATGGTGGTCGGCCGGGCCGAGGCCCAAAAACACGGGCAATGGTAAGCAACCAATAGACAGGCCAATTTCGCAGGGGGCGGTCGATTTCCTCGGCCGCCCCTGGCATATTTTCCGCCAGCCTCTCGTAATCCGGCTGTTTCATGAGTGAAATTTCTGTATGTGCAAGGCCGTGGACCTATGGTAGGCAGGCCTATTGGACAAAATTGGACGGTTTAGCGTCCACCAGCGTACGAAAATCACAGTGGAATCAAGGCCTGCGGCCGATCCAGCGGTCGCCGCAGCCCTCACCGGCGATTTTCGAACAAAATATTAGCGAATTAGGGCGAAACCTAATCAAGAGTAAGTATCGATGCGTATGAGGCAGCCATGACCGGCGAGACCGGTTTTCCCAGCGCCAACCGACACGAGCGACCAGACCGGAACGGCGAATGCAAATCGCCGGATCAATCGGCGTGCCGCAATGCGTAAGCGTTCCGTCAGCAGTCGTCAACTTTCCAAGGAACACCGCGCAAACCGGCAAATGGGGCTGCGTTCGTCGTCCGCTAATTTGGCCGACCGGAATTCCAAACGGGACGCGCCGCAGTACACGCAGCGGCCGTTTTGGGCGCTGATCGGATCGCTCGCCCGATTTTCCCGTACCGTGCGGCGCTACGTCGTTCTTGGACTGATCTGCGGGGTCACGGCAAGCGTGCTGAAGCTGGTGACACCGGCCGCGACCGGCTTCATTTTCGATTATGTCCTAGGCACCAGCACAGTGCCGTCGTTGTTGGCACAATTTGGCGTACCAACGGCACCGGAACAATTGCTTGTCGTGGTCGCCATCGGGGTTGTCGTTGTCAGCGTTATGGCCGTGGCGATCGGCACCTTTGGCCGATATTTCAATCAAGTGGCGGTCCTGCGGCTTCAGGCGGGCATTCGCAGTCGTTTATATCGACATGCCTTACGCCTGCCGCTGAACAAGCTTCAACTGACCACATCCGGCGGCGTAACAAGCCTTCTGCGCCATGACGCGGCATCGGCTGGCGGACTGCTCTCCAGCCTCGTATTCAATCCCTTGGCGTCGATCACCCAGCTTGTCGGCACGATCATCGTCCTGCTCTTTATCGACGCGCGCATGCTGCTTGGGCCCTTGGTGCTGGCGCCGCTGTTGTTCATTTGCCATCGCTTTTGGGTCGATCGGATCCGGCCATACTGGCACGACCTCTATGCAACCCGCACGGCGACCGATTCCGGTGTGACCGAAACTTTTGGCGGCATTCGGGTGGTCCGCAGCTTCGGCCGGGAAAACACAGAAGCCAAGCGATTCCTGCTTACGCAGAACTTGGAAATTCGCCATCATTTGCTGGCTTGGTGGGGATCGATCTTCGTCGAAGTCGGCTGGGCGTTGCTGATCCCCATCTCCGTGGCGGCACTGCTTTGGTATGGCGCCGCTCGGGTGCTGGCCGACGCAGCCGGCGTCGCCACCGGTGCGCTGACCCCTGTTGATGCGCTAACCGCCGGCGACCTTGTCATGTTTCTATTTTACCTGGCCATGCTGCTGGAACCGATGGCAATTATTGCGCGCAGCGGCACCGAGGCGCAGCGCGGCCTCGCCGGCCTCGAGCGGGTTCTTGCCGTTCTCGACCTGCCAAGGGATCACCCGGTGTCGACGGAGCATCGGACGGTTGATCCCGACCACGTGAAAGGACGCCTCGCGCTCCAGGATGTCAGTTTTCAGTATCCGGACACGAACGGGCCGGTCATTCGTAATGTTTCGTTCGAAATCGAAGCGGCGGAAGTCGTCGCGTTGGTCGGCCGCAGCGGCGCCGGCAAGTCGACATTGTGCGATTTGATCGCACGATTGCTCGAGCCGACCAGTGGTGTCATCACGCTTGACGGAACCGATATAGCCGCAATCGAAGTCGGTAGTTACCGCAATTTGGTGTCGATCGTCGAACAGGATGTCTTTCTGTTCGACGGCACGATTGCCGATAACATCGCCTATGGCCGGCGCGACGCCACGATGGAGGAAATCGTCCGAGCCGCCGATGCCGCGCAAGTATCGGAGTTCGTCCGCCGCCAACCGAACGGCTTCGAGACCGTGATCGGCGAGCGCGGCGTTCATCTCAGTGGCGGTCAGCGCCAGCGATTGGCGATCGCCCGCGCCCTACTCGCCGATCCGCGCATTCTGATTATGGACGAAGCGACCAGCGACTTGGACGGCGAAGGTGAACGGCTGATCCAAGAAAGCCTACGCTCGCTCATGAAGGGTCGCACCGTTCTGGTTATCGCCCACCGGCTTAGCACAGTCGCCAGTGCCGACCGCATTGTCATGCTTGATCACGGCGAAATCGTCGAAGCCGGTACACCGGAAGAGCTCTGGACCAACAGCAAGCAGTTCCAAACCGTCATGCAGATGCAACTCCTTGATGCGAGCGACGTGGGCTTCGAGGAACTGGTCTAAACGGCGAATTCCGGGCCAGGACATTGCCGCGGATTGGAAGCCAAGTTGTTCCGCACCCTGAAAACTGCTACTATCGACAGAGCCAATCAGCGTAGGAATTAGTAGGAGGGAAATATGGCAATTCTGAAGCTCGATCGTTCTCGGATTCTTTCATCCAAAGGAATTTCGGTGGCGGCCGGAAAGCCAGACAAGGTTTTGGTTGACAAAACGAAACTCTTGACAACCAAGGGTTTGATGACGGCCGTCGGTAAACCGCCGAAAGACGTCTAGAACCGGCGGAAAATACCCACGCTCTTTAATCGCCAGGGCGCCCGGCGGACAGTGTTCCGGGCGCTATTTCGTTGCGTTCTTGTGATTGAAGGACCGTCATGCTTATCGGTCTGGCACCAAATGCCGATCTTTCTCGTGAATTATCGAAATTCATCAGCCGGCGGTTGATAGAGAGCCTTGACTACGTTCTGGCTGCGGCTGGTGATGCGTTGCATATCGACAAGCAACAGCATCGGGACTGGATCGCGAATTTACGCGACCGGCGGGCCGCGCCCAAAACCCATGCGCTTTTTCACCAGCTCGTCGCCGAGATCGAAAGCGACGACTTGGCCGGCGCCGGTATGACCGTAGACCGTTTGTTTGGCGAGGATCCGGTCGCGTCGCCGGTCATTCGGTTTCCGCGGTTCGACGAGGGGTCCCTCGGCAAGGCCACGCCCGAGCTATTCACGCGATTTGTCGATCTCGAAGAAGACAATCGGTTGGACCTGATCGCGGCCACGCCGCAAAACGTTGCCAGGCTGGAACAATCATGGGCCGCCGCCCTGCCCATGATCGCGGAAAATGACCCCGAACTCGCCGGCGAGTTGTCTGCGCTTGTTTCGGAGTTTTACGTCGCCGGGCAAGCGGATAGCCATCGCCTGGAACTTGGCGCGGTCTCGTGTTTTGAGATTTGGGGCGGCATATTCATAAACCCTGCCGTCCTACGCGATCCGCTTGATCTCGTTGGCATGGTCGCCCATGAATGTACGCATTTTTTGCTGTTTGGTTTCGCCGTCGATGAGGCACTCGTCTTAAACCCGCCCGATCAAAAGTACTACTCGGCTTTGCGCGATGAGATGCGTAGTATGGACGGTATCTATCACGCAACATTGGTATCGGCCCGCATGTCGGCGGCAATGCATCGCCAACGTGACTCCGGAAAACTCGACTCGGCCCTGGAAAAGCTTGCCGGCCAACGGATCACATCGGCGCGGGCCTACTATGCGCGTGGGCTTCAGGAAATTCGCGAATTCGGACGCCTGACAGAGCCCGGCGAGGCGCTGCTGGAAGAGGCCGGGCACATGCTGGCGCCAGCGGTAACGGTGTCGGCGGTCGCTTGATAGCGGTCCCATGATCCACTTTGTCGTGACCGCCGGTCACCAAAACACCTTGCGAGCGATCATCCCACGGTGGAAGAAGTGGCAAGCACCGCTGCCGGCAAAGTTATGGACCTATCCACAACTTTTCAGGACCCGTTACGCACCGCCAGGTGTTTGGATCATGACCGATCTGGAACGTTTGGCGCCGTGGGAATTGCGCCTGGCCGCCGAAGTCGGCCGCGTCATTCGAGCCGCGGGACCGGGGTTTCGTCTGCTCAATGATCCCAGTGTCGCGGCGAGCCGCTACGAGACACTGCTGAGGCTCCACCAGGCCGGGTTCAACACGTTTCGGGCATGGCGCGCGGACGATGGGCATTGCAAACCGAGATTTCCGGTATTCATGCGACTTGAATCCGATCATGGCTATCCGATCGGCGGATTGCTCTCCAATCAGGCAGAACTCGATCAGGCCTTGGCTGAATTGAAGGATGCGGCCATTCCACGTCGCGGCGTTTTGGTGACCGAGTATCACGCCGAGCCTTTGGACGATGGCAACTTCCGGAAATATGCTGCCTACAGATTCGGCGACAAAATCGTCGCCGATCACATGGTCCACGAGGACAATTGGCATGCCAAGTTTGGCACCGAGTCCGCCTGGTCGCCCCAGCGCTACAGCGAAGAAGAAACTTACGTAACGACAAATCCCCATGAGCGAGAGATCATGCGGGCGTTCGAAATCACCGATATCGACTACGGCCGAGCGGATTACGGGATCGTCGGCGGCAAAGTCCAGGTGTGGGAAATCAACACGAACCCGGACCTGCCGATGGGCAACGTGAAAACCGCACCGCCATTGCGCCGGGCCGCCACGGCGATATCCAAGACCAATCGGATCGCCGCGCTGAAAGCACTTACGACAACGGCGCCGGGCTCTCCCGTTGCTTTGCGGTCGGCGTTCCTGGACATCCACCGGCGGCGCCATCGCCTGCCGACCCGCGACATCAACCGGCCCTAGGGATGCGCAGGCGATTTCCAACACGAACCGGCATTGAACGTCGGATCCGGCGGGTTCTCGTCTTGCCTCTGCGCCGATATTTCGGCCCGAGCGTCCCAATCGCCATGGTCACCGGCACCAAGGGCAAGACCACGACCACGAGAATGTTGGCCCACATACTGGAAGTCGCCGGCCATACGGTGGGCCATGCGTCCACCGACGGCATAATCGTCGGCGGTCGGGAACTGAGCCGCGACGACTCGGCCGGTTACGACGGCGCGCGTGTCGTCTTGAACGATCGGTCGGTCACCGCAGTCGTCCTTGAAATCGGCCGCGGCGGCTTGATGGCTCAGGGCCTTTACGTCGACCGATGCGACGCCGCGGCATTGATCAATGTCGGTCGGGAGCAAATCGACATGGACGGCGTCGGAACCGTCCAGGAGATGGCGAAAATTAAACAACGGGTCATCAACACGGCCCGCAAAGCCGTGGTGTTGAATGCCGATGATGAAAACTGTCGAGCGTTGATCGGGCAGTATCCGCCAACGAAGGTGGTTTTGTTTTCGCTTCACGACGACAATCCCGCGGTATCCGCCCACGTGCGACAGGGCGGACGGGCCTATGTTCGGAGCCGGTCGGACGGCGGCGATGAAATTAGGCGTCGCAGTCGCAATTCGTGGTCAAGGATCATCTCGATCGCCGGACTGCCATCCTGTTGGAATGGCATCCTGCCTCAGAACATCGCGAACGCGATGGCCGCCGCGGCATTGGCTGAAGGCATGGAAATCCCGGTCAAGACAACCGCGGCCGCGTTAGGATCGTTTCACAATTCAATTCAGCAATCTCCGGGCCGGTTCAACATCGTCGACGGCTATGCACAACACATACTGCTCGACCACGCGTCCTCGGTACCAGCATGCGGCGCCCTGGTGGAAAGTCTTTCAAACATCTCCATGGATGGCCGAAAACTATGCATGTTCCATACTTTTGGTGACCGTCCGGATTGGCACTACACCGAGTTATGCGAGATACTCGGCCGGTATTTCGACAGATTTGTATGCTATGAACGCGAGGTGTATCGCCGCGGCCGCGACGTCGGTGAAATCAGTGATCTGTTGAAGGCTCGGCTAATTCAATGCGGCGTTTCCAAAGAGCACATTCTTACCGGTCGCGATCCTGCGGAAGCCACCAGGCAGCTCTCCAATATTGCCGAAACAGGCGATCTTGTGGTCATCCTTGGCACCGACGTGCGGGATTACCTGCCGATATTTCGGCGGGAGTATTCCGCGCGTCACCTTGACCCAGACGACGAACGCACACCGACCATTTGGCCCATTTAGGCGTACCGTTGACAACGCCGCGTATCTGGCCTCCGATATCGCTTCCCATGCCGTGGGTCGGAGGCTTCGGTATCGCTGATCCGACCCCGAATTGATCCATCCAACACCGGGGACCTTGTCCATGGACGGCAGCGCGCATTCCGACACCAAACCCGCCTTGCATGGCGTCAAGGTCATCGATCTGACGCAATTCGAAGCCGGCCCCTCCTGCACCGAGGCGCTGGCCTGGATGGGCGCGGAAGTGGTCAAGGTCGAGGAACCGACTAAGGGTGAGCCCGGCCGCTGGAGCTTCTCCGAAACACCGGGTGTCGATGCCAATTATTTCCTGTACTACAACCTCAACAAGCGCAGCGTCACCTGTAACCTCAAGGACGACGACGGCAAGCAATTGCTGGCCCGGCTGATCGAAAACGCCGATGTGGTGATCGAAAACATGGCGCCCGGCACCTTCGCCCGGCTCGGCTTCGACTACGACCGGCTGCAACAGATCAATCCACGGGTCATCTTTGCCCAGATCAAGGGCTTCTCGCCGGACAGCCCGCATGCCAACTATCTGTCATTCGACATGATCGCCCAGGCGACCGGCGGCACCATGGCGGTCAATGGCGAGGCGGGCCGGCCGCCGGTCCGACCGGGCTCGACCATCGGTGACACCGGTACCGGCATGCTCTGCGCCATGGGCATCCTGGGGGCGCTGTTTCAGCGTCACACCACCGGGCGCGGCCAGCACATTCAGATCGCCATGCGCGATGCCATGCTGAACTACTGCCGGACGCCGATGAGCAAGCAGGTGCCGCTCGATGGCGCCCTGCCCCGCTCCGGTAACGATATCGTCGGTTCGGCGCCCGGCGGGCTCTATCCGTGCAAGCCCGGCGGGCCGGACGACCATTGTTTCATCTTCGCCTCCCGCGCCAACGAAGAGCACTGGCGCCGGCTCGCCCGCATTATCGGGCGCGAGGATCTGATCGACGACCCGCGGCTGCAAGACCCTTCCGCCCGCTATGCGGCCCGTGACGTCGTTGACGGGGCGATTAGCGACTGGACGCTGCAGCACACCAAGGACGAAGTGATGCGCACCGTCGCTGAGGCCGGCGTGCCTTGCGGCGCGGTCTTCAATACGCTCGAGCTCATGCACGACCCGGACCTGCATGCCCGCGGCATCATGACCAAGATCGATCACCCCCAACGCGGCGAGGTCACCGTCGCTGGATGGCCGCTCAAGATGTCGGACAGCCACGTGCCGGTGGTCTCTTCGCCGCTGCTTGGTGCCGATAATGAAGCCATTTACGGCGACTGGCTCGGCTATTCCAAGGACGAAGTCCGCGATCTGCGCGAACGCCGGATCATTTAGCAACACAAGATTATCGGAGAACGGCATGGCCAAGGTCACCGGCGCCACCTTGATGGCAAGAAACCTGAAACAACAGGGCGTCGATTACATGTTCGGGATCGTCGGCTTCCCGGTCCAACCGATCGCCGCCGCGGCGCAGGAAGCGGGCATCACCTATATCGGCATGCGCAACGAGCAGTCTGCATCCTACGCCGCGCAGGCCACCGGCTACCTGACCGGGCGTCCCGGTGCCTGTCTCACGGTTTCCGGCCCTGGTGTCGTGCATGGCTTGGCGGGCCTCGCCAACGCGCAACAGAATTGCTGGCCGATGGTCATGATCGGCGGCGCCTCGCCGACCTATCAAAACGCCATGGGCGGGTTCCAGGAAGAGCGCCAGGTCCAAATCGCCTCGCCGTTTTGCAAGTTCGCCCATGCGGTCGAACATGCCCATCGCGTGCCGTTTTACGTCGAACAGGCGGTTCGCCAATCCATCTACGGGCGCCCGGGCGCCTGCTATCTGGACATGCCCGACGACGTCATCAAGGGCGAGGTCGACGAGGACGACGTCCAAACCATGGCGACGATCCCCGAACCGCCGCGCATGCAGGCGGTATCCGAGAACGTCGAAGCCGCGCTCGATGCCATGGAATCGGCGGAACGGCCGCTGGTTATTGTCGGCAAGGGCATGGCTTGGTCGCGGGCGGAGGATGAGGTCAGGGCCTTCATCGAACGCACCCGGCTGCCGTTCCTGGCCTCGCCTATGGGCAAGGGCGTGCTCGACGACAACCACCCGCTTTCCGTCGGTGCCGCGCGAAGCCATGCCTTAAAGGAAGCTGACGTCGTATTCCTGATGGGCGCGCGGTTCAACTGGATCATGCATTACGGTCAGCCGCCGCGCTTTTCCAAGGACGTCCGGGTCGTGCAGCTCGACATCTCCGCCGAGGCGATCGGCAACAACGTACCGACCGAAGTGGCGCTGGTCGGCGACGGCAAAACCATCGTCGGCCAACTCAACCAGGCGCTGGAGAACCGGCAATGGTTCTTCCCCGCGGGCAGCGACTGGATGGCCGCGATCGCCGAGAAGGCGGAGGCCAATGCCAAGACCGTGCAGCCGATGATCGACGATAATTCCGCGCCAACGAATTATTACCGCGCGCTGAAGGATATCAGCGCCTGGGCAACGGAGGACGCGGTCATCATTGGCGAAGGCGCCAACACCATGGATATTGGCCGCACCCAGCTACCGAATGCGGCGCCGCGGCTCCGGCTCGACGCCGGCACATACGGCACCATGGGCATCGGCATGGGTTTCGCCATCGCCGCCGCGGTCGTCCATCCGGACAGGCCGATCATCTCGGTCTCCGGCGATTCCGCACTCGGCTTTTCCGGTATGGAGATCGAGACCACCTGCCGCCACAAGCTGCCGGTCAAGATCGTCGTGCTGAACAATGGCGGTATCGGCCGCGGCGTCGCCGAATTCCCGGTCGACGAACCGCTTCCACCGGGTGTCCTGACCATCGGCGCGCGCTATGACTTGATGATGGAAGCCTTCGGCGGCAAAGGCTTCTTTGTCGAGGACCCGAAGGATTTGGCCGGCGCGCTCGAGCAAGCCAAGGCATTCGACGGCCCGGCGCTGGTCAATGTGGTGCTGCACCCCGAAGCCGGACGCAAGCCGCAGCAGTTCGGCTGGCTAACGACCTGAGGCGCCGTTTGGGCCAGTTTGCTTACCCAAACGGCGCTGTATAAGGCTGGCTACTGCACGACGATCGTGTAGGTGTACGACGAGCCGTCCGGGCTCGACATGTCGTCGGGATCGCTGAGCAACGCGAGCGTCGGCCGATAGAGGCCGGCCTTATCGCCAGCGGTAAATTGCAACAGCGTGATCGCGCCGCCGAAGATCTTGCCGAACCGCGGATTGAAGGCACCGGACGGGCGCGATAGATCCGGCGCGCCATGGGTATCCAGGCTGCGTAGTTCCTGTCCTTTGGCACCACTCGGTGCTTTTCCGATGACGCCGCCGATAATGGCATCCACGTTGGGATCGAGGGATCCGTCGTTGTTGGAATCGCGAACGATGAGACCGCCATTGTAGCGCGCCAGCTGGGCCGGCTTTTCGAACTTCATTGCCTTTAGCTGCTGTGTCGAAAGCACGCCGGCGCCGATGATGCCTTGCTTGAACTTGTCGATGTCCGCTGCTGCGACCCCGTCGGCACGTTCATAAAGCATGACCGGGATCGGAACCGTTCCAGGCGTCTTTCCCAATATCTGTCCGGACTTGGCCACTTGCCAATTGTGGTTCTGCTGCTTGTTCGGGAAATTATTGGGATGGATTTGCGGTACCGACGCTGTCAAAAAGTCGACGGAAGCGCTACCCGAATGGGCAACTTTTCCGGCACCATCGATAAATCTGACCTGGACGGTGCCTGAATTGCCCTCGTTCGCGAACGGGCTTTGAAAAAGGCCAATGTGAAACACCTTGATGCCGCGCTGCCGCACGGGATCGTTCTTCGCGCCCTTGGCCGGCGACATCAATTTCTCCGCCGGCAAGCCGCCTTCTTTGGTCGGAGTGATCGTGATCGTGTTGGCGTTGGCGCCCTCACCCACTTTGTAGCCCACGGCCTTGCCGGGCATGCCCTGTTGAGGCGCCCCGGTCACCACCATCATGGTCTTCTGGGTCAACGCTATGTCGGCAACGCGCTTGTAGCCACCGGTCAATTCGATTTCAACCCGCCCGCCGGCGGCGACGCCATAGCCGATGACGTTGGGATCCATGAAGTCGATGCCCTTGGCGTCACCAGACTGAAGGTAGATGTTGATGCCGACATGGGCACCCTGAACCAATCCGTTCGCGGAAAGCGGGGAGTTCACGACTTTAGCAACGATACCGTCCGCCGCCGCGCTCGAAGCGAATGCAATGCCACTTAGTACTGCAATAATTCCTATCTGTTTCATACGCGTCATTATTCACCTCCCTCGTTATAAAATGGGCACTTGTTTGGGTGACTTAGCCGTGAGCAAAATGAAAATCTAAAGATAACCACAAATACTGCTTGTTCTCACGGAAAATCTAAATGTAGCTTAGCACTTGATACAATAAACTGCGTAGCCCTCTATTCCCGTTCTAACTATTTATTGAACGGATTGTGATGTATTTCACATTTCTGGGCCGCGGATAACAAGAACTAAGGGCCTACGACGCCGCCCATGGCTTTGCGAAGCCTTCACCTCGTCGCGCCAACGCTTTTCGCTCCACCGCCTGCCGTCTATGCTTGTTGGCAATGCTTTGAAGCAGTGATCGATCAAGGAGCACCGGATCCATGAAAACCTCCATACTGGACGCGACAAAAATTCAGGCGCGTATCGTCATACCGATCGTCAAAGCCTTGGAACGCGAATTGGGTAAAGAAACCGCGCACCAGATCGTCGGCCGCGCCATCGCCGAGAACTACGTCGCCTGGCGCGAGAAAATCGGTTTCACGGAGAACAGCCATCCGCACTCGGACAGCGACGGTCAGGGCGACACGCCGGATTTTCCGGTGGAACGCGAGATCGTCGAGGATACCGAAGATTCTTTCGGTCACAACATCACCGGCTGCGCCTTCGCCGACTACTTTCGCGCCATCGGCGAGCCGGAAATCGGCGCCTTGATGACGTGCGGCGTGGATTTCGCCGCCGAAGCCCGCATCCGCCCGGATTGGGATTTCACGCGCACCCAAACCCGCATGCAAGGCGCGCCGTGTTGCGATTTCCGCTGGCGCCGACGCACCGCCGCCGAATAGCAAGCCCGAGGGCCGCACCTTGCCATGTAAGCCCAGATCGACGCGAAGGCGCCGTCATGGGTCACTGCTAAAGTCCAAATACGCGCTTTGCATTGCCAAACAGGAACTGATCCTGGGTTCCCTGGTCCAACTCAAGGCTGGCCAGACCGGCTAGGGCCTTGGCCGGGGTGATCATGGGATAGTTGGTGCCAAACAACACCTTTCCGCTGCCATGCGTTTTCAAGTAATCTATCAACTGACGTGGGTAACGCATTACGGTGTAAGCTGAAGTATCAATGAAAACGTTTTCGTGTTTTGTCGCGACGGCGATCGCTTCGTCGGTCCAGGGGTAGCCGATATGGCCGCCGACAATAGCCAACTCGGGAAAATCGAGGGCGACACGGTCAATGTAGATAGGCCTGCCCACTTCGGAAGACATAAGCGGGCCGGTGTGGCCGATTTGTGTACAAAACGGCACACCAAGATCACAACAAGCGGTGTAGATCGGATAGAACAGGCGATCGGTCGGCGGCGTTTCCCACAGCCAGGGCAGAACCCGGATCGCCTTGAACCCAAGCGCATTCACGCAGCGCCGAATTTCGGCGACCGCCTGCATTGGCTTTGAGATGTCGACCGACCCGACGCCGACCAATCGGTCCGGCTGTTCCGCCACGAAGGCGGCAACCTCATCATTCGAAATCATGACGTTTCGTGGCGCCACCCAAGCTGATATCAGGCTTTGACTGACATTGGCTTCATCCATCGCGGCAATGGTTGCATCCAGCGGCAGCGGTTCCGTCGGAACTTCCGATTTCGTCCAGCGCCGCAAGGAGTCGAATATGGGGTCTTGCCAATGTCGCAAGGTCGGATGCTGAGCCCATGCATCGATGATCATCTGCCAATCCTTCCGCCTTGTTGCATTCTTACCTTAATGACACGGTCGCCAATGACGTCCGTCTGGTTTGCCGCTTCGATACCCCTTAAACTCGATCGCCTGCCGAAAGCAACCATTTATGGGAGGCCCTGATGGCACCGAGTCTTGAACGCCTGGACGGCGCGGCAAGCGCTTCGGATCTTCACGCGATCCTCGAGCGCGACGGCGCCGTGGTCGTCGAAGACGCTCTGACGCGGCAACAATTGAACGGCCTCAATGACGATCTCGACCGGATCATCGCGTCGACGGCGCCGGGCCTGCGCCACCCGACGAGCGACGCCATGGTGGTGTTTTACGGACAGTCGACGATCCGGATCGACGGCTTGCCCGACAAGTCCGAGACTTTTGTCGAGGTCATGCTCAATCCGCTGCTTTGCTGCGCAGCCGATCATTTTCTGTTGCCCAACTGCGAAGACTACCTCCTCAACACCGGCCAGCTTATCGAGATCGGACCGGGAGAGACCGCGCAACGGCTGCATCGTGACGAAAACGCCTGGGACCACATGCCCGCGCCGCGGCCGCAGTTGGAGGTCGAGGCGATGTTTGCCCTCACCGACTTCACCGCCGCCAACGGTGCGACCCAGGTTGTGCCGGGCAGTCATCGTTGGCCGTTGGACCGCACGGCGCAACGCCAAGAAATCGTTCAGGCTGAGATGAAAGCCGGCTCGGCATTGATGTATTTGGGCTCGGCTATCCATGGCGGCGGAGAGAACCGGACCCAGAGCGAGCGCCGCCGCGGCATGTTCGTCGGCTATGTGGTCGGCTGGCTCAGGACCGAGGAAAACATGTTCCTCACCGTGCCCATCGAAAAAGTCCGCGCGATGCCGGTTCGCGTACAAGAGCTGCTCGGCTACAAGGCGCACAGGGCAATCGGTGTCGTCGATGTCGGTAGCCCGATGAAGTTGCTGGCCTGACGGCAGGTCACCGACACGCCCCATAGACTGCGCAAGCCGAACACGCCGGACCCGCCCAAACGATAAGCCGCATCGTGTCGTCAGCCGGTTTTGTGTCTCGCCAGCTCTTTCTGCGCGACACCCCAATAGTAGATGCCGAGTCCTGCGAGCAAGGCACCAAGGCCAATTGGTCCAGCCCAGGAAAATATCATGAATAGAATTAGCCATTCCGGCATGGAACCCTCCATTTCGAACCCAAAGTGATCAGAAGTTTTCCAGTCTGGCCTTGACTGGTGTCAATAGGCCTTGATCAGATGACCGCAGGACAGCGCTTCAACTGGCGCTGGAACAGGAGCAAGGATCGAAGCAATGAGTTACCAAACCATCGTCTACGAAAAGCGCGGCCCTGTCGCCACTGTCACCCTGAACCGGCCGGATAAACTGAACGCGCTGTCGGACGACTTGCAGCTCGAAGTTCGGAGTGCGCTGGAAGACGCCGGCTGGCAAGACGAGACCATCCGCGTGATCGTGCTCAAGGCGTCCGGCCGCGCCTTCAGCGCCGGTTTCGATATCACGTCCGGGAGAAACGCGAATGCGGTCGAACGGCGGGCCCGGTTTCTCAAAGGCAAGGGCTTTAGCGCCTCGGCCTGGTGGGATGTGTTTTGGAACAACCCGAAACCCATCATTGCCCAAATTCATGGGTTCTGCATCGCCGGCGGGCTCGCCACCGCGACCTTCTGCGATCTCAGGATATGCTCGGAAGATGCCAAATTCGGCGCGCCCGAGATCCGCACCGGCGGACCCTACATCCCGGCTGTCTGGCCATGGGTCATCGGCATGACAAAGGCGCGCGAGTTGTTGTTTACCGGCAACCTGATCGACGCCGCCGAGGCGAAGCGCCTGGACCTGGTGAACGAGGTGGTACCGGTCGAGGAGCTGGACGCCGCGGTGGAACGGCAGGCGCAGACCATCGCCAAACTCCCCGCCGCCACCGTTGAGTACAACAAAAAGCTGATCAATATGTCCTACGAGCTGATGGGGGTGCGCCAAGTCATAGACCGGTCGATGGAACTGGAAGCGATCGCGCTCGCCAGCGCCGACTCCTCCCCGGAAATCAAAGAGTTCGACGAAATCCGCGAGAAAGACGGACTTAAGGCCGCGCTCAGTTGGAACGCCGCGCGCTTCGCCGACGAAGATTCCTGGTTCAAGAAATCACGCGAGCGCAGCTAAGACCAACCTGCGGCGATCTACGTCCGCTGAGAACTCGAATCTCACTCTTCCGGCACACCCGCGTCGCGCAGCGCTGCCATGAACGGTGTGGTTTTGCCTTTGTACAGGGCGGGAAAAGCCTTGTGGATAGCGGAAATGGTGTAGTTCGGATTTATTGATCGGATGCGGGCGGCGTTGGCATTCGCGGCTTGCGGTTTGCCGTTGCGCATTTCGACTGCGGCCAATGTAGCGCGCGCATGCACATCGTTCGGTTGCGAGGCAATCACCTCGGCGAGAGCATTTTCGGCATCATCGAGACGGCCAAGCATATTCAATATGCTGCCATGAATGCTGCCGAACCAACTCGGATAGTTTGGCGTCAATGTCATCGCCCTTTCAATGGCATCCAGGGCCTCCTCAGGACGGTTTGCCCGGAGGAGAACAAGGGCCAACTGGGCATGGCCGAAGTTACGGCTCGGATTGATTTCAATGCATTTTCGAACCGCGGCGATGGCCCGCTCATGATTGCCGAAATGCGACTCCGTTACCCCCAACGCCTGTTGTGCATGGGGATCGCGGTCATCCACAGCGACGCCTTGCCGGGCAATCTCAAGCGCTTTCGCAGCGGTCTTGTCGGGATCTTCAGCCCAGAACATTTCCACTTGGCCGCGATAACTGGCGGCCAACATGGCATAGGCCCGGGCATAACCGGGATCTTTAGCAATAGCCGCTTCCAGAAATTCGACCGCCTTTGTGTTCCCTTCCCTGGTCAATGTGAAAAAATGGTGAACGCCTTTCAGGTAGAGATCATAGGCATCAACTGAATTCGTCGGCCGCCGCAGCGCCTGCTCGGTTTGGACGCCGACGATTTCGGCCCCCAGCGTGCCGGCGATGGATTGCGTTATTTCATCCTGAACAGCAAAAATATCTTCGATATCGCGGTCATAGCGTTCGGCCCAAATATGGGTGCCGTCGGATGTATCGATCAACTGCGCCGTGACCCGTACGCGTTGTCCGGCTTTTCGCACGCTGCCTTCCAACATGAAGCGGGCGCCGAGCTCTTTACCGATTGCCGCCGGTGCGACGGGTTTGCCTTTGTAGACAAGTGTCGCGTTACCCGCCAAAACCTGGAAATCCCGCCAGCGCGACAGTTCCGTGATGATGTCTTCGGTAATGCCGTCGGCGAAATACTCCTGTTCGGGATCTCCGGACATATTCTCAAACGGCAGCACGGCAACCACGTGACTGTCTTCGATCCCTGCCGCAGGCCGCGGTCCGCCGCCCCCCGGCCCACTAGCGGCACCGCTTGGCTGCCAGCGCCAAACTGCGACAGCCCTCGCGATATTCTTCAACTCAACGCGTTCACCACCGCTGAACATCTCTACGGCCTTGCCGTCCAGGCTTTGATGCACGGTGTCGGAGATCAACACCTGCCCCGGTTCCGCCATGGCCTCCAGCCGCGCGGCCACGTTGATGCCATCGCCGTAAATATCGTCGTCCTGAAAAGTCACGTCGCCGATATGGACACCGATGCGAAGGCGGATGATCTCATGACCTGACAGACTTTCTTGAACCTCGATCGCGCTGGCCGTCGCATCAGCGATATTGGGGAATTCGACGATCCAGCCGTCGCCCATGCGCTTGATGATTTTCCCGCCACGGGCGGCGACGATTGGATCGAAAAGCGTCTGGCGAAGGTCCGCCAACGCGGCAAGCGTGCGCATCTCATCCTCGCCCATAAGGCGGGAATAATCGACCACATCGGCGGCCAATATGGCGGCAAGGCGGCGCTCCACGGGCACGTTCTCCCTCGCGGAAATACTATCAATTGGGCCGTGACTTGCTCAAGACTGGAACATGACCGTTCGCGACCCTATCTTTGGCCGGCTGCAGTAGGTCAGCGAAAGTAATCCCTGCCGAACATCGCCTTGGCCGCGTCGTAGAATTCATCGTCATCTGCGAGGCCGCCCATCTCGACGTACTCTTCATCACTCGCCTTCAAGCGGCCGGCGAGGAAATCCTCCGCATCCTGGCCAACGAGGTAGCGCAGCTTCGGGTCGTTCGTTGTTATGGCGTGTTCGATCACCTTGGCGACGTCCTCCACGGGTGAAGCCCCGCCCTCGGCGAACGCCTTCATGACCAACGCCACCCCGCGCCGCATGAACAATGCATAGGGTGAATTTTCGTCCGGTTGTTCCTGCGCCGCCTGCGTCTTCTGCAAAATCGGTGTCGCGATAAACCCCGGTTCGATGACGGCGACTCTGATGTCGAATGGCATCAGTTGTTGCGCCAGACTCTCGGTAATCGCCTCAACCGCGAACTTCGACGCGGCGTAAAACCCATTCAAGGGCGCGGTCAGCCGGCCCGCAATGGAACCGATGTTGATGATGGTGCCGCTCTTGCGCGTTCTCATTCCCGGAACGACGGCTTGCGTAACCGCAATCAAACCAAATACGTTCGTTTCAAACAAATCGCGAACGTTTTGCAGCGGCGTCTCCTCCAAAGAGTAACCACGCACGATTCCCGCGTTGTTTACGAGAACGTCGATCTGGCCTTCGGTCGACAACACGCTGTCGATAGCGGTCCGGATAGATGCTTCGTCATTTACGTCGATTTCCAGAAGCTCGATCGCGCCGTTTGCTTCATCGATTGCAGCCTTCAAATCATCCGCACTACCGGGATTGCGAACGCCGGCATAGACGCGATGGCCGGATTTCGCGAGCCTTTTTGTTGTGGCCAATCCGATTCCAGAACTCGTACCCGTGATAACTGTTACCGTCATTGCGCGCTCCTGTTTATTATGATTGCTGGTATTTGTGCACGCTGGTAAAGGATTGACTAGGGACAATTTGGTTGCCGACTTGCGCGATACTGTCAAATAAGCGCCCCAATTGTCACCTAGCGCCAGTAATTGGAAATACGCTAGCCTTGGGAAACCCGCTCACTCTCAGCAAACAATCGACGGAAAGACGCCCCATGATACGCGGAATTGATCATATCGAATTGATTGTTCGAGACTTCGACGACTATGTCGAATTCCTGCAGACGCTCGGGATGAAGGTGTTGAAACGCACTTCCCACCACGGGGAATCCGCTGAACTACAGGCGCCGGGGGATAATCAGCCAATCTTCGAAGTTCATCAGGCCACCGGTGAAGAGGTCATTGGCGTCAACCACATCGCGTTCAGGGTGGACGACGTGAACACGGCAAACGAAAAGCTGAAGCAAACGAAAATAGATTTCAAGAAACCCAACTATGTCGAATCGACCGGCCGTACAACCATAAATCTGCGCGACCCCGACGGATGGCGAATGCAGCTCGTCGATGCCAAACGCGAGGATCCGGTCTAGCTCGCTGTCCGAGCCGACGTTGAAAGAGCATGCACCGGAAAGCTGGACCGCCTGATAACATATATTACACCGCAACTTGGCTTGGGAGGCCAGCATGAGCAATCGCGTATCGACGTCCGAACTCCGCGATACTTGGGATTCGGCCGCGCCGGGTTGGGCTAAATGGGAAAGTGAATTCACTAAGAATTTGGCTGGACCGACCGAAAAACTACTCGACTTGGCGGGCGTTTCCTCGGGGATGCGGGTGCTCGACCTGGCCTGCGGCGCCGGCAGCCAAACCCTCAAGGCGGCAGCGCGGGTTGGCGACGGCGGCCATGTCGTCGCGTGTGATATCGCCGCCGAAATGCTGAAACATCTCAGCGCCAACGCCGAACGCGCCGGTATGCACAATATCGAAACGCTTTGCAGCGCCGCGGAAGAGCTGGCCGACGCGGTTGAGCCGTTCGACGCGGCGTTCAGCCGGTTGGGCCTGATGCTGTTCGCCTCGCCGACGGACGCCTTGACGGCCATTCAAAAAGTGCTGAAGCCCGGCGCGCGGTTCGCCGCCCTGGTGTTCACCACACCGGCCAACAACCGCTTTCAGTCCGAACCGATGGCAATTCTCCGGCGCCACGCCGGTGCACCACCGCCTGAGCCGCAAGCGCCGGGATTGTTTGCCCTAGGCGGCCCCGGCGTACTGGAAGGATTGCTTCGCGACAACGGGTTTGTCGACATCGAGATGACGACGGTACGGGCACCGCTTCGCCTGCCCTCGGTCGACGATGCCGTGGCGTTCCTGCGGGAAGCCGCCGGCGCCTATCGCGCGGTGGTCGCCGACCTGAGCGACGCTGCCAAAGCAGCCGCATGGGCCGAAGTCAGAGACTGCGCCGAGCAATTCGTTGGCGACACGGGTTTCGAATCCGAGCGCGAACTGATCATCGGTTCAGGGGCAAAGCCGAGCTGATCGGTTACGCTTCGGCTTCACCGACCTTTTGGATGGAATATGAGCCGTTTTTTTCGAGGCTAACAAGGTAGATCGCCTTGTCCTCAGCGGCAACATTGTTGCCGGTGATTACCGGACCACCGACAATGTGAACAACCACCTTGGCGTATTCGCTTTCCGTGACGTTGGGCGTTTGGGCAACGACGTCGTATTCGTCATCGTCGTTGATCTTCACGCTAACGACCGGAACGATGCCTTTTTCTTTTTGAACGTAGAATTTCATTTTGGTGATTACCCCGTTGACCGTACTGAGGCGCGGTGTGGAATGTTTGTTTACCTATCCAACGGTAGGATGCGGCCGTTTTAGCAAAATCGCGCCACCGGCCTCCGAATTCGTGCGCAAAGGACCGGCTTCAGGCGCACCGCAAAGGGCCGGACATGACCGTAGCGTCGGAAGCCATCGAAACCCGTGGAGCAGCCGTCAGCACCTCGCTTCGCGACGCTTTGTTCTTCGCCTTGCCGGTTTTTCCGATCGCCGGTTTCGTTTTGTTCCTTAAACTCAACGTGATGTGGCAGTTGGATGGCTATCTCACCATTGCCCACGCGCTCGGCTACCCCAAGGCCTCCGACCTCTCGATCCCGCAATTGGCGTCATTTCTCCGGTCCGATATTCTGGTATTCTTCGTCCTGGCGCCAATTGGCCTATTTGGGCTGTCGCGCCTGAGCGGCCGGCGCGCCACCATCACCCTCAGTCTGGCATTGCCGGTCAGCGTCTTTGTGTTCAGCTTCATGAACCTGCAATCGCTCCACAACACCGGGCGATTCCTATCTCTGCCGATGATCGGCGCGGCCATCGAATTCGTGAACGACAATCCGCAATATCTGGGCTCCTACGCGCGGCCATCGGCTCTGCTCAAAGCTTTCTTGGTGATAGCGGTCGTCGCCGGTGTCACGTTCTGTGTTTGTCGCCTCACCAAACTGCCCGCCACCGCCAGACTGTCGCGCGCCGTCCAAAACGCAATCCTGGGCGCCATGGGCCTGGCAATCGCCTTCGGCTCCGGCCTTTGGCTTGCCGACATACCGGTCCTGGCCCAGCACACAAATATCGGCACCATGCAGCTTGACGCCCTGTTGCAGCGTGGCGTCGAAGGGCCAGGCGATTTCGCGCAATTTGATGATCAGGAGGCGATCGCCTCATACCGCTACATGGCGGAGATGCCGCAAGCGCCGGACCGGGGACCGGCCTGGGGCTCGGAGGCCGGATCGGACGTCTTAATTATCGTGCTGGAAACCGGCGCCCAACGGCTGGTCAGGCGCGGCGGTTTGGCCGAAACAATGCCGACGATGGCCCGCCTGGCGGACCGCGGCTATACGGCGCGGCGCCATCACGCGACGTTTCCCTACACCACATTCGCCCTGTTCTCGATGTTCACCTCGGTCTACCCCTGGCCTACCGTGCAGCAGCATATCGAGCATCCGGGCTCCCGGCTCGAAGGTGGTCTGATCAACCGGCTGAATAGCGCCGGCTATTTCACCAAGTTCTACTCGGCGACACCGACCGAGCGCATTAATGCCCGCATGTACGAACTGGTAGGCTTTCAGGAGCAGCGCGACCTCGACAGCCCGGCGCCGCCCAACCCGGCGGTCGAGCGCCGGGCCGATGAACTGATGGCCGAACTCGGCCCAGAGGCCGTCGACCCGGTCGCAATTCGCAAGGCGTTCACCGACGACCTGGTCATCTTGGAAGCGATGAAAGCCGAAATTCGCCAGGCGAAGTCCAGCGGCCGCCGTTTCGCCTCGGTCTTTTTACCGCAAATCAGCCACGGCCCCTGGCTCGATCTGCACGGTGATGGGCCCGACGTCGTCGCCCGAGGCCGCGTCGTCCTTTCCTATGTCGACCGTTGGATCACCGATATCGTCGCGTTGCTCGAGGACGGCGGCTGGCTCGACGATACGGTTATCGTTATGGTCGGCGATCACGGCGTGCGCAACAAAACCGAATATCCGGCGTTTCCCGCCGGCATGATCGACGAGTTTTCCTTCGAAGTGCCGATGGTGATCTATGCGCCCAACAGCCCGAGCGTGCCGGCAGCAATCGATCACGTCACCTCGCATGTCGATATCGCGCCGACGCTCTTGGACCTGCTTGGCATCTCCTACGACCGTCGCCTCGACCAAGGCGCCCCGATCTGGGATCCGAACCTCGAACAGCGCCGCACGTATTTCCTCGCCGCCGATTATGTGGGCAGCGACGGTTATCACCAGAACGGCCACTACTACATGGCCAATCGCGTGTTATCCACGGCCTATGCCAACGACCGCCTCAGCTTCGATAACAACAACTACCTGTTGCCGGAGACGCCGGAGTATGACGACGTAATGGCCCGCACAACTTTGTTTTCACGGCTCCTCGAACGCTGGGCCAGCTTGATCATAACCCAGGAACCGGCTGGCCCCTGACGACGTCGCGAAATTCGTGACAATCATCACATAAAGCGCCAAGACAGGCGTTTTCTCTCCAACCAAATTCTCAATGTGACGCCTATCACATACAGCGACGGGCGATCATGAGACAAACCGTCCGGACAGCGATAGGCGCTGTCTTGGAAGGAAAGTGGAGAGAGAAAGATGACTACTACCAAGAAAATTGTCGGTTTGACTGCTGTCGCAACAATTGTCCTGATGACCCTGGTCGCTCCGGCGAGCGCACGGATCACCAAGGAGCAGTACGATACCGGTACCGGTGCTTACAGCGATCAGATGAACACCACGCCGCCTGCCATTCACGACGGCGGCTCGATCGGCAGCACGGTGCCCTACGATGGCGAAATCAAGGCTAATCCTAACGACAAGGATAATTTCGTCGGCCCGTCCCGCGATCCGGACGAGCGCGAGCGCCGGACCCGCAACTGATCGATCCTCCGGCCGCTCACATCGGCTGGACCCAATCGAAGCCTAGCGCCCATCCATTGACTTGGCTGGGCGTGTTCGATTCTGGGTCACTATCTATTTTACTTGTGATTTCAACGCTTTAGCGATATTCCACCTTCACTAATGGTACAGATTTCTGGTACAGATTGATGGACCTGTTATAGAAAATTTACCGCCACCGAGCTGCCATCAGCGGATTATGAGCCGTAACTCGTCCGCGAGACAGCCCGGTGGCGGTCCTGCAACCTAGTCATAGGCAACTCAAAGGCAATCCCAGGAACGCCTTGAAACGCCCCAGGACCGCCTAACAACCTACTGCCAGAAGTTTCCAGCACGTTGCCTGTCCTTCTCGATCTGATGACCAAGTAGGACGGCAACCGACTGGTGGTTTGCCGAACAGCGTTAGGACGAGTTCTAGAACAGTCGCTGGACGGTTCTAGGACCGCTGTTCGGCGTTGTCTGAGAAGCCTTACCTTAGCTGGTTGCCCTGTGTGTAGATGTCACAGGGTAAATTCACATTGCAGGAAAAGGCGCGCGCAAGACTAGCCTGCGCGCTAACCGTTGCAGCCTAGATAGGAGCCATTACACCCGACACACGCAACGTTCCGAACTCAGCCGCCCTTGCGATAAGAGCCTGGAATTCGTCCGACGTACCCACGGTGTCCAGGACTTCGCCCCAGTGATCCATCGACTTCGCCTGATACGCTACAGATAGTGAACTCATGTTCTCACCAGTAATCGGAACCATTCCAACAATGTTCACATCAGCAGCACCCACGATCTTCTGGACCTCCGGAAATAGTTCCAAGGCGCCTGCAAGCTTGTCTCGGGAAATATCGTAAGTACGCAAATGAGTAATCGGATGCGTCTCCCACTTATTGTCGCCATAAACGGTTCGCGAGATGTTACGGCCGCTGGCGACATCCGCTACTGGATTGCTGTCACGCTCCTTCACGAATTCCGCGAACTCGCTGTCTTCACTCAATGCCGCGAGGATCTTAGCCCCGGTCCTGAAATCCGGGTAGCTCCGGATAAGAATGAGACAATCAGAGAATGGACCAGCGATGACGCGAGAAGGCTTCACGGCGGCACCTAGTCTCGCATAGATGCTGCTGACGCGTTTGACCCTGTCCGCAGCTTCAGCACTGTGCCCCCTGTGTGGCCGAATAATGGTGTGAGCAATTACAGTCATCAATCCCTCCCAATTGTTAATGACGCGGGTGACTCCTAGTTACCCAGCATCTCTTGTTTAGTAGTAATTTGACGATAGTGCAGCTGACTAAGAAATTGAGCAAGCGGTTTATTGGCGAGCCGCCTCAAACTAATCACCAAGAACAACAACACCAACGCAGACCACTATGTCTCTATTGGGATCTGCCTGGAGAAGACCAAACAGGACTTCCCGGATGTTGAGTCTGGGAGAACTGGGCGCGAATTCAGGCTGGTGTCCAACGTGCTCAAGCCTACAGGTACATCGCTTTTGCCAATGGCTGACAACAGGCAATAGATCTGTACGTCGAGACCGGCAACATGAAGCTGGCTATTGGCGAGGATGTCTCCTCAGGGAGACAAACCGCAAAACCCCAGACTTCTGCCAAATCCCCCAACTATACCGGTCAAAATCGACCGAAACCCAGTGGCCGACCTCCCGAAGATGGATCACGCCGTCAACGGCAAGATCTCAACACGCTGGTAACGTCCTTGGCCTCGTCATACACCCACTTGAACCCCTGATAGTTTAACTTGATCATCGACCTTGCTCGCTATGCCCTGCTGGCCTTTATGGCGGACTGGACCTCTGCCAAGGTGATGGGCGAGTCCTCGAACTGATCTGTCACTAATTCTTGGACCGAGTTGAACGGGCCATAGGATCGCTTCGAGCCGTCTTCTTGCCTGACCGACAAGAATACCTGCTGACCGTTGGTAACGATTTCCATGCGCTCACTGAGCACACCTAGCACCTGGAGAATGCCTGTGTGCCTTATGACGACCTTCAACTCACGCTGGTACTGGGCCTCAATATCGCTGTGCTCGCTGGTCATTGCGGTAGCCACTGCGTAGTCCAGAAACAGCGCTCGACCACCTCCGGTGATATCCCGATTCCGGTAAACTCACTGACTACTAGATCGGGCAGCGTCTTGTACGGTCCCGATAGATGTACAGAGCCTTCCTTATAGCGGTGCCTGAGAAATAGCTGGGAGCCATCTGACTGGATTTGAGGATCGTTAGATAACTGGGCGATTGTAGCATACGAGGGATTGTCGGGGATGGTGTCACAGAACGGCTTGGCGGGCTGTTGTTTGTCGATCATTGCGGCTTCTTGCTGCTGCCAATGGACAATCGCCAAGTAGTGGGGCGTAGGCCCCATTTTCCATCTTTGCTTGAGAAGTATGCTCGGCCATCTCTGTAGTCCTGTTGAAGGTTGCCTTCGCCACCTCTGCTGGGCATGGCTAGTTCGGCGAACCCGCGAGATTTGAATGTCGGCCCTCGTTTCTCTGGCATGTTCATTATTCCTGTTATTGATATGAATTACGTCGCACCGTCGTATGGTGATGGCTGAATACAGATGATTCTGGGGCCCGATTCAAACCAAGGCAAAGAACAAACTTTTCAAAATAAGTCTGCGTCCTTTTCGCGCGGCTTGCGTCTTATAAGACGAACCCTATGTTTTAGAAGGAGATGGTCATGCGATTGCAACTGGCTTTGAACGTGGAAAATTTGGCCGACGCGATAGACTACTATGGCAAGCTGTTCGGTGCTGAGCCGCACAAACAGCGCCCCGGCTATGCCAATTTCGCCATCGAAAACCCGCCGCTCAAGCTGGTGTTGTTCGAAAATCCGGCGGCCAGCGAACGCCTCAACCATTTGGGCGTCGAAGTCCAGGACCAGGGCGAATTGGACAACGCGGCCGAGCGTCTGCGGCAGACAGGCATACTGGACTCCGAGCAAACCGAGACGGTTTGCTGCCATGCCACCCAGAACAAAGCCTGGTCGAAGGAACCGCAGGGCTTGAGCTGGGAATGGTACCGTATTACCGACGACGCCCCGCTTGATGTTGAGACGCCGGCAGAGGGGCCGTGCTGCGACAAGGCTCAACAGTCCGCCGAAGTCTGTTGTGCCTGATCCCAAGGCAAACCCATTGACCCCGGCGGCGGTGCCAGGCGCGGCCGCGCCGCCGTCGTGGGATGCGTTCATGCAGCGGCTGCATCGCTATGTCGGCGCGCGTGTCGAGCCGGCCGCCCGCGACGATGTGGTCGGCGACATTTTGCTGCGCCTTGTGAACGACCGAGACAAGCTGATCGCGGCGCGCAATCCCATGGCCTGGATGACGCGTGTCGCCGCCAACGTCATTATTGACCATTACCGGCGGCGCGCGGCCGAGTTGCGCGCCATGGCGGCGTATGCCAGCGAACCGGCGGAGACCGACGCGGCCACGGAGACCGCCGCCGCGGAGATCGCCGGTTGCATGACGCCGCTGTTGGAAGCCGTCGCCGAACCTTATCGCGAGGTGGTGAAGTTGGTGGAAATCGATGGCTTAACCCAGAAACAAGCCGCCGAGAAACTGGGTCTGTCGTTGTCCGGCATGAAGTCGCGGGTACAGCGCGGCCGCGCCAAGCTGAAACAATCGCTGCTGAGTTGCTGCGCCATTGAACTGGATCAGCGGCGCGCGGTTATGGACTATACGCCGAATGACACCGCGTGCGGTGATGGCTGTGCCGCCTGTTGATCAGTTTCCGAATGATCGAGAACTGCTCTAAGATTTGTTCCTTATCGAAAAAAGCACCGCAAAGAGCACTATCGAACCGCCAACAAATGTTGCGATGCTTGGCAATTCCGCAAACAACATGAATGCGAACACCGGAGCCAGAGGGGTTTCCAAGGTACTTAAAAGAGCGGTCTGGCCAGATGGAACCCGTTTGGCGCCTTCCGCCAAAGTAACCGACGCAATCGCAAACAACAGACCAAATGCGGCAAGAACATAGATTTCAGTACGCTCAACATCAAATGGATTACCAAGTAACGCGGCAAAAGGCAGCAAAAAAGCTGATTGTAGCACTTGGGGACCCGCCCCCGGCGTATCCGGAAATTTTCGATAAATGACCATAATCGAGGCCATGGCGGTGGTCATCCACAAGGCCAACAAATCGCCGAAGAAGCTAACTTGACCAAGAGAACCCGAAACAATTATCGCAACACCCAACAGTGCGCCGACACATCCCGCCATCGTCCTAGACGAGACTTTCTCTCCAATGGCAAACCAAGCGAGTAACGCGGCGATAAGGGGAGCAACCGCATAGATAAGGGAAACATTGGCAATGGTTGTGAGTTTGAATGCTGGAATAAATGCCGCCGTACCCAATGCTCCCACCACCCCTACCGCCCATCCGCTAAAACCCATGCCGAGAAAATTCTGTCGTAACGTTCCTCTGTTTGTTGTCCAAATCGTCGTGAACGCAGCGGCGAAAAAGCCTCGCCAAAAAATAACCTCCCACGCGCCGGCCTCAACGCCCTTGGTGAACAAACCCGCCGTGCTGAAGGTTATGGCCGAAATCACAATCAGAACGACACCGATGAAGTATTCAGATTGAGTAAGTCGATTCATGCCGGCATTTCTTCGGTCGAGCTCATGGATTCTCCGTAAGTATTTGGATCCTGGATTGACTGCACGCCGACATACCTATGACGTAGATCTATATGATCTATGAGGCCACATACCCTGCACCGGCTTCGGCGCGGCTGGCCTTGAATTATCAAAAAATATGGATAGTTATGGCCTTCAACAAACGAGAAGATCTCGGCTTATACATTAGAAAATATCAGGTATAGATAATGGCTCGACCACTCCCGCCCCTGAACGCTCTCAGGGCATTCGAATCGGCCGGCCGGCACCTCAGCTTCACTAGGGCGGCGGCCGAGCTGAACGTCACGCCGGCCGCGATCAGCCATCAGGTCAAGGCGCTCGAGGCGCTGGTTGAGGTGCCCCTGTTCCACCGCCTGACCCGGGCGCTGCGCCTAACCGATGCTGGCCAAGCGGCTCTGCCGACGCTCAGCCAGGGCTTCGACAGGCTCGCCCAAGGTGTCGAGCAGATGTGCGCCCACTGCGAGAGCGGGTTGTTGACCATCAGCGTCAGCCCGTCGTTCGGCGCCATGTGGCTGATGCCCCGGCTCGAGCATTTCCGCAGCCGGCACCCGGAGATCGAAATCCGCATCGACGGCACCGACCGTCGGGTCGACCTGGCGCGCGACGACGCCGACGTGGCGCTGCGCTATGGCCCCGGTGGCTACAATGGGGTGCGGGTTGACTGGCTGTTCAGCCAGGTCAACACGCCGGTCTGCAGCCCGGCCCTCTTGAGCGGCGAGCACCCTTTGGGCCAACCCGATGATTTGCGCCACCACACCCTGCTGCACGTCGACTGGAAAGACGCCGAGGCGAGCTGGCGCATGTGGCTGCTGGCGGCCGGCTTGCCTGATATCGACCCAACCCGCGGACCGCATTTCACCATGGAGAGCATGGCGCTGCAGGCCGCGCTCGACGGCCATGGCGTGGCGTTGATCGGCGACATCCTGGTGGCTGACGACCTCGCAGCAGGCCGCCTCGTGCGCCCCTTCGACCCGAGCCTCAGCACGCCGCTCACGTTCTCTTTTTATCTGCTGAGCGCGAAAGACAGCGCCGAACAGCCCAAGGTCGCGGCCTTCCGCGACTGGCTGCTAGAGGAGGTCCGCGCCTCCCGTCCGGAGACCCACGAGGCGCCTTGAGATCAGGCGGCGGCGGTCGCCGGCGCCCCGATCGCCGCCAAGGGACCGAGCTCGCTTTCGACCATGGGCTTGATCTGGCCGATGAATTTTTCCATCGTTTCAAGCGTTTTCCGCTGCGACGCTCCACCGATTTGAAATGCAAACATCATATGCGATGGCCGCGCGGCGCGGATTTCGTTGCAAAGGCGCTCTGCGATCGTTTCGCAATCGCCGACCAACAGGTTCTCCGCCATTTCTTCGATCGGTATTTCGTTCGGGATCGGGATCTCGTTCATCATCGCGCCGTCCATGACTTCGGCCCGGCGCCGCAACGCCGATGCAAGCCGCATCTGATAGCGGGCGTTGTCAACATAGGCCAACGTCTCCTGCCGGCTTTCCGTCACGCACATGAAGCGCTGAATGCCGAGCGGCATGGCCTCCGGGTCACGGCCTTCTGCCGAGAACGCGCCGGCAATCCGTTCGCGCAGTTCCCGCAGGTACGCCGGGCCAGCCAGTCGGCCGGTGATCATCGGAACATAGCCTCGGCGGGCGCAAAGGCGATGGCCGAACTCATTGTCGCCGGCGATCCAAATCTCCGGCACGCCGTTGACCGGCCGGGCGCTGATATGGGTGCTTGGCATCTGATAATGCTGGCCGTCAAAGGTGAAGGTCTCCGACGTGAAGGCACGCTGCAGCATTTCCAGAAACTCTTCCATCATCGGCTGAGCCTGCGCCAAATCCTTGCCGAAACGCTCGAACTCATAGGGCTGGTAGCCGCTGCCGACACCGAGCACCAGCCGGCCGTCGGAGAGGCAGTCAACCATGCCGATTTCGGCCAGCAAGCGTGCGGGATCGTAAAGCGGGGCCACGATAACCGCCGGGGCCAATTTGATGGATTTGGTGTCGCCGGCACACCGGGCCGCCATCATCAAGGGCGACGGGCAAATGCAATAGTTCGAGAAATGGTGCTCGGCGAACCAGGCAATCTCGAAGCCGAGCTGATCGGCGAGCCGAACTTGCTCGATATGTTCCCGAAACACCTGTTGCGGCGGTGTTCCGCGTTCGCGGTATTGCATCAGACCGAAATAGCCGAAATCCATAATGTCCTCCCTTCAACCCGCTGCCCGCTCAAGACACCCCATCTCAATCCACAGTGTTCTTCGGCACGTCGCGGAAGGCGCGGTTGGTATCGGTGCGCGGTTCCTTGGGCATTTCCAGGACGCGCTCGGAAATGATGTTGCGCTGAATTTCATCGGTGCCGCCGGCGATCGAGATCGCCGGGACCGAGACCAGGATCTCGGCGATGGTGCCGTCCATCGGGCTGTCGTCGCCGGTCAGCATGGCATCGGCGCCGGTGATCATGGTGTGGACCCGGGCCGCCGCCCGGGCAACGTTGCTGGCAGCGAGCTTGCCGAGAGAGCCTTCCGGGCCTTGCGGCCCGCCTTGGGCTTGGGCGGCGCGGGCGCGCCGGGCCGTCCATTCCGCCGACTTCGCCATGATCATAAGTTTGGCGATTTCCTGGCGCACCGTCGGGTCGGTGTTGGCGCCGGTCGCCTGGGCCCGGTCGATCACCAGATCGACGCGGCCGGCGCGCTGGGGGTACCAGGTATACGGTTCCATCACCGTCGCGATCTCGGCGGCCTCCTCCACATAGATACGCTCGGGCCGATCGCTCGCCCGCACCCATTTTCGCAGGCCGTCGGCGCCACGGCGTTCGTGCATCAACGTGGTCGTCGCAACCTTCCAACCGTCACCCAGCTCGCCAACCAGAAATTCCGGCTCGATCACCGCATCGGTGAAAAACACCTGGTTGAAAGAGGCGTGGCCGTTCATCTGCCGTAGCGGATGGACCTCGACGCCGGGCTGGTGAATGTCGAGGACGAAATAGGACATCCCCTGATGCTTGGGCAGATCCCAGTCGGTGCGCGCCAGCAGCAGCCCGTATTCGGCGTGATGGGCGCTGGTGGTCCAGACCTTCTGGCCGTTGATGACCCATTTGCCGTCTTTAAGGTCGGCGCGGGTCGTGGCGCCGGCAAGATCGGAGCCGCTACCGGGCTCGCTGAACAACTGACACCAGGTGTCTTCGCCGGTCAGAATGCGGCGCAGGAACTTTTCCTTTTGCAGATCACTGCCGTGGTCGAGCAGGGTCGCCGCTGCCAGGTTACGTATACCGGTGCGGGCAACCGGTACGGCGCCAAGGCGCTGGAATTCCTCATCGACCACTAGGCCGAGCGCCGCCGGCAGGGCGCGGCCGTACCAGCGTTCCGGCCAAGTCGGCGCGCCCCAGCCGGATTCGGTCAGCATCGTGCGCCATTCGACCAGGCCACGGTTGGGATCCCAATTGGCTTCGAGCCAGGCACGCGCCTCGGCACGGACCGTCGCTTCGGATTGATCGCTCATATCGCCCCCTTCCCTCACACTTTCCAGCGCTGCATCATCAGCTCGCGGTGATAGCTCGGGTCGCCAAGCAAAATCTCGGAGCTCTTAGCGCGCTTGAACCACAAATGCGTGTCGTTGTCCCACGTGAAGCCGATGCCGCCATGGATCTGAATGGTATGGATAGCGGTCTGCAAATAGGCTTCGGCGGCACCGGCCTTGGCCAGCGATGCGAGCGCCGGCAGATCGTCGTCGCCCTCAGCCGCCGCGGCGGCGGCATAGTAAGCTGCCGACTTGGCCAGTTCGACGTCCAGCAGCATGTCGGCGGCCTTGTGCTTCAAGGTCTGAAAGGAGCCGATGGCGCGGCCGAACTGAATGCGCAGCCGGGCGTAATCGACCGCCGATTCCCGAAGCCGCCCGGCGCCGCCGACCATCTCGTTAGCAAGGCAGACCGCCGCCTGATCCAGGGTCTTGGCAAGCGGCGCCGCCGCCGCGCCGGCTTCGCCCAAGAGCTCGGCTTCAACGGAAGAGAACGTCAGTCGCGCCTGTTTGCGGGTCGGGTCCATGGTTTTGAGCGGCCGGCGTTCCAGCCCCGCCGCCGTCGCCCGTACCGTGAAAAACGACAGCCCCTCCGCGCCGCTCGAACCCGGCTGCCGGGCCAATACGACAATCAGCTCGGCGCTCTGGCCGTCGATCACGAAACTCTTGACGCCGTCGAGGCGGTAGCTGCCGCCGTCGGCCGTCGCCGTCAGGTCGACACCGCCCGCGTCCCAGCGGCCGTTGTCTTCGGTGAAGGCCAGGGTCGCGATGGTCTCGCCGGCGGCGATCGGCGGCAAAACCGCGCGTTTCTGGTCCTCCGTACCGGCATTCAAAATTGCGTTGGCTGCCAGCACCGTCGAGGCAAAATACGGCGCGCAGAGCAAGGCGCGGCCCATTTCCTCCATCACGATGCCGAGTTCGACGAAACCGAAGCCGAGGCCGCCGTAAGCCTCCGGGATCTGGATCGCCGGCAGACCCAAATCGTCGCTCATCTGGCGCCAGACCGCGTCATCGCGGCCGGACTCGGTCTCCATCAGACGGCGAACCTCGGTGGTCGGCGATTTGTCCTCCATGAAGCGCCGGAGGGAATCGCGAAACGCCCGCTGTTCTTCGGTAAAACTGAAGCTCATATATTCCTGTCCCCAATGACCCTTAGTGTGTTCGTTCAGGCGACGATGTAATCGTCGAAATCCGGTTCCGCCGTCATCGGCGCTTGCGGCAGATCGCGATGTCGTCAAGGATCGCATCATCGCCGGTCAACTGCGCCAGCACCATAGCCAGCGTCACGATGTCGCTCTCGGCCAGGGCCTGCTTCAGATGCGCCTCATCGGCGACGATCGCTGCGAAATCCACCATTCGTTCGAATTCCCTAATTCGTCGACCCCCGTGTGATAATCGAGGCCCACAGGTTTGTCCAATGGCCGCCCGGCCCGCTGGGCGCGCTATCGACAAATACGTGGTGTCTGCAACGGGGCTCATTATCAAACTGTATGAAGTCCGTACGAATATCCAGATGGTGATTGGTGTGCGCCGCCTAGCGGCAAATTTCGCGCTGACCGCGGCCGATACTTCGATTTAGGGCTCAATCGCAGCCCTGGCGGGCTTCACGGTTTCTCTGTCGACAATTATCGGGTTGATTTTGGTCAATTTGCCCCCGTTGCAGTCACCGCAATACTCGTGTCGCCGGTAATCCGAATTCGGCGGTACCTTCAGCAACGGACGTCAGCAGCTGCTTCCTGTAGAAGCTCCCAAGTGCGACAACCGGCCGTTTCCGCCAGACCTAACGTAATGTGGCCGATTTACCTTGCCTAGGTGAGAATTTACTTTGGCCTGAACCGCGGTCGTCATTTCATCCGTGGCGACGGGGCTCCACAATGTATCGATGAATTTTAATGAGGAAACCAAAATGACTCAAACCCATGAAGGCGGATGTTTGTGCGGTTCATTACGATACGTTACCCGCGGAGACCCTATGCGGGTCACTGTATGCCATTGCAGTTGGTGTCAGCGAAGAACCGGCAGTGCGTTTGCCGTAGAATCGCTGTTCAAGACAGAGCAAGTCGAGATCGCCGGTTCCATCAGTCATTATCGCTCCGTATCAGATGAATCGGGCCGTTGGTTAGAAAGGGATTTCTGCCCAAAGTGCGGCGTCAACATCGGTTTTACGTTCGAACGCCTTCCCGACCACCGGATGATCGATTCCGGCACTTTTGATGACCCAAGCTGGATAAGTCCTGAACGCTATGAGTTTCGCTACATATTCGTTCGCTCAGCCCAATCCTGGTCTGAGATTCCTGAAGGGGCTCAAAAGTTCGAAAAATTCTTCTCGACTTCGAAAAAGTGACGCCAAGAGCTGTCGTGCATTCCATCATGGAGATTATGAAGTCGTGGTCTTGTTGGACCGTACCGCGCGGCAACCTCCTGCCCGTAAATGACGGCTTCGACAAAGCCATAACGAGCCGGTGAATCAGTCCGATTTTTCTTATTTTCTCGGCCCGAGATGCCTTCAAACAGCGCCGGCTCTCCGCAGCAAAACTTCCGCTTCCTCGCCGACCTCTTCATTCAGACGCGCGGCGGCGACGATCGGACCCCATCGGCGAACCCGTGATTTGGCCATTCCGGCGCTCCGGCAATATCTATCCAGATACAATTTGGCAAACAAACGCCGGCCCGTCGTAATTATCACACGATCACGCAGACTTAGATTTCCAATTGGCGTGCCGACTTGCAGCAGCAACAAGGTGCGCGCAACGTCGGCCGCGGGATCGCCGGCGCTTGCGGCCATCCAATCGATGACTACGGGGCCGGTTTCCGTCATCAATACGTTGTCCGGATGAAAGTCGCCATGGCAGAGCCGGCGTTCGTTTCCGTCCAAGTCTTGCAAATCTTGATTAAGCCGTTGCCGGGCGGATTGGTTCAGTTTCGGCGCCGCGGCAATATTCTTCGCAAACAGCGTTGTCTGCACGGCAATTTCCGGCGCCACGGCCTGATGAATTCGGACGTGCGTCTCAGCAAGCTGACGGGCGTAATTGAGCATGCGCCAGGGCTGCCGTTGCAAGCGGTTCAACATGCTGTCGCCTGCGACGTAGCGATAAACTATTCCGCTGCGGTCATCGATGACGACATGGTCCAATATTTCCGGGGCCGGCAACCCCTGTTCGAAAACGTGCCGTCCCGCTGTTGCTTCCCTTGCAATCAGATCCGGGGCAATGTCAGGGTGAAACAGTTTTACCACCGCGCCTTCGCCAAAGCGGTAAACTTCCGCCGTGCGCCCTTTACCGATCTGTCGGCCTAACGCGTCAGCAATTGAAGGATTTCCCAATTCTTCGAGTGGCACCGGTCAAGATCAATCAATTTCGAAGATTTCAAATTCCACTAGGTCCCGCCATCTCGCGAACCATGTTTCAAAGAGCGCGGGGTCGTTGGTCTCCATGAGTTGGAAGCAAATTTGGTTTTCCTTCGTTACCCATGAGTTGAGATATCTCAGCCCCTCCGGCAGCAAACGTCCTTGCTTGTGGAACCGTTCATAGACGGCCTCGAAACATCCGTCTCTGAAGCGTTCGATCACCATGAAATTTCTCATGCCATAATGGTATGCAATAGTCAGATCCGGCGCCAGCATGTATTGTGGCCATCGTGGCGCCGCAATAAGCCCAGGGAAGCAGACACATGACAGTCACCGACGCGGCCAAAACAGGGATCGTACCGGTCAGTTTGGATCATATTCCCGGTCACAAGGGCCTGCCGTTCTTTGGCGATACCTTGGAATTCTTAAAAGACCCGTTCGCCTTTCATCAGCGGCGGATGGAGCGCTACGGTCCGGTCTACAGGGTTCAGATTTTCGGCGGCCAGAGCGTGGCGCTGCAAGGTGCCGACGCGCTGGAAATGGTGCTGATGGACCGGCAGAAGAATTTCGGTTCCCGCGACGGCTGGCAGGTGTTGCGACAGCTGTTCCCAGACGGCCTGATGCTGCGCGACTTCGACGACCACCGCCAGCATCGTCGGGTCATGCAGGTGGCGTTCAAACCCCAGCCGATGAAGGATTACTTGATACGCTTGAACGATGGCATCGCCAAGACGCTTGACGTCTGGCAACCCTCGTCCCGGTTCGAGTTTTATCCGGCGATCAAGGAACTGACCCTCAATCTCGGGGCGTCGGCGTTTCTCGGCCTCGATATGGGCGACACTGACGCGGCGCGGCTCAACCAGGCTTTCGTCGATGAGGTGGCCGCCTCCGTATCCGTCATCCGCCGGCCCTGGCCCGGTACCAAGATGGGGCGTGGCGTGAAGGCGCGCGCCTTTTTGCTGGAATATTTCCGCGACCTCATCCCCGCCCGCCGCGCCGGCGACGCCGACGACATGTTCAGTCAATTCTGCCGCGCGGAATCCGAAGACGGCCGCATGTTCAGCGATCAGGAAATCATCGATCACATGAATTTTCTGCTGATGGCGGCGCACGACACCACCACAGCCGCGCTCACAACCATGATATGGGCCCTGGCCAAGCACCCGGATTGGCAAGCGGCGGTCCGCGAGGAAGTTGCCGCGTTGGACGAAGACGCCTTGGATTATGGCGCCATGGACCGGCTGGACCTGACCGAGCGGGTATTCAAGGAAGCGTTGCGATTGCGGCCGCCGGTACCGTTCTTGCCGCGCTACGCGCTCCGTCCCTTCGAATTCGGCGGCTATGAAATCCCCGGCGAGACCCGTATCAGTGTCAGCCCCGGCCTGGTCGCCATGTCGCCCGAGATTTGGACCGACCCGACGGCCTTCGACCCGGACCGCTTCACCGACAATCGGGCAGAGGACCGCCGGCACCGCTTCGCCTGGTCGCCGTTCGGCGGCGGCGCGCACAAATGCATCGGCATGCATTTCGCGACCATGCAGGTGCGCGCTTTCGTGCTTCAATTCCTGCAGCGCTTTGAGGTCGCTTTGTCGGACGGTTATCAGACGCGCTGGCAAGCGATCCCCATTCCGAAACCGAGGGACGGCCTGCCGATTATTCTGAAGCGGCTCTAGAGCAAGTTTCGACGGCGGCGGGTTTCCACGCCCAAAGCCTGAAGAATGGGCCGCAAAGCAAGAACACCGGCCGCATGAACCGGTGCTTCGCCATTCCGTTGTATAAGGGTATCAGCAGGTCACGCAGCGTTGAATGCCGGGTATGCACGGCGCGCACCTGCGGGATATGGATGCGCGCCTTGAGCCTGGTGTGATCCCGGACCATGCGGAGAAGAGACCAGCTGCTCATCAGCCTGGTCCTCCCATAGGACAGCCCGGAACGCCATTTGACGTAGCGTTCCTGCCAACGGTAAGGCAGCCAGCCGACCCCCCAGATAAAAACATGCGGTTCGGACACCAGGCTGAATCTGTTGGGTGTGGTCAGGACCAACGCGCCGCCGGGCCGCAAGACTCGGTCGGCCTCGGCCAGTACCTTCCCGACGTCGGAGACATGCTCAATGACATCAAGGCCGGCGACCCCGCCGATCGCCCCGTCGCGTAAAGGCAACGCCTCTCCGGATGCGGCGGCCAAAACCGGTAAACCACCCTCGTCAAGGATGCGGCGTTGCGCCGCGAGCAGCCAATCCAATGACAGGTCGACGCCAACGCCGATGCGGCCCTCGCGCGCGGCCGCGATCAACAGCATGCCATGGGCGCTGCCGAGGTCGAGAAACGGCAGGTCTTGGAAGACAATTTCCCGTAGCCAGCCGCTGATCTCGTCGGCCAAGAGATCAGGAAATTGCATGACCTGACCGGTCCGAAACTCGATGCGATCGTCCGACCAACCAGGCCGACGCCCGTAGATCCGCCTAACGATACCGGCCGCGTCGAGGCCTTCGACATCCTTTGCGAACGCGGTAACCCGGCGCCGGTCTTCGGCCAAGTCGAACGGACAGAGCGCATCGATTCGAAGATCGAGCACACCGCCGATCACCGGATAGCGCTGGCCACAGCCCCGGCAATCAACAAATTCCGCGCCGTGGTCGAGCCCGGCCTTGCAAGCCGGGCAACACCAAATGTCGCGTGTCGGAACTTCGGTACTGTCGCCGACTTCCGATGCTCGATCCATCGCTTGTTCCCACCGCTTCGCCGTGTCATAACGCCAATACATTGGGAAAATGATTGTGCCCACAACGTAGCGCGGCGAACCCGAATACGCAATTGGCGCGGCGGCGGGGTGGCTGGCACAACGGCTCGGGTCTCATTGTAGGGAGGGATCGGAATGGCGCTTCGACGGTTTCCGGAAATCGATTACGTACCGGACCGCGACGCTTTTCTTAAAGACATATGCCGAGGCAAGGTCGTGCTTCACCTCGGCTGCGCCAGCGCCCTGCATGTCGATGCTGAAATCCGGTCAGGCCGGCATTTGCATACCAACTTGGCCGAAGTGGCAAATAAGATATATGGCGCCGACAAGGACCGGGAGGCAATTCGCACCCTTCAAGACCGCTTCCAAATGAAAAATTTGTTTGTCGCCGACGTCGAGCAATTGGATTTGCCGATCGATACCAAGTTCGATGTCATAATAGCGGGTGAGCTTATCGAGCACCTGTATAACCCCGGCCTGTTTTTGACTTCAGTGTCAAACTATATGAGCGCTGATACTAAACTAATACTAACGACGCCAAATATGTACGGCCTAAAATACTTCCTTCACAGTTTTATGAACATACAGGCCATGGATCCGGACCACAGCCTGGGCTTTTCATTCACGTTGCTGGAAACACTCCTGACCCGCCACGGATACGCAATTCACGGGTGGAGAACCACGGTGCAAAGGTTCGCCTCTCGGCGCAATCGAATTGCCAATGCCCTATTTGGATTTTTCTTTCGTCTCTGGCCGCGCTATGCCGATACGCTCATCGTCGTGACGGTTAGGGATCGTTGAGCATAGGCGGCGCCGTTAAATCCGCGACGACCGCTCACCCTCCGGCCAGTATCGCGTCAGCGATCTTCTCTGCCGTCATCAATGTCGGAAAATTGGTGTTGGCGCAGGGCACCACCGGAAAAATCGAGGCATCGACCACACGCAAGCCCTCGACTTCGCGGACCCGGCCCGTGTTGTCGGTCACCGCCCGCGGGTCGTCGTCGGCGCCCATGCGGCAGGAACAGGAAGCATGCCAGACACCGACCGCGGCCTGGCGCACGAACGCCTCCATCGCTTCATTATCGCCCAGCAATTGGTCCAGCGTGACGCCTTCCAGGATCAGCCTGTCCATCAAGAAGCGACGCAGAACACCCGGCCCGTCCAGCAATTTTGCCATCACGCCAGTGAGAAACTTGTTCTTGGTGTTGATCTCGCCGACTTGTCGCACTTTGTCTGAATAACTGGCCGGGAACGGGTCCGACGTTGCCGCCTGCAACACCGGCATGGCGTGCAACGCGGCCATCCGGCGAACCCCGTCCATCAGCCGATCCAAGTCGCGCCGGTCCGACAAAAGATTGAACTCGACGGTCGGTTCGTCCCGCCAATCGCTGGAATTCAGTTTGACCTGACCGGTTTCCGAATAGGTTTTGTTGACGAAGACGATCATCGAGGCGATTTGTTCGCCCACCGGATGCCAGGACGATTTCGACGACGCAGCCACGAACATGTCGCCTTGGGGGATGTCCTCCAGTCCCGACGAATAGCGCAGGCCGACCAATATGTGACGGCGGGTGAATTCGTTGATCCGGGCGTGGGGCTTAACGAACGACGCCACGGCGATGGAGGGATGGTCCATCAGGCCTTGGCCGACACCGGCGACGTTGGCGCGCACCTCGATACCCAGTTCGGCCAAGGCGAGCGCCGGGCCTATACCGGCGCGCAGCAAATGCGCCGGCGAGTGAATGGCGCCCGAAGACAGGATGATTTCGGTGCCGCGGAATTCCTGTTCCTTGCCGCCGACCATGGCCTTGACGCCAACACAGCGGCGGCCCTCGAACAGCAGCTCTTTCACCTGGGTTCGCGTGGTGATGGTCAGGTTCTCGCGAAGGCGTGTGCCGGGATCGAGATAGCCGATGGCGGCAGACACACGGCGCTCGTAAGCGTTCGACATGGTGATCGGGAAGTAGCCGTCTTCGAAGGCGCCGTTCTGATCAGGCAGATAGGCAAAGCCGGCCTGGCGAAACGCTTCGCCGGCGGCGGTGGCGTGGTCGTTCCAAAGGTCCGGCATGATGCGGCGGACGGGAATACGGCCCTGATCGCCGTGATAGGGACCGTCGAAGTCCATATCCCGCTCGACTTTCTTGAAATAGGGCAGCACCGCGTCCCAGTTCCAGCCCCGGGCGCCGCGCGCCTCCCACTCGTTGAAATCCGTCGGCGCGCCGCGGTTGGCCAACTGACCGTTGATCGAGGAGCCGCCACCCAGCACCCGCGCCTGCTCGTACTTGCGCAACGGCGGGCGGTCGACGTCCGGGTTGTTGTGGGAGATGACCTCGGTCGTGACCTTCAGTTCGTTCCAGATGAAGCGCTGATCCAGATAGGCGGTGCCCGGGTAGCTGTCGAGAATCTCCTCCGGCACCTTGCCGTGCGGCGTGTCTTGACCCGCTTCGCACAACAGCACCGTGTTGGCACTCTTCGCCGATAAGCGGTTGGCCAACACCGACCCGGCCGATCCGCCGCCAACGATGATGTAGTCGTATTGCATGCCCCTCCCCTTTGTTGTCTCCTATTATGAGACGTTTCACCGGCAACCCGCAAATTTGCGCCACCGTGATAGAGGCATGCGACATGAATATAGGCACCGCCGTTCCCCTACCCGCCTACAATATCGACCCCGCGTTCATGGCCAAGAAGGCCGAGGATTTGGGCTTCGATTCCATCTGGTATGCCGAGCATCCGGCGGTGCCGGTGCATTCGGAAAGCCCGTTTCCGTCGACGGGCGGTGAGATTCCCTGGACCTATTCGCATTTTACCGAACCCTACATTGCCCTGGCTCGGGCCTCGGCCGTAACCAGCACCATCAAGCTGGCGACCGGCATCACCCTGGTGCCGGAGCGTAATCCGCTGCTGTTGGCCAAGGAAATCGCCACCCTCGACCTCTACAGCGGCGGGCGCTTCATCTTCGGCGTCGGCACCGGCTGGCTGAAGGAAGAGACCGAGCTCATGGGCGGCGATTTCGCCCATCGCTGGACCCAGACCCGCGAAGCCTTGGATGTGATGAAAAAGCTCTGGACCGAGGAAGAAGCCGAGCATCACGGCACGTATTTCAATTTTCCGCCGGTGCGCTCCTATCCGAAGCCGGCGCAGAAACCTTATCCGCCGATATTGCTAGGCGGCGCGGCGAAGAACGTGCTGCGGCGGGTCGTCGATCACGCGGACGGCTGGCTGCCCAATCGGGTGACACCAGAGGCCTTGACCGAAAGCCGGCGGCAACTCGACGACTTGGCCGCTACCGCCGGGCGCGACCCGAAATCGATCACTATCACCGTATACGGCCAGCCGGCCGACCGCGAGCTGATCCGATCATTGCTCGACGCCGGCGCCGACCGGGTTGTGGTGCGGCCCGAGTTCGTCGAAACCGAAGCCGAAATGGGCGCACAGCTGGAAAACATTGCCGCGGCGGTGATGTGACGGGTGCTCCGGGAAAGATCGGACCGCGTCATTCGACGCGGTCAGGGCCGCGACTGC